>PVMK01188288.1_pt1 | contig 17034 bp, 12 predicted proteins | sample 1853481 | NCBI WGS metagenome assembly PVMK01 (sample SAMN08533507, study PRJNA380276) | Marine sediment metagenome, whole genome shotgun sequencing project.
ATGACCCGGCCGTCAAGGGTGTGCCCAAGGGATGGACCCTGCCGGTGCAGGACGTGCTGATCTTCTCCGGCGCCAAGTTCCTTTGTCCGGTCTGCGGCACCATCAGCCTGATGCCGGGAACCAGCTCCAATCCTGCTTACCGCAGGGTGGATGTGGATGTTGAAACCGGGAAGGTGACAGGATTGTTCGAATAACGTAACAATCGATTCATCTGATTTCCACCATAGGGCCCGAATTTTTCGGGCCCTATTTTTTTGCACCAATCAAAGCTAAAAATCAATTTAGCCACAGACACACACAGACTTACACAGACTAATAGTTTGCACTGCCACAGGCAGTGCAAACTATTAGATGTCATGCCCTTCGGGCAAATATAAGGGCTATCCAATTACACTTCTTTCGCGAAGCGATACGTGATTTTGCCCTGCGAATGTCCGCAGGGCAAAAGTCTGTGCCTGCTTGCGGGGGCGTCTTGTCGGGTCGTAGCCGGAGGCGTAGCCTGAAGCGCAGCGAAGACTCGTCTGTGTGCGTCTGTGGCTATTTAAAAAAAAATGTAGTTCTTCGTAAATTTCGTGGCAAAAAAGGGACTAGTGGCGTAGGCTTTCGTACAATGCAATGCCTACCGCGGTGGAAAGGTTCAGGCTGCGGATCGCGTCGGTAATGGGGATCTGGTAGGTGGCATGCTTATACCTGGATACGATTGTTTGGGGAAGTCCTTTGGTTTCCGAGCCGAAAATCAGAAAGAGCCTCGCCGGTGACGGCATGTCCCAGAAAGGTTTGGCTCCATTTTTGGTAAACAGAACCATCTCGTCTTTTTGGGGGTCCATTTTTTTCTCGAAGCTTTCAAAATCGTCCCAGATCGTCAATTTTACACGGTGCCAGTAATCCAACCCTGCCCGTTTCACATCCCGGTTTTCCAATGAAAATCCCAGCGGCTTTATCAAATGAAGACAGGCTCCGGCGCCCAGACAGGTCCGTCCGATACTGCCGGTGTTCCCGGGGATCTCCGGAGCAACCAGAACCACATGGCGTTCAAATTGAGTACTAAAAGCTTTCATGAAATATTCAGCGTAACCGGTTTGCCGCAATGAGGGCAATATTTGAACTCACCGTCCAGTGTCCCGCCGCAAGAATTGCACCTTGATTTCTTTTTGTCCCACGGGGAATAATATCCGGAGGTCGTCTCAGATGTAATGCTTTCACAACGGTCACAGATAATAAACGGCTCCCCTTTCTTTACTCTGATTAAAGGAATGAAAAACAGGTTAAAATAGCTGTCCACCCTTTTCAGTCGCGCCTGGGCCAATCCGCAGGCGGGACAGATCCGGGGGGGTATGGTCTAAAATTTTTGTTTTAGGGGCAATGCCTACAATTAAAAACATTAGTGATGTCCGTTGTTAGTGGTCCGTTGTCAGTGGTCGGCAGTTATTGAATATTCCAAATTTATGGATGGACACTAACCACCTCTTATTTTTTCCCACGGGCAACGGGCAACTGTCAACGGACATTGATAGAAGGTTGTTAATTAAGTGTATATATTGTATAGAATTACCTTCAGTCAATAAAGCGTTTTTTTTAGCGCGGAGCTATATCAATGGTCATCGATTTTCATACTCATATTTTTCCTAAAGGGATACGGGAAAATCGGGAAGCTTATTTTGCGTCTGAACCTGCTTTCAAGCTTTTATACAGCTTGCCGGGTTCAAAACTTGTCGGGGCCCAAGAGATCGTCGCTGCAATGGACCGGCAGGGGGTCGACAAATCCGTTATTTTTGGGTTCCCCTGGAAAAAATCGCAGACATTTATCAAGCACAATGACTATATCCTGGAAGCCGTGGCAAGATATCCTAAGCGTCTTATCGGCTTGTGCTGCCTGGATCCCTTCAGCCGGGACGCTGTCACAGAAGCCCGGCGCTGCCTGGACGGAGGTCTTGCAGGTATTGGTGAACTTGCCTTTTATCAATCCGGTATCGATGATGAAGCTCTTGATAAACTGGCCCCCCTGATGCAGATCTGCCGGGACAAGGATCTTCCGGTACTGATCCACACCAATGAGCCGGTGGGCCATATGTATCCCGGAAAAACACCGCATACCTTGAAGCAGATATACGATCTGGTTAAAAAATTCCCGGAAAATGTTATCGTGCTGGCTCACTGGGGCGGGGGAATCTTTTTCTTTGCCCTCCTTAAGAAGGAGGTAAGAGGAAGCCTCAAAAATGTTTATTTTGACACGGCGGCATCTCCGTTTCTTTATGCCCCGGAAATATACCGCTATGCCAAGGATATCGTCGGGCTGGATAAGATTCTTTTTGGCAGTGACTTTCCGCTTATTAATCCGGCCAGGTATTTCCGGGAGCTTGATATTTCTGGACTATCAAAAGCTGAGATTGAATCGATCTGCGGTTTAAATGCTGCTCAATTGTTTAAGCTGTGAAAACCCCTGATATGGACAATCCGGAACCAGAAAATATTTGCCACACCTGTCCGTCGTACTTACTTTGGCAGGCGGGAAGGCACAAATGTCAGTAATCAGTTTGCTCTTACTGATCACTTTTCACTGATAACTGTTCACCAGTGGCTGGCTTGGTGTCTTTGTGGCAATGGAATAGGATTTGCCGCAATAAGCACAAATAAACAATTAAGGAACTAAAGGATGACAAAATGACTAAACAAAACGAAGTACCTGCAACAGGTTATGTAAAAAAAGAAACCATGCTCTGGGTCGCCATCATTACCCTGGTCGTGGGGTTTTTGATGGGAGTGGTTGTAACGGTTTATAAATCAAGCAGCGGACTGCCGGTTGCTTCTGCACCGCCACGATCGCAACCACCACCGCCGCAGGCCGGGAAGCAGGGCCCTTCGGTCGAAACGGCCGCCAGGATCTTTGAGCTGGAAAAAATAACCAACCAGAATCCTAATGATGCCGAGGCCTGGATTCAACTGGGCAACCTCTACTTTGATAGCGAAAATCATGAAAAAGCCATCAATGCCTACCAGAAATCTTTGGCCCTGAAGCCCGACAATGCCGATGTCCTGACCGACATGGGGGTTATGTACCGTCGCAGCGGCAAGCCTGCCGAAGCTATTAAGGCTTTTGACAAGGCCATTGCCGTTGATCCCCGCCACGAAGATTCGCGTTTCAACAAGGGTATTGTGCTGATGCATGACCTGAACGATCTGGCCGGTGCTGTGCGAGCCTGGGAGGAACTGGTGGCCGTCAACCCGGTGGCTAAATCACCCAACGGGCAGCTTATTTCTGAGCTTGTTAAACGCATGCAACCGCCCGGCAAACCTTAGCCCGGCGATAAAAGAGAAGCCTGTAATTTGCAGGGTTATAGCGGTTTCCAAAAACATTCTCCGATTGATTCACTTAGGGTAATGTCCGTTGATAGTTGTCAGTTGTCCACGGTATGGGATAGAAAGTACTGTATATTCAAGCAGATGTGAAAGCACTGTCGTTGAAAGCGATGCTCGACCTAAATATTTAAAAATGCGCATACAACTGACCACGGACAATGGACAACGGACACAAGTCGTTTTTGTAATGCTCGCTTTTACGTGCTTTTATTTGTGAGTTCTTGCTGATTTAAACGAAATTATCCGGCGGCTGAATCAGAATTTATCTCGATTGTTTCATGGGGACTTTAATTCTGTTGAGAGCGTCGAGTATCGGTTTCACTTCATGCCGGTGCTCCGGTGGTATCATCAGGACCTTAATCGGCCGGTTGGCGATCAGGCTGGTACCGGCGACCTTAAGCTTGCAGCGTTTATATTTTTGACGATTTTGCTCCTGTGCCATAACGCCCAGAACATCACCTAGATTTCCCGTAAAGCCATGCGCATCGATGTGTTCCATATACTGCAGGCATACATTATTAACTGTAAGCACCAAAGTATCCATGTCCGCATAGCCGGTTTCCCGGCAGTTGTGTTTTGAAACCATACACCGGCAGCCGAAAGGTCTTTGTGAATAAATTAGGCATTCGTCATTTTTCAATAGCGGACAAGGTCCCCAGGCCGGATCGCTGGACTCTAAGGGAAGATCCTTTTCCAGCGCACAAAGTTCAGCAAGTTTATTGGTCGTTACCAAGGGCTGAAAACGCTTGCTGCTCAACACCGACGGCAGCTTTTCAAACAGACTCGACTGCCCGCTTGAAATCAGGTGCCGGGAAATTCTATAACCTTCGAGGGTCGTTAAGGTTACATTGCAGGTACAGCAATGGGCACAATATTTTTGGCATGCCAGGTCCAGCTTGCCGGTAAAATCATCATACACTCTGTAAATTTGGTCCAAAACAGCCAGTTTGATATTGACGTCCATTGCTCCTGCTTGCCTTTGCTCAAACACCTTGACTTTTTCAAAGGTCTCATAAATTATAACAGTCGCTGTTTAACAGTCTGAAAATGATAACACAAGATTGATCCATAATACGGGGTAAACTAAACAGGGGGATACTATGAAAAGCAATGTTTATTTTATCGATTTGCGAGCAACTCCTAAAGAGAATCTGATTGGCAAGCTTGCACGGTTAATGCATACGGCCGGGCTTTCTGAAAAGATCAAAGCAAGAGATCTTGTTGCCGTGAAGCTCCACTTTGGTGAGCTGGGAAATACTGCTTTCATCCGGCCCGTATTTTTGCGTAAAGTTGTGGAAACCATCAAAAGCGCCGGCGGATTTCCATTTCTAACCGATACCAATACGCTATATGCGGGCACTCGCAGCGACTCTGCGCAACATCTTGCAACAGCGATTCAAAACGGTTTTGCTTATGCCGTGGTGGATGCCCCTTTAATCATCGCAGACGGGCTTAGAGGCAAAAGCGAAACCGCTGCTGTTGTCAATCAAAAAAACTGTAAAAGGGTATACATAGGATCGGAGATTGTCGCCGCCGATGCCCTTATATCGGTAGCCCACTTCAAAGGCCACGAGCTTTCCGGCTTCGGTGGAACCATTAAAAACCTGGGAATGGGCTGCGCGTCGCGCCGGGGAAAACTGGAACAGCATTCCACCGTGGCGCCCCAGGTTAATAAGGAAAAATGCGTCGGCTGCGGGGACTGCGTCAGCCACTGCTCTGTGCAGGCCCTTGAGTTGCAGCAGGAAAAGGCGGTGCTGGACTCCAAAAAGTGTATCGGCTGTGGGGAATGTATCCTCATCTGCCCCGAAAGCGCCATTGAAATCCAGTGGAATCAGGCCATACCAGTTTTTCTGGAAAAAATGGTGGAATACACCCTGGGTGTTTTAAAGAATAAAGAAGGCAAGGCCTTGTATCTGAATTTTATCAATAATGTCTCGCCGGCGTGCGACTGCTACGGTTATAACGATGCGCCCATCGTCAGGGATATCGGCATCGTTGCCGCCACTGATCCGGTGGCCATTGACCAGGCGTCTGTCGATCTTGTAAATCGCGAACAGGCCCTGCCGGACTCCTGTCTGAAAACCAACACACAAGGCGGTGAAGATAAGTTCAGGGGCGTTTATCCCGACATAGACTGGGAGATCCAGCTCGATTACGCCGAACAGATCGGCCTCGGAAGCCGCAAGTATGAACTAATAAAGATTTAACTCAAGAATTGTCGCCGAGTTACTCCGGTCCTGTCATTTTCGTAAAGGGCGATATGATACTGGATGCCGGATGCTTGATACAGGATGTTTTTTTAAAGTTTTTTTATCCAGTATCCAGTATCCAGCATCCAGTATCCAGCATTCAGTATCCAGTATCCAGCATCCAGTATCCAGTATCCAGTATCCAGTATCAAGAAACCAGCATCCAGCATCTGCGTGTTGCTTGAACCAAAGTGTCATACCAGAATTTGACAACAATTTTCAGATTTTGATCTATATAGACTACTAGACAGAACGTCTTGGGAAACTGTGGCTGTCAAAATGCCGTGGTAGAGTCTGGTGGGGCGCAATATCCATACCTTCATATATCGGAAACGTTGCTTTACCGGAAAGTCCTCTGACATCACTACCGAAGAAATAGTTCAAAATAGCATTGAGCCGGGTCCGTAGAACGGAATACGAATAATGCCGGGTGGCAACTTTATAATTATAATTAACCATTTGTTTTCTGCGCTCGGGTTTTTCCAGAATTTCAACGACACTTTGGACGGTTTTCCTTGAGAGATAGCCATCCATAACCGCCAAATCAAATCCCAGTGGCTCGATATCCCTGACAAAGTTGGCATAGCGATTGATCAATATCGGCTTTTTGAAGTAAATGGCTTCTAAAAAAGCATTGCCGAATCCTTCATATAGGCTGGGATAGGTGATAAAGTCCGCGAAAGGGTAAACATCCCAGAGCGAATATTCGCACTCACCGTTGCCATTGTTGCTCAACGGATCTGCTATCCGGGTTGTGATTAGCCGCAGGTTGACATCATGTTCACGGGCATATTCTTGCAGCCATTCGGCGTATTCATAGCCTTCATCTCCGGCTTCATGGGATACTACCAGTTTATTGCCAGGATCTTTCAACTCCTTGACCAATTCAATGGCATATTCGATTCCTTTGCGCTGCACGATGCGAGTGGGCTGTAAAATCATCTTGTCGTTCGGTTCCAGGCCGATGGCTTTTCGGAAAACACGGGCGGCTTCAATATCAGGTTTGGGCGGATTTTCAAAATCCAGAACATTGGGGATGATGATAGATGCAATCCCTGTGCGCAGGGCCAGCTGCTCCTGAGCTTCGGAATTGATCACAATATGGTTGATATTGGGCAGGTTGGGTGGAAAGGCCATGCGGATATAGTCGCTCAGGGCATTGACGGAAAAACGGATCCTCTCCCATGAAAAATCGTGATGGTGGGCAATGGTAGGAATCTGTGTTTCAGCAATTGTTTCCGTCAATGCCAGTCCCAGCGGAACATGCATTGGAATACTGAGGACATTTTCCGCGATTAAAAGATCCAGGTTAAAATCTTCGATAAACTGGTAAAGACAAGTTTTTAATTGCGATCGCAGCAAGTGAATCGCTTGGGTTACCGATGGCGTGCGTCCAATAGTGCCTTCTACCTGAGAATTAATCCAGACATTTTTATCGTGTTGGAAATATGCTTCAGGGACCAGCAAGCTTCTGTCGGCATGATGGTCTAATTTGCCGGCAAACCAGAAACAGTTGTGTCCGCTGTGTTCAAAGACGCCCGCCCACTTGCTTGCTTCCAGAGTGACGCCGTCTGTGCCTGCAAAACGGGTGGAAACAAATCCGATATTCTTACCCATATTGTCATACTTTCTAAGTTGTAGCTGGTCGGTATGTTTTCTAAACTTATTTCGACGGGCAGAACAAAATACTTTAGCATATTATCACTATGTAGTATTTTCTTTCCCCATATATCAACATATTGTTGTCTGTCAATCATAAAAATCTATATATAGCGGGTTTTTATTTATAAACAATCTGCTCCTTCCCCGCATGAAGGGATCTTTGATGGACTAGGCCTGTCTTGCATTGCTGGGGTTGGAGATGATTTGCTCTGTGTAGAGAGCTTTGCCGTGGAATGATGGTAGATTTCACCCTTCTGGAGTATAAGCGCTAACTTAATAATCAATAATCAATTGTTAATGGTGAACAATTAATGTCTTTCAGTCAACGATCGTGGGAAAACGATTTTGCCAGCTGCGAGAGCAGGTCTCCGATCACAAGGCACTCGAGCCCGAAAGGAAGGTAGCCGGCATACCCTAAAAGCGGCATTTCAAATATTTGAAAACGGTGGACAAACGGTACACTGTACTGCCATTTGGCAAGACTATAGTAGTTCCACATCTCCCAAAACAGGCCGCAAAACAGTGCCGCCGCCGCCGAAGAAATCACACCGCGCCAATCGCCCTTAAAGATGTCTGACAGTACATGCCTTTCTCGCATTAGGGCCTGCAGTGAAACGATGATCATCAGAGGCGATACCCACAGGAGGGGAAAAAGGTAATCCGGCCAGATACCGATGCCGGTCAGGCTGCAAGCGGATATCACCAGAGCGGTCTGGGCCGCAATTTTGGGGTGTGAAAAGCCAAGAGGCAGAAAATGTTTGAACTCCTGCTTAATCCAGGGAAAGCCGGCAATCCATTCCCGGGTTCCTAAAACCGCAGGCAGTACGGTCGAAAACGGTAGGGTAGCAAGACAGAAATACTGCACGGCACCGTAATGGACACCCGTGTAGTGCCAGTTCTGAACAAACCGGTTTAGGTATTCAAAGAACCACCAGAAGGCAGCGCTTGCCGGGAAAAGGAGCAGAAAATATCGACTGCGGTTGATTAACATGCAGCGGCCGCTGCGCCGATAACACAGGGCGTTGATGACCAGGATATACGAAAGCCACAAGGGAGTGAACGTATGTGGCTGCAGGCCGGCAAACCAGGGGAAGCGGGTCCAGGCCAGTATCCAAAAAAGCATGCCGGTAATAACTCCCAGCCGGCCCCACCACGGAAAAGGAAAGACGGTCGCACTATCTGGTATAGATCGCCGGATTGATCGAATCACCGGAATAAAGAGTGGCAGTACCACTGCAGTGATAAAAAGAGTGTAAGCAGTAAAAGCAACCCAGGAAAACGGTGCATGGGAAACGTACAGCGTTTCAGGAGGAAACTCCAAATATCTTAAAACCGGGTACCCCGCAAGAACAATGCCCAGCATGGGCAGCCCCAGCAGCATTGAAGCCAGAATTAAAAATTTCAGCAAAACGTTTTTCACGCCGCTACCGGCAAGCTTTTTATAATAATCACGAAAACACCCCGGTAAAACAGGCTATGCCTCGGGACATGCGAAAGAAGGAAAGCACGAAATTTAAATATGGTTTTCGTGTTTTCGCAATTTCGTGCTTTCGTGATGTTTTTTTGGTTATAAAAATAATAAAAACCACAAAGAAGGGCGTTCCTTTAAAAATAAATGGAACGCCCTTTTTTAATTCAAAAATTTAAGCTAAACTACAGTTACATTTACTGCAGCAGGACCTTTTTGCCCCTGCTCAATGTCAAAAGTAACCCGGTCGCCTTCATAGAGAGTCTTGAAACCGGTAGCATTGATGCCTGAATGATGAACAAATACATCCGGGCCATCTTCCTGCTCAATGAAGCCATAACCTTTGCTGCTATTAAACCATTTTACAATTCTATTACCCATAGTGACACGCTCCTCTCAAAACAATTCTCATGCTTCCAAACTGCAGGTTGCCGCTTTGACAAATGGATCTTGCCTTCAGAGCGAAACCGGTCCGCCAATTAAGAACGGACCTTTATTGATTAATTGTATTATATTATGTTTTTAAGAAAAATCAAGCTGATTATAGGGTCATTTTTTAGCGTTGCGACCGTTAAGAATCGTGGCAGGGTAGGAAAATGCGAAGGCATTATTGGCGAGCCCTTAAATAGTCCTAAGTGGATGGGTACTAATTAATCGAGCTTGGCCCACTTGTTCTGTGCTGTTAAACGGCCGCCGGTACCACACTTGGAGCATTCGACATCAAGGGGTCTTTCATCTGTTGTTATTTCGATAGAAGCTTTACATTTGGGGCATTTAATAGCCAGCCTCTTTAGGTCGGCGGTACTGCCGCCGATGAACGCCGTGAGCGCTTTGAGAACAGACTTGCGGTCATCGTCACCGCCGGCAGCTTTCAATTTTTCGTATTCTTCTTTTGTAAGAACAAGCTTTATATCCAACGTGGTTGAATTTTCCAGCGCGTTGTTAAGCTCCTCTAGGGCAGTCGCAAGATTTGAAAATTTCATATCACCTGCCTGCATTTTTTCCTGGATCATGTTAGTCAGATCTTCAGCAGATAGCCATTGGCCTTCTAAGTTGATTCTGGCCTCTTCTAAATTTATTGCAGTCATTCGCCCCCCCTTTGCTGCTAGTAAAACCACTAACTCGATCTAATAGCTTGAGAAAAAAGATAGTCAATTTCGCAATATGTTTGATTCGTTAAGCATATTAATAAATCATTCAATTTTTGTCCACTATTATCGACTTTCTGGGAAAAAGCATATCGCCAGTATATATTACGTGTCAACAATATAAATAATACAATATATTGCATTTGAAAGCGATTGACACATTAGTGCTGGAATTCTGCTTGACAAATAGTTTTATCCCTATTAATTGTACTCTTTTGGTAAAATCGAGATGGTGTTCTAAAAGCCATTTATTTTAATATAAAAAGCGAAAGGAGAGAAAGACTTATGTCAAATTTAATTCCACCTCATGGCGGCAAAGGCTTAACTTGCTGCCTACTTGAAGGCGCTGAATTGGAAGCGGAAAAGAAAAAGGCCGAGGGCCTTAAAAAGATCTCTATTGCACCACGCTCAAAGGGTGACTTAATCATGATGGGGATCGGAGGATTCAGCCCGCTGACAGGTTTTATGACCAAGGCGGACTGGCAGGGTGTTTGTGATAATTTTCAAATTGCCGACGGGACATTCTGGCCCATTCCGGTGACGCTGGATGCATCCAAAGGAGATGCTGACGGTATTAGTGAAGGCGATGAGATTGCACTTTACGACCCGGAAGGCGATGAAATCATGGCCACTATGAAGGTTACCGAAAAGTATGCAATGACCGAGGCCGACAAAAAGTATGAATGCGAGAAGGTCTTTATGGGGGAAGGGACCCCAACGGTCGAGGAATTCTGGAAAGTTTCCCAAGACGATCACCCCGGCGTTCAGATGGTCATGGCGCAGAATGATGTTAATATCGCCGGTCCGGTCAAAGTGTTGAGTGAAGGTGAATACCCCGTCGAATTTGCGGGTACCTATATGCGGCCCGAAGAATCCCGCAAGATCTTCGAAGATAAAGGCTGGACCGAGATTGCCGCGCTGCAGCTCAGAAATCCCATGCACCGCTCCCACGAATACCTGTGCAAGATTGCCGTTGAAGTTTGCGACGGTGTCTATATTCACTCGCTGGTCGGCAACCTGAAACCGGGTGATATTCCGGCCGATGTTCGCGTCAAATGCATCGACTCCCTTGTAAAGAACTACTTTGTGGAAAATAACGTGGTTCAGGGCGGTTATCCCCTTGACATGCGCTATGCCGGTCCCAGAGAAGGCCTGCTGCATGCCACCTTCCGTCAGAACTACGGCTGCTCCCGCATGATTATCGGCCGCGACCATGCCGGCGTGGGTGACTTTTACGGCATGTTCGAAGCCCAGACGATCTTTGACAAGATTCCGACCTCTGATGATCCCGGCAAAATGCTGCTGTGCAAACCCTTAAAGATCGACTGGACCTTCTATTGCTACAAGTGTGACGGTATGGCATCCTTAAGGACGTGCCCCCACGGCAAAGAGGACCGGGTGCTTTTATCCGGAACCATGCTGCGAAAAATGCTCTCAGAAGGCGGCGAGCTTCCCGATCATTTTGGACGTGATGAAGTCGTTGAAATTCTGCGAGAGTACTATGAAGGGCTGACTGAAAAAGTTGAAATCAAGATGCACGGCGCTGCTACCGGCGAAGAATAATTTTTCAGAACCCTGATAACAAAATCAGTTTGACCTGCAGCATAAAAAGGAGATGTCCCCTGACATCTCCTTTTTTTATGCCTCATCCAGCACTTTTCGAACCACCATTGCAAGATCGCGTATAACCAGGGGTTTCATGGCAAAAGCTTTGACGCCAAGTTCTTTTGCGTTTTCCTCTGCAACTTTTTCACTAAATCCGGTACAGAAGATTATCGGCATTTCAGAGCGGATGTTTAAAATTTCTTTCACCAGCTTGTCACCGGTCATCTGCGGCATCGCCATGTCGGTGATCACCAGATCAAATTGATCAGGGTTGGAACGAAATAATTCCAGAGCTTCGACAGGATTTATTTTTACTTCGACCTGATATCCCAATCGCTCCAGTATCTGTTGCACAATAAACACGATTGATTCTTCATCATCAACAAAGAGTATTTTTTCATTACCAGTAGGAAGTTTCTCAATAGTTTTAGATTCTGTCACCACTTCTTCTTCAGTCAAGGGAAAAAAAACGCTAAAAGTGGTTCCTTTGCCGAGTTCGCTGTCAACAGTAATTGCACCTTTATGGATTTTGACAATGCCTTGAACCACTGATAGCCCCAAACCGGAACCTTTTCCAACTTCTTTTGTTGTAAAATAGGGATCAAATATCCGTTCTATGATTTCCGGGGCTATGCCATGACCAGTATCGCTTACAGTCACTTTGACATAGTTGCCCTGGGTCAATTCAGGGTCAAGCATAGAAGTTGAATCTTCATCCAAAAAAACATTTTGTATTCCGACATCCAGCATCCCCCCGGTTTCTTCCATGGCGTGAGAAGCGTTAGTGCATAAATTGATCATTATCTGATTGATTTGAGTTGGATCAGCAAGGATGGTATCAGCTGTATCTTGAATGTTCTGAAGAATATCAATATTAGCAGTTAACGTGGATCGCAAAAACTTGAGAGCGTCTTTGATGACGGGGATTAGACTTATAGGTTGTCGCTTTATGTCGGTTTTTCGGATGAAACTGAGAAGCTGTCTGACAACATTTTTGGCACGCAGGCCTGCTGTTTTAATCTCTTCAAGGTTGAAATGAGCAGGATTCCACTCAGGAACATCATCCAGTGCTAATTCCGTATTACCTAAAATGATACCGAGGATGTTGTTAAATTCATGAGCGATTCCACCAGTGAGTGTGCCGATAGCTTCCATTTTATAAGCTTGTTTTAATTGGGATTCAAGCTGCTTTCTGTCATCTATGTCTCTTATAACGCCATGTGTACCAATGAATTTTTTATCCTCATTTTTGATCGGCTCGTCGTATATACCGTTGGATTTCAATTCAATAGTCAGGTGTCCGACCTTACTATCCTTAAACTGACCATTTTCATCACAGACTTTTAGTCGCAATTCCATTTGGGAGGCAGCACGATCGCCGGTTCTCCTTTCATTAAATGACCATTTAGCTTTTTCTAAATCATCGCCATGGATAAGAGTAGTATAGTGCTGACCAATAAGTTGTTCAATTTTAAAACCGAGTAACCGCTCAGCTGCATTGCTAATAAATTTAAAGTTGCCTTGACTATCCAGCATATAAATAATGTCAGGAGAATTTTTAACCAGATACCTGTAACATTCTTCTGTCCGTATCAGCTTTTCATTAATAGCTTCGTTTTCACTCACTAACCTTTTGTGATCAAGGCCATTTTTTACTGTAATCAACAATTCTTCCGGCTCGAATGGTTTCCTGATGCAGTCGTAGGCCCCTTTCTTTATAAATTTTATAGCTGATTTTATTGAAGCATGTCCGCTAATAACAATGACCAGGGTATCAGGACTTTGATCGTTTATATAATCCATGATTTGGTAGCCATTCATATCAGGCATAACCATGTCGAGAAGCACAAGATCAAAATCATCCTTGTTCAAATATTCTATTGCTTTTTTACCACTATTGCATGTTTTCAATATATAGTCCTGATTGCTTAATAATGCCTTTAAGCTTTCGCACATTCTGGAGTCGTCATCAACTATGAGAACTTTAGGACTATTAGGCATCTTGAACTCCTTAATTTAAGATTCTTGATGTGGGGCTATTGGTAAAACTATTTTAAAACTCGTTCCTTTTTTACTGCCGCTTTCACAAGTTATGGCCCCCTTTAATTCCTTGACCGCATTATAAACAATGGAGAGCCCCAAACCGGCATGTCCGGCCCCTTTCGAGGTAATATAAGGCTCGAAGAGTTGTGCTTTAACGCTATCATGAATGCCCGGACCGTCATCTTCGATAATGATTTCCACATACCCTTGCGTATTGTCTGCAACCTGGTTTATTTTATCGTCGATGTAATTTGAAATATATCTGGTGCTAATACAAAGATTTCCTCTATCCGACATAGCCTCAGCTGCATTTTTGATAAGGTTGCTAAAGACCTGTGTCATTCTGTTTTTATTTGTCATAACCGCCGGAAGTGAAGGGTCTAACTTTAAATGAGTATTGATGTTGGGCTTGAGTATAAGAGATTCCTGAAAGATTCTTGTCAGGTTTGACAAAAGGGTATTTACATCCAGGGGATCGTTTGGTTGGATTTTAAGTTCTGAAAAATCAGACAATTCACTTATAATAAGTGCCACTCGGTCGATTTCCTCATTAATAATCCTGATTTCCTCTTCAACGGGCTGATCTTCAGACAATTTTCTCTTCAGAATGGCAAGATAATTTTTTGTGACGCTTAAGGGTGTATTAGCTTCGTGAACAATCTTTTGAGCTATGGTTGACGTGGCGCTCAGACGTTCAGACTGAATTAATTTTGCCTGGTTTTGGGTCAAATAGTTTGCTTGAAGAGCTGAAGCCGCCTGTTTAGTAAACATCATCAGAAGCTTTATCTTATCAGTTAAATGGGAGACACGAGCCTCTTCTAATCCCAAGACTATTACACCAACATATTGTTTGTGTGCGATCATTGGAAGGCAAAGAATACCGTCTTTTTCAACTAAGCGGATAATTTGCTCATCTATAATTGTAAGTTTGTCTTTGATTGAATCGCTGAAAGAATTAAGGGGCCTTCTTTGGACAAGGGATTTGGCTAAAAGGCTTTTTCCATTTTGCAAGGGGATTGTCACTTCATTGATTGGATCATTATGTTTGTCAGGCGCCATGCCCTTACCGAGCAGAATATTTCTTTCTGATTCATGCAGAAAAAATAAAACATTTTTAACATCAAACAAGAGATGAAGCCCTTCCTGTGCAACTTGCAGTATAGAATCTTCATCATGAGCCTCTAAAAGATTTTGGAGTGTGCCATGAAACAAAGTAATGTCTTTTACTTCCTGGATTAGATCTTCCTGTTTTTCATGATCTTTTTCAGAAACAGTTTTTTCTGAAACATCAAGCGGCTCAATATCTATATCTAATGATTGTGCGATATCGCTTACATCTTTTTCGGCTTGAAGGATGATTTCTTCTACCTCAGAGTTTTCAAATCCAAAAATATTTTTGGCTATTCCAAATTTGACCTCTTTTTCTTTATTTGTTTCGGGACAAAGGATATTCCCAACATATATTATCTTAACGAGAGGAAGAGCATCTTGAATTCTATCGACGGCTTCATGATGATAATGCACTGCATCTGCCATGAATGATTGAAGCTTCCAGCGTTTGATCAGCCAAGCTCCAACTTCACAGTGGGTAGTACCATGGCGTGCTTCTCCGGCTAAAACCAGATCCCACTGACCTTTTGATGAATTGAGAATATCAGCATATTCTTTGGGAAAGTTTACCCACAGAACCAACTTGCCTATATCGTGAAGAAGCCCTGTCAAAAATGCCTCATCAGGAGAAGCGTATGATATCTTTTTAGCAATCAGCTTGGACAATATGGCACACATCAGAGAGTGCCTCCAGAAAACCTTCAACCCAAAAACAGAATTGTCTTTTGCTTTGCTGAAAGCTTGATTAACCGACGCGCTAATGGCAATATTTTTGATTGTATTTTGCCCTAAAAGTACCAGAGACTGATCAATACTCGTTACCCTTTTGGATAGTCCATAATAGACAGAATTGACCATCTTGACAACTTTGGCACTTAAAGACGTATCCTTATCGATGACTTGGGCTATGTCCTTGAATGTGCTGTCTTCACTATTACAGAGTTCGATCAGTTTTAATAGAATTTGAGGAAGTGAGGGAAGATTTTTTGAAGTCTTTATTCTATCGAAGAATTGAACGGAACGCTCTTGCATCAAGCACCACCATTATCATTTGATACTCACATATCGATTCACACTATTGAGCCGATACAGATCAGATTTTCTTTTGAAGTATTCATACAACATTCTGCAGGATGCCCGCCATTGTTTCTTTCTGCGGTAGTTTTGGCTGTCTTGTTTTAGACAAATTTGTATTACCCCAATTGAGCGAAAGTCGAGGATGCCCCAGATCCGCGGCATCAAGGGTGAAGTCGTAGTCGTTTACTGCGAACCCTTGATAACAAAGGAGATGGGGTATCATCGGCTTTCCCGCAGGGTAAACAAAATCGAGATAAAATAACCCAAATTCATATCTCATTGATGGTAGAGATATTATAGCGTAGTCGAATCATCGAAATTCTCATTGAAATAAATATATTATGATCGTTCTCGGTTTTGTTTATGCTCAATTAGGGTATTATAATATTTCAAAGTTTTAGTAAATCTATTCTTCAAATAAATAGAAGTGGCAGCTAGCGACAGGAGCCACCACTTCCCATTAGGGAAGGAGGTGCTGGAAGATGCCAAGGAAACGATTTGATTTTATTACTTAAATTAATACAATAAATATCCCTAAAGTCAAGGGTAAATTTTGTAGAATAAAATACTGGATCAAATTACGTAATTGCGTTGTTTTGTGGAAGAAGTAAATAGAATAGATAGGACTTTTTTTGACCTCTGCCGATACAGACATCTTGCAACTGTCTGTTTTCATTAAGTTGAGATAAGATAAAGACCTGTCTCCAAAATGATGTCCTGTCCATTTATGTTATGCTTAATATCAAGATTAGGAGTTAACTCAATAGGGCAGAAATAAAGAAAGGGGATACATTTCTGTATCCCCTTTGTTGTCGGTAAGTGGAGTTTATGGGTTTACGGTTAGTTTCTGCCGGAATATTCATTATAGGCCATGGCCACGGTTCGGTAGACCAGGTGGGCCAGTTTTGAAAACGGCAAAAATGCAAACAGGTTGAACACAAACACCAGGTGGACAAAATACATAGCATACGTCACACCGGCCATACCCGCCAGGCGCGTCATTTCGGTCAGCATACCGGTAAGTCCAAGTCCCAGGACAAGCCCTAAAAGGTACCAGTCCTTGTAAACGCTGGTCTGATCGGTTTTGGAAAGACGGTTCTTGATCATCAGAATGCCACCGACAACAAGGGCCACACCGCTGATATTGGCGAGCCATTTAACCGGGTTCAACTGGGAATAGGGACCGTGAAGCTGCAGACCGTAAAGGGCCACGAAAAATACATTGGTTACGATAAAAAGTCCGATAAATGATAAAAAGACCATCCAGTGAGCCACGTCCCGGTCTTTGTTTTCCGAGCATTCCGAAAATTTGTCC
>PVMK01116418.1_pt1 | contig 17033 bp, 21 predicted proteins | sample 1853481 | NCBI WGS metagenome assembly PVMK01 (sample SAMN08533507, study PRJNA380276) | Marine sediment metagenome, whole genome shotgun sequencing project.
TCCAACCGATCCTGCGCACACCTTGCACCAGCAGGAGCCCGCCGGCGAGAAGGGCTGCAATCGCGACCCGGATTGCGACGAGCGTCCACGGGCCTACGTCGTCGATCAACGCGGCGCGGGTGGCGATCCCGCCGGTGCCCCAGCCGACGGCGGCGATCACGAATGCGAAGAGGGTGTTGCGGGCCATTGCGGTTCAGCGTTTGCGCGATTTCCAGCTGCCAAGGAGGTATCGCCACACCACGGTCGCCGTCCTGGGCTTGTCACTCTCGGCCGACGCGACATGGTCTTGAGCAGAGGGATCGCCCTCTCGGTCAGCGGCTGCGCCGTTGCCATCTCCCCCAAAAGCGGAGGAAACGGGCGACGAGGGGGGCGGCTCTGTTGCCGCTTCCGCAGGCGGGGAGGGCGCGGGCGGGGCGGGGGGCTCATCCCCGCCGCGAAGCTCGGACAGCCGCTCTCGGAGAAACAGCGCCTCGGTCTCTGCCTTCGCCGCCCTTTCCCTGGCCTCGGCCAGTTGCTCCCCAGCTTCATGGAGGTTGCCGAGCTGGTTGAGCATCCTGTTCCACGCATCGATGGGCACGGTCATCGTCTCCGTTTGCTCCCCCGTCAGGGCCGAGCCCACGCCCGAGGACTGGGAGGATGGCTCTGTTTCTCCCGCTCTCAGGTCGACGACCGCCGCGGGCGGGGAGGGGGGTTTCCTAACAGAGGAAATGGGTCGTCCCAGCTCCCTGGCGCGACTGCGTACCCCGTCGAGGTCAACGATCCACAGCTTTCTTCCGCCGTTGGCTTCGAGGTAGGAATCAACCGTTCCCCGGCGCGCCCACGACCCGAGCGTCCCGACGGGGATCCCGGTGGCATCGGAGGCCTCGCGCAGCGTGACCCATACTGCGTTGGGAATGGGTCGGCGATCCTGTGACACCGCCGGCCGTCCGGTGCGGCGCGCCCGGTTTTCCCTGAGCGTCTGGGTCTCCCACCGCTGTGTATCCATGAGCGGTCAGCGTAGCGCCGTCTCCCTATGTCGATCCGGGCCACTCGCAACCTAGGATGGCGTGACCCGGAGGGTTCCAAGCCCAGCATGCCAGACCAACAAATTGAAGAAGATGTCAGAACCCTGGTCCGCGAGATCGTCAGCGGCGTCCTCGACAGCGGTGTGTCTACCGGACCCGCGCCAGATCCGATTGACCTGCCCGCCACGACGCCAGATGCCGGTGAGACGATCGCCGTCGGTGCCGACCACGGCGGTCTTCCGTTGAAGGAGAAAATCGCCTTCGAGCTGCGCCGGGCCGGCCACGACGTGCATGATTGTGGCACCGACTCCACGGATGCCGTCGATTACCCGGATTTCGCCCATGAGGTGGCGCGGCTGGTTGCCGACGGCACCTGTTCTAGCGGCATCGTTGTTGATGGCGCAGGGATCGGGTCGGCGATGGTGGCCAACAAGGTTCCGGGGGTGAGGGCCGCTCTCTGCTACGACCTGTCCACTGCGCGCAACAGCAGGGAGCACAACCATGCCAACGTGCTCACGCTGGGCGCCGGGCTCATCGGACCGAACCTCGCCTGGCAGATCGTCCAGGAATGGCTGGCGACGCCGTGGGGCGGCGGACGCCACGCCCGCCGCGTGGAGAAGATCACCGACATCGACAACCGGTACAGGAGCGACAAGTGACCGACGAAACCCTCGAGCGTGAGGTCCTCATCGAGGTGATCACTCGAGAGGTGCTCGCTGCTATCGCCGAGGATTCCGACATCTGCAGCAACCCGGAAGCGGTTCGCCGGGTGGTGGCCAATGGAGCCGATCGCGTCGCCTTCCACGGCGCGGCCGCAGAGGTTCCACTGGATCTTGCCAAGCACATCGACCACACCTTGCTCAAGCCGGAGGCGACGGGTGCAGACATCGACGTGCTCGCCGACGAAGCGCGCGAGTTCGGGTTCGCTTCGGTGTGCGTCAATCCGGCCTGGGTGAAACGCGCTGCCGAAAGGCTGCGCGGATCCGACGTGATGACATGCGCGGTGATCGGGTTCCCCTTTGGCGCCAACACCCCTGAAATCAAAGCCATGGAGACCAGGCGTGCGCTGCGCGACGGGGCTCGGGAGGTGGACATGGTGATCAACATCGGAGCTCTGAAGTCGGGCGACTACGACCTGGTGCTGGCCGACATCGAGAAGGTCGTCGACTCCGCCCACGAAGGAGGGGCGATCGTCAAGGTGATCCTGGAGACCGCCAAGTTGACCGACGAGGAAAAGGTGATTGCCTCCGGCATCGCCAAAGAGGCCAAGGCCGACTATGTCAAGACCTCCACGGGTTTCGGCGGCGGCGGCGCCACCGTCTTCGATGTGGCGCTGATGCGGGAGACCATCGGGCCCGACATGGGAGTCAAAGCATCGGGCGGTGTTCACACTGCCGAAGACGTGGAGGACCTGATTGCGGCGGGAGCCACCCGGATCGGTGCATCCGCAGGGGTGCAGATCGTCAGCAAAGTGGAAGGAGACGGCGATGGCCAGGGGTATTGAAATACGGGCGTATGCTTTTCTCGACTCGCTGCAGCCGCAATATGCTGCCTTTCTGGGTACGGTCGCCCAGGGATTCCTTCCGCTGGCCGGTGACGCCTCCTTGTTCGTCGAGGTGTCACCGGGAATCGAGATCAACCGGGTGACCGACGTTGCCCTCAAAGCAACCGCGGTCAAGCCGGGTATGCAGATCATCGAGCGCTACTACGGCCTTCTCGAGGTCCACTCACCCGATCAGGCTGAGACCCGCGCCGCCGGCGAGGCGATCCTGCAAGCGGTCGACCACAAGGAGGTCGACAGGATGAAGCCAAAGATCCTTTCCTCGCAGATCGTCCGCCGCCTCGACGATCACCACGCCCAACTGATCAACCGCACTCGTCACGGGCAGATGATCATCCCCGGCCAGACGCTGTATGTGCTCGAGTGCGAGCCGGCGGCCTATGCGGCGCTTGCTGCCAACGAGGCGGAGAAGGCGGCCGAGATCAACGTGCTCGAGGTCCGTGCCTTCGGATCGCTGGGGCGCATCTATTTAGGCGGGGAGGAGGCCGACATCGACGTGGGTTGGCGGGCCGCGGTCGCCGCCCTCGAAGGCCTCGAGGGTCGAGAGGAATGAGTCGCAAGTCACAAGTCGCAAGTCGCAAGCTCGAGGCGGAGGAGCCGGCACCAACCCTCTAGAGTCAACATCCAACAGCGAAGGGAGTTAGGAATGGCTGAAGAGCTCGGGATGATCGAGACACGGAGCTTCGCGGCGATGGTCGAGTCCGCCGACGCGATGGTGAAGGCGGCAAAGGTCGAGCTGGTCTCGTTCGAGGAGACCGGGGGAGGCTACGTGACCGCCATCGTCAGGGGAGACGTCGCCGCGGTCAAGGCGGCAGTAGATGCCGGCGTGCGCGGTGCAGAAAAGGTCGGCGAGGTGATCTCGACGCACGTCATCGCCCGCCCACACGTCAACATCGATCTCGTTCTGCCGCTCGGCCGCGCCGAACAGGCCCAAGAGGAAATCGGCTGACAGCTCGAGGCATTGCTCCAAGGCGCAGCGATTCCGGCGTCTGATCGCTGATGAGCTGACACACCGAGGAGGTGGACCAGATGCAGCTGGGACGAGTCACCGGGACGCTGGTGTCGAGCCAGAAAGACCCCCTCATGGAGGGGATGAAGTTCCTGGTCGTGCGCACCATCGCTCCCGACAACACAGACAGCGGCTCGTATGTCGTTGCCGTCGATGTGGTCGGCGCGGGAGTTGGCGAGGTCGTCATGTATGCCTCCGGTTCCTCGGCGCGCCAGACCACGCTCACCAAGGACAAGCCATGTGACGCGGTGATCATGGCCATCGTCGACACCTGGGATGTTGACGGAGAGACGCTGTACACGAAGTGAGCCGACCATGCTGAGCGAAAGTGAGATTGCCGAGATCATCGACCGGGTAAAGGGCCGTGTCCAAGCCGCCGAGGGCAGAGCCCGCACCGGTCCGTCTCTTGCCGCCGCTGATGCGCAGGCCGCCGGCTCTGCGGACCTCAGCGACGGGATCTTCGAAACCATCGACGATGCCGTCGCCGCCGCCAGACGCGCCTTCATGAGTTATCGCGAGATGGGTCTCGAAGCGAGACGGGTGATCGTGGAGGCAATGCGCTCATCGATGTTGAAGGAGGGTGAGCGTCTCGCCTATCTCGCCAGAGAAGAGACCGGGCTGGGCAGGGCGGAGGACAAGGTGATCAAGAATCGGATGGTCACCACCAACACCCCAGGTCCTGAGGATCTCGAGCCCCACGCCGTCACCGGCGACTCGGGCATGGTCGTCACCGAGTACGCCCCCTACGGGGTGATCGGCTCGATCACGCCGACGACGAATCCGACCTCGACCATCATCAACAACTCGATCGCGATCCTGTCGGCAGGCAACGCGGTCACCTTCAACGTGCACCCCAACGCCAAGGCGGTGTCGGTGGAGAACATCCAGCTGCTCAACCGGGCGATCGCGTCAGCCGGGGGGCCAGCCGACCTCATCACCGCTATCGCCGACCCGACGCTGGAGTCGGCGCAGCAGCTGATGGCGCATCCGGATGTGCCCGTCCTCCTGGTCACCGGTGGGCCCGGTGTGGTGCGTGAGGCTCTGTCGATGCCGAAGAAGTCGATCACCGCTGGGCCGGGGAACCCACCGGCGGTGGTCGACCAAACCGCCGATATCGAGCAAGCGGGCCATGACATCGTCGCCGGCGGATCGTTCGACAACAACATCATCTGCACCGATGAGAAGACGACGATCGTGGTCGACACCGTCGCCGACCGGCTGGTTCAGGCGATGACGAGAGCCGGCGGCTACCGGTTGAAGGAGCACGAGCTGCGCCGCATCGAGCGCGTGATCTTCAAGGAGATGGGAGCGCCGAACAAGCCAGGCGTCATCGACACGGCCTGGATCGGTCAAGACGCCGGCAAGATCCTGTCCGAGATCGGAGTCGAATCACCGGGCGATGTGCGGCTCCTCATCGCCGAAGTGCCAACCGACCACAGCCTGGTGTGGACCGAGCAGATGATGCCGGTGATGCCGGTGACCAGGGTCAAGGACATCGACACCGCCATCGATCTCGCGGTGCGTTCCGAACACGGGTTCCGACACACCGCGTCCATCCACTCGACCAATGTGGACACGATCACCCGTATGGCGAAGGCGATGAACTGCTCGATCTTCGTGGCTAACGGATCGAACTTCGCCGGGCTGGGCGAAGGCGGGGAGGGGTTCACCTCGTACTCGATCGCCAGCCCAACCGGTGAGGGCTTGACCCGGCCCCGGACGTTCTCCAGGATCCGGCGCGTCACTGTCGTCGGGGCGCTGCGCATTGTCTGATCCGGCCATCGCCGTTGTCGAGGTGGACTCGATTGCGGTTGGCATCCTTACTGGAGATGCGATGGTCAAAGCGTCACCGCTCGGCTCGATCTACACAGGAACCGTCCATCCCGGCCGTTACGTCATCGTGGTCTCCGGCGACACCGCAAGCGTGGAGGTGGCCGTCGATACCGGGTCTTCTGTTGCGGGCGACACCCTCGTCGACCTGGTGTTTCTCCCCGATGTCCACCCACTGGTCGTCGACGCCATCATCTCCGAGGCCGACTTGGCGGACTGTCGGGGAGATGCGCTGGGCGTGGTGGAGACGGTGACGATCGCCGCCGTCATCGACGCCGCCGATGCAGGAGTCAAAGCAGCCACCGTCGACGTTCCGGCGGTCCGGCTCGCCGACGGCCTTGGTGGCAAGGGTTACGTCCTGTTCAGTGGCGACCTCGCCGAGGTGGAGGCCGCCGTCGACGCCGCTGTGTCCCGCGGTCAACGTACCGACACAGAACTGCGCCACGTCATCATTGCTCAGCTCCACGACGAGATCCGGGACAACCTGGCACGCGAGCTGCGCCTCAACTACCGGTTGGCCCGTCGCCGTGAGGAGCGCTGATGCAGTTGGGACGGGTCACGGGGACGGTTGTGGCCACCATCAAGGCCGAGGGGCTCGAGGGTGTGCGGTTTCTCATCGTGCAGCCGCTCGACAAGCATCAAGAGCCTGTCGGCGAACCGATCGTCGCCGCCGACGCAGTGCACATGGCGGCTCCAGGGGAGCTCGTCTATGTGGTGGCATCAAGGGAGGCGGCGGAGGCCCTGGAGCCGAGGTTCGTCCCAGTCGACCATGCCATCGTCGGGATCGTGGACGAGGTGCACCTATGAAGGTCGGGCTCGTTGCCGGGTCGGTGGTGTCGACGATCAGCCACCCCTTCTTTGACGGCAAGCGCTTGCTGCTCTGCGACCTGCTCGAGACCGAGGGCGCAGCTGCCGGGTACACGATTGCGGTGGATCGCGTGGACGCAGGGGTCGGGGACACTGTGCTGATCCTCGACGAAGGAAGCTCGGCGAGGCAGCTATTCGGTGTCGAGACCGGTCCGGTGCGAGCGGTGATCATCGGGATTGTCGATGAAGTCGACCTGGCTGCCGGCTAGGGGATCCCCGCGTTGAGCCTGCCCGGTTGAGACGCCTCATCCCCGTCCTCGCAGCGGTTGCCGTCGTTGCCGCTGCCTGTGCCAGTCAGCCGGAGACCTGTGATGAAGTTGCCGACGAGAGCATCGAGTTGATGCAGGCCCTCATCGACGAGGTCGAGTCCGAGGTCGGCGAGATGTCGGTTCAGGAGCTCATCGATGAGACCGGAGACGACCTCCCTTCGGTAGCCGCCTTCGAAAGGGAGGCCGCAAGGCTCAGCGACCGCGCTTCGGAACTCGGTTGCACCCAGGACCAACTGGAAGCGGCGGTCGCCGATCGCACCGATCGGCTGCATGCAACGACTCCTATCGGCCAGTTCCTCGTCAATGCGATCAAAGGCGGAAGGATCTAGGAGTCGCTAGTCGCGACCCACACTTCGTCTCTCCCGCGTAGCGGGGGAGACGCGAGCAGGCTGCGCCTGCGAGCAGAGGGGGCTCTGCGGGATCGAGTGTCCCGCGATGAGTTCCGCTACGACCTATAGCAGCGCGGCTGCTTCGGCGTCCAGCAGCCAGGTGACATCAGGGGCACCTTCGGCGACGACTCGCGCCGGAAGCGGCTCCTCATCCACCAGGATCCGGCGCACCGCCTCCGCCTTGCCTAGACCGACAACCAGAAACAGGAGGTGGTCCGATTGGTGGAGCAGGGGAGCGGTGGCGGTCAATCTCCACGTTCCGAACTGGTCGACCCAGTTGGCGACGTAGCCCGCGTTCTTGTACCCGAGGGCCTCGGTGCCGGGGAATAGCGAGGCGGTGTGGCCGTCGTCACCGATGCCGAGCAGCACAACGTTGGGCCCGTCATCGAACTCGGACTCCAGTAACCGCTGGTAGGCGGCCGCCGACTCTCCGGGGTCGGCGAGGGTCGTGTCGGGGGCGATGAGTTGAGCCGGGACGCGATCGATCAGTTGGCGGCGGGCCATCAGAGCGTTCGACGCCGGGTCGTCCGGCGGAACCCAGCGCTCATCCGGCAACCAGCAGGTCACCCGGCTCCAATCGAGCGGTCGCCGGCTCAGCGCATGATACGTGGGCGCCGGCGTCGAACCACCGGCCAGACCGAACGTGACCGGGGTGGCCGCCAGGAGCTCGGCCAGGTGATCGGCGGCAGCCTGAGCGAGGTCCTCGGGCGTGGCGTGGACGTCGATGCGCATCATCGGGCAAACTAGCGCCATGAAGATCGCTTACGACGGAGGCACCGTCACCGGCATCGTGCGCGGCGGTGCCGGGCCGGTCGGCGTACTGCTCGCCCACGGCGCGGGTGCCGGCCAGGATCACCCATGGATGAAGACGGTTGCGGATGGGCTTGCTGGGGAAGGGCTGTGCGTTATGACCTTCAACTATCGCTACATCGAGGCGGGGCGGAAGTCGCCAGATCGCCTACCCACCTTGCTCGACGTGCACCGTGCAGCAGCCGATGCACTCGCCGAGCGTTGCGAACGGGTCGTCCTGTCCGGCAAGTCGATGGGCGGTCGCGTTGGCTCCCACCTGGCTGGTGACGAGGGCTGGCCGGCCTCCGGTCTCGTCTACTACGGGTACCCGCTGGTGGCGATCGGCAAGACCGAGCCGCGCCCGACTGATCACCTGGAACGCATCGGGGCCGCGCAGTTGTTCTTTTCTGGGACCAGAGACCGGCTCGGCCCAACCGAGCTCATCGAGTCGGTCGCCTCGTCGCTCGCCGATGCCACGGTGATCGTGGTCGAAGATGCCGACCATTCGTTCCGAGTTCCGAAGCGGGCCGAGAAGAGCAACGAGCAAGTCCTGGGTGGGATCGTCGCCGACACCGCAGCATGGATCGGGAAGGCGTTTTAGCTACTCACCCGGGACGAGGTACCGGCCGGAGCGGACCTTGCCCTTGGCGGCTTCCAAGATCCAGACCGACCCCTTCTTCCACTCCATCGGCCCATCGAGGTCGACCCCGTCGGCAGCCAGTGAGCCGATCACGGATTCGATCAGCTCCCCATGCGTCGACAGCAGCACCGACTCGCCGTTGAGTTGCTTGATCAGCTTGAACACATCCTTGGCGCCGGCATCGACCCGGAGCCGCCGCTCGGTTTCGATCGGCAGTCGGATGGAGAAGCTCAACGGCCTGGCGGTCTGGACGCAGCGGTGGGCCTCGGCTGACAGGAGCCTGGTGATCGGATGACCGTCCAGGCTGGCGGCGAGCCGAATCGACTGCTTCCGTCCCCGTTTGTCCAGAGGCCTCTTCCGGTCCTTCCCCCGCCATTTGGCCTTGTCTCCGGCACTGCTATGACGGGTGAGGTAGATGGTGGCCCGGGTCGGGTCGTCGACGAGTCCGTTGGCCCGCTCCAAGACGTTGCGATCCGCCTCGTAGTCCAGCCGCTTCCGTGCCTTGCCCTTGGTGAGCCAAGCCACCTCGTCGACCTCGGCGTTCGGTTTGAACTTCTCGGTAACCGTCTCCATGAGCCACCACCGCACCACCTTCCGGTTTCCCTGTGCGGTGGCGTACCCAATAGACCCGACGTCTACCGGCCGGTTGGCTCGCACCCCTGTCTCCTCGCGAACCTCGCGCAGCGCCGCCTCCAAGTACCCCTCGCGGCGGGCGAGCTTGCCCTTGGGAAGCGTCCAATCGTCGTAGCGGGGGCGGTGGACGAGCAGGAATTCGCTCTTGTCGTTGTCCTGGCGGTGCACAACCCCGCCACCGGCCTTGATCGATGCCTTGAACTGCTTGGCGCTCACGGAGCGATGCCCGGCGGGGTCTGCGCTCGCTCCACGGCGAGCTCCTGGAGACGCTGGTGGCTGTCGATGGCCTCCACCGTCGGCACCTTGGTCCATGTCCCGTCCGGTTCTCCCTTCCATGCGAGCGTGTCGTCCTCCGACTCCACTCCGATGATCTCCTCGAGCCGTTCCTTGAGCCGCACGTCGGTGACCGGCACGAGTGCCTCCACGCGTCCGCCGAGATTGCGCTGCATCAGATCGGCGGAGCCGATGTAGTACACCGCATCACCCCCCGGATGGCCGAAGCGGTAGATCCGAGAGTGTTCCAGATAACGGCCGACGATCGAGCGCAGGGTGATGTTGTCGGACAGTCCGGCGACGCCGGCACGGATCGAGCAATTCCCCCTCACGATGAGATCAATGCGGGTTCCCAGTGCCGACGCCGCATACAGCTCGTCGATGATGTCCGGGTCGATGATGTGGTTGGTCTTGATCAGGATCCGCCCGTCGGGCCCAAGGGCTGCCTGTTCCCTGATCCGCTCCACCAACTTGGGCCGCAGCCAGGCGGGGGCGACGATCAACTTGCGATACCGGGTCGGCTTGGCGTAGCCGGTGAGGTGGTTGAACAGTTCGGACAGGTCGGCCCCGACATCCTCGTCTGCGGTGTACAGGCCTAGGTCCTCGTAGAGCTTTGCCGTGATCGGGTTGTAGTTCCCGGTGCCGATGTGTGAGTAGCGGCGGATCCCTTCCGGTTCCTTGCGCACCACGAGCAGGGTTTTGCTGTGTGTCTTGAGATCACGGACCCCATACACGACGTGGACCCCGGCCGACTCCAGCATTCGGGCCCAGCTGATGTTCGCTGCCTCGTCGAAGCGTGCCTTCAACTCGACGAGCACCACCACCTGTTTGCCCGCCTCTGCTGCCTCCACCAGACGTCGCACCACCGCTTCCTCACCGCCGATGGCCGGATCGTCTGGGATCGACGTCCGATACAACGTCTGTTTGATGGCAAGCACGTCCGGGTCGGTGGCGGCCTGGGCCAGGAAGGCAGTGGTCGAGGTAGCAAACGACTCATACGGGTAATGGACGAGGATGTCGCCGCGCTTCAACTCCTCGAAGAAGTCGACGCGGCGCCCCGAGCGATCCGCCAGCCTCGGCTGGGTGGTCGGTGTCCACGCGGGATCCTTCAGTTCCGGCCGGTCCAGCGCATACAGGCTCCACAGGCCGTCGAGCCCGAGTGGTGCCTCCCGTTGGTACGCCTCGTCTGGGCCGAGTTGGAGACCGTGTAAGAGCAAGTCGAGGACCGGACCCGAAATCCCGGCCTCGACCTCGAGGCGCACCGCATGAGCGGCTCGCTGCCGGTAGCGGAGGACGTCCTCCATCGCCTTGATCAGATCATCGGCCTCCTCCTCCTCGACGGCGAGGTCGGCGCTGCGGGTGACCCGGAAGGTGTAGTGGTCGATGACGTCGAGACCGCCGAAGAGGCGCCCCATATGCTGGCCGACCACCTGCTCGAGGGGAACGAACCGATCCCCATCTTCGAGGGCGATGAACCGCGCCACGTTGCGGGGAATCTTCACCCTGGCGAACTGCACCTCGTCGCGGTCGGGGTCACGCAACAGGACCGCCAGGTTGAGCGACAGGTCGGAGATGAAGGGGAAGGGGTGGGAAGGGTCGACCGCCAGCGGGGTCAGGACTGGGAAGATCTCGGTCTCGAACACGAAATCGATGTGGTCGCGGTCCCTGGCTTCGAGGGTGTCGTAGGCGACGATCTCGATCTGTTCCTCGGCGAGCGCCGGGATCAGCTCCTTGGTCACCAGGGAGTCGATGCTGGCATTGATCGAGATGACCCGCTCCCTGATGGCTGCCAGCTGCTGCTGAGGGCTCATCCCGTCCGGCGAGGCCTGGGTGATCCCGCCGGCCGCCTGCTCGAAGAGGCCGGCGACCCGTACCTGGTAGAACTCATCGAGGTTGCCGGACACGATCGCCACGAACTGCACCCGTTCCAACAGGGGCCGATCACCCGATTCGGCAAGGCTGAGCACGCGCTCCTGGAAGTCGAGAAGCGATAGCTCACGATTGATAAAGCGGGTTTCGGTCATCTCCATTGGTATCGGTCCATATTACGAAGTAGCAAGTAGCAAGTACCAAGTATCAAGTAACGGAATGACGACCCCTGGTAACCGGTAACCGGTAACCGGCAACTGGCAACTGGCAACCGGTAACTGGTGGCTACTCCCGATTGCGGTCCAGCTCTTCTACCTTCGCCAGGCGCCGTAGGTGGCGCTCTTCGCCGGAAAATTCCGCGGAAAGGAAGGCCTCGGTGATCTCCCACGCCAATTCCGGGCCGACCACTCTCGCCCCAAGCGAGAGGACGTTCAACCCATCGTGCTCGACCGCCTGATGTGCGGTATATACATCGTGGACCGTGGCCGCCCTGATGCCGGTGATCTTGCCGGCGGCGATCGACGCCCCGGCACCGGAGCCGCACACCACGATGCCGCGTTCGACATCCCCGGAAACAACGGCTCGGGCGACCGCTGCCGCTGAATCGGGGTAGTCGGACGGCTCGGCATCGAAGGCTCCGACGTCGATGACTTCGTGACCAGCCTTCTCCAGGCGGGTCGCCAGTTCTTCCTTCAAGTAGAACCCGGCGTGGTCGGTTCCAAGAGATACCCGCAAACCGTTGCTCCCTCGTTGATGAGGCAGCGTAGTGGTCGGGATGCGGGCGCTCTACGCTTGCTCGGATGCGTCGGCTCCTTTTCGGAACCCTGCTGCTGGTGCTGGCCGCTTGCTCAACCGGCCCCGAAGCGCCGTTGGTCGACGGGGTTGAGATGGCCTGCATCGAGCCGCTTTGCATCACGTATCCGGAGGGGTGGGAGGTTGTTGAGGAGGGTGCAGGGTTCATCGCCTTCGCCCACCCGGACGCTCTCGAGCAGGCGCTGGCGACGGTTGGTCCACTGAATATGCAGGCGGTCGTAGAGGGCGCAGGTGGTTCGTGGCCCGCACCGACCGAAGAGGTCGTGCGTTCGTTCTGGCAGCTCCTCGAGGAGGCGGACGTCGCCACCTTCGAGAGGATGGAGCGGCTCACCGGTGGCGCGTTTCGCTCCGAGGGAAACTACGAGGAGGGACGCTTGTGGCACCTGCTGATCCCGGGGGCGCAGAGCGGAGGCGTCGGCGTCGAGGTGCGCGGTCCGAATGCCTCATGGCAGCGCCATGCCGACGTTTTCTTCAGCAAGGTACAGATTGCCGATTCTCCCTGACGCCGGCGATTCTGCTGGGTACGGTTCAGTAGGTGAGAAGGGCCACAGGAAATGGCGTAGCTTTTGAGCCACCCTCCCCAGGGCAGGTACACTGTCCGACGCGAGATTCCAAGGGGGTAGGGGAATGAAGATCGCCATCCTTGCCGGTGGCCAGGGGACTCGGCTTGCCGAGGAGACCGAGGTTCGTCCGAAACCCATGGTCGAGATCGGCGGTCGCCCGATCTTGTGGCACATCATGCGCCACTACGACCATTTCGGACACTCGGAGTTCGTCATCGCCCTCGGCTACAAGGGCGAGATGATCAAGCGGTACTTCACTGATTATCACGCATCCATACGGAGCATGCGGGTTCACATCGGGGACGGCGACATCGAGGTCTTCGAGGATGGCGAGGTGGAGTCGTGGACCGTCGATCTCATCGAGACCGGCCGATGGACGAACACTGGCGGTCGCGTGAAGCGGATGATTCCGTATCTCGATGGGGAGACGTTCGTGCTGACGCATGGCGACGGGGTCAACGACGTCGACATCGCTGCCCTGCTGGAGTTCCATCGCTCCCACGGCAGGATCGCGACAGTCACCGCAGTCCACCCGCCTCCGCGGTTCGGGCAGCTGGTCATCGAGGGCGACCGGATTGTCGAGTTCACGGAGAAGCCGCTCGACACGAGCTGGATCAACGGTGGGCTTTGGGTGTTGGAACCCGAGGTAGCCGGCTACATCGAAGGTGATGACACTCTCTTCGAGCGGGAGCCGATGCAGAGACTGGCCAAGGACGGCGAGCTGATGGCGTACCAACACGACGGGTTCTGGCAGCCCATGGACACGCTGCGGGACAGACGAATCCTGGACAAGCTGTGGGACGGCGGAGACCCGCCGTGGCGGATCTGGGACTGACGCGATGCGAGTTCTCGTTACCGGTCACAACGGATACATAGGCGTCGTTCTCGTCTCGCTGCTCGAGGCGGCTGGGCACGATGTCGTCGGCCTCGACTCGTACCTCTTCGAAGGCTGCGACTTCGGACCGCCGCCAACCGACATCGAGGCAATGCGCATGGATGTGCGCGACGTCGGCCCCGCCGATGTCGAGGGTTTCGACGCTATCTGCCACCTCGCCGGTCTGTCCAACGATCCGCTCGGCGATCTGGCGCCTGGTATCACCGACGAGATCAACCACCTGGCGACGACGCAGCTGGGGCGGGCGGCTCGCGAGGCGGGCGTAGGCCGCTTCCTGTTCTCGTCGTCGTGCTCGGTGTACGGCGCCTCGCCAGGGGCCTTAATCGACGAGTCGGCCCCACTCAACCCGGTCACACCATATGGATGGTCCAAGATCCACGCCGAAGAGGATCTTTCTGCGCTGGCGACCGACGAGTTCTCGCCGGTCTATCTGAGGAACGCCACCGCCTACGGTGCCAGCAGCCGGCTGCGCGCCGACCTCGTCGTCAACAACCTGGTCGGGTATGCGGTGACCGAGGGACGAGTGTTGTTGAAGTCCGACGGCACGCCGTGGCGGCCCCTGATCCACATCGAGGACATCTCGCGAGCGTTCCTTGCCCTGCTCGAGGCGCCAACCGAGTTGGTCCACGACGAGGCGTTCAACGTTGGGGGGACCGGGGAGAACTATCAGATCCGTGAAGTCGCGGAAATCGTTGAGAAGACGGTCCCCGGATCTGAGATCGTGCTCGCCGACGCGGCCGGCCCCGACATACGTGACTACCGCGTCGACTGCAGCAAGCTCGCCGACACCCTGGGCTTCGAGTTGGCCTGGGACGTACCGGCCGGTGCAGAGCAGCTCTATACCCAGTATGTCGCCCACGGGCTCAGCGAGGAGGACTTCCTTGGCAGCCTGCTCCGTATCCGTCACGTGCAGCGTCTCCAGGACGATGGCGTCTTGGGCGAAGACTTGCGACTGAGGGAGTGATCGACATCTACGACGTCATCGCCGGCTGCCGGTCGTGCGGCGCCGAGGACTTGGAACGGGTGCTTGCTTTTGGGGACATGCCCCTGTCGGATCGACTCGTCGATCCCGCGGAGGATGTCGCGGCAGAGCCGCGGGTGCCGCTGACCATGGTCTTCTGTCCCAACTGCACCCTGGTTCAGATCGAGGAGACCGTCCGCCCCGAGGTGCTGTTCGGAGAGGATTACCCCTACTTCTCGTCCTACTCGGACACGCTGCTGGATCACAGCAAGCGCAACGTCGACGCCTTGATCGACCGCTACCAGCTGTCCTCGGACAACCTCGTGGTGGAGTTGGCCAGCAACGACGGTTATCTGCTGCAGTTTTTTACCGAGGCGGGCATCGACGTGCTGGGTATCGATCCGGCTCCGGGCCCGGCCGCGGTTGCGGTGCAGAATGGGATCCCGACCCTGGTCGAGTTTTTCGGCCCCGAAGTCGCCGAACGGCTGGCCTCGGAGGGAGTCGAAGCCGACGTTCTCATCGGCAACAACGTGCTGGCCCACGTCCCGGATCAGAACGCCTTCGTCGCCGCGATGGCAACGCTGCTGTCACCCACCGGGTCGATCGTCATGGAGGTCCCCTACGTCAGGGACTTGATCGAGAACACCGAGTTCGACACGATCTACCACGAGCACCACTGTTATTTCTCGGTGCGGTCCCTCGAGGGGCTGTTCGCCCGCCACGCCTCCACCTGAACCGCGTCGAGCACCACCGATCCACGGAGGCTCGCTGCGGTTCTTCGCCTCTGCAGATCCGGCCCGCCAGGCCTCGGTCGACGAGTACCTCGCCGCCGAGGCCGTTGCCGGTATGGATACGATCGGCTATTACCAGGACTTTGCAGACCGAGTCGACGGTGTCAGGTCGTCGCTCAACGACCTCATCGGCGACCTCCGCCGCCGCGGTGCCACGGTTGCGGCGTATGGAGCGGCGGCGAAGGGTGCGATCTTGCTCAACTACGTCGGGCTGGACGGCGAGCAGCTCGACTACGTCGTCGACCGTAACCCGCACAAGCAGGGCAAGCTCATGCCGGGGGTACGGCTTCCGATCCACGATCCGAGCAAGATCGACGAGGATCCACCGGACTATTTGTTGATCCTGCCCTGGAACTTCAAGAGCGAGATCATGGAGCAGCAGCAAGACTTCGCCGCGCGGGGCGGGCGGTTCATCATCCCGATCCCCGAGCCGACGTTGGTATGAGCCCTCCGGGAACGGTCGACGTCTCCGTGAAATGCCGGGCCTGTGGCGGCGGCGACCTCGAATCGTTCTACGAGGTGGCGTCGATCCCGAGCCAGACCTGTGTCCTCCTCGACACGGCCGAAGAGGCCGCCTCCTATCCCACCGGCAGCATCGTGCTCGGGTTCTGCCGGGACTGTGGATTCATTCAGAACACGGTGTTCGACCGCAAGGACATCGATTACTCGCAACCGACGGAAGAAAGCCAGGCGTTCTCACCAGAGTTCCAGCGTTTTGCCGCGGCCCTCGCTTCAGACCTGGTCGAGGGGCACCGTCTCGAGGGCAGGACCGTGCTCGAAGTCGGATGCGGCAAGGGCGATTTCCTCCAGCTCCTCGCCGAGCGAGGTATCGCTGAGGGTGTCGGCATCGACCCCGGATACCTCCCTAACCGGGAGGTTGATGGGGCAACCCTGCGATTCAGCAGACACTGGTATGGCCCGGATGACGTCGCGCTCACCGGCGATCTGGTGCTGACCCGCCACCTGCTCGAGCATATCCCCAACGTCGCCGAGTTCACCGGCTGGCTGATGGCCTCGACCAGGGCCTCTCCCGGCGCCGGGCTGTTCACCGAGGTGCCCGACGTGCGCCGGGTGCTCCGCGAGGGGGCATTCTGGGACGTGTACTACGAGCACTGCTCGTACTTCACCCTCGGCTCGCTCGGCAGGATGTTGCGCGACGCCGGGCTCCGGCTCGACCGCCTCGAGATGGGGTTCGGCGATCAATACCTCCTCGCCGACGGGGTACCCGGCGAGATGACCGACCCGCATCCTGCGGAAGAGCCTGTGGATGAGCTTGCGGTGGAGGTCGCCGGATTTGCCACTGAGGCGGCGCAACGCGTGGCCGACTGGCGCGCCCGGATCGAGCACCAGGATGGTCATGTCGCCGTATGGGGTGGCGGGTCGAAGGCGGTCGCTTTTCTCGCCGCCGTCGGCGCCGATGCAGGTGCTGTCACCGTCGTGGACATCAATCCGCACAAGAAGGGCAAGTTTCTGCCGGGAACCGCCGTCGAAGTGGAGCCGCCCGAGGTGCTGGTTGACCGTCGCCCCGAGCTGGTCATCCCGATGAACCCCATCTACGAGAGCGAGATCCGCAGGGACCTGGCGTCGATGGGGTTGGACCCGGCAGTGATCCCACTCTGAGAGAGCTCAGAGGCCAGCCCTACTGCGGAGCCTCTTAGACCCACTCGCGGCGGACGGCGACTACGGACAACAGCAGCAGGAATGTCCCGGTGCCGGCGAATACCGGAACCACAGGCACATCAAAGGTCGGGTCCTCGATCGCAGCCTCCGCGCCGGACCCGCCGGAAATGTGTGTGAGCGCTACCGGCGTTGCCGATTCAGACCCGACATACTCGGCCGGTGGTTCCAACCCTGCAGCGTTCGCCTGGAGCGCCGAG
>PVMK01140554.1_pt1 | contig 17030 bp, 13 predicted proteins | sample 1853481 | NCBI WGS metagenome assembly PVMK01 (sample SAMN08533507, study PRJNA380276) | Marine sediment metagenome, whole genome shotgun sequencing project.
TTCGACTAAACCATGGGCGATCTGTGCCGCTCGCACGGTGTTGCGCATCAACATGGCGATGGTCATCGGCCCTACGCCACCCGGAGAAGGAGAAATATAGCCAGCGACCTCACTGACTTCATCAAAGGCCACATCGCCGGTCAGGTAGTAGCCTTTCTCCCGGGTATCGTCTTCAATGCGGTGGGTACCGACATCTATCACTGCGGCTCCAGGCTTGACCCAGTCTTTCCTGACCATTTCAGCACGTCCGACCGCCGCGATGAGAATATCCGCCTGGGCACAGATTTCACGCAGGTTTCGGGTACGGGAGTGACAGATCGTGACCGTGGCGTCGCGCTTGACCAGCAGCAGGGCCGCTGGCATACCGACGATATTGGAACGGCCAAGGACCACGGCATTGGCCCCTTCGAATTCGACACCGCTGTGTTCCAGCAGGTACATACAGCCATCGGGCGTGCAGGGCACAAACAGGGGCTCGCGCCCTTTTTGGGCCAAACGCCCCATATTGATGGGATGGAAACCATCCACATCCTTTTCCACGCGGATGGTCCGCAAAATTGCCTCATCATCCAGGTGGCCTGGTAGGGGCAACTGCACCAGGATGCCATTCACCCGGGGGTCATCATTCAACTCTTTGACCAGTGCCTCCACTTCTTCCTGTGCAGAGTCTGCAGGTATCAGGTGGCCAAAGGATTCGATCCCCAACTGCTTGCACATCCTCTGCTTCATGCCGACATACACTTCCGAGGCGGGGTCTGAACCAACCAGGACGGTTGCCAGTCCCTGGAGGGGCGTAACCCAGGGCTACAAGTTCTGCGGCATCCTCTGCGGCCTTTGCACGCACTTCAGCAGCGATTGCTTTGCCATCAATAAGTTTTGCTGTCATGGTTTTTCCTCAACTCAAAAGAGATCAGCTGCAACCGCCCGGGCGGCTGCTCGGAATGAGAGAATACAGAAATATTGACACCTGGTTTTAATATCTATTCAACATAGAAATAAGCAAGTAGTATTTGCTTGATCTATGTCACATGTCGTGTATCAACTTCGCTTCGATTCAGGGCATTTCCTGGATAACCATCGCCTCGATCAGCTGCGGCCCGCGGGTCGTCATCGCAGCGGCAAATTGCTGATGAAACTCTTCGGCAGAGGTGGCTTTCGTAGCCGGAACGCCCATGCCCTGTGCAATATCGACCCAGTTGATATCCGGCCGGGAAAGGTCAAGCATTGACAGGGTTTTTGGCGTCGGTTGCCCGGCGCCGACACGGGCCAGTTCGATGTTGAGGATGGCGTAACTGCGGTTGTTCATGATGACCACCGTGACATCGGTGTTCTCGCGGGCCATGGACCATAGGGCCTGGACGGTATACATGGCGCTGCCGTCGGCTTGCAGGGCAATGACCTTGCGGTCCGGGCAGGCGATCGCGGCGCCCAGGCTCAGGGGCAGGCCCTGGCCGATGGCGCCTCCGGTAATGGTCAGCCAGTCATGAGGCGGAGCATTTCTCCGTGGCGGGAAACATGGGCAGGCCGCAAGTGGCCGCCTCGTCCGAGACGATAGCGTTTTCCGGCATGAGCTGGCTCAGACTCTGCGCGATGGCCAGTGGGGTGAGAATACCGCTTGGGGAGGCTTGTTCCGGAACGGATGAGGCAGTTGCAGCCTGTTCAGTCGCACCCACAGCCACGGCCACACCCTCCAGGGCGGAGAACACATCCTGGTCGACCTGGGCCAGGGTTAATACCGCACAATTCTCCGGTGTCAGCCGGCTTTTCTTGCCGGGGTAGGCGAAAAATGAAACCGGTGAGCTGGCGCCGATCAGAATGAGTTGTTCAATGCCGCTCAGGTGCTCCATGGCCTGCTCGGCAAAATAGGGCAGGCGCTCCACCGGCACTCGCCCGGCGCCCCGTTGCAGCCGGGCCGGAAACGTTTCACAAAGAATACGGGCACCGCTGGCACGGGCAATACGGCCGGCGGCGTAGAGACATTCCTCGCGTAAAGCACGGCCGCCCAGGAAGAGAGCCGTGGCTTTGCCGTTGGCCAAGGCGCCAGCGACTTCAGAAATGGATGTGTCGGAAACTTTTTCCAGTTCGGAAACGGGCAGGGCAGGCGCCACCTGGGTGGATTCTTCCCAGGCATGGTTGGCGGGTGCAATCAGGGTTGCGATCTTTCCCCAGCCCTGCATAGAAGCCTGGACAGCCTGGGCGCCTGATACAGCAAGGTCGTCAGCCGATTTGGATACCCGGGTCCAGTCTGAGCAGATCCTGGCATGCGCGGGTACATCCGATGTGAGTGGAGAGTCGTATTGCAAATGATAGGTGGCATGGTCGCCGACGATGTTGACCAGTGGAACATGCGCCCGTTTCGCGTTGTGCTGATTGGCCATGCTGTTGGAAAAACCTGAGCCGAGATGAAGCAATGTCAGCGCTGGTTTATCGCTCATGCGGGCATAACCGTCGGCTGCGCCGGAAACGACGCCTTCGAAAAGACACAGCACGGCGCGCATTTTTTCACTGTTGCCGATGGCCGAAACCAGTTGCATTTCCGATGTGCCCGGATTGGCAAAACAAAGCTCGACCCCACTCTCAACCAGGGTTTCCAGCAGTCTTTCCGCGCCGTTCATGATGATATGTCCTTCTGTTGCTCAAATATCTTGCCCGGGTTGAGTATGCCTTTTGGGTCAAGCGCCTGTTTCAGGGTTTTCATCAGTGCGATTTCCGCGGTACTGCGTGAATGTTTCAGGTACGCCCGCTTATCCAGGCCAATGCCGTGTTCGGCTGAAATCACACCGTCGCGTCGACCCAGTGCTTCATAAACTATGGCTTCGACTGCGCGGACTTCATGTTCTTCCCGGCTGCCAACGGTGATTACAAGGTGGATGTTGCCATCACCCAGATGACCAAAAACAACCATTTTGGAGTCGGGCCACTGCTCAGTCAGTTGTTTACGCACCTCCTCAACATAGTCATCCATCTGCGGAATGCCCAGGCTGACATCAAAGGTGATCGCGGGAAACAGCGCTTTGCCCAGGCCTTCGATATCATCGCGAATCGCCCAGAGGTCTTCTCGCTGCTGCTTGCTTTGTGCGATCACGGCGTCAACAATCAATTCCTGTTCAAGTGCTTCTTCCAGCGCGCCTTCAAAACGGGACTTGTCGGCTTCCTCGTGACCTCCAGTGGACTCGATCAATACGTAATATCCATGGGATGGCTGCAGGGGTTGGCCGTGTTGGCCGGTATAGCCCACAATCAACTTGTAAAAATCGTTCCACATGACCTCGAATGCGCTGAGTGTGCCACCAAGGGCCGAATCCATATCCCGCAGGAAACGCCCCAGGCGTTCGAAGTCTTCAATTGCGACCAGGGCAGTGTTCCTCGAGCGCGGCAACGGGCGCAAACGCAGCACTGCTCGTGTGACGATACCCAGAGTGCCTTCTGAGCCAATAAACAACTGCTTCAGGTCATAACCCGTGTTGTTCTTGATAACACCCGTGAGTGATGAAATGATCGTGCCGTCGGCCAGCACGGCCTCAACACCCAGTAATTGATCGCGGATCATTCCATAGCGGATGACGCTATTGCCGCCCGCATTGGTGGAAATGTTTCCGCCTATGGTGGCGCTGCCGCGTGCACCGAAATCCAGCGGAAACAACAAGCCGGCTTCTTCTGCAACATCATGGACCTTTTGCAAAACAGCACCTGCTTCGACTGTTAAGGTGCGATTGATCGTATCGACAGCCTCAATGCCGTTCATTCGCTCCAGCGAGAGCACAATGTCATCTTTTCCGGCCCTGGCGCCGCCAACCAGGCCGGTAAGCCCGCCATGCGTGACTACTGACTGTTCTTCGGCATGACAGAGCTTCAGGACTTTTGATACTTCCTCAGTACTGGCAGGGCGGACAATAGCTTTGGCCTGGCACCCCCCCCATCGGGGGCCAGGAATCGGAGCGGTCTGTGACTTCATCTCCCAGCAGAATGCCACTGGAACCGACGATTTTCTGGATTTCATTAAGGAGGTTATCCATTAATATCAATGATTTATTTCTTCATCTTGAGAATTAGGTTTAGCATACTATTGGCCAGTTTGCCGTAGGGTGGCGCGAGAAACTTCAGCGCACTGAAACGGGCCTGGTAAAAGACGGGTCGAAGTTTTGAAAAGGTGGCGAAACCCTCATAACCGTGGTAATGCCCCATGCCGCTTGCACCCACGCCGCCGAACGGCAGGTCGTGCTGGCCCGGGTGGAGCAGGGCATCATTGACACAGGCGCCGCCTGACATCACGCGTTCGAGATAGAAATCCTGCAACTGCCGGTCGTTTGTAAACGGATAGAATGCCAGCGGTCGGTCGCGCTGATTGATGTAATCCAGCACCTCCTGGGGGTCATTGTAGGGAATGACCGGCATAATCGGGCCGAAAATTTCTCGCTGCAGCAGGATCATCTCATCTGCAACATTCAAAACCAGGTGGGGTGGCAGTTTTCGCATACCCGGAGCGGATTCCTGGCCCGGGGCCAGGTTGACGAGTGTTGCGCCGCGCTGTTCGGCATCGGCCAGGCTTTCATTGAGGCGGTCCAGGGATCGCTGGTCAATGATGGACGTATAGTCCGGGCTGTTAATGTCCGGGCAATGCTGACCTACCCAGGCCTTGGTTTTTTCGACGAACTCATCGACACGGTCTGCGGGCACGAAAATATAATCCACGTTCACACAAACCTGGCCCGCGTTGAACAGCTTGGCGAACATGATGCGCTCAATGGCTTTTTGCATGGGATAGTCGGGCGCAATGACCGCTGGTGATTTGCCACCCAGTTCCAGCGTGACCGGCGTCAGGTTTTTCGCGGCCGAGGCCATGACCGCTTTGCCGGTGGCGCCCGAGCCAGTGAAAAACAGGTGGTCAAACGGCAATTGGGAGAACTGGATTCCGACACTGCCCGTCTCTTCGAAGAAGGCAAGCTTTTCCGGCGGAAAGTAATCGGGCGCCAGATCGATCAACAAGCGGGATAAATGACGGGAATTTTCAGACATTTTTACCATCGCGCGATTACCGGCCGCAAAAATGTACGTCAGCGGCGTAAAGGTCAACTGGATCGGGAAGTTCCAGGGCACGATGACACCCACTACGCCAAGTGGTTGCGGAATCACGCGGTTTCTAGCGCCTGGATAAATCGTAAAATCAATTTCACGGCGCTGGGTTTTCATCCAGCGTTTCAGGTGCTTCAGGGCGAAATTGATGCCGTCAATGACAACGATAATCTCGGCCAGCAGCGTCTCATGGCGCGAGCGGTTTCCGTAGTCCCTGTTGATTGCAGCGGTAATCGATTCCTGGTTGTCAGTGACCATCCGCTTCAGTGAGAGCAGGTCCAGTTTCCGTTGCGCAAGATCCGGGTAGGGATCGGCCAGGTAGGCCGGGCGCTGTTGTTCCAGGCATGCGGTCAACACCGCAGTATATTCAGCTTCAACCACCCCCGTAAACCTGGCACAAATCCCGGTCAACCCCCCACATCTTGTCCTTCAAATCCTTTTCTTTTTGTGCATACTCGTCCATTTGGGCCTGGCTGGCTTCACGGATTTTGGCCTCGCAGGCTTCCTTTGTGCTGCCGTCCCAGCTTGATTGAGGACACTCAGTTGCAATTCGGGCCTCCAATGCTGTTTTTGCCTTATGCCAGTCCTTGTCGTTCTTCCTGAAAACCGTTCTCAGGCTCCGTTTCTTCGATTCACATACACTGGCGACACATTGCGCGGTTGCAGGTGGCTTTAAGGCGTACCCGATACTCACATAGAACTCCTGGAATGAATGGCGCTCTTGGGATTCGTCCCAAAGTCTTTTCGCTTGCAGGTTAACCTTGGATTTCTTATGCATCTCAATCTTGCCCGAAGGGTTGAGTCCCACCTGGATTTTATTTGTCCATGGATCCATTCGTTCGATGCACATCGACCAGTAAACGGTACCCGGGCAGCGGTTCTCCATAACGATATCGAATTCCTTGTAATGTTCGCTGACCTGGGTTTTTCCCTTGACCAGGTGACTCATGCAGGAAAAATCAACCTCTTCGGCTTGCAAAAGTGTCACGGGAATTGAAACGCTGACGGCGAAAAAGATGGTTATATATGCAAACTTCCTGAAAAGTGTTTTCATTACTAAACTCCGTTCATGTACCCAGGGAATGTATTGTTATTATGTCATCAATGTAACAAAAAGGCCGTGAAAAATCCCACATTGGCCAGCAGGACGGTATCGCTAAAGCCTAAGGTTAAATCCGATCGACTCCTACGTTCTTTTTCCTTCAACAAGTTGTGCCTGTACCGGATGTTCAAAACCTTTTGCACTGATCGGCTGAACGGCCTTACAAACAAATTCATCCTGGATCAGTAAGGCCGTTTCCTCAGCCACCAGAATTCCCCTGGCTGGAGCGGCCGCTTCCAGGCGGGCAGCGAGGTTTACTGTTTTACCAAGCACGGTGTAGTCCATGCGACTCTCCGAGCCAAAATTTCCGACTGTGCAAAAACCGGTAGCGATTCCGATGCGGATTTCGATCGGCGAGTTGATGCCTTGACGGGAAGCAGCCTGGTTCAGGCTCTCAACTTCTTGCATCATTTCCAGCGCCATGGAGACACAGGCTGTGGCATCTTGCGGTACCCCCAATGTGTCCGGATCACCAAAAAAGACCACCACACCATCACCGATGAATTTGTCCAGTGTGCCGCCATGACTGTTAGCAATCTCTGCCATGCGATTCAGGTAAGAATTGAGGATAAAAGACAGGTCGTCAGGATCCAGGTTTTCGCTCTTTTTGGTAAAGTTGACTATGTCAGAAAAGAATATGGTGAGTTTCTTCCTGGTACTGCCAACCTGGGCATCCTGCCGGCCCTGGAATATGGAATTGTAGACCTGGGGTGAAATGTACCGGCTAAGTTTCCGGTGCAGATCTTCCAGCTCAGCTTCAGCCTCCTTGCGGGCCGTGATGTCCAAAAGAATTCCTTTGCGTATTGATTTTCCATCATCAGTTTGCACAACGTTGCCGTGGTCGGCGATCCAGCGAACGGAACCATCCGGTCTCTGAATTCGATAGTCACGACTGAAAGCACACGCATCGGAGACTTTCATCACAGACCTGTCTTCTGGCAAGACGATATCCGGGTAATTGAGTTTTGCATTGCCGATAAACGCCTCGGCTGTGCGCCCTGTAATTTCCTTGATCGACCCGCTCATCTCACGCATGGTGAGGTGTTCATCGGTTTCGGCTTCATATACCACGCCAGGTATGGTGCTAACGAGCTCGCGGTAGTTGGTGTCACGTTCGCGAATAATGACTGCAGATTTAACTATACGCTCAATGAGTGGCGAAACAGCCCGGGCATTCAATGCTGCCCCAATCAGTATGGCCAGCAACGCAACTACCGCAGTGATAAGTGCAGAATATTTGAATGGGGCGTTAATCTCTGCCATATCCATTTTGCAGACCAGTCCCATTTCGAGAAAGGGCAGCCACTCGTAGGCGGCCAGCACTGTGTTGCCTGAGTAATCTTTACCGCGAATGGTTCCGGACCTTCCCTGCAGTGCATCCTGCATGGGGCCCGCATCTTCATTCCTGGTATTGACTGGCGGTGGGATCTGAAAATCCAGTCTACGGGAAGGTAACAAGAATACGATTTCATCCCCTATACGCTCGCCCAGCATGATTTCGCCGGTGCGACCGAAGCCTTTAAAAGCGCGGTTGCCTTCCTTGAACTGACTCAAAGTGGCAGAACGGGCAGCCCCCCGGACGTCGCCACTCTGGAAATAAGCATTAGATTTAGCAACCGATTCCATAATTCGAGCTTGGGCCTGTGCCAATTCCATCAGGTGGTCGCGGGTATCCTGCAACGACATCAGGTAGAGGGACCTGAAACCGGCACCGACCACGGCAATCAGGATGAGCGCCAGAATCATCACGGTGCGCCAGTATATTCGCCGGCCTTCGTTGGATTTTTCCTTGCTCATTTAGTGATATTCATGGTTGTTATAACCTGTTCATGGATTCGCCTGATTTCCCCGTTCAGCAGCATTTGCTTGAGTACTGGAGTAAGTTTTTCCACCAGATCAAGCCGGCTATTGTGTACGTAGTGATAGAGAAAGAGTGTTTCCAAAACACCATCCATTTCAATAATTTCGGTAATTCCAGCAGAATGGATGGCTTCCAGACCCTGGATTCTAGGCATTACTATCACATCGACCTGGTCATTTTCCAGCATGAGCATCAGCTCTTCATACTCGTTTGCCAAAAAGACATTCATTCCGCGCGTTGGCAGCTCTGCGAAAACAATACCCCTGACAATCCCAATTCGATAGGGGCGCAGAGAGTGCCAGCCAGATATGGGGAACCTGTACTTGATGGAAAAGGCAGCACCCTGAATGATATTGATCGGAATGGGTACCTGGACAAGATTTTCGTAGTCATAGCTGATGCCATCAATTCGTTGCAACTCGGCCGTGACGACACCACTATTGGACGTAGCAATTGCCTCTGCCGCAGAGTAACTACTAAACTCCACTTCCACGCCAATCCTGCTATACGCTTCGCGAATGACGGCCTGTCCTGCTGGCACATCTGCGGAATTGACCACTGTGGCAATAGCAACGGGTGAGTCCTGTGCATTAGAATTAAACACGAACGATAAAACCATGAAAATCGCGAAAATCTGCCATCCAAAACGGCGGTTGATAAGAGTGAATCTACCTGTCATGTGCCCATTAAAACAAAATGAGTCAAAGATTACCTGTCTGGTGGCAGGATCACGTTTCAGATAACCGTCCATTATTGACATCTGTCACGTGACGCGATACATTAACCCATCATGATAAAGACGTTTTCAGACCAAGGAACTAAAAGGGCAACACGCCATCGCCATTAATGACCAGTGGCGAATTTGCTTCAAGTTCCAGAACGGTGACGCTTATGATGTTGAGGTCTGTGATTATCACTGAGGTGAAAAATATGAGTATTACAAACAAAGGTATTCGGTTGAGGAAACCAACTCACCCCGGAGAAATGTTAAGGGAGGATTTTTTACCTGATTATGCTTTAACTGTTTCTGGGCTAGCCACCGCTATTGGTGTATCCCGGCAATCAGTTAATGAACTAATCCGTGAGCGCCGTGCAGTCAGCCCGGAAATGGCCTTAAAGTTAGGACGCTTGTTTGGCAATTCTCCAGAGTTTTGGCTGAATGCTCAGCGAGCAATTGATTTATGGGAAGCCAGGCAGGTTATTCAAGCAGACATTGAGCAGATCCGGCCACTGGTTGCCGCATGAATTGTGGATGTTTTATTTGCTCCTGCATACTTTGCCGGGCTTTGTTAAGACATTACTGCTCTTCTTTCCCACCAGGCATCATCTCGGCAGGAATAGAGCATCGGCACCCCACGGCGTCCAATAAAATGCCAAAGCGCTGCCAACGAAACAGCGGCATGGTCGAAGGAGTTTTTGATGCCATGAACAAAGATGAGGATCTCGTTGTCACCGGTCTGTGCCATCCGGCGATTGATTTCCTGGTGTAACTGTAAATTCGCGCGGTCGAATTTGCTTCGGACTTCGGGGTCTTCCTTCACTTCTCCGTCGACGACCAGGAAAGCATGTGGTGTCGGAGGGGGAAAGGTCACCCGTTTAGCTGGTGTAACAAAGTGAGAATAAAAAGGATCGGCAGGCGCTGGGGCACACTGCCGGTCCTGGTTGGAAATAATTTCAACATTCGGCAAAGCCACTGCCAGAGCAAAACCAACCCTCTACTCTTCAAGTTTGGTGACTATTTTTCCTGCTTTGCTGCTTTCAATCTTTTCACAATCTGGCTCGTGGTCACTACCTCATGGGCCAGGAATTCATAGTTAGTCAGGGCTGCCTCATACGCGGCATCTCCTGCTGCTGCAGTGGCGTCAGCTATGATAATTAGCTCGAAACCGTTTTCAATTGCATCCCGGGCGTGTGATTCCACACACATGTTTGCTGACATGCCATACATAATGATCGTTTCAATTCCGTACATCCTTAGCTGGATAGCAGCATCTCCAGTCCAAAAGTTGCTGAGCCCCTTATGCGGATTCATCACGATAGTATTGCTATCGGGTTTAAGGTCCGGATGAAACTCATGACCCCATTCGCCCTGCGCAAACATTCGGTTATCGAACATGATTTTGTCGATGCCGTTAACCTTGTTTTTGGGCCATTGCTCAAAATCTTTCGGTGTGTACATATGGGTGGAGTAAAAGAGAGGGACGCCCAACTCCATTGCGAGTTCTTTTAACATCTTCTCTTTTTCAACAACTTTATGCTTTATCACTGTCGGTCCGACCAAACCCCAGGCAGGACTTTTTTCTGACAAGAAATCGTTTTGAGGATCTGTAACAAAGAAAGCTGTTTTTGAAAGATCAAGCTCCATCGTTTGTATCGGCATAAAGGCCTGCTTATAAACGTAATCATTTGAATCAGCGGAACCGCTTTCGGCATTTGCTGAGCCTGCGATAACCAGCAGAGTGGCGGTGATTGCGAGTGTATGTTTAGAAGTTTTCATAGTCTAAGTCTCCTTAAGTGAGTTATAGGTATAAAGTAAGTATTGTGAATAGCTAAGTTTGGTGATTATTCCGCGACGCCAATGCGGCGTTCGCTGGCGGAAATTCTGATATCGTTTGCGCTCATGTCACGGCGTTTCATATAACAATCCGCATCAAATTCCCAGTGCTCGTTACCGTGGGTGTGATACCAGTGGCCTGAGTTTGCGTGTTGCCATTCGTACTCAAATAGCACGGAAATTCGGTAGTCAGTATACGCCCAAAGTTCTTTCATCAAGCGATAGTGGAGTTCCTGCTGCCATTTTCTCGCCAGAAAGGCCCGAATGGCTTCGCGGCCAACAAAGAAATACATGGGTGATTTCAACACTGCCATTAAATACAACATGGACATCACACACATCCTGCTCAATAACTCGGAACTGGGTAAGATTTTCAAAGAGCAGCATGCCGGGGAGTGGCCGGTTTGGGCGACCGATCTGCACAACCCGAGTTTCGCCGCATTCGCCGATTTGTGCGGCGGTAAGGGCATCGAAGTTACCCGTGCTGATGAGCTTGAGGCCGCCATCAATGAAGCACTGGCACATGATGGCCCGGCACTCGTTGAAATCATCAGTGATGCGCTATTGGTCTAAAGCCCCAAATATTCAGTCGATGGCTTTCTTGAGCTTCTCGATCAGATCCAGCGGGAACACGATGGTCGAGGTCCTGTCGTTGGCGATTTCCGTCAGGGTCTGCATGTAACGCAACTGGATTGCATTGGGTTCGGTGGCCAGTGTCTTCGCGGCTTCCGCCAACTCCGCCGCTGCCTGTTTCTCGCCCGTGGCATGGATCACCTTGGCGCGTCGCTGGCGTTCCGCCTCGGCCTGCGCGGCGATGGCGCGGACCATGCTCTCGTCCAGGTCTACGTGCTTGATCTCGACCATGGCCACCTTGATGCCCCAGGCGTCGGTCTGGCGATCCAGAATGGTCTGGATGTCTTTGTTCAGCGTATCGCGTTCGGACAGCATTTCGTCCAGCTCGTGCTGGCCCAGCACCGAGCGTAGCGTGGTCTGTGCCAACTGGCTCACGGCTTCCAGGTATTTTTCAACCTGGATGATCGCTTTCTCCGGGTCGATCACGCGGAAATAGACCACCGCGTTGACCCGCACCGACACGTTGTCCCGCGAGATGACGTCCTGCGTGGGCACGTCCATCACGATGACACGCAAATCCACCCGTACTATCTGCTGGACCACCGGGATGACGATGATCAGCCCCGGCCCCTTTACTTTCCAGAAACGGCCGAGCTGGAAGATGACCCCGCGCTCGTATTCACGCAGGATTTTGATGGCATTGATAATAATGCCCAGCACGGCAAGTGCGATGATGCCAAAGAAATATTCATACATGATCCTGCTCCTTCATTAATGCATCCACCGGAGGCTCACTCATCGGCGGGGCGTACTTCCAGCGTCAGTCCGTCGATGCCGGTGACCACGATGGCCTGCCCCTCGCGCAATGGTGACGCGGTGACCGCGCTCCAGCGTTCACTGTGTACAAAGACGCTTCCCTGCTGCTCAAAGTCCCCCAGCGCCGTGCCCGTGGCGCCGATGAGTTGTTCGCGTCCGGCGACCACCGGTCTTTGCCTGGCTCGCATGGCAACGCCGATGATGGCCAGCAATCCGAGTGAGCTGGCCAGCGCAATGGCGCCGATCAGGGGCCGCGATACCGCAAAGCCGGGCACGTCGGTATCGATCAGGATGATCGAGCCAATTACCATGGATATCACGCCTCCAATGCCCAGCGCACCGAAGCTTGGCGCCATCACCTCGCCGATCATCAGGATGATTCCGAGCAGGATCAGGGCGAAGCCGGCATAGTTCACCGGTAACATCTGGAACGCGTACAGTGCAGTCAGCAAGCAAATAGCGCCGATTACGCCGGGCACGATGGCGCCGGGGTTGTAGCCTTCGAGGATAAGCCCGTAGACGCCGATCAGCAGCAGCAGGTAGGCGATCGTCGGACTGGTTATCACGGCCAGAAGTTCGCTTTTCCAGTCTGGCTCAAGCTGTTCCACCAGCAGTGACGAAGTGTCCAGAACCCGCTCCCGGCCCTGCACCTCGACGGTCCTGCCGTTCACCTGCTCCAGCAGATCGCCTACATCTTGCGCGATCAGGTCGATCACGCCGATCTCCAGCGCCTCGTCTGATGTAATGCTGGCCGCTTCGCGTACCGCAAGTTCTGCCCAGTCCGCGTTGCGCCCGCGCTTGTTGGCCAGTCCGCGCACATAAGCGACAGCGTCGTTGATGGCCTTGCGGCTCATTGTATCCCCGGGATCAGGCGCCGGTGCAGAATCCTCTTCATCCTCGCCGGAATCTCCCTTCTGGGCCGGTGGTTTACCGCCGATAATGTTTACCGGCGTAGCCGCCCCGACATTGGTCGCGGGGCTCATGGCCGCGATGTGGCTGGCATAAAGAATGTACGTACCCGCGCTGGCCGCGCGTGCCCCCTCAGGCGCGACGAAGGTCGCTACCGGCACCGGCGAATTCAGGATCGCCTTGATGATTCCCCGGGTAGATGCGTCCAGGCCACCCGGCGTATCCATGCGGATGATCACCAACTCGGCATTGCGTGACGCGGCTTCTGCCAGCGAGGAGACCAGGAATTCCATCGTGGCCGGCCCGATTGGGCCCAGTACATCCAGCAGGATGGCGCGCCGCTCAGGGGATTCCACAGTGGTATCGGGTTGGGGGGCTGGCTGCTGTTCTTCTTGCGCGGTAGTGATTGCGGGCACGAAGACCGCCATCAGGAAATAAATCCAGACTTTCTTCATTATGGCTGCACTACGGGACAACATGCTAAATACCGACTGCTCCTTCTTTTGCCAGGGGCGTTGCGAAAGAACCAGTACCACCTCTAATTCAAACAGATCGGGCGTGAAAAAGCTATCGGTACATGAATTATTGGGCTCATAAAGATGCCTTTTATGACATGAATCATTGCCTCATTTGTGTGAGTCAGCGCTATTCATTCATTTGTTGTGCTACTTGCTGGCGCGCCAGTCCGAAGCAAGGGGTCTCCTTCCAGCACACGGCATAAACCCGTCCATGGGGCCTCCTCTTGCAACATCGTGTCGCAAAGGGTCCTGGAAGGAGACCCCTTGCTCCGAACTGGCTTGTACCAAACTGACAGGCCAACTGACACCTCCTTCCCATTATCTCTTTTATTTTTGGCCAGGCATTGGTTTACCGTGTGGAAGCAATATTGATTAGGGTCAATTACGTGTCAACTCAAGGGGTGTAATGTCATTCGCACGGCACATAAAGGAGGTTTGCGGTATGAGCAGGAAGTACAGGATCGCCTGGTTGCCAGGTGATGGTGTTGGCATTGAAGTGATGGAAGCAGCGCGGATAGTACTCGACCGTGTGGGCTTCGATGCGGATTACGTGCACGGTGATATTGGCTGGGAATTCTGGTGCAGCGAGGGCGATGCTTTCCCGGCCCGGACGATCGATCTCCTCGGTAGTGTGGATGCCGCCATGTTCGGCGCCATCACCTCGAAGCCGGTAAAGGAGACAGAGAAGGAACTGGTGCCCGCGCTCCAGGGAACGGGCCTGATGTACCGCTCGCCCATTGTGCGAATGCGGCAGCTTTTCGACCTTTACGTGTGTCTGCGGCCCTGCAAGGCTTACCCGCAGAATCCGCTCAACTACCGCGAGGGTATCGATCTCGTCATCTTCCGCGAGAACACCGAGGACCTGTACTCCGGCGTTGAGTTCAACCCCGTCCCGGACAGACTGCGTGATGTGCTGTCCGAGCTGTCGCCGGCGTTCGAGGCGTTCAATGACCTTCCCGGCGACCAGTACGCAATCTCCTGCAAAATCAATACGAAGAAAGGCTCCGAGCGGATCATTCGCGCGGCCTTTGAGTTTGCCCGGAAGTTCAAGCGCAAGAAGGTCACCGTTGTGCACAAGGCCAACGTGGTACGCGCCACCGACGGATTGTTCCTGGAGACGGCGCACGAGGTAGCGAAGGATTTCCCGGACATCGCCATGGACAGTGCCAACATCGACGCCATGACCATGTGGCTGATCAAGGACCCGTTCAATTACGACGTGTTGGTGGCGCCCAACCTTTACGGCGACATCGTCTCCGACCTGTGTGCCCAGATGGTTGGAGGGCTCGGTTTCGGCTGCTCCGGGAACATCGGTGAGAAGCTCGCGGTGTTTGAGCCGACGCACGGTTCGGCACCCAAGTACGCGGGGCAGTATAAAGTGAACCCGATTGCCACGATCCTGACCGCCAGGATGATGCTCGACTGGCTGGGCGAGGCGGACGGGGCGAAACGTATCGAAAATGCCGTCGCCGAGGTTGTGCGCGAAGGCATAGTGCGCACTTACGACATGGGCGGTTCGGACACGACGCTCGAGATGGCTGAAGCCATCGCCGGCAAGCTTTAGCCCGGCAGGAGGTTGCCATGACGCGCATTATCATCCACGAAGTAGGCCCTCGCGACGGCTTGCAGATGGAGCAGCAGGTCGTCCCGCTCGAGATCAAGGAAAACTGGATTCGCCGTTCGATGGAATCTGGCGTGGACATTGTACAGGTGGGCTCTTTCGTCCACCCGAAAAGGGTCCCGCAGATGGCCGACACCGACGAGTTGTTCCGGCGGCTCTTGAAAGACAAGAATTCCCCTGTGATCCTTTCGGGACTCGTGCTCAATGAGAGGGGCCTGGAGCGCGGACTGGAGTGCGGAGTCGAGATGTTCTGCCTGGGCGCCTCCGCCAGCGAGACCCACAGCATGAAGAATACAGGCATGGCGAGCGAGGAGGCCACGCGCCGTATCATCGGTTCGGCGCTGCAGGCGGTGGCAGCAGGAAAGAAGGTGCAGGTCTCGGTGCAGTCGGCCTTCGGTTGCGGTTTCGAAGGCCCGATCCCCGAGGAACGAGTACTCGCCATGGTAGGCGCATACCTGGAGGCCGGCCTGCACAACATCAGCCTGGCCGATACGGCTGGCCACGCGTACCCGGTGCAAGTCGAGCGGCTGTTTGCTGCGCTGTTCAAACTCGATTCCAGCGTCGAAATCACCTGCCACTTTCACAACACCTACGGTCTCGGCATGGCCAACATCCTGGCCGCCCTGCGCTCGGGTGTGACCTCGTTCGAAACCGGGTTCGCGGGACTGGGCGGTTGTCCGTTCACTAAAGTGGCCGCCGGAAACGTGGCCACAGAGGATTTCGTGCATGCCCTGCCGTTGCAGGGGCTGCGTCAGGACGTGGACCTGGAACGGCTGATCAGCGTGGCCGGCGACGTGGCAGAATTTTTTGGGCGTGAGATGCCAGGTTGCGTCTACAAGGCCGGATCGATTCTGAACAAGGAGGCAGCATGAACGAAGCGATCATGAAAGGCGTCCGTGTCCTGGACCTCACGAACGTGTTGGCGGGGCCCTTCGCCACGCTGCACCTCGCGCTGCTGGGGGCTGATGTCATCAAGATAGAGAGACCCGGAAGCGGCGACCTGGCGCGCAAGCTCGGCAACATGCCCGAGTTGAACGAGCAACTGATGGGGACCAGTTTCCTCGCACAGAACTCGAACAAGAAATCGGTGACTCTCAACACGAAATCGGCCGAGGGCAAGGAGATATTCAAGAAGCTGGTGAAGACGGCGGACGTGCTGGTCGAAAACTTCCGGCCCGGCGTAATGAGCCGTCTGGGTCTTGATTACGACGTTTTAAAGGAGATCAACCCACGCTTGATCTATTGCGCCATCTCGGGCTTTGGACAGACCGGACCCGATGCACTCAAACCTGCTTACGACCAGATCATCCAGGGATTGAGCGGCGAGATGGCGGTCAACGGTGATGAAAGGCTGAATCCGCTGCGAACGGGATTCCCGGTGTGCGACACGGTGGGCGGCCTGAACGGCGCTTTCGCCATCATGGCGGCTCTCTATCACCGCGAGCGAACGGGTGAAGGCCAGTTTATCGACATCGCCATGCTCGACTCCATCATGCCGCTCATGGGCTGGGTGGCGGCGAACCTGCTCATCGGGAAGCGCCAGCCGGTGCCCATGGGCAACGACAATTTCACGGCGGCGCCATCCGGGGTGTTCCGCACCAGGGACGGCCATATCAACATCGCTGCCAACAAGCAGGAGCAGTGGGAGTCAGTTTGTGATGCGCTCGGTGTACCCGGGCTCAAGACCGATTCACGTTTCCAGGAGCGGGACACCCGCAAACAGAACCGTAAAGATCTGACACCGCTGCTGGAGCTGAAACTGGCGGAACGCGACACCAGGGATTGGGTGGAACTGCTCAATGCGAATAACGTGCCCTGTGGTGAAATTCTGAGTCTCGAAGATGCGCTGAAGCAACCACAGATCAGGCATCGTAACGCCCTGAAGGACGTTGCGGTTGAGGGGATCGGCACCATCCCGCTGTTCACGCTTACCGCGAAGTGCGAACAAACGCCCGGAGACATCACCTCCCCGCCGCCGCGGCTTTCGGCGCACACGGAGGAAG
>PVMK01123759.1_pt1 | contig 17018 bp, 14 predicted proteins | sample 1853481 | NCBI WGS metagenome assembly PVMK01 (sample SAMN08533507, study PRJNA380276) | Marine sediment metagenome, whole genome shotgun sequencing project.
AGATCGGACATCCAGCCGCCCAGCGCCCGGATGATGCCGGAAGGCAGGCTGAACAGCGAGGCGAGAAGGCCGGCCGTAACCAGAGGCAGGTAGTACACGTTGACGAAGTAGGGCACCAGCCATTGCGCGAAGGCGACAAAGCAGCCGAACACGAGAAAGTAATACAACCCGAAACGCCAGACGCGAACGTCGCGCAGCGGTTCCAGCATCCCTGCCAGCGTGTCGGGAATTCTGGAGGGCTTCTTGTTTTCGCTGAACGTGAGGAAGATGCCTCCCATGACCAGGAACATCACCGCGTAGTACACGGGCAGCATGCGCCAGCCTTCCAGGTTGGCGCCGTCATCGGTGAGGTAGTTCAGCAGCGTGGGCGCGAACAGCGTGGTCAGGGCGGCGCCCGCATTGCCGGCACCGAAGATACCCAGCGCGGTACCTTGCCGCTCCCTGGGATACCAGACGGACGTGTAGGCGATGCCGATGGAGAAACTGACGCCGGCCATGCCGAAGCCCGCGCTGCACAGGGCGAATTCGACGAAGCTGTCCGCGAAGGAGAGCAGGTACATGGGAATCGCGCAGAACAGCAGCAGCGAACCGTAGACCGGCTTGCCGCCATACTTGTCGGTGAGAATGCCGGCCGGCAGGCGGAAGATGGCACCGGTCAGTATGGGGATGCCCATCAACCAACCGATCTCTACCGGCCCCCAGTCGTAGACGCGGTTTGAGGCGAGGAATGTGACCAGCACACCGTTGAGCATCCAGGCCGCGAAGCAGATCGTAAATGCAAAGGTGTTCAGGAATAGGGCTTTATGTGACTTGGCAGTTGCTATTTTTTCCATTTTCTTCTTGCCGGCATCCTTTGTGTCGTCGTTGGCGGCGCTCAGGTGTCCGTGCGGCCGGTTGTGCTGCCACGCCGAATCGGGGTTACGGATGAGTTTCCTGTCCCAGTACCACATCACGACCTGGTAGGGACGCCATAGGTAGTGCAGCGGCGCCACCAGGAAATGGACCAGGCGTGTGAACGGGAAAATAAGCACGATCAGGAAAGCGCCTACGACGTGGAGCTTGATGACCATCGGCATGGCCACGATTGCTTCCGGTTGCGGGTTCAATGCGAGGATCGACCAGAGATACGGGGACAGGTCGGCGGCGAACCAGGACGAACCCCATCGATAGCCCAGTGCAATCCAGCACCCCAGGACGAATTGGGTGAGCAGCATCACCTCGATCACGATGTCCATCCGGCTGGTCACCATGCGCAATCTCGGGTTGGTCCAACGCCTGATCATCAATCCGGCCAACGCAACCACGGCAACGAGCCCGAATGTAAAGGCGACGCCTTCATGAAAAATCAGGCGCGCGGGAGAGCTGTTCCACAGCAATATCAGATCGGGGAACAGGAAGATCGCCAGGTGGCCGAGGAACAGCAGGAGAATCGCGATGTGAAACGCACGGTGCCCAGAATCCTGCACGACCTTCCAGAAACTGGGCCGAAAGGCTCGAGATTCCGTAGCCCCCGGTAAGGTAGCGCCGTATCACACCGACGAGAAACACCACGATGGCGATATACGGCAACGCAATGAACAGGAAACTATCTAGTGAGGTCATTGCCATTCCTTTCGATCAATAGAACGCTTCGGCTCTGTCTTCAATTTCGTTCTCGGTACTCAGCGATTTCAAGAAGTCACTGGTCGCAACCAATGGGATTCGCTCGATGATCTCGAAGTCGGTCTTCAAGATCGTGTACAGGCTCTTCAGCGCGAACTGATACAGCGTTGCGACATCAGTCGATTTGCTGGGAGGTTCAATGAGCGTCTTGTACTGCTTCTGATAATTCTCATTCTTCTTCTGTACCCGCTCGAGCGAGAACTCCCCTATCATCTGACTGACGGCTGGCGCGACGATTTCCTGGACGAGTTCGCGCAGCAGGTCATCGTCCTCACCTTCGAGGAGAGGGATCAGGCGCAGGACGTTAGGCAGGTGATCGGCCAGTTCGGAACCGCACGCGTTCTGTTTTTCCGTATGCTCCCGGTTCAGATTCGCCAGCAGCTCGCCGCGTTTGTAATCGTCGCCGAACAGGACGTAGCCGAGATCGAGCGTCGTTATCGCTTGCACGTCGAACGTCCGGGTGTACAGCTCCTGCATCATTATCAGATCGTCGCCCGGCAACAGATTGACGAAGCGCTCCACATCCGCGGCCGCGGCGGGGCAACAGTCCGCGACGACCTCCAATGCGCGATGCACCCTTTCGGGAAACACCGCGTCCGGATAGTCGAAGAAATCTGCGATGAATCGATAGTGATCCATGTTGCTCACTTAGAGTCCCCTTACTGCTGTGCCTTCCTTGAAGCCGAACCCGGTGCTGCCTTTGGCATCGCCGGTATTGGTGTCTTCCATCATCTCGATGGCCTGTTCGCGGTGGGCCGGCGGGATAACGAAGCGATCGTCGAACTTCGCCAGTGAGGTCAGATAGTAGATCTCCTCTGCCAGTTCGGGCGTGAGGCCCGCGTCCTTCAATACCTGCAGCGCCTTGTCTTCGCCGATGTCGCCGACGGTCTTGAAGCGGCGGTAGATGCGCACCGCCATCAATTTCATGATCGGCGCTTTGATCGCCTCGGTGTCTCCGGCGCTGAACAGATTCGCCATGTACTGCATGGGGAAGCGCGCCTCGTCGACCGTCCCCCAGAGTTCTTCGGTACTCGTGTCGTACAGCCACTCGTCGTCCCATTGCTTCGCAACATCACCGATGTTTTCGCGCGGGGCGGTGTTCTTCACGCCGAGCGACGCCATTACGGGTAGGAGCGGGGGCACATAGAACAACATCGGTAAAGTTCTGAACTCCGGGTGGAGCGGCAGCGCCATCCCCCATTCTTTGACGAACTTGTAGGTCGGTGACTGCTGCGCCGCGCGAATGGTCGAGTCAGCGATGCCGTTCTGCTTGGCGCCCGCAATCACCTCCGGGTCGTTGGGATCGAGCAGCATGTTCATCTGCCGCTCTATCAGCTCGCTTTCGTCGCACGAGGCGACCTCCTCGATCTGATCGGCGTCGTAGAGGATCACGCCGAGGTAGCGGATGCGGCCGACGCAACTGTGCATGCAGGCGGGCGCTTGACCCGTTTCGAGGCGGGGATAGCACAGGATGCACTTTTCGGACTTGCCGGTTTGCCAGTTGTAGTAGGTCTTTTTGTACGGGCAGGCCGTCACGCACATGCGCCAACCGCGGCAGACATCCTGGTTGATCAGTACGATGCCGTCTTCACCGCGCTTGTACAGCGCGCCGGATGGGCAGGAGGCGACGCAAGCCGGATTCAGGCAGTGATTGCAGATGCGCGGCAGATAGAAAAACGCCATCCGCTCCAACTGGAACATGGCTTCCTGCTCAGCCGGAGAAAGGTTCTCCAGGTTGGGGTCTTTCCGGCGTAGTCCGGCGTGCCACTCAGGTCGTCGTCCCAGTTGGGACCCATCTTGATGTCCATGGGCTTGCCGGTGATCAGTGACACCGGACGCGCCGTGGGCTGATCGTCGCCGGCGGGCGACTCGATCAGGTCGAGATACTTGTAGGTAAACGGTTCGTAGTAGTCCTCGATGACCGGCATGTTCGGATTGTGGAAGATGTTCTTCAGCCCGATCTTCTTACCCGCGCCTTTCAGCTCGATGCCAGCGCCATCTTTCTGCCAGCCACCTTTGTAGATGCCCTGGTCTTCCCATTTGCCCGGGTATCCGGTACCCGGCTTGGTTTCGACGTTGTTCCACCACATGTACTCCGCACCTTTGCGGTCGGTCCATATGTTCTTGCACGCGATGGAACAGGTATGACACCCGATGCACTTATCGAGGTGGAAAACCATTGAGATTTGCGAGCGTATATCCATTAATTCCTACCTGCAGATCAAAAGACGACTTTGTCCATTTTCTTGACGGTTACGTGCGTATCGCGGTTGGGCGCAATGGGCCCCCAGTAGTTGAAGTGGTACGAGAACTGACCGTAGCCTCCCGCCAGGAAGTTCGGTTTCAGGTGCACCCGAGTGAGGCTGTTGTGACCGCCCGCTCGTTTGTTGCCGCGCACCTGGGACTTCGGGATGCCGGTGGTTCGTTCGGGCACGTGGTAGACGATGCACACACCCTTGGGGATGCGCGAGGTCACCACCGCGCGCGTGCAATACACGCCATGGTCGTTGTAGACCTCGACCCAGTCGTTGTCCTGGATGCCCAGGGTTTTCGCGTCCACCTCGCTCAGCCAGCACGGCTCACAGCCGCGTGACAGCGTCAGCATCCGCAGGTTCTCCATGTAGGTGGAGTGGATGTGCCACTTGCCGTGGGGCGTCAGGTAGTTGAGTACCAACGCCTTCCCTTCCTTCAGGGTCTCCTTCAGATCGCCGTAGAGTTCTGGTTTCGGTGCCGGTTTGAAGGTTGGCAGGTTCTCGCCATAGGCCAGGTACATCTCGTGGTCGAGGTAGAAGTGCTGACGTCCGGTCAGCGTCCGCCACGGCACGAGCATCTCGGTGTTGTAGGTGAATGCGGCATAGGCCCGGCCGTCGGCCATCAAACCGGACCACAGCGGAGAGGTGTTGTACCTTCTGGGCTGCGCCTGAAGGTCCGCATAAGTCATTTTGACGTCTTTGCTGCCAGCAGCCAGACCAACCAGGTCGAGCCCCGTCTTCTTTTCCATGGTTCGGTAGGCTCGATTGGTCAGCTCGCCATTGGTCAACGAAGACAGATGCAACACGGCGTTGGCCGCCCACTCGTCTTCCTCGATCGAGGGATACTCCTTGCCGTCGAGCGTTCTTGACGGAAAGTGATTCGAATCGATCATTTCGTCGTACTGCTCTTCGCACATGTAGTGATTGCCATGCGCGCCCAGGCCGTCGGTTCGGACACCTTCGCCCAACGTGATGAATCTTTCGTAAATTTTCGTGTAATCGCGTTCCACTACGGCCAGCTTGTGCATGGTCTTGCCCGGGATCGCCTCGGTCTCGCCGTGATACCAGTCCTTCATCGTTGGCTGTGAGATCTCATCGGCGGTGTCATGCGCCAGCGGCAGCGTCACGATGTCCTTGCGGGGACGGGAGAAATGCGTCTTGGCGAGCTCGCTGGTGGCCTTGGCGAGGTCCCGGAAGATGTCCCAATCCGACTTCGACTCCCAGACCGGCGCAACCGCTTGCGAAAGCGGGTGGATAAAGGAGTGCAGGTCGGTGCTGTTGAGATCGGTCTTCTCGTACCATGAGGCGGCCGGCAGCACGATGTCGGAATAGAGCGCCGACGAATCCATTCTGAAGTTGAGGTCGACCACCAGGTCCATCTTTCCGACCGGGGCAACGTCGTGCCACTTCACTTCTTCGGTGTGCTCCTCGGAGTCCTCGGCAATCAGATTGTTGTGCGTTCCCAGGTAGTGCTTCAGCGCGTATTCGTGGCCTTTCATGCTGCCGACGATCGCGTTGCCTCGCCAGATGTACCAGACACGTGGGTGATTTTCGGGCGCCTCGGGGTCGGCCACTGAGTACTCGAGTTCCTTCGACTTGAGCTTCTCCAGCACGGCACTCTGGATCTCCGCGTCGCTGGATGCGCCTGCTTCGATGACCTCGTCACATAAATCCAACGTGTTCTGCTTGAACTGAGGGTAGAACGGCATCCAGCCGTTTCGAACCGACTGGAAAATCGTGTCGGCGGTGTGCTTGGTGGTCATCTCGTTTTCGGGAACGGTGTTGTACCGCGAGTACTGACCGTCGTATCGGTACTGGCTGGTGTTGATGTAGTGCCACAAGGGCGCTTGCTGCAGCCGCGACGGCTTGCGCCAGTCTTTGGCGAATGCCAGGGTGCTCCAGGAATCCATCGGCGCCAGTTTTTCCTGGCCCACGTAGTGGTTCAGCCCGCCGCCGTTGCGTCCGACGCAACCGGACAGCATGAGCGCCATGGCGCCCGCCCGGTACATCAGGTTTGCGTGATACCAGTGATTGATGCCGGCGCCGATGATGATCATGCACTTGCCGCCGGTGATGTTCGCGGTGTTGGCCCATTCGCGAGCGAACTGCAACACGGTCTTGGAGTCGACACCCGTGAAGATCTCCTGCCACGCGGGTGTGTAGGCCGCGTCGGGATCGGTGTAGTCGGCCGGGTAGTCACCGTCCAGACCTCGGCCGACACCATACTGGGCCATGATCAGGTCGTAGACCGTGGTGACCACTGCGGTGCCCGACGTCGTTTCGATACGCTTGACGGGAACTCCGCGTTGCCGGGTGGTGTCGGTGCCCCACTCGATGAAATCGGTCTGTACGACCTCGTCGTTGCTCGACAGGAACGTCAGCAGCGGATCGTATGGAGAGTCGTCCACCGCATCTTCGAGCTTCATGTTCCAATTTCCGGGTATCTCGTCCCAACGGTGCCCGACTGAGCCTTTCGGCACGACGAAGCGCCCCGACGGGCCATCGACGCTGACGAACTTCCAATCACCATTGGCCATTTCCGCATGCTCGGCCAACTCGTTGGCGCGCAGCATCCGGCCCGGAACATAGCGGCCGTCGACCTGATCCAGTTTCACCAGCAGCGGACTGTCGGTGTACTGCTTGACGTAGTCGAGGAAATACGGCGTCGGATTGTCGTGGTGGAATTCCTTCAGAATGACGTGGGATACCGCCATCCAGAACGCACCGTCGCTGCCCGCGTGCAGCGGAACCCACTGGTCGGCGTACTTGCACACCTGCGAGAAATCCGGCGAGAACACCACCGCCTTGGTTCCGTTGTGGCGCGATTCGGCAAAAAAGTGTGCGTCCGGCGTGCGGGTCATGTTCAGACATGCGCCCATGTCGGCCACCATTTTGGCGTTGTACCAATCCGCGCTTTCGCAGACGTCGGTCTGCTCTCCCCAGATCTCCGGAAAAGCGGTGGGTAGATCGCAGTACCAATCGTAGAAACTCAGATTCACGCCGCCGAACAGCTGTAGAAACCGTCCGCCCGCGGCGTAGCTCAGCATCGACATGGCTGGAATGGGTGAGAAGCCGATGACACGGTCCGGCCCGTACTCCTTCGCCGTATAAATGTTCGCCGCGGCCATGATCTCCAGAACCTCGTCCCAGCTGGCGCGGCGGAAGCCGCCCTTGCCGCGCGCGTTCTGATAGGCCTTGCGTTTTTCCGGGTTGGCCTGCAGCGCCGCCCAGGCTTCCAGCGAATCGCCGGTCTTACGTTTTTCCTCCCGGTAGGCATCAATCAGCGCGCTGCGAATCAGTGGGTATTTGATCCGCAAGGGACTGTAGAGATACCAGGAGAACGAAATGCCGCGCTGACAGCCGCGCGGTTCGTACGGCGGGAGTTTGTCCTCCAGGAGCGGGTAGTCGAGTTGTTGCGTTTCCCACACCACGACGCCGTCTTTCACATGGACTTGCCACGAACATCCGCCCGTGCAGTTCACGCCATGCGTGCTTCTAACGATCTTGTCGTGCTGAAACCGGTTCCGGTAGAACTCTTCCCACTTGCGAGTCTCCGGCGAAATGATGTCCTTTATCCAACTCATGCCCTGTTCCAACCTCTGGTCGTTGTCATGTGTCGCAGTTTTCGAACCTGCGCGACTATGTTGATTTCACTTGCCTGTCGAAGATGTCCTGGTTGACCGACGACTTCTTCCGGCCCCTCCAAAACAATCCGCAGAACCCGTAAATGACGGCCGTTCCGATAACGCCGCTGGTGAACAACCCGATCCCGTAGTCTCTCGGTTGACGGGTCAACTCCTCTTCATCCACGTTCTCCAGGAACGCGACCAGTGCGTCGATCTCGTCCTCGGTCAGAGGTTGATCCTCATAGGCCGCCTGCATGACGGGAAAGGGTGGTCGTCCGAGGATCGCTTCGACGCCGGCCGACGACATCCTTGAAAACACGCTCGTCAGCTCGGCCGCCAGGTTGCCCCCGCCGATCACGGCGTCATGCGTCACGTCGTGACATGCGTTGCAGGTTGGGCCGCCGTTCGAGAAACGTACGTTCCCCTGAAAGAGGTCTTGCCCGAGCACGATTACCTCGGGTGACACCGCAATGACTTCGGCAGGCTGTTCAGGGGAAATTTCAGGCGTAGCCCCGGGCTCATCCGTGGCCGCACTTTGCGCGCTGATGTATTCGATGACGGCTAGAACTTCCTGCGCCGGCACCATCGCATCCGGCATGATCATGCCGCTGTATTCCTCGGACAGCGCAACCGCGTCCGGATCGCCGGCCTGGATCATGGTTTGCGACGAGGTAATGAAATCGATGAGCCATTGCTCGGATCGTCTGTCGGTGACACCCGCGAGATCCGGCCCGACCAGCCGGCCGCCGCCGATGGTATGACAGGCAACGCAGAGGCCGCCGAAGGTTGTAGACCCCGGCGCCTCTGCCGGAGCCGGGTGAATGGGCAACGTCCAGACAAGTAGAGTTGTCAAGACAAGCCACCTCGCCGCAACGCGCATCGTTTCACACCCCTTTTGGATCGAGTCCTGCTGCTTCGATAAGGTTCGTCGAACACGGCCCTCGGTTGATATACGGATTAGCCGAACTATCTAGGGGATACCCGAACAATGGGTGGTTGTGGATTGGATGTTGCATCCCGGGTCGCACTGTGGAGAACTGTAGCCCCGAGACGATGAAAGGGAGTTCCAGTGAGCGATTCCAATCAGATCGAATCGACGGATGAAGCTGAAACGTATGAATCTGGCGGGCGCGATTGGTTGCGCGTGTTGCTGGTCATTCTGTTTGCGCTGATCTACCAGGTTGCCGAAGTCGTATTCTTTGCGGTGACGCTGTTCCAGGTGGTGTGCATGCTGGTGACGGGTGATCGCAACGATCGCCTGAACGAATTTGCCGGAATCCTGACCGAGTACATCTACGAAGTGCTGGAATACATTTGCCTGCGCTCGGACGTGCAACCGTGGCCCCTGGGTGATCGGACAGCCTCGGGTGACTGAGATTCCTGACGACGTTACGTAACCTAACGATGCGGGCGATGATTCTGGAGCGAACCGCGACCCTGGCGGATCGTCCCGAACCGCTCAGGCAGGTCGACCTGCCCGTGCCGGAGCCGGGCTCGGGAGAGGTGCTGCTCGAGGTGCTCGCCTGTGGCGTGTGTCATACCGAACTCGACGAGATCGAAGGCCGCGCTCCACCGCCGTCACTACCCGTGATCCCGGGGCACGAAGTGGTGGGCCGGGTGACGAAGCGGGGGCCTGGCGCGGATCGGCATGCGCTGGATGACCGGCTCGGGGTGGGCTGGATCTACCGTTCCAGCGGCGCGGACGAAGAGAACCTGGCGCCCGAATTCACGGCCACCGGGCGGGACGTCGACGGCGGTTATGCCGAGTTCATGATCGTTTCTCAGGACTACGCCTATCCGATACCCGATGCGTTCAGCGACATCGAGGCGGCGCCGCTGCTGTGCGCCGGCGCGATCGGTCATCGCGCGCTGCGCTTGTCGGGTCTCGCGGATGGCCAGAGATTGGGACTGACGGGCTTCGGCGGTTCCGCCCATCTGGTGTTGCAACTCGCCCGGCATCTATACCCGAATGCGACAGTTGCGGTGTTCGCCCGGGATCCGGAGGTGCGCGAGTTCGCGCGCCAGTGCGGCGCGGATTGGACGGGTGACACCACCGACCGGGCGCCGGACGCATTGCACGCCATCATCGACACGACGCCTGCATGGAAGCCGGTAGTGGAGGCGTTGGCGAATCTACGTCCCGGCGGACGCCTGGTGATCAATGCGATCCGCAAGGAGGATGCGGATAAAGGGAGCCTCAGCACGTTGAGCTATCACGATCATTTGTGGATGGAGCGCGAGATCAAATCCGTTGCGAACATCACCGCGCGTGATATCGCGGAATTTCTGGAGATCGCAGCATTGATTCCCATCCGCCCTGAAGTGACGGCTTATCGCCTCGAGGACGCAAATCGCGCGCTGCGGGAGCTTCGCGCCGGCGGCGTCAAAGGCGCGAAGGTGCTGGTGCCCTGAACGTACCCCGACTCGGGCGAATTGCTTGCATAAGAGATGGCATCAAAATAAGCATCAAATGATGTATGATTCGACATCGTGATTGCAGGCACGCTCTGATGCGAACGACCATTAATCTGGATGATGCGCTGATCGCCGAGGCGCAACAGATCACAGGAATTTCTGAGCGTACCCGGTTGCTGCATGAAGGCTTGCGCGCGCTTGTCGAGCGCGAGAGCGCAAAGCGGTTGGCCCGCCTCGGCGGTACGCAGCCAGATCTCGAGAAGGTCACACGCCGTCGATCTCAATCTGCATGATTCTCGTCGATACGAGTGTCTGGATCGACCACTTGCGCCGCGCTGACGCGGAACTGATCGTCAGCCTGGAAGGGACGATGGTGGTCGTGCATCCGCTCGTTATCGGTGAACTCGCCTGTGGCAATCTGAAGAACCGCGCCACGATTCTCGATCTGCTTCGGCGCTTGCCGAGTGCGCTTGAGGCGACCCATGACGAGGCGCTGATGTTCATCGAACGACACGGACTCATGGCTCGGGGTATCGGGTACATCGATGCGCTGTTGCTCGCCTCGACGGCCTTGGGCGGCGACACCCGGCTGTGGACCAGGGACCGACGATTGGGTCGCGTCGCGCAATCTCTCGATCTGTCGTTTCAGTCCCTCGAGCGGCGCTAGCGCCCGGTAAATTCCGGCTTGCGACGCTCCAGAAATGCCTTCACGCCTTCCTGAAAGTCCTCGCTGGCGAACATGCCGCCCAGATGCACCATCAGATGGTCTACCGCGGTATCGTAGGATTCTTCCAGTCCCATACGCATCATGCGTTTGGTGGTTTGCACCGCCATGGGTGCGTTGTCCGCGATCTCGTTGGCCCATTCCATGGCCGTATCCATGAGTTGATCGTCCGGTACGACGGCATTGACCAGACCGATCTCGAGACACTCCGCGGCGCCCACGGTGCGCGCCCGATAGTACAGTTCCGCGGCTTTTGCCCAGCCCACCAGGCGTGGTAGCAGCCAGGTGCCGCCGCTTTCCGGGACGACGTTGCGTTTCGCCGTCACCGCCGCCATCTTGCCGGACTCGGCCATGATGCGGATGTCGCACAACAGCGCAACGTCCATGCCGTAGCCGGCGGCGGCGCCGTTGACGGCGCACACAATCGGCGTGTCGATGTTCCACATGACGTTGATCGGCGCGTCGCGCAGATCGAACAGTTGCCGTGGGCGGTTGCTTCCTTCGCCTGTCGCGCTGCCGATGCCGCCTTCACCCACTTCGATGAGGTCCAGCCCTGAGCAGAATCCACGGCCTGCCCCGGTCAGCACAATGCAGCGGGTGTCGGGATCTCTATTGGCTTCGGTCATCTTTGCGGAGAGTTCGCCGAGCATGTCGCGGCTGATGGCGTTCAGACGTTCCGGACGGTTCAGGGTGAAGACCACAACCCGGTCGCGTTGTTCGACGAGGAGTTCTTCGGTGCTCGATTCGGTGACTGCCATGTGTGCCCCCGTGGTTTCTGGCGTGCGAAAGCGGCCCAGTATGGAGGCTGTGTGGTGATCGGACAACCGTCCGACTCGACAGCGCTCGACTCGCGCATTACATTTGTCGGCCCCAGAGCGAAGCGATACGCAAGTAAAGGAGCAGGCGCACACCATGGCGATGATTCTCAACGAAGAGCAGAACATGCTCAAAGACACCGCGAAGGACTTCTGCGCGAACAACACACCGATCGATCAGCTGCGCAAGCTGCGTGATGACGCAAGCTCCGATGGCTTCGACCGGGCAAGCTGGGCCAGCATGGTGGAGCTTGGCTGGGCAGGCATTCCCTGGCCCGAGGAGTTTGGCGGTTTGGCGTTTGGCTACAAGGGCCTTGGGGTGGTGACGGAAGAATCGGGCCGGACCCTGACGGCCAGCCCGCTGGTCGCCAGCGTCTGGGTGGGCGGAACCGCGATCAACATCGGCGGCAGCGACGCTCAGAAGAGCGAGCTGCTGCCGAAGCTCGCAGCGGGTGAACTGCTGCTGGCGCTGGCTCTCGAGGAATCGCATCGCCATGCGCCGTACGGCATCGCGACCACGGCTGAATCGACCGATGGCGGATACGTGCTGACGGGTGAGAAGACCTTCGTTCTCGACGGCCACGTTGCAGATCAGCTGATCGTTGTGGCTCGCACCTCGGGTACTTCGGGCGATCGGGATGGCATCACCCTGTTCCTGGTGGATTCGGGCGCGGACGGCGTATCGATTACCCGCACGCAGATGGTGGACAGCCGCAATGCGGCCAATGTTTCGCTCAGTGGTGTGAAAGTGGCGACAGATGCGGTGCTGGGCGAAGTCGACAAAGGCGCTGACGTGCTCGATCCGACCCTGGACATCGCACGCATCGGCTTGTCGGCTGAAATGCTCGGCAGCCTCCAGGAGTGTTTCGAACGTACCATCGAGTACCTCAAGGAGCGCGAGCAATTCGGTGTGCCCATCGGTTCGTTCCAGGGGCTCAAGCATCGCGCGGCGGATATGTTCTGTGAGGTCGAACTTTCCAAATCCGTCGTGCTGGAAGCGCTGACAGCGCTGGACGAAGAGCGCGACGCGGACGAGATCGCAAAACTCGCGAGCCTCGCCAAAACCAAGGTGGGCGAAACCTTCACCCGGGTCAGTCGCGAAGGCGTACAGATGCACGGCGGCATCGGCATGACCGACGAGTTCGACATCGGCTTTTTCATCAAGCGCTCAGCGGTGGCCGAACAGACCTTCGGCGACGTCAACTTCCACCGCAACCGCTACGGTGAGCTGGAAGGCTATTAGCTGAGTCTAGTCGCTGGATTCCCGATCGTGCTGCTCTGTTTACTGCGCGGTTCGCTGAATTCTAGACCGTGCTGCTCTTCTAGACGCTCTGGGTCCGTAACTTCGTTCGGCATTCGTGGCGCTAGCTCGCTCGACTCGTCGTCGCGAGAGGAGGCGCCGCCCTGCGACTGACACTGACCGACGCATAGCGCCACGAATGCCGAACGAAGCCAACGACCCTCGAGCGTGTCAAAAGAGCAGCACAATCGGGAATCCAGCGACCATACGCAGTAAAAAAGCTATCTTCGGATGCCGATGATGGTGCCTACTTGCTCGGGTTTCTCCAGATCTTGATGGGCGGCCATCAGCGTCGATATTTTCTCCTGCGCGGTGTCCGGGAAGGGTGACGCGCGCCGCTCGCTCATGTCGACGTGCAGCGCCATCTGCTCGGAAGTAGCCGCCAGCTCGCCGGTTTCGGCGTGGTACATCTGTTCGAAGAAGTGCAAGCGCTTGGCGTCCCAGTCGAGCAGTTGAAAGGTCACCCGGATCGGGTCGTTCAAGACGAGCTCGCTCAAGTAGTTGACGTGAATTTCCGCGGTGAAGCACGAGCCGCCTCCGCTGCGCACGTACTCGAGGCCGATTCCGAGGTCGTCGTAGACGTTATCGACTGCCTTGTCGAATACCAGGTTGTAGAACGCCATGTTCATATGGCCGTTGTAGTCGATCCACGCCTCGTCGACGCGAAGCTCCGGGCAGGTGATCGGGCTGTCGAACATGAACGTTTCGATGGTTGCTTCCTCGAACGCAAATAGAGGTGCATGTTAGCCAAGGTCGCGCTTGTACGCGATGGGGCCACGCTGCATGATCGACGGTTCGCTTTGGGGCACTCCGGGAGGGATTGGTGAAGGCGCCGCCGCTCACATTTGGTACGAAGCTCGCCTACGGCAGCGGGCAGATCGCTGAAGGGTTGAAGAACACGTCGATTGGCGCCTTCGTCATGTTCTATTACAACCAGGTGTTCGACCTGCCGGGTACGTTGGCGGGGCTTGCGCTCGGGATCGCACTGATCTTTGACGCCTTTACAGATCCGTTGGCGGGCTCGCTGTCCGACAACTGGCGCTCGCGATTCGGCCGCCGCCATCCGTTCATGTACGCCTCAGCGTTACCGTTGGCTGTGTGTTTCTACGCGCTGTTCGTGCCTCCCGCGGAGCATCTCAGCCAGTTCGAGCTGTTTCTATGGTTGACCGGTACGGTGATCCTCACCCGAGCCGCCATGACCCTCTACCACGTGCCGCACATCGCGCTCGGCGCGGAACTGTCCGACGATTATGAAGAGCGCACCGCGGTGGTCAGCTACCGTTTGTTCCTTGGCACCATGGGAGGCCTCGCGGCGTACGTCATCGGTTTTGGCATCTTCTTCAGAGATACGCCGGAGTTTCCACGCGGGCAGTTCAACGTCGATGCCTACGGGCCGTTCGCCCTGGTGCTGGGCGTGCTGATGGTGGTCACCATCTGGTGGTCCGCCTGGGGGACGCGCCACCGGGTGCCGTACCTGCCGAAGGCGCCGGAGGGCGGGGCACGGCTCACGGTAGGGCAGACGTTGGCCCGGGTCTGGTTCGAACTCACCGAAGCACTGAAGAATCGCGGCTTCCGCTGGCTGTTCGGCGGGGTGCTGATCGTGTTCCTGATGGTGGGCGTGGACGGTGCGCTGAATCTCTACATGTACATCTATTTCTGGGAGGTGCATTCATCCCAGATCGTCCTCCTGTCCATCGCCACCCCTATCGGCATAATGATAGGCGCGCCATTGACGAAACGTCTGCATCGATTGGTGGACAAAAGACCGGGTGTGATGTGGGGCACGGCCTGGTGGGCGGCCTGTCAGATTGTTCCGGTGGTGCTACGCCTGCAGGATATGTTCCCCGAGAACGGGACCACCACGCTTGTCGTTACGCTTGCAACCATCAAACTGTTCCAGGGCATCGGGGTGGTGCAGGCGCTGGTGAGCTTTCCATCGATGGTTGCCGACATTGTCGATGAGAACGAACTGAAGACCGGTAAGCGCCAGGAAGGAATTTTCTTTGGTGCGGTGTCGTTCTCGAGCAAGGCGACATCGGGACTTGGCAACATCGTGGCGGGCGTTGGACTCGATCTCATCGCCTGGCCGCGTGGCGTCGACATCCAGACCGCGGCGGATGTCCCGGCGCAAACCATCGTCAATCTCGGGATTTTGTATGGTCCTGTGGTGGCGGGCTTCGCGGTAGTGTCGGTGTGGTGTTACACCCACCACAAGCTGGACCGCGAGGCGCACGCCGAGATTGTCGTAGCGCTGGACGCGCGCCGCCAAGCGGCAGACGGTTCACTTACAAAAGCCGGCTGAAAAGCCCTCTCAAACATCGCATAATCGGTCGTTAAATCAAGGAGTTAGGAATGTCGGACGTACCCGAGACCCTCGAAGACTGGCAGCAGGCGATCGATTCCTATAAGACCCCGATGGATATCGTCTGGCAGTTCAGCTACGCGATCAGCGATAACAAACTGGAGCGGCTGTACAAGAAATCCAAGCAGATGCAATGGAATGCAGACGAGTACCTGGACTGGGACATCGAGCTTGATCCCAGCAAGCCGATCGTGGAGCAGGCGTCGGGACTGCTCAAGATCCCGCTGTTCGCGAAGATGTCGCAAGCGCAACGCGATCAGTTCACCGCCCACTCCACTGCTCAGTTGCTGTCCCAGTTTCTACACGGTGAGCAAGGAGCGCTGATGACCGCTGCCGCCCTTACCCATGCGGTGGAGGACTACGATGCCAAGCTGTTCGGGGCCACCCAGACCATGGATGAAGCGCGGCACGTGGAAGTGTACGAGCGCTACATCAAGAAACTCTCCATCGTCTATCCGCTGTCCCCGTGGCTGAAGAAGCTCATCGACGTGACCCTGCAATCCGGGCATCCCGCCAAAATCATGTGCGGCATGAACATGGTTGTCGAGGGGTTGGCGCTCGGCGCGTTCCACAACATGCATAAGACCACCACGTGCCCCTTGCTGAAGAAGCTGACCGAAGGGGTGCTCGCCGACGAGGCCCGCCATGTCGGGTTCGGCAACATCTACTTTTCCAGCATCATCAAGAAGCTGCACCCGGACGACCGCGAGGACGTAGCTCAATTTGCCTTCGAAGCCATCAAACTGCAGGTGGATGCCCAGGGCGGCCCGGATGGCAAGGGGCCGCGGGAACCGAACCCGGGTTTCCTGATGGTCCTGGAAAACTGCAACATCGACCCCCAGGACTTCTTCAAGGCATTTCTCGAATCAGGCGCCGCCGGAACCTTTGCGGCCCAACTACCGCCGGGGCACATCCACTCCTTCAAGGATCTGATGATGCCGGCCCTGGTTCGCGCCGGTGCAATTACCGACCGCACACGCGCGCTGTTCGAAGCCGAGGGGATCCCGGTGCACGAGAGCCTTGCCGTGCTGCGTAGCATGGAAGACGTGAGTACCGGCGCGGTTGCCGGGGAAATCCAGGAAGATGACGACCTGGCGCCGAACGTCCAGGCCGCCCTGGAAAGCTGAATCCACGCATTCGAGAACTCAGCCGACGCAACGTGCCTGCACCGTTCAGGTCCGCGCATGTTTCACTGAACGTTGGCGGCGAGCGCGCTCTTCAACACATTGACGGCTTCGCTCGCCTGACCCGTCTCGTTCAGCGCATCTGCCAGCATCATCGCTGCGGCGTTGCGGACGGTAGGACTCTTAGCGTCGTTCATGGCCTGACGCAGCACCACGATCGCCTGGGCGCGATCGCCACGCTTCTTGTAGATGTCCTCGATTTTCATGAGCTGCTGGATGGCGCTCTTGTCGCTGCTCGACGCGACTGAGTGAATTCGTTCGATCAGCTCGTAGTAGTTCTGCATCACGGTCAGAAACTGTTCCATCTTGCCGAGCTGTTCCAGTTGTGCGTCCTGGGCCAGCGCGTGCGGCGCTCCGAAGAGCAACAATGTGCTCAACAGAGCCGGCTTCGCGTAGGTAGCAATCTTCATAGGTAACCTCGTCGTTCGGGTAGGAGGGTGGAATCGGGGTAAGCCGGGGCGCCTCGATCGTGAGGCTCGGTCGTCGGATCGAAAGTACGCCGGCGACCGGTAGGTTGATGACAGACAAGCCGGGAAAAGCAAAGTCCCGGGCCGGCAGCGTCAGTGAATCTGGCGTGGCGCCGCCGGATGATCGGTCGAGCGCGATCGGAATCAGCATTACCGCGAGCAGCAGCGACGCCCATACCCAGCCAGGGTGCCATCCCGAGCTTTGTTCTGA
>PVMK01121819.1_pt1 | contig 17017 bp, 13 predicted proteins | sample 1853481 | NCBI WGS metagenome assembly PVMK01 (sample SAMN08533507, study PRJNA380276) | Marine sediment metagenome, whole genome shotgun sequencing project.
CAGAGCCCGCTTAATGAATGATAAACCATCTGGGCCTCCATCAAGAGCTAAATGGGGTTCAGTATGGAATACCTTAAGCGTTTTTAACTTTTGAGATGGTATATAAGGCAGATTAGCGATCAGAAGATCATATTTTCCGTGGATGCCATCCACGAGGTCACTCAGGACAAAATTGATCTGATTATCAACGGAGTGCAGTAGGGAATTCTCCCGGGCAGTATCCAGGGCTACAGGAGATATATCACTGGCAGTGATCTTAAGTTTGGAATTGTGTTTTGCCAGTGCCACGGCTATACAGCCAGATCCGGTTCCCAGCTCAAGGCAGTTATTTCTGGTCGGGTTCTTGGCCAGCCATTCCAGAGCTCTATCAACTAGGCCTTCAGTTTCTGGTCTTGGAATGAGCACTTCAGGATTGATATTAAAACGAAGCTGATAGAATTCCCATTGACCAAGCACATAGGGTAGGGCAGTGCCTGTTCTGAGCTTTTCCAGAGCCAACTCGAGTTGATCACTCTGATCCGCTGTCAGGATTATTTTCGGATTTGCGATAATCTGTGACTTGGTGAGGTTGGAGACGTGTGAGATCAGCACCAGGGCGTCCAAATAGGGGGAATCGCTAATTGGGATCAAATGAGACTGGATCTTCTGCAGCAGAGACATTGAAGGTGGATCAGGCGTCGTCAAAACCCGCTGCCGCGAGACGTTTGGCTTCATCCTCGGTAGATAATTCCTCAATGAAGGAGTCAATTTCCCCATCCAATACCGCTGCCAGCTGATGGGATGAAAAGTTAATCCGATGGTCAGTGATCCGGGACTGGGGGAAATGATAGGTACGGATCTTTTCCGAGCGGTCTCCCGAACCAATCTGGGAGCGCCGGTCAGCTGCTTGTTCTTCTTGGCGTTTGTTTGTCTCGATCTCATACAGGCGGGCTTTGAGGATGCTCAGGGCCCTGGTCCGGTTTTGGAGCTGGGACCTTTCAGCCTGGCACTGCACCACCATCCCGGTTGGTTTGTGGGTCAGGCGGACGGCTGTGGAGTTCTTCTGCACACTCTGCCCGCCAGCTCCCCCAGCTTTATATACATCCATTTGAATATCATTAGGCGGGATTTCTATTTCATCGACATCATCCACTTCTGCCAGGACAGCAACTGTTGCTGTTGAGGTATGGATCCGGCCCTGGGATTCGGTCTCTGGGACTCGCTGAACGCGGTGCACGCCAGATTCGAATTTCAGACGTGAAAAAGCCCCTTTGCCTTTGATCAGAGCGGACACTTCTTTTAGGCCGCCTACACCGGTTTCGCTGAGAGACATAACTTCCACTTTCCACCGCTGTCGTTCGGCGTAGCGGCTGTACATCCGGAACAAGTCACCTGCAAATAATCCAGCTTCATCCCCGCCTGCGCCAGCCCTGATTTCTAGGATCACGTTTCGCTGATCGCGGGGGTCCCGGGGAACCAGCATGAGTTTGAGTTGAGCTTCCAGTTCCTGGATTCTATTGGTCAGGTTTTCAATTTCCAGGGCTGCCAGTTCTTGCAATTCCTGGTCGCCGGAATTTGCCAATGTATTAGCTTCCTCGAGTTGATCCAGGGATGTTTTATATTCTTCAATTGCCTTAATAAAAGGATCCAGATCGGATTTTTCCTTGCCGAGATCAGCCGCCAGCAAGTAGTCATCACCCACGCTGAGCAGCTGCTGGTTGATCTCCTGATAGCGACCTTCAATTCCAGTAAGTTTTTCTATAAGCATTGACATATTCACAACTCAATTTTATTTATTCCTGTAGCTTTTGCTGGGCAATTATACCACTTTGAGATTGTGAGACTTTGGGACTGAGAGATGAGGAGAAAGGTAGACTTTGAGACACTGAGAATTTGAGAAGGAGAGATAATCACACTGTCACAGTGTCTGATAGTCACGATGTCATAAAATTACATGCCAATCTTTCCAGAAAACAGATTGTCAAAATGCTCGAATGCTTGCATCGAATGTATGTTCGTGCTATAATTCAGGAGTTCAAACCCCTCATTAAGGTCAAATATAACCTCCCATTCCCGCTTTAGCGATCATAAGTTGGTGTATAGCGTTGGAGTTTACTCCAATAAAAATCTAATTGAATTATCTACTTAATCAAGGTTTATCCCAATCGAGAAAATTATGGAAACTCATGAATTATTAGCCAAACCCTTGGCTGAACTGCGTCAAATTGCCGAAAAATTAGATGTCAACCGTGCCAAGTGGCTGAAAAGAGAAGCCCTTGTGCTGGAAATCCAACGGGCCGAAGGAGAGTTGAATGGCCGTGAGGTCCGCGGCGGCATCCTGGAGATAATGAGCGAGGGCATCGGCTTTTTGCGCTCGGCCAATTATGTATCCGGGCCAGATGATATTTATGTTTCCCAATCCCAGATCAGGCGATTTGATCTGCGTAGTGGGGATATGATAATTGGTCATGTCCGACCACCCCGCAACTCAGAACGTCATTATGGACTGCTCAAAGCTGAAAGCGTTAACGGACTGGATCCCAACGAAGCCAAGCGGCGTCCGGAATTCCATTCCTTGACCCCGATCTTCCCCGAAGAGCGCTTTGATCTGGAAACTTCTCCTCACATTACCTCCACCCGTTTAATTAACCTGATCACACCAATTGGCCGTGGACAACGTGGATTAATTGTGTCAGCACCCAAGGCTGGTAAAACTACCATCCTCAAGGAACTTACCAACGCCATATCTACCAAATATCCCGATGTGCACTTGATCGTGGCCCTGATTGGTGAACGCCCTGAAGAGGTCACCGACATGGATCGTTCGGTGGATGCAGAAGTGATTTCTTCCACTTTTGATGAACCGGTTTCCTCTCATGTTCGGGTGGCAGAGATTGTTCTGGAAAGGGCTAAGCGCCTTGTGGAATCAGGAATGGATGTGGTGGTCATGTTAGACTCCATAACTCGACTGGCCCGGGCTTATAACCTGATCGTAACACCTTCTGGCCGCACCTTATCTGGTGGTATTGATCCCTCGGCTTTGTACCCGCCTAAACGCTTTTTCGGTGCAGCCCGCAAAATTGAAGATGGCGGTTCCCTGACCATTATTGGTACTACACTGGTCGATACCGGATCCCGTATGGATGATGTGGTATATGAGGAGTTTAAGGGTACCGGCAACATGGAGCTCCACCTTTCCCGAACCTTGCAGGAAAGAAGGGTTTTCCCGGCAATTGATATTTCTCGTTCTTCAACCCGTCGGGAAGAATTGCTGCTTGGTCCTGATCTCACACCCAGGGTCTGGCTAATGCGCAGAATGTATGAGCAAATGGTCTCTGATCCACCTCATGGTGCGGGAATGGACCAAGCAACAGCAACTGAAACCATCTTGAAAAGGATAAGCGAAACCAGCAATAATGAAGAGTTCCTGGCAACGCTGAACGAATAAATTTCAACTGAGCGACTCCTGTGACGATTAATCGTAGTGTATTGCTTTCCTGGTTTTTGTGGGCTATGGCTTTTATAACCCTGGCGGGTGCTGTGTATCTTACCTGGAGTGAATTTAACCCGGAAAGATCCCAGCCCATCAATAAACCCATCGCCAGTTCAATAAAAGCGGAACCAGCTCAATTACCTGAGAATATAAGGATTCCGGATTTTACCCAGGCATCTTCAGGGGGTTCGATCCGGCGGGCAATCAAACTCCAGACTATCATCCCTGAACGGAAAAATATCCGGGCGATACATCATCTGGTGCAATCCAATGATTCGCTCTTTGGGCTCGCAGCTCTATATGAACTGGAACCCGAATCAATCCTGTGGTCGAATTATGGTCTGCTTCAGGATAACCCCCATTCACTGCGTCCCGGTATGGAACTGGTCATTCCTCCCATTGATGGAATCTTATATGAATGGCAGGAAGGGGACAAGGTTGAAACCATTGCGGAAGAACTCAAAACAGATCCCGAAAATATAATCAATTGGATTGGAAATGATCTGGACCTGTTGGATCCTGAATTTATCCCCGGTTTGCTGGTGATGGTGCCTGACGGAAAACGAGAACTGCAGCAGTGGATCCTGCCTACTATTGCCAGGGGTACAGCTGGTGTGTCTTCTGGCATTTACGGAGAGGGCGCCTGCATCGGCCCCTTTGATGGATTGTACGGCGGTGGTGGATTTATCTGGCCAACTGTCGGTCATACAATATCAGGCAACGATTATTGGTCCGGACATTTGGCAATTGACATTGGCCTTGTGATCGGAGAACCGGTCTTTGCCTCCGATTCCGGCGTTGTGGTTTTTGCAGGCTGGGCTACGGGTGGTTATGGCTATGTAGTGGTTATTGACCATGGCACCGGTTATCAGACTCTCTATGCCCACCTTTCCGGAGTTACGTCTGGCTGTGGGCAGAGCGTTGTTCAGGGTCAAACAATCGGATTGGGCGGTAATACCGGGAATTCAACTGGAGCTCACCTGCACTTTGAGGTTCGATATCTGGGAGGTTTTGTAAATCCCTGGTTTGTCCTGCCCCCTCCCTGAGATAGATATTTTATAATTTAGAGGAGATTATTATGAGCAAAGAACATAACGATCAGGATATTGATACCGAAGTTATTGCAGAAACAGAGAGTTACCTGGCCTGGCAGGCTGATGAACCCGATGGAGAGAGTACCTACCACCTGGAGCTCAACAACCTGACTGTCCATTTTTTCGCCGAAGAGTGGAAAGAATTTCTGGAGTTAGTGGGTATTCTGATTGAGAAATAAATTGTTATATTAAGGGCACGGTATCCTAAATGCTTGGGACACGGCTTCCTTTAAGGAAACCGTGTCCTTTGTATTTAATTCAAGAGGCATTGGAATCAGGAAACGGGATCCTGGATGGTATGCACCCTGTAAACCGGACAAATAAATAGAACTCTCAGATGCTCCAAGCGCCCGTCCCCGGGTGCTTTTGGCGTTATGTCCTCACCCGAGGCCTGTCCTGAGTTTATCGAAGGGACGGGTGAGGGAGCTCTTATGGGAGGACTGGAAAATGGGATCGGAAGTTCTTATCCTGAAACGAAAACACTTCTGCAGAGATTAAATCACAAGAGGTGTTCTTGATTTTGTGTCCGGTTCTTGGGGGTCAGTTCATGAAGGATGCCGTTTCCTAAATGTTATTAATCCACCCAGTTCTTGGATCTTTCTACAGCTTTTTTCCAATCTCTTAAATAGCCTTCCCGGACTTCTTTTTTCATGTCCGGTTCCCAGCGTTGTTCTTCCTTCCAGTATTCTCTGAGGGAGTCCAGATCATTCCAAATACCTACAGCTAACCCGGCTGCATAAGCTGCACCCAGGGCGGTAGTTTCTGTGATCGAGGGCCGGATGACAGGTACATCTAATATATCAGCCTGGAAGTCCATCAATAGTTGATTCTGGACCATCCCGCCATCAACCTTCAACGAATTGAGTTTAATCCCGGCATCTTTTTCCATGGCTTCCAGAATTTCCCAAGTCTGGAAAGCAGTTGCTTCCAGTACTGCCCGAGCTAGATGAGCTTTGGTGACATAACGAGTCAGACCGGCGATCACACCCCTTGCACTTGACTGCCAGTAAGGAGCAAATAAACCAGAAAATGCAGGCACAAAATATACCCCGCCATTATCTTCTACTTCCAAGGCTAGTTTTTCGACTTCAGAGGAACTTTTAATTATGCCCAGGTTATCCCGGAGCCATTGAACCAGAGCGCCGGTTATTGCCACAGATCCCTCTAGGGCGTAAACAGCATTTGCATCTCCGATCTTATAGGCCAGGGTGGTTAACAAGCCGTGTTGGCTGGGAGTGGGATTTTCGCCGCTGTTTAGCAGCAGAAAACAACCGGTCCCGTAAGTGTTTTTAGCGTCCCCGGGATCAAAACATGTCTGGCCAAATAAAGCGGCTTGCTGATCTCCCAATATCCCTCCAATTTTTAATCCTTTTAAGGGATATACGCATTCGCCATAGATTTCAGAGGAAGATCGTATCTCTGGAAGAGTTGATTCAGGAACGCCAAATTCACTTAGAATTTTTTGATTCCAACTTAATCTATCTAAATCCATCAGCATCGTGCGGGAAGCGTTGGTCACATCAGTCAGATGCTTTCCGCCGTCAGGTCCACCTGTCAAATTCCAGATCAACCAGCTGTCGATTGTGCCAAATAACAGGTCACCATTTTTAACTGCCTTCTTCACTTCGCTGATGTTATCAAGGATCCAAACCATTTTTGGACCGGAAAATAAGTGGACAGCGGAAGTCCCGCCTGTGAGCGATAGCGATCCTGTCCCTGGTCGCCAGCCAGATCCTGGCAGATTTGGTCAGTTCGGGTGTCCTGCCAGACAATTGCATTAGAGAATGGCCTCCCTGTGGATTTTGACCAGGCAACGGTAGTTTCCCGCTGGTTGGTAATGCCCAATCCTGCCAGATCTTGGGCGGAAAGCTGAGCTTGTTTAAGTGCTCCGTTGATCACAAAAAGTGAATTCTCCCATATTTCAAGAGGATCATGTTCAACCCATCCTGGCTTGGGATAGATCTGCTGATGTTCTTTCTGGGAACTGCTGACAATATTTCCATCTTGATTAAATATGATGCACCTTGTACTGGTGGTTCCCTGGTCCAAAGCTGCAATAAACTCGGTCATGGTATTCCTTCCCCAGGAGAATAAAATGAATAGGTACTTTTAGCATTATAACGAATCTGAATATTCTTCAAGAGATAATTTAGTGAATCTCAGAATTGAATATGAAAAATCAGCTAGACTTGTGATGTACTTTTAACCATGTTATCCTAATTGTTGGGGATCCAACCCTTCTGGATCCAGACAGTCCTGAAGTACCTTGCTGAATTATCAATTGGGATGAATGTCTACCAAGATATAATGATGAAGTTGATCGAAAACCCAGAATTCCCCGATTAAAGCTATAATAGTTTTGCCCTGAATAATTCAATTATAAAAGCCTGCTTACCGGACATATTATGACTTCAACCCTATACTTAATTGATGGCCATGCTCTGGCTTATAGAACCTACTTTGCTCTCACCAGCGGGGGAACCAATTCTGCCCGTTGGCTGACCAGCAAAGGCGAACCAACTGCAGGAGTGTATGGATTTACCAGTGTGCTGCTGCGTTTATTGGAACAAGAAAGACCAGATTATCTGGCAGTGGTCTTTGATACAGGAAAAACATTTCGGGATGATATTTATCCTGATTACAAAGCTACCCGGGAAAAAATGCCTGATGATCTCAGGATCCAGATAGAACGGATCCGCAACCTGGTGGACACATTCAATATCCCCCGTGCAGAAATGGAAGGGTATGAGGCTGATGATGTCCTGGGAAGCCTGGCCAACTGGGCCGTGGAGAAAGGTTTGGCAGTCAAGATCATTACCGGAGACCGGGACTTGCTGCAGCTGGTTAATGATCGGGTGACCGTCAACTTGCCGGGGAAATCCTTAAGCGATGCTAAGGATTATTTCCGGGATGATGTCAAGGCTTCTATGGGTGTCTGGCCTGAGCAGGTGGTGGATTTTAAAGCCATCACTGGCGACCGATCCGATAATATTCCCGGAGTATATGGTGTAGGTAAAAAAACTGCTGTCACCTTGCTGGAAAAATATCATACCCTGGACGAGATTTATCAGCATTTGGAAGAAGTGCCCTCCCGTTTTCAAACCAAAATGGCTGAAGGTAAAGAGGATGCTTACCTTAGTCAAAAACTGGCAACCATAGTCAGTGATCTGAATGTGGAAATTGACCTGGAGCAAGCCAAACCTGACCAGTTTGATCCGTTGAAAGTGCGAGAGCTGTTCCGGATCCTGGAGTTTGGTTCCCTGCTGAATCGTCTGTCCACAGTTGAAGGCATTTATGGAAAATCAGTCCCGGAAGGGCAGATGTCATTTCTGAAAACCGACGAGACCAGAGAATCCGGAGACAAACCATTCTTAACTGAAAGGGATTCCCCAGGTTCGATCAAAGTCGAGATCATTACCACAGAATCCCAACTTAAAGAATTAGGAGAAACTCTTAAGAAAGCTTCCCAGATCGCATTTGATACAGAAACGACTTCTACGGATCAGATGGAAGCTAAATTGGTGGGCATATCCCTGGCTGTTTCAGATAACGGAGGTTATTACATTCCGGTTGGTCATCAGGAGGGGAAACAGCTGGAGCTGGAGAAGGTTATTGAGGTATTAACTGGACCTCTTACCGATCCCGCAATTCCCAAACTCGGGCACAACCTGAAATATGATTACATTATCTTGGCTCGCTGTGGCTTAAAAGCCTACCCGCTCAGCTACGATTCAATGATCGCCGAGTGGGTCATCAATCCTTCCTCTCGTAATCTGGGATTAAAGAAGCTGTCCTGGGTTCGGTTAAATCGAACTATGAACGAAATCGAATCCCTGATTGGAAGGGGAAGATCTCAAATTACCATGGCTGAGGTCTTGATTGAGGATGCTGCCAGGTATGCCGTGGAAGATGCAGTCATAGTGCTGATGTTAAAACCGGTTTTGGATGGAGATTTGGAACGGACCGGAAGCATGGATTTATTCCATAATTTAGAAATGCCCCTCGTTTCAGTCCTGGCGGGCATGGAAATGGAAGGTATTGGCCTTGACACTGAATTCTTAGGAGAAATGTCCCAACAACTGGAGGATAAATTAGCCAAATTAGAGAAACAGATCTATAAGGGTGTAGGACAGGAGTTTAACCTCAATTCTCCCAAGCAGTTATCTGAAGCACTCTTTACCACCCTTGGTTTAACACCTCCCAATCGTGGAAAAAAGACGGCCAGTGGTTATTATTCAACTGCAGCTGATGTGCTGGAATTCATGAAAAAGGAACACCAGGTTCCGGCCTGGGTGCTTGAATACCGGGAATATTCCAAACTGAAATCAACATATGTTGATGCGCTTCCTGAGCAAGTCAACCCAGATACCGGTCGTGTCCATACATCGTACAATCAAACAGGATCAGTGACTGGCAGGATTGCCTCCTCTGATCCAAACCTGCAGAATATCCCCATTCGTTCTGAGCTTGGCCGGCAGGTAAGAAAAGCTTTTGTCTCCAGTCCAGGGAAATCTCTGATTGCAGTGGATTATTCACAAATTGAACTACGTGTGGCAGCCCATATGTCCGGGGATCGTGCTATGTTGGATGCTTTCCGAGAAGACCAGGATATTCACACTGCTACAGCAGCGGCAATTTATAACCTGGCGATTGAAGATGTTTCTGAAGACCAACGTCGGGATGCCAAAGCCATAAACTTCGGTTTGATTTATGGTATGAGTGCTTATGGGTTGACCCAGGGTACAGAACTTACCCTGGCCGAAGCCGAGAGTTTTGTGGAGACCTATTTTGAACGTTTCCCTGGGATTAAAAATTACTTGGATGAAATCCGGAAAAATGCCCGGGAAAATGGATATGTAGAGACATTGCTGGGAAGAAAGAGATATTTTCCCCGTCTGGCGACCACAACGGACTATAACCAGCGCCGGCGGGAAGAACGGGAAGCTATCAATGCACCCATCCAGGGAACTGCCGCAGATATTATGAAGCTGGCTATGCTTGCCGTTGATGAAAAGTTAAAAAACGCTAAGCTATCAGCCAGGATTTTGCTTCAGGTGCATGACGAATTGGTGCTTGAGGCTCCTGAAAAAGAAATCCAGGAAGTAATAGCGCTGGTACAATCCGCTATGGAGGGAGTATACTCACTGGAGATCCCTCTCACAACAGATGCAAAATCCGGATTGGATTGGGGATCCTTAACCGGTTAACCCTGCAGGGCAGATTGAGCAGAGAGTAGATATGACTGAACATAAACCGGAGCTAAAAGAACTCTTATCAAAAGGTAACTCCGCTGCCTGGGATAAGAACTGGAATGATGCCGCGGTATATTACCAGCAGGTTCTTGATATCGACCCCGATAATTTTAAGGCGCTAACCAATATCGGTCTTGCATATTATGAAATGCGGGAATTCCAGGAAGCCCTTAATGCCTATAGTTCGGCAGTGTCTTTAGACGCCGATGATCCAGCTCCATATGAAAAGATGTTCTTGATATTTAAGGACATGGGTCAGCCGTCCGACGCAGTTAAGTATGCGTTGCGAGCAGCTGAAGCCCACTTAAAAAATGAGGATATTCAAAAAGCAATTGAGAACTGGAATCGGGTGAATGAGATTGATATCCAGAATATCAAAGCCCACGCCCGTCTGGGCATGGTTTATGAGCGCCTGGGTAAATTTAAATTAGCTGTAAGCGAATATATTAACACCGCCAGCTTGCTTCAATTTACAGGTAATAATGAAAAAGCTGCCGAGTCAATTGAGCGGGCATTGCAGTGTTCCCCTGATAATATCATTGCTCTGCGTGCAAAGGAGATATTGCATCAAGGAAGGCAGCTGCCTTTACCTGAACCGATTGTCAAAGACCCAGGTGAGGAAATTATTCCAGGTGCAGACCTACTTGAGGCACCCAAACCGCCGGAACCTATAGTGTATGAAAATCCTATTGTTGAAGCTGTTGATAAGGCAATGGTTGAATTGGCAGAAGCTTTATTTGAGGAACAAATCCAAGTCAAAGGTGAAAAGGTTAACCAGGGCAGAGATCTGGATTCTGCATTAAGCTGGAATGCTGAAGGCGATCCAGGCTTAACTGATGACAGTATGGTAAAACTGCATGTTTCCCAGGCCATTGAACATTATTCAACGGGAAATGAAAAAGAAGCGGCGGGTCATATTAAATCTGCTATTGATGATGGATATTCCAATCCAGCTGCATATTTCCTTCTAGGTTTTTTATTTACAAATCTGGGTCGTATGGAAAGTTCTTCTCGTTGGTTGACCAAATCAGTAGCCCATGCGGATTACGCCTTGGCTTCCCGGCTGTTGCTGGCGAATTATTACAGCAGCACGGATATGTGGAATGAAGCCAGTAAAGAATACCTTGAAGCCTTGCGAATTGCTGATACATCTCTGGTTGACAAGGAAGATGTTGAGGATCTAATTCATCTTTACGAAGTTATGATGGATGATCTTGAGCAGCAAGAAGGCGATGAAGCATATATCGAAATGAGTAAACACATTGAGGATATGCTGCTCCGACCGAATTGGCGGGAAACTATAACGGATTTGCGGGCTAAAGGAAGCCTAGAAGACGGTGTACTGCTTCCCCAGATAGACGCTCTGCTGGATGACCGGCGGAGTCAGATTATGAGTGTCCATAGAGATATCCAGAATTTAGCCAATGATGGATATTATGGGGCTGCTATGGAAAAAGCTTTTTTTGCCTTGCGCAATGCTCCCAGTTTCCTCCCGCTGCATGTGACAATTGGTGATATCTTAGTAGATCAGAACAAACTATCTGGAGCAGTAACTAAGTATCTGGCGGTTGCCGATGTTTATGCGGTACAGGGAAAAACAGAACGGGCTCTGGTGATGCTCCGCAAAGTGATTGACCTGCAGCCAATGAATATTGAAATCCGACAGCGACAGATTGATTTGCTGGAAGAATTCGGTAAAAAAGAAGAAGCCATTCAGGAGTACATCAATCTAGCAGAAGTGTTCTTCCCGTTAGCGGAGTTGGATAGCGCCAGAACATCTTATTCAAGGGCACTCGCACTCGCAAAAACAATCTCGGATGATGGCGGTTGGCGCATGAAGCTGCTGCTTAAATTGGCTGATATTGATATTCAGCGGTTGGATTGGGAGTCTGCCATTGAGACTTTTGAAGAAATTTGCGATATATCTCCTCGTTATGAAAAAGCCAGCGTATCCATTGTTGATCTGAATTTCCGGCTGGGTAATAAAACACCCGCAGAAAAAGAAATCAGCCGCTATATAATGTTGTTTGATCCAGAATCAGAAGCTGATAACGTTCGAGATTATTTGATCCTCCTCAAAGAAGAAGTATCTAATGAAGATTATATTGTCCGGCAGCTCGCAGCGCATTACCAAAAGCTGGGACAAACTGAACTGGCTATCACCGAACTCGACGGGTTGGGAGATATGTTGCTGGAAGCAGGTAATAAGGGAGCGGCGGTAGAGGTTATTCAGGAAATTATCAACCTGAATCCACCGAATATTGAGGCTTATCAAAAACTACTGGGTCAACTGCAAGCTTAATATCCCGGGTTTTATTTGAAAAAATTCACAGGGTTTCACTTTCTTTTGGTTTACCTATGAATCTAAAGGATCAGATCAAAGGATCACTGGCAGGTGATATAGATTCATTTAACCAGATCGTTCTGGAATATCAGTCCCTGGTTTATAACCAGGCCTACCGGATCATGGGGGAGACGGATGCAGCCGAGGATGCCACCCAGGAAACTTTCATATCAGCCTATAAAAAATTGCACACATACCGTGGCGGCTCATTTAAGAGCTGGTTATTAAGAATTGTCAGCAACGCTTGTTATGATGAATATCGCCGCAGGAAACGCAAACCGGTCGTTCCTTTATTTCCAGAAAACGAAGATGGAGAAGATGTAGATTCTCCTGCCTGGATGGAAGATCAAAATGAAAAACCAGAGGATATTACCATTCGCAGAGAACTCTCTAATGCCATTCAATTCTGCCTGGATCGCCTTGAGTTCGAATTCAGGACCATAGTTGTGTTGGTTGATATTCAGGGACTGGATTATCAATCAGCTGCCAGTATTATAGACCGGCCACTGGGTACGATTAAGAGTCGTCTTGCTCGGGCCAGGAAGAGCATGAAGGATTGTTTGCAGGATTTTCAGGAACTTTTACCGGCTGGAATGCGTCATGTAGGTGAGGTATAAGATCGATGAAAATTCTTAACAGGGACTGGGTTCAATTATCCGCCTACCTGGATGGTGAATTGAGCCGAAGAGATAAGATCCAATTTGAGAAAAGGATGAAGGCGAATCCTGATCTTCAGGCTGCCCTGGAAGAGCTGAAAATAACCAAACAAATTCTAAGTAAGACTCCCCTGATCCCGATTCCCCGAAATTTTACGCTTTCCTCAGCTCAGATCGGAATTAAAACCAGGCAGCCAGTGTACAGAAGATACCGCCTGGCAGCAGCCCTGATGAGTTTTGTCTTTATTGGCGTTTTGATCCTGGATTTTGGAGGTATTTTCCTGGGTGGAACATTTGCTCCAGCCATGGCTCCCAAATCCCAGGAGGTTTTTTTTGATACCGCTGGTGAGTCTGCAGTTGATGAAATGGAAGAACCCGCATTAATGGCAGCTGACGCTGAAGCGGAAAGTGACCGGGCATTTGCTGAAGAGGTCTCAGTACCTTCTGAGACTGCAGATGCGGTAGTTGAAGTCATGGAGGAAGCTGCTGTATCAACTACAGAGATGGAAGAGGGATTGGCGGAGGAAGTCTCATCCGAAGCAGAGACTGACACAATCGAAGAAGCAGCCCCGGCGGTCGGCGCGGAAAGCCCAGGAGAATCTAAAACCACCAGCGATGAAGAGACTGGAGATGGGGATTCTGTAGCAGAGGAAAGCGCAGATCAGGCACAGGAAAATCTAGCGGTTCCTACGGCTGCAGCGGAAGACGTTTCCCAGCCAAATCAACCGTTTACTTATGCTGAGGAAGCACCTGTTTGGGAGGAACCAACTCGTCAACCGCTGTCTCTCCTGAGAATACTGGAAATAATACTGGCTCTTGGTGTGATTGGACTCGGTGCGGCTGCCTGGGCACATAGACGGAGAGACTCGAAACAAATTTGAGTTAAATGGATTGCCTTTATATATCCCATCAACTGGAGCCTTCGGCGTCCTTTGGAAAATCTTGGGTTTATCTATGTCATATCCCCCTTAAGGGGATTTCCTTTTTTAGTAAGTTATATTTACCAATGTTTTATTTCTGTTGGTTATTTCAATAACAGCCAGCAGTATTAACTACCGGGCTTCTATAAACAATTTGCCTGCTCTCAATACAAAAAGAGCCCCGTGCGGGGCTCTCTTGATTTTCACTTGTAATGAGGTTATCTTATCCTTTCAGGGCTTTTCGGACATCATTGACGGTGATCTTACCGTCAGCTCCAGATCCCTTGACTGTTCCCAGATCCAGACCTTCCTGTTGTGCCAGCTCAGCGGCTGCCTTGGTGGAGGATACAGCAACCTTGACAGGTGTTTCTTCAGATTCGAAAGGTGGGGGCAGGGGAAGGTCTTCCAGTGGTGGGGTATCGATTCCATCACTCTCCGGGTACTCCCGGGAGCCAAAGCGAGTCAGGATCACTGCGCCCATGACCCAGGTTCCGAGGACAAATCTGGGAAGCCAACCCACACAGGGCACCAGCTGGCTGAAACCATTAAAGAACAGCGAAAGTATGAACATACCCACTCCGGCCAGGATGGGAATTGGCCAGCTTTGATTAAGTGACTCGGCCAGTTTTTTGCCTACTTCTATGCTTGCAGCAACCAAACCTACCACCCAGGCAGCGATCAATGCAAATATGCCTATTAAACTGACTGGGCTAAGTAGAATGGTGACGATCAGGGCGATTAGAACCAGGGGAGCGACGATTATCACCCCCATACCAGCCAGGATGGACATGACTGGTTCTCCAAAGGCTGCCCGATTGATAACCGCTGCCTGATCCTGGATGAACAGGGCAATCAGGATTGCTAATCCGGTCCAGATCAGAATTCGGAAAAAGAACCATGGCGCTGAGACAAATGGCAGTTGCTGAAATCTGAGGGCAGAAAAATCACCATTGAATAATCCGACATTATCTGGACGGGTGAACTTAAAAGGAATGTTCTCTTCAGTGACAATGTTGCCTGTGATATGGGCGCCGTCCGCCTGTTCAAAACTACCGCCCAGCACAGTCAGATCCCCATTTATCCGGGCAAACTGCTGAAGCTCCACCAGTCCTCCCAGGGAAACCAGGTTTCCGTTGATGGTGCCGTTTAAGATCACATTTCCGCCCATCACTACAACATCTCCATTGACAGATGAGGATTCTTCTAGGACAACGTTACCACCGAAGACCACCAGGTCTCCATCCAGTGTTTCTCCACGGGCCAGGGTAAAATTGCCCCCGAATATCACTTTGTCGTCTTTAAAACCGGACGCAGATGTTGTGGTGGGGATCAATATGACACTTATGAGCACTATGAAGATTAGGATACGGTTAATAGTTTTCATGATTCTAGCTCCTTATGCAAAGTCCTGGATCGTGATATGGCGAAGATCCAGGCGGCAGTAACCCCGCTGATGCTGATTCCGATAGTATAGAGCCAAACAGGGGAAATTAATTTTATACTGACCCTGAAGAGGGGAGCGATGATATTATTTAGTTGATTTAGAAATACAAACCAGTTTGCCACTAAAGTAATCATTTTCAACAGCATTTGTGGAAAACCAGCAGCCGCAGAATTCAGTTGAAATCCCACACTGACAAGCAATGTAAATGTCGCCAGCGAGATTACTCCTAAAGTTATGCCCAGGATCAAGCGGTTTTTCCGCTTTTCCACTTTCTCAATCCTCCTCGTCCAGCGCGCACTGAAATCCGGCTGCGTTTCAGGAACCGGAGCGGTTTTGAAGAGATGTTTGATCTGTTGGGTTGCTTGATGTAGATTCAGGCATTGGGAGCACTGTTTCAAATGAGTTTGAAGCTCCCGGTGGTGTTCCTGATCCAGGATTGAATCCTGAAGAATCCAGTTCTCAAATTGTTGATGTTTCATGAGCGATCCTTTTTACAGTCGCGTTTTGAGGTGGTGCTGAGATCAACTGCATTTCTTGCCATTTCTCAGCCATTACGTGCCGGGCACGGAACAAACGGCTTTTTACGGCGCTGCTGCTGAGTCCTAAAGTTTCAGCAATTTCATCATACGAATAATCGTGCCAGAATTGAAGAATGACGGCAGCCCGATCTGTCTCAGGTAAATCAGACAGGATAGCTTGCACCAGGGCATTCTTTTCCTTATCTAAAGCGGCTTTTTCTGGACTTGGTCCCGGATCGGGAGGTGCCATCCAGCCGTATTTTTCGTTATCCATCGATAATACAATGACCTTCTTTTTCCTTAACTGATCGATACTGTAATTTGAAGCGATCGACAGGATCCAGGTAGCAAACGATCTATTTGAATCGTAACGATCAAAAGCCTGATATGCCCGGATAAAAGCCTCCTGAGCAGCGTCTTCCGCAGCCGTGGGTGTACCCAGCATCCGGTAGCAGACACTGTAAACCGGTCTTTGGTATTTTTCGACTAGTTTTGCAAACGCATCTTTATCGCCGGTTTTTGCTTCAGCTATCCATTGTGCTTCGATGTTCGACACTCAAGTTCTCCTTGCGTCCTGCCTAGTACAAATATACGGAGTTAGCCACGATAAGTTGCAGGGCATTTTAATATCTTTTCTTCAGTCATCACCTATGGGCATAAATCCCTCGCCCCGGACTTCCTGGGCATGCCGATAATTAAAAATGCCCGGGGATCAAGATCCCTGGTCAGCGCTTTTAGGTGGGGATTTCTGCCCGGGTGACCACACAAAGCAGGATGGTTTTTTCTTCCCCTGAATATCCACCTTTGACATCCATGATAGTTACTCCTCTGCGCAAACGGTTGAAGATTTCTTCCTTAATGGGGTCTGGATTGGCTGTGATAATCATCCCTGTGCGCAGTATATTGGATCCCTGGCTGATCGATTCAGCGGCGATACCACTTACGTAAAGCATAACCAGGGCGTAGAGCGCGTTTTCCCAGCTGAATGTTATACCTGCCAGGAAAATGATCACAGCATCGGTTATTAGATAACTCTGTGTGACAGGAATGCCTCTCCAGCTGCTGAGAATTCTTGCCAGGATATCTGACCCACCGCTGGTTCCCCGACCTCGATAAACCAATCCAAAACCAATTCCGCTGATCACCCCGCCATAGAGTGAATTCAGCACAATATCACCTGTGATACCTTCAGAGGCAAAAAACATAAGGGAATGTCTATCAGAATCGAAAATGATATGACCGCGAAAGCAGTCCTGGCGGCGAACCTTGGACCACCGAGGAACCGCCAGCCAAGGATTAAGAGGGGAATATTTCCCA
>PVMK01123504.1_pt1 | contig 17014 bp, 16 predicted proteins | sample 1853481 | NCBI WGS metagenome assembly PVMK01 (sample SAMN08533507, study PRJNA380276) | Marine sediment metagenome, whole genome shotgun sequencing project.
ACGGCCATCGTCCAACTGCTTTAGTTTGAAACAGAGCGTTGCTTCTCCAGGAAGTTTCATTTCTGCATTCAACGACAGCAGCTTTGGACGCTCAACGGCAACCACCCGCCAGAAGTCGAGTGCATCGCCGGTACAAATCTCCAGATGATCGCGTCGGCCACGACTGAGCCCAACCCCACCTAAAACCCGATCAATGATGCCGCGCAGTTTCCAAAGCCAGTTGGCATAGTACCAGCCAACCTCGCCACCAATCGAGGCCAGTGCTGGCCAAATTTCAGCGGGTTCAGCATCGATGATCACTCGTCTTGAATCAGTGAAAATCTTTCCACCAGCCCAGGTTGGGTCACCTTGGACGCTCCACTCAGCCGGGTGGGCCGGTCCTGAATCGGTCCAGGAACTTTCGATATGGTGTGCTTTTATTCGTTCAAGTGCGAGGTGGATCGCCTTGCGGCAGTCGAACAGCTCTTGAGGCAGCAGCTCGGCAATCCGGTTGTCGTGGCAGACTGACTGGATTTTTCAGTCCTTCTGTCAAGGGTCGAGCCAAGGCGGCCGGAATCGGGGTCGCCAGGTGAATCGCGTAGGAGCTTAAGCGTGGAGTGAGAAATGGCAACGGGATGATCCAGCGTTTGCGTAAGCCGGCTTCTTCAGCATAAATCTCTATCAACTTGTGGTAGTTGAGAATTTCCGGCTGGCCAATATCGAAAGTCTCGCCCAGGGTTTCCGGGCACTCAAGACAGCCGATCAGGTAATGCAGCACATTGCGTATGCCGATTGGTTGGCAGGGCGTGTCGACCCAGCGTGGGGTCAGGATCACCGGCAGGCGGTCGACCAGGTAGCGCAGGATCTCGAAGGAGGCACTGCCAGAACCGATAATCATCGCCGCCCGCAGAACAGTGACCGGCACCGGCCCCAGTTGCAGCACTTGACCGACTTCACTGCGTGATTGCAGATGGTGGCTCAGACCGCTTCCCTGTTCACCCAATCCGCCCAGATAGATGATCTGCTTCAGGTCGGCGACAGCCGATGCCTTGGTCATATTCATCGCAGCGACCCGGTCGGTGTGGGAGAAATCGTCAACCGCAGGGTTCATGGAATGAACCAGATAATAAGCGGCTCGGCAGCCATCAAGCCCTTTCAACAGGCTGGGGTAGTCAAGAATATCGCCATGAGCGATTTCCAGTTGCGGATGCTTTCCCCAGCGCCGACTACGCAATTTCTCCGGGTTGCGAGCCAGCGCACGCACCCGGTAGCCATCCTCTAGCAGGCGTGGCACAAGACGACCACCGACATAGCCGCCGCCACCGGCAACAAAGATCGGTTGTTCGTTACGATTTTTTGACAGCTTTGGGGAACTCATATATTTATTCCTGTCCGAAACCTGTACCCCACCCCATGTACAGTGAGTAAAAACTGCGGTGAGGCCGGATCTGTTTCAACCTTCTTACGCAACTGGGCAATGTGCTGATCAAGGGTTCTGGTGGTACCAAAATAGTCGACACCCCAGGCAGCATTGAGAAGATCATTGCGGGAAAGAACTTCGTTCGGTCGGCTATGGAAGATTTCCAGCAATTTCAGCTCCCGGGAGGTCAGACTCTCTGATTGCTTGCCGAGTGTGACCTGATAGCTCTTACGGTCGATCAGGGCCAGGCCGATATGGAACTGTTCCGGCAAGCTTGCTGCCGGTTCCTGTTGATGGTTCCGTGAACGCCTTAAAACCGCGGCAATTCTGGCGCGCAGTTCATGCAGGCCGAACGGCTTGGTTACGTAATCGTCGGCACCAAGTTCAAGGCCGACGACCTTATCGATCTCCTCGCCCTTAGCGGTCAGCATGATAATCGGTGTATGACTGTCATTTTTCCGAATCTCGCGGCAGACATCGTAGCCGCTCAGTTCCGGCATCATGACATCAAGCAGAACCAGGTCGGGAGCCTCCTTACGGAAACAATCCAGAGCCTGCTGACCGTCTTCTGCGGCAGACACCTCATAACCCTCACCTTCAAGCAGATCGATCAAACCTTGGCGCAAATTGGCGTCATCTTCGGCGATTAATACACGAACACTCATGACTTGCTCCTTGCCGGCAAGCTCAATTCAAAACAGGAGCCGCCCTCTTCATTCTGACAGAAAGTGAGAGACCCTCCAAGCCCTTCAGCCAGTTGACGGGCAATGCTTAAACCGAGACCGCTGCCTTGCTGCCTGGCAGTGAGCGAGTTATCGACGCGATGGAATTTAGTAAATATCTGCTGACGGTGAGCGCTCGGGATACCGGGGCCTTTATCCTTGATGCGGACGATCCATTGACCTTTTCTCCGATCGAGTCCAACCGTCAGACTTTCACCGTCTGCGGCATACTTGATGGCGTTATCAACCAGGTTGAGAATGATCTGTTCCAAGGCATCGCGGTCACTGTCAATCAAGGCCGAAGCAGTCTCTATTTGTCTGATTAACTGCATGCCAGTATCTTCGATACGCATTAGCTGGCTATCAAGCTGTTGATGCAGTAAGGCCGCAAGGTCGATTTCCTCTTTGAAAAACTCTTTACACCCCTGTTCGAGGCGGCTGAAATCAAGCACATTATTGACCAGTCGAGTCAAACGTTGACTCTCACGAATGATGGTCTGTAGATAGCTCTGTTGCTTGTTGAGATCATCGGTCCGTTGTTCTCCAAGCATTTCTGCATACATACGGATTGTGGTGAGCGGAGTTTTCAGCTCGTGCGAAACGTTAGAGACAAATGAGGTCTTCTGTTTGGCGTCGACCTGATTGCGGTGGGCTTGCCAGAGGAGCAGAGAACCACCAAGCAGGATAGCGATGACAAAGGTGCCGACCAGCAGCGAAGAGATCAACAGGAAACCGCTGCCCGTGACAGGGGCGTCGGCATTTGGATAGGCGGTAACCAGCCAGTGGGGCAGGCTGGAGATTCCAGATGTTGCCAGCGCACGAGATTCGGTAGATATTTCCAGCGGCGCAACATGATTGAAGGGATCGCCGTGGCCATCGATCAGAGCATAGGTCTCACCGTTAGGCGGGTCGTTGGGAAAGTTGCCGAGCAGACGACTCAACAGGGCCATCATTTCGATTTCGACACCGATCCGTTCTGATTTGCCGTCCATTCGTACCAGCCGAGTAGATGCAGGCGGTTGTCGGCAAACCATGGTCGCCAGCCGCTTGTTCCAAGCAATGTGTTTGCTGGTGCCGAGGCTGCCATCATATCGGCCGTAAGCGGTGCCTGTTTGGCCAGTTGACGTAGCTCCTTGCGCTCCAGCAGGATGCTGCTGACCTGTTCTTCACTTGCGGTTGTCGCTGTATCGTCAGGAGGTTCCTGCCAGGCGGACTGGTTGGCAAAGAGGGAGAGATAGCGTCTGACGAAGGCGGCCTCTTCATCACTTGATGGCATCTCCGGATCAGGGTAACGCAGGCCGTGACCCTGCTGCCAGATGAAGACGTTGCGCACCAGTGGGTTGCTGCGTTTCCACTCTTCGAGTAGGTCGGTTTGTTGCATGAAACTGTTTTTCGGAAGATTCTGCAGAGTATCAATCAGACCGTCTTTAACCTCGGCAATCGCCAGGTCGAGATTACCGGCGATCGCCGTGATCCGATCCTGTGCTGTCGCCTGGGCGCTGCTCGCCAGGCGCGCTTCCTCGCCTTTGAGCAGATACAAAGCGCCGATGCCCAACATGAGCGTTGGGATCAACAGGAGCAGCCAAGTTGTGATCAGTTTGAATCGGGTCATTGGCCTTAATCCAAATAATGGCTGGAAGCTTCTAACGCAAAGGCGCGAAGGTTAAAGGAAAGGACACAAAGCACAAATATTAAAAATATGATTGTTCCTGAGGTTTTCATTGCGTCTTTGTTTGGTTCTCTCTGCGTCTTTGCGTTACGTTTTTCTTCGTACCGGGGCAGGAAATCCCGCCCCGGCAATCATAACAGATTAATAGTCCTTTTGCTGTTTGCGCACTTTGTAACTTTCCGAGCGAATTGTTTTTTTCGCAGCCGGTGCCATCGGTGCCGGGGCAGCAAATATCGCAGCATCTTCGTCCAGTGCGCCTTCCGCTTCCTGGGCGATGTCACTGAAGCCTAGCGCCCGGTTACGGGAAGAGATTTCGCTGCTCTTTTCTTTTAGCTGCTGCACCGCTTCATCCTTGCGACCGGCATTGTAAAGATCGAGTGCTTTGTCGCGAGCTTCAGCCATCTCGTTTTCAACCAGAGCCTTTTGCACGGGCTTGCTGGCAGAGCGGCGGACTTCCTCCGGGCGTTTCGAGAAGCGAACCTGGGCAACTGCTACCGAGCTCTCCTGTTCGTTGGTCAAAGCATTCTCATAGGAACAGCGAACATCGGCAATCTTCTGTATTTTATCTTCCTGACCTGGTTCGACCATCACTTCGACCAGAACATACTTTTCCTGACCGCCATAGAGCTGATTGAGATGAATTTCCACCCGATTGCCACGAATACGACCTTCACGACCAATAATCCGGATCGGGCGAACACCATCAGGGCAGTTGATTTCGATAATCACCTTGCGGGCGGCAACCGAGAGTACGTCACCGAGCTCGGCAGCAAAGATACGTGGCAGATCACGGCTTGATTCGACAAAATAGTGGTTGCCATCACTTCGGTCAGCCAGCTGGGTCATCAGGTCTTCGTTGAAATCGGTACCGATACCAACGGTGGTGACCGAAATACCCTCTTTGATCATTGCAGCACCGAGTCGAGCCAGATCAGCGGGAGAACTTGGCCCAACATTCGCCAGGCCATCAGAGAGCAGGATGACACGATGAACATATTGACTATAGAGGTTTTTGCGCACTTCCGCCGCTCCCTGGCTAACCGCACCATAGAGTGCCGTATTGCCGCCAGTGCCGATGCTGCGAATGCGTGATTCGATCCATTCGGTATTCGCCGCACTCTGCGGTGGCACCAGAGTCCGTACATTATGGTCATAAATAACCATGGAGAAGAGATCTTGCGGGCCGAGACTGCGCAAAGCAACAATTGCCGCTTCGCGGGCCTTGGTGATCTTACTTCCAGACATTGAGCCGGAACGATCGAGGACCAGGGTCAGGTTAACCGGTGGCCGAGCAAACTCAACCGGTATGACCGGTACATCGAGGTTTACCTTGATGACGGTTTTTTGTGATAGACCTGCAGGAAGGACGGTGCGGTCAAGGGAAAGGCCGCATTCGACTAACGGCTTGGCCAAGAGTGGCGAGGCGATTAGGATGGCTGTAAGGATCAGGATCGGGGTGAGAATTTTCGGCATTGTTTTCATGGTTTTTCCTCCTCTGTGTCGACGCGAGTTATGAATTGTCCGGGTTAATTTGCTGAGCCCAGTAGATCACCCGTCCGCGTTTATGTCGTCATAGGGAGGTCAATAAGTTGTAAAAGATTTGTCATGGCCCGAAATTTTTCATGCCCAAGTTTTGTCATGTCATTCCAGTGTCAAAATCTGATCTGTCACCTCGGTAAACGCCACATCATGGCTGATCAGGAATAACTGATCATACCAGTGCTCCGTCACCTCTTCCTTGCCTACATCGATAGCCCGGAAAGCATGAGCCAGGTTTTCGCGACGAGTAGCATCGAGATTCGAAGTCGGTTCGTCGAAGAAGGCGATCCGGGCGCCGATGGTCTGTAGCAGGGCCAATCGCAAAGCGACGACGGCACTCATGGTCTGGCCGCCGGAGAGCTGATCATCAGTGCGCTCGCGAATTTCGCCGTCGACCATGTCGCGTAGCACAATCTGGTAGTTCTCGCCCCAGTAGAGTTCTTCGTCAATTTCTGCGATAACCCGGTAGATGCTGTGGGCTCGCTGACTGATCTCTTCACGGAAGCGTTCTGAGAGTCGTTCTGAAACATTGCGAAAAACCCGGTTGCGCAGGAACTTGACCAGTGTCTCCTTCTCTTTGAAGACCTTCTTCTCTGCCAGGCGGCGGTCTATCTCTTCCTTAATCTTCTTGAGGTTCTCGATCTCACCTTCCAGGCGTTGCTGATCACGTTCGAAGGCATTGAGCTGCTCTTTCAGAGTGGCGATCGAATCCTGCAGCATGTCCTGCTGCAGCCTTATATTATGATGTTGCTCGGCACTGTAGCTTTGGGCTAGGCGCTGCTCTTCTGTGCTTTTGGTGAGTAACTCCTGCTCCAAAGACGCCATTCTTTCCCGGTATTTGCTGAGAGTTTCACGCCGGATCGGTAAATCTTCTGCGCACTGCTGGTTGCGGTTGTACTCGTCGCGATCCTGTTGATGATCGAGACGCTGCTGTTCCGCCTGATTGATTTCTTCATCCAATCTGGCAAAAGCATCAAGGGATTTTTTTCGTGCGGCTGACTTTGCCTCGGCTTCTGATTTGTCTACTGTGAGTTTTTCCAGACCAGCATTGCGCGCCACAAGTTTTTTCTGGCGTATTGCAAAAGTCTCAACCTGTCGATCAAGAGATGTGGAACGGATCTTGATCTCATTGAGATTTTTTTCTGCTTGTTCTGCCATATCGACAGCGATACGCAAGTCAACAATCTGTTGATCGTGCTGCTTGCTCTGCTCGTCAATGGCAGCAAACCGAGTGGTGAAGGCATCACGCGGTTCTTTGCCTGCGATGTTCTGACACGGTTCCTGAAAAAACGGGCATATGCCCTTGGCGAGTTTGTCGTGCCCCTCAAGCAGACTGCTACGGCTGCCATCCAGCATATTGCGAGCTGTCTGCGCCTCTTCCAGTTGTGCCCGTACCGTCTCAAGCTTTGCGGCGTCTACGACAACCTGTGGGTCGGGCCTGAGTCTCTGACGTTCCTGGTCAAGTTTCTGCTTTTCACTGTTCAGATCAAGCTGGCTCTGTTTGATCTCTTTGTCCTCATGTTCGAAGCTTTCGCTCAACCGCAAAGCTTCCCGGCCAAGTGTTGCGACATCCTGTTCGATGACACGTCGCTGCTGATCATGCTCGCGCAACTGCTTAAGTAAAGCTTCGGCCTTCTCAAAAATTTCTTTGCCTGGACGGTGTTTTCCCAGCAGTTTGACTGCCTCTTCTGACTGTTTGACCAGAGTACTCTGCGAGCCGATATATTCCTTGCCTGACACAACGCTGGCCCGAGCCTGCTCTAACCCGCTGCGGACCTTATCCAGTTTTTCTTTTTGCTGGTCGAACTGCTGCAGTTCGGCAGAGACTTTGTTGTGAGCAGCCGTCTCACTTTTCAGCTTGTCACCATGACCCTTGCGCGCCGTTTTAACCTCCTTGAGCTCCTGTTTTCTTTCCGGCAAGACCTCAAGTTGTTCCTGCTTCGCCTCGACTTCGGCAGCAATCAAGTCGATTTTGTGTGTTACTGCATCGAGTAGAGCTTTGGAACCTTTGTAAGTTTTACGCCAGGCGTCGATGCCGAGAATTTCGTCGAACGCTTCCTGACGTTTGGTCGGCTGTTTGATCACGAAAGGACCGAGAAAATCGTTCTGGAATGGCCCGATCACCAGTTTGAACTGGTCAGCAAGTGAGCGACCATTATCGAGGCCGAGCAGTTCTTTGATGCGGGCTTGTGTTTCATCGGCGTTGGCGTGATCTTCAACTTCAAAATCTTCGCCATTTTTTTTGGCCAGCAACCACTTTGAGTTACCTCCCACCGTCCGCGACGCCCGATAGATTTCCCCGTCACCAGGCTGAAAGACAACTTTAACCTCGCCTCTTTTCTCGCCGATCGTCACAAAACGATCGATATTGCCAACAAAGTCACGTGCATCGACGCCAAAAAGGGCGTAGCCGACCGCCTCGAAGATTGTGCTCTTGCCAATGCCGTTAGGGCCGGAGAGCACATTGATCCCAGGTGCAAAGCTGAATTCCTTGTCACGATGCGACTTGATGTTCTTCAACTGTATGGAGAGGAGCTGCATCAGCGGTCCTCCCTGTCGAGCAGGCCGAGCAGTTCGTCAGCTTCAACATCACCCCGCAGGATCAGGTCACGGATCTGCAGCGAAAGCCTGGAAAGTTCTTCTTCGCGCCCCTGGTATTCGCTGTTGGTCCCGATCAGTTCCTTAAGAACATCATATTCAATCTCGGCGAGTGATTTCTTAACCGTTTCTTCACCACCGGTATGAGTCACCAATGACAAGTGGTTCTTGATTTCCACGTGTAGCGGCCTGACAATCTCTTCCAGGGCAATCCCGAGTTGTTCCCGACCCAGTTCAAAGGGATGGAATTTGACGCGACCAACCAGCTTCAGTTCGAGCAGTGGTTGACGATCATCCTCTGTTTTAGTGAGTTGCGCTTTTACCTGCTCAACAAATCTCAGCAACGCCTCATCGGCATCTTCTGCTCCATCCAGATCGATGGTCGTCACGATCATCGGCCGGGGTGATGTGGCTTTGAAATCAACCACAAAATCGCCATCATTTAGGGTGACGAAGTAATAGCCCTTGGCGTATTTCTGCTCGCCAAAATTAACTTGTTCCGGTGAACCGGGGTTGTAAGCATAGTCTCTGCCCTCAGGGGTTGCGACGATATAAGGCTTGTGACCATGCCCGAGGGCCACATAGTCGAATGTTTCGGCCAGAGGGTGAGAGTCTTCCGGCTTCATGTTGCCGATCTCTACCGGCGAATAGCTCCAGATGCCGACATGGAATAGCAGCAGATTGTTTTCGGTGCTCACCGCATCGCAGATACGTTCCACATGATTGCCAGCCTGCGCGCCGATATAACCGAGGCCGTAGATATTCAATCCCTCGATTTCGATATGCCCGCCCATACCGGCTTCTGTGTTGAAAGGATCGAAACGGTAACCACCCTCTTCGGTACGCGAAGGACGCAGCAGGCAGATATAGCCCATCTGCGAGAGCGCTTCCATCCATGAGATGCTGTCACGACGGTGAATCCAGTCGTGGTTTCCTTCGATGGCGATACACGGGATGTTGGCGTCTTTAAGAGGTTGCAGAGTTTCGATGGTTTTGGCGAAGGTTTTAGGGAGGATCTGACCGACGTGGAAGAGATCGCCGCCGATCAGGACAAAGTCGACCTTTGCTTCTATGGCATCGGTGACAATTCCAGCCAGGCAGATGAAGAAATCCTCGTAGCGTTTCGCTTCACCAGTAGAGGTGCGATAGGTTTTGCCAAGATGGATGTCGGAGGTGTGGATAAAGCGCATTGGTTTCTCGTTCGGTTTGGGGGAGAACTGAGTTTATAGAATATTTTCTAACTGTTCAAGAATGGAAACGCTCCACGCAACTTGTGTCTGACCTTCTTGAACGTTGAGACAGGTCTTCTTCCCGGCTTCTGACTCATGATTACTGACGATCACTTTAGCTGTTTATTTGCATTCATAGTACAAAATCCGAAGCAGGCAATTGACCGGATCAAGACAAGTGATATCGTTTTAACTAGTAGTTTCTGCGCAGGAAGGAGTTTGCGAATGGAAATGCCAAAAGTTATGGAGTGTTCTGTTGGAAATTGTGCCTACAACACGATGCAAACCTGCCATGCCATGGCGATTACTGTGGGTGAACCAGACGGAGATCCGGCCTGTGACACCTACTTCGTTGCAGATCGGCATGGTGGCGTAAAAGACATGACCGCCGGTGTCGGTGCCTGCAAATTGGCAGAATGTAAATTCAACACAGACTATGAATGTAGCGCTTCCAGCATCAAGGTTGGAATGCATGAAGGTCAAGCGGACTGCCTGACCTACGAATTAAAGTAGTCTCACTACAAAAAGCGCAGGAGCAAATGTCGATTTTGATGAATTATTATGACCCGCAAGGGTCATTTATTTTGCCAACCATAGGTTAGATACGGAGAGACCTAATGGAACCAGTCTTCAATAAACCCGCTCTGCCACGTTATAGCCAACACCCTTTTCCGCCCTATCGCTACATCCCCTTTCAAGACGACACTCCTCACCCACGCACCGATCCAAATGGCCACTCATACAATGACGATGAGGACTATGTGCCGCACTTCTCAGCCGATGACTGGTGCACCTGCGAGCCCTATCTGTACGGTATCGACCTGTTTAACCACGGTTACTGGTGGGAGGCGCATGAAGCTCTTGAAACGGTGTGGCTTGCTGCTGGGCATAAGTCGACGACTTGCGGCAAATTTGTACAAGGATTGATTCAGTTAGCTGGTTCTCAGCTAAAGCGTTTTTCTAAAGAGCCGCGCGGGGCACAGTCGCTTACCAGGTCCGGCATCGAAAAGCTATCACTGGTCAAAGGGATCTACCTTGGAATCGAGGTTAAGTCACTTATAATGGAACTGGAACGTTGTCTGCACGAGGACCGCGGTGAGTTTCCGCGTATTGAGCTGCACTTCCAAAGCAATAAAAATGAGGACTCAGAAGTGACTGAGTCTCGATTGGAGCCTTCGGCATGAGACGCATTCATGATTTGCTGCGAATCTGCACATGCATCACCGCCACGATCTTTTTGACTGCGGCGGCTCCTGCGCCTCAAAAGATTAAAAACCAGGTGATCAAAACCCAGGAACATGATCTTCGCATCGTCAAAATAGTGTCAGGTCTTGAGCACCCCTGGGGACATGCTTTCCTGCCAGATGGCCGAATTATCGTTACGGAACGCCCTGGCCGACTTCGCATCATCAACGCCGGTCGCCTCGAAAAAGAACCCGTTTCAGGCTTGCCAGCTATAGCAGCAGGCGGGCAGGGTGGCCTTCTCGATGTCACCCTGCATCCAGACTTCATCGAGAATGGACTTATCTATTTCTCCTATTCCGGAGCTGGAGAAGGTGGCGTTGGCACAGAGGTGGCGCGCGGGAAACTTTCGGGCAATCGCCTTGAAAACGTAGAAGTGATTTTTCGCATGGCGCCCAAATCGAAAACAAGCAGGCATTTTGGTTCTCGCCTGGTTTTTGACCGGGAAGGTTATCTGTACATCACTCTTGGTGATCGGGGCGAGAAAGCACGTGCGCAGCGTCCCGGTGACCACGCGGGTTCCGTTATTCGTCTTCACGATGACGGTCGAGTGCCCGCAGACAATCCTTTTGTGGAGCAGAAAGGGTGGCAGCCTGAGAAGTTTACACTCGGTCATCGTAATATGCAGGGCGCGGCCATCCATCCAGAAACCGGTAGCATTTGGACACATGATCATGGCCCGCAAGGAGGTGACGAAATCAATGTCATTCGTCCCGGCATGAACTATGGTTGGCCGGTTATCACCTACGGAGTCAATTACGTGATAGGCACCAAAATCGGTGAAGGCACTCACAAGCCAGGCATGGCACAGCCTCTTTATTACTGGGTGCCCTCTATCGCTCCATCAGGCATGACCTTTTACACTGGTGACAAGTTTACGCGCTGGCGTGGCAATCTTTTTGTTGGTGCCCTGAAAGATCAGATGCTGGTGCGCTTAAGCCTCGACGGTGAACGCGTTGTCAGCGAAGAGCGCTTGCTCAAAAACAAACTTGGCCGAATCCGTGACGTCAGCCAAGGTCCGGACGGATTTCTCTATCTCCTCACCGACGAAAAGGATGGCATGCTTGTCAGGTTGGAACCTGTCGATTAGCCGTTCGGCGACAGTTCAGACGAAAAAGACCCAACCCAACATTTCTCCCACTACCTTACTTCTATTGCAGGCTCTTTTCCTGATCCACCTCTTCTGCTCTTATCTCAGCTACACTTACGGCTGAGACAAGAATCTATCGAGCCCTTTCCTCCACCCGTAAACATCAAGGCAACAGCTAATGCAATCGCCAGGAGGTGATACTCGATCCCTTCTCCCGCCTGCTTACCGGCCCAGTTCATAAAAAAACCATGCTTGAGATGAACCATGAAAATCGCTCCTGTCATCACGCTGGCAACGCCGAATGCGGCGATTCGCGTCAGAAATCCAACGATCAAACCGAGTGCGCCAAGAAACTCGGCAACAATCACCAATATGGCAAAGACCAGTGGGACACCCATGGTTTGAGTGAAAAAATTCAAGGTGCCGTCAAGGCCGTAGCCTCCGAACCAGCCAAAAACTTTTTGCGCACCGTGAGGGAAAAAGACGATACCCAACATGACGCGCATGACCAATGGGGCGACATCATCCTGAGTGGATAGCAGTTTACCGAGCATGAGATTTCTCCTTTTTGTCGCAAGCTGCATCGTGTTCCTCACATTATACACCCAGCAGTGCTGGCGCTCAAAAGCAAAAAAAAATTGATAAACGTCAGGTCTGGTAGGCGGCCCATCAACTTTGTTATGATGAAGGTGAACAGAGAACGGAAGGAGGCGACTAGCCATGAAAAAAGATACTTATCTGTACCTGTGCCACGAATCGCAAGCTGGACGTGATGCCTTTGTGCTTCACCCCGACACCCAGGAAGAAGGGCGCGTAACCAACTGCGTACTGAATACCGATCACATGATAGTAAGTACACCTGACGGTAGTAACCGCTGCTGGGATTTTCACGAGTGCAAAGAAATGCTCCGGATGAATGAGCAGTGGCCACGCAGATAGGATTAAGCCCATTGTTGGTTGTATTGATACGACCCGCATGGGTCAGAGGTGGTCCATTAACCGTGCGGCTTCAGGATAGTGTTATTGAAGGGGTGGAACGTTGTCCGCACGCGGACCGTGAGGGGTTCCCGCGTGTTGAGGTGTGCTCGTAAAACAACAAAAAAGGAAAGCTCAGAAGTGACTGGTTATTAAGAAGGCGAGAGTTAATAACAGGTATTGTTTTACTCGATGATAAGGTTGGGCAGTTCGTTGGTATCGTCGGATTTAACCGGAAAATGTGCTTCGAGAAGTTGACCGCAGTTATCGATGGCAGCACAGAGAGCATTACAGGTGTCACCACGGTGGATGCCGTCGGTGATGGTCTGGACAATGCCATCCCAGCTGTTGGCAGGAACGACGTCGTTAATGCCGCGATCAGCCAGCACATGGACCCGGCGTTCAAAGAGGGAGATGAGAATAAGGATACCGGTTTCGTCGCGGGTGTGATGCAGCCCCTGTTCAAGAAATGAGACAACTGCTTTCTCCTCAACTTCGGCACTGATTTCATCCGGGTGGATGAGGCGCCGTCGGAGAGTGGGAAGACTGCGAATCAGACATTTGAACGGAAAATAGCAGAGCGCAAAGAGCCATAGAAAATGCCAGAGTGATTCGCCGAAAAAAGCCCAACTGAGAGAGACTGCGGCAGCCAGTGAGAAAAGGCCGGCACCGAGGATTTCAGCACGAGGATAATCGTAAGATTCATCAACTATCATCGGCACAATTTCACCGCTGGTTCGTTTTTCAGCTTGTTGCACTGCCGACTCGATACGTTTTATTTCGTCTTCGTTGAAAAGCTCTTTTGCTTTCATGTGGAACCTTTGTGTTGCATTATCGGAATATTAAATAGTTTTCGTCCGGAAACGGCCCTTTTCCGCAATCTCTGCGTCAATCTACACATTTGATTGTGCGGCGTAAAGTACTACGCCTCCGCTCAAATGCCTGATTTCCTTGACCTTGCGAAAAATTGCTCGTTTTCAAATCGAAAACTACACTTGTGTCCATCTGGAGTTTCCGGATGGATATTAAATAACGACGCTAAAATTAAAATCTGTCTGTTACCTGTTTTACCAACCGCCGGAAGACCCGCCACCACCAAAGCCACCGCCTCCGCCGCCGAAGCCGCCACCGCCACCAAAACCGCCTCCGCCCATGCCACCGATCCAGAAACCGCCGCGCCGATGACGACCGCGTCGACCGCCTCCGCCGAGCAGCATTAAACCAGGGCCAAGGAAGAGGAACAGGGCCAGTGAGCCCCAGGGGTTACGTTTCTTCTTCCGGGAGGTCGTGCCGGTTCCTGTGTATTCACCACGAACCGCTTCGGCCATAGATGTGATCCCGGCGATGATGCCGCCTTCGAAGTCGCCAGCCTTAAAGCGTGGCTTGATTTCATTGTCGATAATACGTCCCGAGAGCAGGTCAGTGAGTTTCCCCTCAAGACCGTAACCAACCTCAATGCGTATTTTGCGCTCTTGCTTGGCAATCAGCAGCAGGGCGCCGTTATCCTTCTTCTTCTGTCCGAGTTTCCAGTTTTCAACGACCTTCAGGCTGTACTCTTCGAGAGACTCACCCTCCAGGGAATCAATGGTCAGCACCACCAATTGGGTGGAATCGCTGCCCTCGAAGCCACGCAGGAAGTTCTCTATCTTCAGCTCCGTTGCCGACGAAATCAGACCAGCGTGATCGTTGACGTAACCGGAGACCTTTGGCACCTCAAGAGCCGCAGCAGTTAGCGGCAACAGAAGTATCAGCAGAAAATGCAGGATGAATCGACGCATAGGCATAAGTTAGAATTTCACCGTGGGTACTTTTTCGGCACCGGCTTCGGCCTTAAAGGGTTCCTTACGCTCGAGATTGAGCAGGAACTTGTTAGTCAGGTTGTTGGGAAAGGTCCGAATTGAACTATTGAAGGTTTGCACCGCCTTATTGTAGCGCTGGCGAGCCACGTTGATGCGGTTTTCAGTTCCTTCCAGCTGGTGCTGCAGATCGAGGAAATTCTGGTTTGCTTTCAAGTCCGGGTACCGCTCAACAGTCACCAGAAGCCTGGAGAGTGCTCCGGAAAGAGCCCCTTGTGCCTGCTGGAACTTCTGCATAGCGGCAGGATCGCTGAGATCGCCGGTGTTGATTTGGGCTTTGCCGACACTGGCACGGGCCTCGGTAACGGCCTGTAGAGTTTCCTTCTCGTGTGAAGCGTAAGCTTTGACCGTTTCAACCAGGTTGGGGATCAGGTCGCTACGCCTCTGATAAGTCGCTTCGACATCGGCCCAGGCGGCAAAAACGCCCTCTTCGTTCTTCTGGATCTGGTTATAGCCACATCCGCTGAGAGCAGGCAACGTGACAAGAGCAACGATCAACAACAGGGACAAAACGCTTCAACATGGTGTGGAACTCCTTTTTCGGAACCAAAGCAAAGATTGAGTATGTATATGAATCTTTACTATAATCATCGAATTGGGGATTTACAACCGGGGAACATGGAATTGTTGACACTCATTCGGAAAATACATAAGAAGAGCCTCTTGAGTGAATGGGGAGAAAGGTGATTTTACACACATTAGAAATGTAGGTGTTATGTCCCCCGACCCCAACCAAGGACTGATGATATCCTCTCGTTGGAAGTATTTGCTATGCATCACTAAACATATTTTAAACTGCTCACTCGGCCTGTGCCGATGAGTGTTATTTTGTTTTTCGGGCCTATTGTGGCTTAAGTCTCAAGGTCTTGCTATTTAATTTGACTTAAAATCAATGCCTTACAACCTTGAGACCACAACCTGTGAACACCTTGCTCAGAATAGGTTTTGAAATCGAGACAGCCACCAACATTATTCTCAATACAGAAAATGTTTGATTCTCTCTCCCTTCTCACCAATTTCAGTCATGGCATCAATACCGATCCGCAAGTGACTGTCGGCCCATTGTTGGGTCACCAGTTTGTCAGACTCCTCGGTTTTTACCCCTTCGGGAGTGAGTGGCACATCCGAGACCAGCAGTAGCGCGCCACGAGCGATGACGTTGTAATGACCGACGATAAAGATTGTCGCGGTCTCCATGTCGATGCCGATGCTGGTCATCTTCTTTAGTTTGTCCAGAAACGTCTGATCGTGTTCCCAGATGCGGCGATTGGTCGTATAAACCACGCCGGTACGGTAATCGTGGTCATGTTCGAGAATCTTTTCGGAAACAAATTTGTGTAGTTTAAAAGATGGCAGCGCCGGAACCTCGGCCGGGAAATAATCGTTGCTGGTTCCCTCGCCACGAATAGCCGCATTTGGTAGAATGAAGTGGCCGATCTCAGTCGAATGTTTCAGGCCGCCACATTTACCGAGAAACAGCACACCTTTCGGTTGAATTGCACTGAGCAGGTCCATGATGGTGGCTGCGTTCGCCGAACCTATACCGAAGTTGATAATAGTTAGGCCGTCGCGGTTGGTTGCCGCCTGCATTGGTTTGTTTTCTCCCTGAATGTCACAGGAGAATATTTCAGCGAACTTGTTGACATAGTGCCGAAAATTGGTCAGCAAGATATAATCACCGAAGTTGTCGAGTGGCATTCCGGTGTAGCGCGGTAACCAGTTTTTAGTGAGCTGCAGGCGGTCAACCATGGGCACCCCCTTCTCTTGCAATCGTGACAAATAAAATCTTCTATAAAAGGATAAAAGGTGACGGTGATTAAGCAAGGGCAGGAATTGGTGACACTGGTCACCATGAAAGTCAGCATTCCATTGCTTTTAAAGCTCACCCCATCCCGCTTGACCGTCACATTGTAAAGTTGTAGTGTCGAGAAGTTGTTGATTTTATTGAAGTAGACATTTTTTCCTGGGCGCGTGAAAAGGATATTGATACGGACGCTATTCGCGTTCGATTTGCAGGAGAAAAGATGTGAGGTTTCCAAAAGGAAAGTCACAGATTGATCTGTTTTAGAAGCCACCTTGTGCCGGGTTGTTCGGTTTGGGGTGGCTTTTTTGTTGTTTTAGTCTAAGGAGGCTGTCATGAAACATGTGGTGATTACCGGCGCTAATCGTGGTATTGGCCTTGAACTGGCGCGTCACTACCAAGCTGAGGGCTGGCGGGTAACGGGAGTTTGTCGCGAAACCTCGGTCGAGCTTGAGGGCTACGCCGCGCAGCTGATTGAAGGTATAGATGTCACTCGCGAAGAGAGTCTCGAACGGCTGGTCGCTGCTCTGCAGGGCCAAACGATTGACCTGCTGATCAACAATGCCGGGGTCTTGAAGGATGATACACTCGGCTCTCTCGATATCGCTTCGCTTCGTCTGCAGATGGAGGTCAACGCATTTGCACCCTTGCTGCTCTGCGAAGCCTTGCTGCCCAACCTGCAGGCAGGCAGTAAAATAGCCAATATCACCAGCCGCATGGGCTCGATAGGAGACAACGATTCCGGCGGTCGTTATGGTTATCGTGCCTCCAAGGCCGCATTCAATGCTTTCGGACGTTCCCTGGCGATCGACCTCAAAGAGCGCGGCATCGCCGTCGCGCAACTGCATCCCGGGTTCGTCAAAACCCGGATGGTCAATTTTGGCGGGATGATTA
>PVMK01127091.1_pt1 | contig 17014 bp, 15 predicted proteins | sample 1853481 | NCBI WGS metagenome assembly PVMK01 (sample SAMN08533507, study PRJNA380276) | Marine sediment metagenome, whole genome shotgun sequencing project.
CAGTGCAGTGGCGTCGCTTCGAACTGCTGGACATTCGAAATATTGGGCTGGTTGAACTTCACCAGGAGTCGGGCGTGTGCCTGGTACAACGATGTGGCCGACAGCGCATTGAGGATTCCGATGATTCCGGCGATAAAGCCAATCGCCAGGATGCTCCAGCGAAATCGCTTGACGACGCGCCAATAGTCCAGCAACACCATTTCGCGCTCATCGACGGGATCGGTGACAAATACGTGCTCATTCTCCGCATCCACCGATGTGAGCAGAGGACCATCACTTTGCCGATATACTTTGCCGCCCTTCATCAGCTACAACTCGCTCTTAGAAAAAGCTCTCGCCGACGGTAATGATGTCGCCGGGGTGAACGGCTGTATTGGATCGGACAGATTCGAGCGGGATCTCCGGATCGGACTCCCTGACCAGGGAGATGCTGCTTTGGGACGCACGCACCGTGTAACCCCCGGCAAGCGCCACAGCCTTCGCAACGGTCAAGCCATCGACAAAGGAATAGCCACCCGGGCGCTTTACCTCACCTTTAATGAAATACAGGCGATAGCTGTCGATACTTACGGTGACATTCGGTTTTTTAAGATATCCATCCAGCAGCCTCTTCTTCACCAGATCGTGCACTTCCAGTGAAGTGAGGCCGGACACGTGCAAATCTCCCAGTAGCGGATAGGAAATCGTGCCGTTTGCTTTGACCCGCACGCCCGTGACGCTCAGGTCCGCCTCCTGATACACGGTTACGGACACACGGTCGCCGGTGTCGACACGATAATCCAATGGGTCCGCTGACCGGGCTGTCGATCCCCCGCCAGCCACGTCTGCGATCTGGTCTGCGATCTGAGAGTCACCCTGGACGGCCTGAGCCAGACTCTGCGCCACCGTTGGCCGGAGAGTCTCGAATTGCGCTGGCACGGCCGCCGCCGCCGTCAGCAGCAGTAACAACAGGGCGCCGATCTTCCCTATACACCGGCCACCCGAGTTGCTGGATTCGCCCTGTCGCCTCATAACATAATCGCCCGCGCTACCGCGGGAAATCCGCCTGACGGTCTATTCATTACTCTAGCTCTCTATTCGGGCAATTCACGTCAAAAACCGTAATCCGTCCCCGCCCGCAGCTCGAGCAGAAACATGTGATCGTTGTAGTCGAGGCCCGGAATGTTCGAACGACGGCCGAGATACTGATAGCTCGCGCCGATATCCAACCATCGGGTGAGGCTATGTGTGAGACCGATGTCCCATCGCAAGTACTTGTCCCTGCGCGGCGAATCGTAGTCCGCCACCGTATATTCCAGGGTCGTATCCAGCTCCAGTCGTTGCGTGAACGCGTGACGCCAGCGGGCACCGAATGTGTCGGCAAGAAAGGTCCCTACCCCGCCCGAGGCGTCTTCTCGCGACGTCCGCCGGGTGTATGCGGTCACCTTGCTGTAGGGCTTCGGCGACCAGTGTATGCGTGCATCCCAATCCAGATTCCTCGAATCTCCCCGCGCAGGGTCGTCGAAGTCCCGATTGAGCAAACCGACGAGAACCTCCCCCGAGGTCTTCGCCGTCGCCTGCCACCCGAAGCCCACTAAAATCCCGGATTCATTTCGGTCGAGATCGTTAGCCGGATTGAGATGATTGACACGTGCAAATCCCCCCTCTACGAGCCCATAAAATCGCGGGTTGAATCGCCATCTGCCGCGTACGCGATAATCCTGGCGATCATAATCCCTGATGGATTGGTTATTGTTCAGATAGCGCACCCCGGAAAACTCCACCCAGGGAATGATCTGCGCCCGGGTAATCTCGCGACCGTATACGAGCTCAGCCTTTACCCGGTATTCCCTCCAGGTGTCCAAGTCACCCGGGTTGACGATTCTTGCACCCATGGAGCCGCGGAGATCGTGTCCCCACCACAGCTGTCCACCCAGGTTCACGTCCACCTTCCGCGTCAGATCCAGGTTGGCATTGGCGAATATGCGGTGGTCGAAGAAATCTTCGGTATCGAACTCGAAGTACTTTCGATAGTCGCCTTCGTAACCCACGCCGAGGTTGTGCTTGCCGGCCCACCCGTTGAGGATGATGGCCGGGCGAACATTCCAGAAGAAATCGGAACGCGTGCCTTGCTCGGTGCGAAACACGTTGGCGTCGTAACCCATACCAGTAGCCAGACGAAGTGTCAGGGCCCGCGGATTTCCTGATCGTGGATCGGATATGGCCGCTTCCGAACTCGTACTCGGCTCCGCCGCCGTGGCCGCGCTCGAGTAGTGCGCCGGCCGGTCGGTGAGGTCCAAACGGAGATCCTGTATCGGTTGAACTGCCTGCTGCTCGACCTGTGCCCACGCGGAATTAGCCCACAGTAAGGCAACAGCTACCGCAGGCCGGACAAATTCCGGCAGTCTATGGGCGTTCTTCGCCATCAAATTTGGCTTCAACCAGCCTGAAGCATGGTGGGGCTCGGCTGCCGCGCACCTACCTGCTCGGGCGTAACGCGAGGTCAACCATGACGCGATCGTACTCGGCTCCGCCGCCGTGGCCGCGCTCGAGTAGTGCGCCGGCCGGTCGGTGAGATCCAAACGGAGATCCTGTACCGGTTGAACTGCCTGCTGCTCGACCTGCGGCCACGCGCAATTAGCCCACAGTAGGGCAATAGCTACCGCATGCCGGACAAATTCCGGCAGTCTATGGGCGTTCTTCGCCATCAATTTTGGCTTCAACCAGCCTGAAGCATGGTGGGGCTCGGCTGCCGCGCACCTACCTGCTCGGGCGTAACGCGAGGTCAACCATGACGCGATGAGCGATGGCCGGAATCGGCGATCGCACGGTCGGATTCGGCGCTCACGAGGCCCGGCCCGGCACGTCTGTCGCCGGCCAAACGCCCCCCCTCCTCTGACAATCCTCCTGAATTAAAGCGAATTCTCTTTTTTCTATGTATGTCCTTGTCTTGACTGAATAATCTATAGCACATGGGTAGCTGAAATAACATGCGGAAGCAGCCAGCCGGAGAGCGCCGGAAAGGCCCGGTGGGGGGCTGTGGTGGCGGCTTTCAGATTGGGGTGTGGCGGCTTCCTTGCGCTGAGGAAATGGCTCAGCTCGGGGTCGAGGTCACGCCACCACCGGAACCCGCGGCAGGCACCAGGGGTGGCGGCACCGTCAGCACCGGCCCGGTGTCCGTGGGCAGGGATGACACGCCGGGATCGGGAAGCGTCGGCACCGCCAGGACTACCGGCGGCAAAATAGCCAGGGCCTGGCTGTCCGGCGGCGACATGCGCGGAGGAATAGCTTCATCCGGAATACCATCCGCTTCGGCATAGCGTTTCAGCTCTTCGCAACGGCACAGATAGCCGATGGGGCCGGGCTCCGGGGGATAGGGCGCGTTGTCTCGCAGCCAGCCCTGAACACTTTCGGGCATGGGAATGGCGTGCATCACCACGGGCGCACCGCTGGCGACCGCCTCGTCGTCCAGGGCCCGGGACAGGTCGATGATTTCACCCGGACCGGCGGTACCGAGGGCGATGGGCTCGCCGCTGCCGTCAGAGGAATAGGCGGCCACCTCCGAACTGCTGCTGAATCCACATACCACGCCCCCGGGGTGGTCCTGAAATACGCTCACTTCCACCACCGTAGGCTGCGATGCAGCGTCGGCGCCCGGAGAAAGCACCCCCTGGTCGGCCTCGATGCGGTAATCCGTACCCGCCGCGAAAGCGAAGCGGCCACCGCCCTGAAAAATTTTGATGCGATAGCCCCCGCCATCGGTGCGATCCACACTCATGCGCGAACCGGGGCACATGTAGACACTGTTATTCTCATCCAGGCGCAGCACGCCCATGTCACCGGGTCCGTTGCTGACCACCTCGCCACCCAGATAGGCGTAGCTGCCGCGGGTGTACAACACCCCTGCCAGCACGGGAGCAGCGGACGGCGTGCTGCCCGGCTTCGGCGTCTCGTCGGCGGGCGCCGATGTGCCGGTGCCGGCGGCCGCCAGCATCAAGGGCAACTCTGCCGGCTCGCCGGACAAAAGGTAGGCGGCCACCGCCGCTGGCCCGGTGAATACAAGGGCCAACAGGGTCAGGCTGAGTAGCGTGTCTCTGGCTTTGCTCATGAATTAATATTCTAAACGGTCCCGGCGCAAAGATTCGCGACGCGGGTCACGATTTCCGCCCCCTGGGCAGCCAATTCCGGCAATTGTCGCTGCAATTTCAAGAGCATAGCTGCCCTGCGGGCAGCCTCACGGGCGCCGGGGAGGGCAAGGAACGGTTCTCAGAGCAGACTTCTCAGTTTCCGCCAGTCGAAATGCGGCCCGGGATCGGTCTTGCGCCCCGGGGCGATGTCGCTGTGGCCCACCAGGCCATGGGCGCCGATAGCCGGCCAGGCCGCCATCAGCAGCCGTACCAGGTTCGCCAGGCGCTGGTACTGACGCTCCTCGAAGGGCTGCCAGTCGCAGCCCTCCAGCTCGATGCCGATGGAGAAGTCGTTACAGCAATCCCGGCCGTGGTAGCAGGAAACGCCGGCGTGCCAGGCGCGCCGGGTGAACGGCACGAACTGAACGAGCCCGCCGTCCCGGCGGATGAGCGCATGGGCGGACACCCGCAAGGCGGCGATTTCCGGGAAGGATGGATGGGCGTCCACATCCAGGCAGTTGCAGAACAGCGCCTCTACGTGGGGGGTTCCGAAATTGCCTTCCGGCAGGCTGATGCTGTGGATGACGATCAACTCCGGCTCGCTGCCGGCGGGGCGCTCATCGCAGTTGGGCGATGGCAGCCGCTGCACGCCCTGTAACCACGCGTTACCGGCTTCCAGAGTCACATCATCGGCCATGTCTTTCAGGGAATTCCTCCATCGCCCGCCGAAGCCTGTGACATCCGCGGCAGTCGAAACGGCTTGAATGCGCTAAGTTTGACGCCATGTTAGGGCTTATCGCCACATCCATGGAGCTTTTTGACACTCCCGTCTGTCATCGTGACTGATTCTGACTCGAACCCAGCCAGCTCCGACCGCATCGGCGTGGTCATGACGGTGCTCGCGTGGCTGGTGGTATTGGGCCTTTTGAGCGCCTTCTTCAGCGGCTGGCTGGACGAGCTCGACAACCCCAATCAGCAGGTGCGCTCGCAGATGCGCGACGGTGGTGTGCGCGAGGTCGTGCTGCGGCAAAACCGGGCCGGCCACTACGTTGCCAACGGCGCCATCAACGGCCATCCGGTCACCTTCCTGCTGGACACCGGCGCAACCTCCGTTTCCGTGCCCGCCAGCGTCGCCCGTCGCTTGGGCCTCAAGAGCGGCGCGCCTGTGCGGATGCAGACCGCCAATGGCACTATCACCACCTATACCACACGACTCGATAACGTCCGGCTCGGGAACATCCAGCTCGAGAATGTCCGCGCCCACATCAATCCCCATATGCGCAGTGACGAGGTGCTGCTCGGTATGAGCTTCCTACGCAAGCTGGAGTTCACCCAGCGCAACCGAGAGCTTACTATTCGCCAATAGTCCTAAGGCCGCCGCCGGCGGCGACAAAAAGGATATCCCGATGATCGAGGATCTGGCGTCACCAGGCGCCGATGACGTATCCACGACCGTGCGCCTGGCGCTGGCCGAAGATGTGGGCAGCGGGGACGTGACGGCGGCACTGCTGGCGCCCGACGCCACCGCCAGCGCGTCGGTGCTGTGCAGGGAGTCCGCCGTGTTGTGTGGCGTGACCTGGTTCGATGAGGTGTTCCGGCAATTGTGCCCGGACATCGTGATCGCCTGGAGCGCCGCTGACGCCGATGCTCTGGAGCCCGGCGACGTGGTCTGCACCGTCACCGGACCGGCGGCACCGATCCTGACCGGCGAGCGTACCGGGCTCAACTTTCTGCAGCTGCTTTCAGGCACCGCGACCAGGGCGAGAGACTACGCCGGCGCTCTGCAGGGCAGCGCCACGCAAATACTCGACACACGAAAAACGCTGCCTGGACTGCGCAGCGCCCAGAAGTACGCCGTGCGTTGCGGTGGTTGCCACAATCACCGTGCAGGGACTTTTCGATGCCGTACTCATCAAAGACAACCACATTGCCAATGCCGGCTCCATCGCACGCATCGTGGCGGCGGCCAGGCGCGATAATCCGGATCTGACGGTGGAGGTGGAAGTGAACCATCTCAGCCAACTCGACGAAGCCCTGGCGGCGGGTGCGGACATCGTGATGCTGGATAATTTCCAGCGCTCGGAGATCGGCGAGGCGGTGGCACGATCCCGCGGGCGGGCAAAGCTGGAAATTTCCGGAAACGTCGCCCTGGAAGATCTGGCGGAGCTGGCCGGCAGCGGCGTGGATTACATCTCCGTTGGCGCCCTCACAAAAAATGTGCGCGCCATCGATTTCTCCATGCGCTTCGACACACCGTTAGCAGAGCGTTAGAAGGGCATCAGAGGGGCAGTAATCCGGATTCAGTCTTGCCAGTTCGCCAGGTAATCCTCATAGGCCAGGCGAATGCCCTCCTCCAGGGGTGTCTGGTGGTGCCATCCCAGGGCGTGCATGGCCGATACGTCCAATAGCTTGCGCGGTGTGCCGTCGGCACGGCTGCGGTCCCAGATCACATCACCCTGGAAACCGACGACCTTTTTCACCACTTCCATCAGCTCGGCAATGCTCTGGTCCTTGCCGGTGCCGATATTGATGAGCGGCGGCTTCTCGTCATTGAAATGCGCATCCAGCCGGGCTTCCTCCAGCCCCAGAAGAAAAACCACGGCACCCGCCAGGTCGTCGCTGTAGAGCAGCTCACGGCAAGGCGTGCCGCTTCCCCAGGCCTGCACCTGGGCGGCACCTGCCAGCTTGGCTTGATGGCATTTGCGGATCAGCGCCGGCAAAACGTGGGAAGTCTCCAGATCGTAGTTGTCGCCGGGTCCGTAAAGGTTGGTGGGCATGAGCGTCAGGAAGCGCGTGCCGTACTGGCGGTTGTAGGCCCAGCACATTTCCACTCCGGCAATCTTGGCAATGGCATAGGGTCTGTTGGTGGCCTCCAGAGGACCCGTAAGCAGATACTCTTCGCGGATCGGCTGGGGGCAATTGCGCGGATAGATGCACGAGGAGCCCAGAAACAGGAGACGCTGGACACCGGCCCGCCAGGCAGCGTGAATGACGTTGGACTGGATGGCCAGGTTCATATGAATGAACTCGGCGGGGAAATCGTTGTTGGCGCCGATGCCGCCCACCTTGGCAGCGCACAGGAGCACGAGTTCCGGTTGCTGATGGGCGAAGAACGCCTCCACCGCGGCCCTGTCGGTGAGCTCCAGCGCGTTGTGGTCGCGGCTGATGAGCCGCTCGCATCCGGCCTTGGTGAGCGCACGCAGCATGGACGATCCCACCAGGCCACGGTGGCCCGCCACGTAGATGCGCGCCTGGCGAATGGACTCCGGCAAGCATGTGGAGGCGATGGCGACGGGCGCCTCGCCGACGTTACTCATGGTGGTCGAATGTCTTGAAGCCCAGCTCGCGGGAGTGCTTGTCCCGTTGCGCCAGGGCCAGATCTTCACGCACCATTTCCGCCACCAGCTCGGCGAAACCCACCCGTGGCTGCCACCCCAGCAGCTCGCGCGCCTTGCTCGGGTCACCGAGCAGGCTCTCCACCTCGGTGGGGTCGAAAATAGCGCGGGTCCACCGATACGAGCTCCGCACCGATGGCACACGCCGCCGTCAGGCCCTCGATCTGGCGCACCGACACGACGATGGCTTTCTCGTCGACACCGCTGCCCTCGAATCGCAGCTCGATGCCGGCTTGCGCAAAGGCAATCTGCACGAACTCGCGTACCGAGTGCTGCTGCCCGGTGGCAATGACGAAATCTTCGGGCTGCTCCTGCTGCAACATCAGCCATTGCGCCTCGATAAAATCCCGGGCATGGCCCCAATCGCGGCGGGCATCCAGATTGCCCAGGTAAAGCTTGTCCTGCAGGCCCAGCACGATGCGCGCCACCGCCCGGGTAATCTTGCGGGTAACGAAGGTCTCGCCACGGATGGGGGATTCATGATTGAACAATATGCCGTTGCAGGCATAGAGACCGTAGGCCTCTCGATAGTTGACGGTGATCCAGTGGGCGTACAGCTTGGCGACCGCGTAAGGCGAACGTGGGTAAAACGGCGTGCGCTCGGTCTGGGGTGTCTCCTGGACCTTGCCATAGAGCTCCGAGGTGGACGCTTGATAAAAGCGCGCCGTCTTATCCAGGCCCAGAATGCGAATCGCCTCCAGCATGCGCAGGGTTCCCAGGGCGTCGGCATTGGCCGTGTACTCGGGGGTTTCGAAGGAAACCGCCACGTGACTCTGGGCCGCGAGGTTATAGATCTCGTCGGGCCTGACCGACTGGATGACACGCAGCAGGTTGGTGGCATCGGTGGTGTCGCCGTAGTGAAGTACGAAATCGCGATTGCTTTCGTGGGGATCCTGGTAGAGGTGGTCCACCCGATCGGTGTTGAACAGCGAGGCCCGGCGCTTGATGCCGTGCACGTGGTAGCCCTTCTCCAGCAGAAACTCGGCCAGGTAAGCGCCATCCTGTCCGGTGACGCCGGTAATCAGTGCAGTTTTCGCCATATCCCCCAGCTACCCCCGCCCACAGGGCGGCACATCCTCGATGCTACTTTAACTTATTTGTGTAAATCTCTGTAACACATTATGTATCAATGGATTATCTGCTAATTCGAAAGCGATTTCTCGAAATACGCCACCGTCTGCTTCAGGCCCTCTTCCAGCCCGACCCGGGGCGCCCAGTCCAGTTGCTCGCCGGCCAGAGTAATATCCGGGCAGCGCCGGCTCGGGTCGTCCCGGGGCGCAGGCTGGTAGTCGATGGCCGAGCGCGCACCGGTCATGGACACGATCTGCTCGGCCAACGCACCGATGGTGATCTCACTGGGATTACCCAGGTTCAACGGCCCCGTGAAGCCCGCCTCGCTCGCCATCAGCCGCACCAGGCCATCCACCAGATCGTCCACATAACAAAAGGATCGCGTTTGCGATCCGTCGCCGTAAATGGTGATGGGCGCGTTGCTCAGTGCCTGAACGATGAAATTCGACACCACCCGTCCGTCATTGGGATGCATGCGCGGGCCATAGGTGTTGAATATGCGCGCCACCTTGATATCCAGGCCGTGCTGGCCGTGGTAGTCGAAGAACAGGGTTTCCGCGCAACGCTTACCCTCGTCATAACAGGCCCTGGGCCCGATAGGATTCACTCTGCCCCAGTATGCCTCGGTCTGGGGATGCACTTCCGGGTCACCATATACCTCGCTGGTGGAGGCCTGCAGTATAGTCGCCCGCACGCGCTTGGCGAGACCGAGCATATTGATGGCCCCGTGAACGCTGGTCTTGGTGGTCTGCACCGGATCGAACTGGTAATGAACGGGGGATGCCGGACAGGCCAGATTGTAGATCTCGTCCACCTCCACATAGAGAGGAAAGGTAATGTCGTGGCGCATGAGCTCGAAATGCGGGTGGTCGAGCAGACCGAGCAGGTTATCCTTGCTGCCCGTGTAAAAATTGTCCACGCACAGCACCTCGTGGCCCTCGCCCAGCAGTCGCTCGCACAGATGAGAGCCTAGAAATCCGGCACCACCGGTGACCAGAATGCGCTTTCGCTGTCTTTTCATTCCTACTCCGCCCAACTCGGCCCAACGCGACATTCGGCCTGGACTCGGGCCGGTACCCCACAAGGGTAGCACCGGGCGATTGCCGGGCGGCTGCCCGGCGAGGCCCTGCCCTGTGCTTTCGGGCCCGAATTGCCGATAGATTCAACGGGGACGGGCGAGTTCGGGGGTCGGCGGCGGCCCGCCCGGCGATCCAAACGCGCTTCAGCACACGCTCCAGGTGGGGTACGGTCCCGGTCGGCCCGAATGGTTTCGTCCGCACCCCGGATCGGTAGAATGTAACCTCGCGAAAGCATAGAGCATTTGACCAGCCAGATGGCCTCTCCCACCGACCAGTTTGCCGACGCCCTGCGGGAGTTGATCCCCATCAATGGTCTGCCGGCGCAGCACCAGGAGGAGGTTCTGCGTCTGGGCAAAGTCGTCAAGTACCGCAAGGGACGCTACGTCTTCAAGCAGGGCGACAAGGACAACTTCTCCTTCTTCGTCATCGAGGGGGAGCTCGAGCTGGTGGCCGACGGTCAGCTGGTCAAACAGGTCAATTCCCATACCCAGGACGCACGCCACGCGCTGGCCCAGCTGCAGCCGCGCCAGCTCTCGGCGCGTGCAAGAACACCGCTGCAGGTATTCAAGATCGATCGCACCGTGCTCGATCGCCTGCTTTCCGACGATCGCTTCGACGACGAGGCCAGCCAGGTGGAAGTGCTCGATCTGGAGGACGATAGCGCCGGGGATTGGATGACCCGCATGCTCGGTTCCGATCTGTTCAGCCGTTTGCCCGCCGCCAATATCCAGAGCGTCTTCACCAACATGGAAGCGGTGGAAGCCGTGGCCGGTGAGGTGGTCGTGGAGCAGGGAAGCACTGGCGATTATTACTACATCATTCAATCCGGGCGCTGTCTGGTGACGCGCGAATCGGCCACCAACGGTGAAATGTCGAAGCTGGCCGAGCTCGGCGCAGGCGACTGCTTTGGTGAGGAGGCGCTGGTGTCGGAATCCAGGCGCAACGCCACCGTGACCATGCTGACCGATGGCCAGCTGATGCGCCTGGCGAAAGAGGATTTCGACGAGCTGATCAAGAAGCCGACTCTGAGCTCGGTCACCTACAACCAGGCGATCAAGCTCACCGGAGAAGGTGCGGTGTGGCTGGACGTTCGCTTCGCCGACGAGCACAGGGCGAGCGGGATCAAAGGCAGCAGCAATCTGCCACTCAACGTGCTGCGAAGCCGAATGCGCACGCTGGACATGGACAAACATTACGTCGTCTATTGCGATAGCGGCGGGCGCAGTTCTGCGGGCGCGTTCTTACTCGCGCAACGGGGCTTCGACGCCTGTTATCTGGCTGGCGGCTTGATTCACAGCCCCATGGGCGCACCCACCAAGGCACCGGCAGCACCACCACTGGCGGCCAAGGTCGTCGCCAGGAGCAAATCCAAGGCGCCGGCGGCGGGGCCTGGAAAGCCCCGCAGTCAAGCGCCCGGGGGGGGCGCGCACCGGCAAGAGCCGAAGCGCCACCTGCGCCTGCGGTCAGCGCACCTGGAGCGCACGGATCCGCGCGCAAACAGGCCATCACCGTGCCCAATCGGCGCAGCCCCGCCGCGCCGGTCAATCGGCGTGAAACCCAGGCGCTGCGGGATCGGCGCGGGCAGGACCCCTCGGCCAGTCAAGCACAGGCCATCGCCCAGGAGCTCTCGGTGGTCAGGCGTGAGCTGGAGGCCATGCGCAAGCTCAAATCCGAAGCCGATGCAGCGCGCGCGGCCGTGGAACGTGCCATGGGTGATCGCCTGCGCGTGGAAAAAGAAAAGGTCGAAGCCGACGCGCGAAGGGCGCGAGCGGCCATCGAGGAAAGCCAACGCCTGAAGCAGGAGATCCTCGTCATCCGGAAGGCGGCGGAGAGGGATGGTGCCGCCAAGGCCGGACAACAGCGTGCCCTGGATCGCAACGTGGCGGATTCCGAAAAGCGACTCTTGCAGGAAAAGAAACGACTGGAGGCGGATTTTCAAAAGACCGCCCGCGAGCTCGCCCAGTTACAGCAGAAACGGGATAGGGCAGAAGCGCAACTGCGTGAAGACATGACCGCCATCGAGGCGCGCAGTCAGGAAACCGCGCGTCGCCTGGAGGAAGCCGTGCGGCTCAAGGACGAAGCCGAAGCGGCGCGCCGGGCTGCCGAGGAAGCGATGGAGGATTCCCTGCGCACCACACGCGCCCAGCTGGAGGCCGATGCCAGCCGCCACAAGGAGAGCGCCATCGAGTTGCAGCGGCTCAAGCGCGAGGTCGAAGAGGCCCGCACGGCGGCGCTGGCGGAACGCAGTCACAAGCAATCCCGGGAAGAAGAGCTGCGTACGCTCAAGGAGAGAACGGAAACACGGCTGCAGGACGAGGAGCAACGCCTGGTCGCCGATCAGCAGCGTCACGAGCGGGACCTGGCGGAGCTTCAAACCGTGAAGGAGCGGGCGGAACGGGAGATCCGCGAGGAACGCGAGGCCTTGAAGCGCGCTGCGGGTGAGGCTTCCAGGCGAATGGCTCAGGCGCAACAGCTGGAGCAGGAACTGGAATCGGTGCGTATCGACACTGAGCGCAACGTCGAGCTGAAGCGCGAGCAGCTGCACGCCATGGAAGAGCGTTTGCGCGCCGATGAGAAAACCATGATGGATCGTGTGCAGGCCACGCTGTCCGTGGAACGAAGAAAGCTCGAAGCAGAGCTCGCCGGCAGCCGCGAGGCCCTGTCCCGAGCCCAGAAGCAGGCACGCGAGGCCGCCGAGGCCGAGAGACGCGCCGCCGAGCAAGAAGCCGAGCGTGTCATCGCCGAGTACAAGAATGCCCACGAGGCCGTGCTCGCCGAGGAGCTCGAGAAGCTGAAGCTCGAACGTGGTCAACTCGAAGGCGAAGCGGAGCGCGCCCAGCGCACGCTCACGGAGGCGAGACGCATACAGGGCGAGGCCCGGAAGAGTCAACAAACTGCGCAGAAAGAACTGGCGGCCTTGCGCAACAGCGAGAAACGCGCGGGTCAGGAGAAGGCGCAGCTGACCGCCAGGATCCAGGAATTGGAGGGCCAAGCCAGGCAGGCCACCGAAGAGCACCAGGCGATGGCACGCGCGAGCCAGGTGGCCGAAGCGGCACGGGACGCGGCGGCGGCGGAGCTTGCGAGGCAGCGGGAAGAAGAAGACCGGCTGCTGGATGACAGAAATCGCATCATCAGCCCGGCCAAGCTCGCCGAGCTCAAGAGCATGCGCGACAAGCTGGCCGGCAAGCCAGATGGTGGCCGGAAGAACGGGAAGAAGGCCTGATGCTGGATCTTATCGTTCGGCGCGCCACCCTGCCGGACGGGCGGCGCCACATGGACATCGCCTGCCAGAACGGTCGGATCGTCGAACTGGCGACCCATATGGAAGCAGCCCGGGCGACGCTGGAGATCGACGCGGACGGATGCCTGGTCACCCCGCCCTTCGTCGATAGCCACTTTCATCTGGACTCCACCCTTTCCTACGGTCGCCCGCGGGTCAATCGCTCGGGAACCCTGTTGGAAGGCATCGCACTATGGGGCGAGTTCGCGCAAGACATTTCCGCCGACGATGTGAAAACCCGGGCGCGCACGCTCTGTCATTGGGCCATCGCCAGGGGCAATCTGGCCATCCGCAGCCACGTGGATGTCTCGAAGCCGGAGCTGGTGGCGGTCAGGGCGTTGCTGGAGCTGCGCGAGGAGCTGCGACCGTACCTGGATCTGCAGCTGGTAGCGTTCCCCCAGGAAGGCTATCTACGCAACCCCGACGCGCCCGCCGCCCTCGAGGCGGCTCTGGATCTCGGCGTCGACGTGGTCGGGGGCATCCCACACTTCGAGCGCACCATGAGCGAAGGCGCACGCTCGGTGACCTTGCTCTGCGAGATTGCCGCCCAGCGCGGCCTGGCCGTGGACCTTCATTGCGACGAATCCGACGACCCAATGTCCCGGCACATCGAAACCCTTGCCCGCGAGACCGTGCGTCTGGGGTTGCAGGACCGGGTCACTGGATCGCATTTGACCTCCATGCACGCCATGGACGACGCCACCGTATCGAAACTGCTGCGACTGATGCGCGATGCCCGGGTGCACGCCATCGCCAACCCGCTGATCAATATCACTCTCCAGGGCCGCCACGATGACTATCCCAAACGCCGGGGCATGACCCGGGTCAAGGAGATGATGGACGGCGGCATCAACGTCTCATTCGGTCACGATTGCGTTCTCGATCCCTGGTACCCGCTGGGCAGCCATGACATGCTGGAAGTGGCACATATGGGACTGCACGTGGCGCACATGACCGGTGTGGAAGAGATGCGCGCCTGCTTCGATGCGGTAACCCGCAATGGCGCACGCACCCTGGGGCTCGAGCATTACGGGTTGGAAGCGGGCTGCCATGCGGACATGGTGGTGTTGCAGGCGTCGGACACCATCGAGGCTCTGCGAACGCATCCGGCGCGTCTGCACGTCATCCGCCGCGGCCGGGTCATCGCCAGCACGCCGAAAACCCATGCCACGTTGACGTTGGGCGAGCAGAAAATCGCCGTGGATTTCTCACGGCCGGATTAATGGGGATTAATCCGCCGCCATCGCCGGCAGTTCACCGAGCTGCTCGGCGTCGGCTTTGAGGCGGCGGGCAGCCTCCTCCAGGCTCAAACTCTCCTGCTGCTTCGAGCCCAGGCGGCGAATGGACACGCTGCGCTCCTCCACCTCGCGCTTTCCCACGGCGATCAGCACCGGTATTTTCTGCAAGCTGTGCTCGCGGACCTTGTAATTGATCTTCTCGTTGCGCAGATCCAGCTCCACCCGAATACCATTGGCCCGAAGCAGCAGCGCCACTTCCCGCGCATAGTCGTCGCCGTCGGAGGTGATGGTGGCGATGACCACCTGCACAGGCGCGAGCCACATGGGCAGCCTGCCGGCGTAGTGCTCTATCAAAATGCCCACGAATCGCTCCAGCGAACCGAACAACGCCCGATGGAGCATCACCGGCGTATGCTTTGTGGCCATCCTCACCCACGTAGTGCGCGTCGAGCCGCTCGGGCAGGGTCAAGTCCACCTGCAGGGTTCCGCACTGCCAGTCACGTCCGATGGCGTCGCGCAGCACGAATTCCAGCTTCGGACCGTAAAACGCACCCTCGCCAGGATTCAGCGTGTACTCGAGACCGCTGGACTCGATGGCGGCGCGCAGTGCCGCCTCCGACTTATCCCAGATGTCATCGGCGCCGACCCGCTTCTCGGGCCGGTCGGCGAACTTGATATGCACATCCTCGAAGCCGAAATCCCGATAGATGCTCAAGATCAACTGGCACACGGCGATGCACTCGTCGGTAATCTGATCCGGCGTGCAGAAAATGTGGGCGTCGTCCTGGGTAAAAGCCCGCACGCGCATGAGGCCGTGCAGGGCCCCGGAGGGCTCGTAACGGTGCACCTTGCCGAACTCCGCGATCCGCGCCGGCAGATCCCGGTAGCTGCGCAGCCCGTGCCTGAACACCTGCATGCCGCCCGGGCAGTTCATGGGCTTGAGCGCATAGACGCGCCCGTCGGGCGTTTCCGTCGTGTACATGTGCTCGCCGAACGCTTCCCAGTGACCCGAGGCTTTCCACAGGGAAAGATCCATGACGTCCGGCGTGTTGATCTCCACATAACCCGCCGCCTGTTGCCTGCGGCGCATGTACTCGATGAGACTCAGAAACAGCGTCCAGCCCTTGGGATGCCAGAAGACCGCCCCGGGTGCCTGTTCCTGAAAGTGGAACAAATTCATCTCCCGTCCCAGACGCCGGTGATCGCGCCGCTCGGCCTCCTCCAGTTGATGCAGATAGGCCTTGAGCTGCTTGCCCGTGGCCCAGGCCGTGCCGTAAATTCTCTGCAGCATCTCGTTGCGGGAATCGCCCCGCCAATAGGCCCCCGCCACTTTGGTCAATTTGAAGGCCGTGCCCAGACGTCCGGTGGACGGCAGATGCGGGCCACGGCACAAATCGATGAAATCACCCTGTCGATACAGGGTGATGTCCTCGCCGGCGGGGATGCTTTCGATGATCTGCGCCTTGTATTCCTCACCTTGATCCCGGAAGAAGCGCATGGCTTCGTCTCGATCCCAGACTTCGCGCTCAATCACCTCGTCCCGGGCCACGATCTCGCCCATGCGGGCCTCGATGCGCTCCAGATCCTCGGGCGTGAAGGGCTGCTCGCGGGCGAAGTCGTAGTAAAAGCCGTTCTCTATGGCCGGGCCGATGGTGACCTGGGTATTGGGGTACAGCTCTTTCACGGCCTCGGCCAGGACATGGGCGGCGTCGTGACGCAGAAGCTCGAGGCCTTCGGGCTGGCTGCCGGTGACGATAGCGATCTGCGCGTCGTTTTCGATCAGCGTACCGAGATCCCGGAGCTCGCCGTCGATGCGCACGGCGAGCGCATCCCTGGCGAGGCCCTTGCCGATGTCGGCGGCAATATCGGCGCCGCTCAGCGCAGCCGCGTAGCTGCGCACGGAGCCGTCGGGCAGGCGAATTTCAGGCATGTTCATCTCGCAAAAGGCGCACCAGCGCGCCGAAATCCAATAGGCAATGGTAAACGCTGACAAAGAACGACACAATTTGGCCGCCGGGGTTAAGCTTCCGGCCTGACATCGTGGCAGGAGGCCAGCCCATGGAGATTTCCGAGAAAGTCATCATCATCACCGGCTCGGCCCGCGGCCTCGGCCAGGCCTACGCCAGGCGTTTCGCGCAGCTCGGGGCCCACCTGGTGGTCTGCGATCTGCGCGACTGCGACCAGACCGTGGCCCTGTGCGGGCAGGCCGGTGCCCAAGCCATCGGCTTCGAGACCGATGTCACGGACCCGGGGAGCACCCGGGCCATGGCCGAGGGCGCCCTCGAGCGCTTCGGTCGCATCGACGTGCTCATCAACAACGCAGCGCTCTTCGGCAGCTTGCAATTCGCCCCCTTCCACGAGCTCGACGAGGCCGAATGGGACGCCACCATGAACGTCAACGTCAAAGGCATATGGCATTGTTGCCGGGCCGTGGTTCCGGCCATGCGCGACGCCGGCGGCGGCGCCATCATCAACATCAGCTCCCTGGCGGCGATCTATGGCATGCCCAACGGCCTCCATTACACGACCTCCAAAGCCGCCGTCATCGGCCTCACCCGCGGCCTGGCCCGGGAGGTGGGCCGCTACAACATCCGCGTGAACGCCGTGGCGCCCAACGTGGTGGATACGGAAGCGGCCGGGGAATTCTTCGGCGACAAGAAAGACAAGCTCATGGAAGCCACCACCTCGCAGATGTCGTTGCGCAAGCCCCTGGGGGCGGATGATCTATTCGGAACCATGTTGTATCTGGCCAGCGATCAGAGCTCCCACACCACCGGTCAGACGCTCATGGTCGATGGCGGCACGGTCTTTCTGTAGGAATTAATTGGGGACAGATCTATTTAAT
>PVMK01121626.1_pt1 | contig 17009 bp, 18 predicted proteins | sample 1853481 | NCBI WGS metagenome assembly PVMK01 (sample SAMN08533507, study PRJNA380276) | Marine sediment metagenome, whole genome shotgun sequencing project.
GAAACCCGCCGTGCCTTAATTTTTCAGTTTTCTCACCCGGTCCGTGAAAAAAGCGGCCCCATTCATCCAGGGCCATCAGATTGGACGTAAAGTTTGTGTGTACCAAGGCCGCCCCTTTAGGAACGCCCGTAGTTCCGCCGGTGTAAATGATTAATGCCAGATCTTCGGCCGGATTAATTTGGACTTCCGGCGGCCGGGGCTGGGCGCCGGCGACCACATCATCAAAAAAAAGATGGCCCGCCTGGTAGTTTCCGGCTTTGGGGATTTTTCCTAAAAGTCCGCCGATAAAGGCTTTGATTGGCGGCAGGTACGATTTGACCCCGCAGATCACCACGGTCTCCACGTCGGTGCCTTTGATCGCTTCAACGGCTGTCGGATAAAACTGGGGATGATCCATGCAAAAGACAGCTTTGGCACCGGCATCTTTCAACTGGTAATTGAGTTCATTTGCCGTGTATAGGGGATTGCAGGTGACGCAGATGGCTCCGGCTTTTAAAATACCAAAAAATACGGCCGGATAGTGGGGCAAATTGGGCAGGAAAATGGCCACGCGGTCTCCTTTTTGGATGCCGCGTGAGGCCAAAAAATTAGCGACGCGATCGGCCGTGTCTTTGACCTGGGTATAGGTACGGGTGGCATCATTGAAAACGGTATATACCTGATCCGGGTACTTGCTGGCAGATTCATCAAGTACGGAAAACAGCGGCTTTTCGTATCCGGAAATATCGTGTGGTACGTCTTCCGGCCAATTGGGAGTCGACCAAGTCGTAGCTGTCATACGGACCTCCTTTGGTTAGTGGTTGCTGGGAACACCTCCTTCAGAATAAATAGAAGACATGTTAAATTTTGGAAAACATAACAAAAATAGCAACTATTTTAAAACCTTGCCCCAGTTTTTCATTTTGTTTACGATCAATTAGGGTTATAGTGAATTGCGCTTATAGTGTCAAATAAGAAAGCACGGATATAGACTCCCGCTCAAGGATTCTTTGCAATGAAACGTTGGGATATAGGGCGAAGAAGAATCTTTTAAAACAGGGCGTCCATACCTTCACTGCCGCGGTCAAGATTTAAAAAGACAGGTTTATAAATATTCAGGAAACTCGGTTTTGATGAGCTCATAAAGCTCTTCGCCGATCGCCAGGCCAAGATCGATAAATTGGGGGCCGAATTTTTTCCCTGCTGGAGTTCTGAATGTGGGTTTGATGGCGGCGATCTTTCCATTCCTTTTGGATATCCTTTCATAAAGTCCGTCAGGGGAGGATTGAAGTAAGATACCATATCCCAAATGGTGTCGTTAAAATTGTCCGGGCCCCAGCGAAATTTATCGGCGTCATAAAGGCAATTTGAAAGCAGTTCTCCGAATGGGGTGCCCAGATCAATATTGTCTTTAAAGGCCTCATGGTTTTGGATGGCGCAGCAGATATCCTCAATTTCCTGGGATGAAAACGAATATTTTTTCAGTACCTTCTTTGCGTAAGCCGCCGCATGCGCTGAGTGATCCTTTTTCTTACGCTTGATATCATGCAATAACCCGGCGCTCTGCACCAGGCATACCAGTCGGGACAGGTGATCTCTGTAAAAATCGCCGTGACCGGCCTCAATTTGCACTAAGGCACCCGCATCGTGTGATACCTTCACGGCATGTAGCAGCCCGTGTCCGAAATCATCTTCCAGGTTATCGGTGACAAAGCGCAGCAACTTTTTGATGATGGGGTCGTTATCAAATACCTGCTTAGAGGCTTCATAGGCCCGGGCATGGTCCCGGTAAAAATCAGGAGTAGGATAGCGTGATACGATTTGGCGGGCCTGCTGACGGATTTGATGATAAATTGATTGCATATGAGGGAGTGCTGGAGTGTTGGAGCGCTGGAGTGTTGGAGTGTTGCTAACAATATTGAAATATAACAGATTCCGAATGTTATTATTTTTTCATTACTCCATCACTCCACTTCTCCATTACTCCTGTTTCTAACGACACCGGTGTGCGTCTATGGTTGGCTTCTTGAAAGATAAATTTTCATCCGGATACCAAGATTATATCTGAGACAGCGAAAACGGTTTGCCGCAGACTTTCCACTTGCCTTCTTCTTTAACCAGGGTCAGGGTTTCATCAACCTTGTGGGATTCGATCAGAAAAAACAATTTCCCGATGAATGCAAAAACGGGATTGATAGAACGCAGCCGGGCACCTGTAATTCTAACCTTGGCATTGTTTTCATCGGTCATCTCAATTTCAGTGGAAATATGCGAAAGCTGGTTTCTCATATAACTCTGAGAAAAGCCCATTGATCGGGCCCTGGACGGCAACAGAATTCAGATACGCATCCACGATACCGACTTCTTCATCCTCAACAATTTCACTGCAAAGCAGTTCCGACATCGAAGTGCCGTCAAGCATGAAATAGGCTTTTGTGAAATCAACCGCTGCTTCTGCGGGATTATCGACTTTACCGACAGAGATCAGAATCCCCTGCAGGATGACAAAAACCACGACCACGAAGCCAATAATCATAATATTTTTGCCAGTTAACATTTATTTAACCTCCTTCAAACCCTCCTAAAACATAATTCAGGCATTTTCTCTAACACAAAAATGTTGTCGATGACAAGAATTTTTAAATCAGAAATTTTGGCAACTACCTGATCGCATGGATTGCCTAAATCGACCCATTGGGTTAAGATAAGCGTTACCGATGATGTGATTCAATAGCTTCAGAAGTTATTCCACAACTAACTGCAGAAAAATTGGCAGATGTGCCGAACGGCATTGATAAAATTTCTGTAATTATTGAGGGTTAATGAAGATGGGATCCGAAAACGAAAATATCTTCCGTCACATCCAAAATGCCGTGATCTACTCATGGGCCGGATTTAAAGCCGCATGGGATAATGAGATGGCTTTTCGAACCGAAGCCATTGTTATTGCACTCATGATGCCCATCGGCATCTGGATCGGTAAAACGGCCACGCAATGGGCGCTGCTCATCGGCTCCAGCCTGTTGGTTCTGATTACCGAGTTGCTGAACTCAGCCGTGGAAAAAGTGGTGGACCGCATCGGTACGGAACATCACATTTTGTCCAAACAGGCAAAGGATTTGGGCTCGGCAGCAGCTGCCGTGAGCATGCTGACAGCCGTGATTGTGTGGGGTCTGATCGCTTATGAGCGCTTCATGAGGTGAGAGAAAAAAAAGTGCCTAAAATGAACTAAAGTGAGCTAAAATGCCTAAAGTTAAGGTGTCGCTGCGCTTCCATCTTTTATTAAAAATGAAAGAATTCATCAACTTTAGTCACTTTAGATCACTTATCACTTTAGTTCACTTTTTATAGACAAAATATAGCGATTGCAAATAATAGTTTAGCGCACCATACACTGCTTAACCCATGGCTCGGCAACCGCTTTGAGCTGCATCAGTTCATCATCGGTATATTCGTAATTGGTTTCCTTAAAAAAATCAGGGTGCAGTATCCGACTTTTGTGAAAACGCTGCAGCGCATAAACGCTGGCGCCTTTTATCAGGCGGCTTATATTTTCAATGACCGCTGCGGTCACGATGGGCTTGACGCAGGTGGTTCGAAATTCATAGGCAATTGCCGATTCCATAATAATCTCAATGCTTGAAAGGATCGCTGTCGGATTGCAGTTTGGTTTGATGTAAGTGGCGTACCAAGTTGGGTCGGTTTTCAGGTCCATGGCGATGTAATCGATCAGCCCCTCGGCGATGAGCCTTTTGATCACCCGGGGTCGGCTGCCGTTGGTATCCAATTTCACCGGATATCCCATATTTTTAATGTGCCGGCATAAATCAAAAAGATCGTCCTGAAGCGTGGGTTCACCGCCGGAAATAACCACGCCGTCTAAAAACCCTTTGCGGTTTTCGATGAACCGATAGACATCGCCGGGGTCAAATTCAGCAGAGCGCCTGGAGCAACCTTTGACCAGATCCGGATTATGACAATACGGACAGTCAAAGTTACAGCCGGACAAAAAAATACCGCAGCTTAACTTTCCCGGGAAATCAATCATCGAGTTTTTCAGCAGACCACCGATGTTCATATCATCTCCTCAGAAGTCAGAGGTCAGAAGACAGAGGACAGATAGCAAGAGACAGATTTTAAATCATCTCTGGTTGCTTTCAGCCAGCATTCGTCCTCTGTCATTTGTTTTCTTATTCTGTTTTCTGACATCTGACCTCTGTACTCTGGGCCCTAGGCTACCTTAAACAGCTTGCGGTCACTGTATTCAGCCTGTTTGCCGTTATTCCATTGTTTTACGGGTCGCAAATAGCCGACTACCCGGGAATAAACTTCAGTTTCCTGATCACAGATCGAGCACTTCGCCTGCTCCCCATTGATGTACCCGTGCGACGGGCAGACACTGAAAGTGGGCGTCAACGTAAAATACGGAAGCCGATAATTCGTTGCCACCTTGCGGATCAAATTTTTAATGGCACCGATATCGTTGACATGTTCCCCCAGAAAAATGTGTAGAACCGTCCCACCGGTATATTTGGTCTGGAGATGATCCTGGAGTTCCAGAGTTTGAAATATATCATCGGTATAATTTACCGGAAGGTGGCTGGAGTTGGTATAGTAGGGCGCTGCCCCGCTGCGAAAATCAATTTCATTGGCGCAGATAATTTCCGGATACTTCTTTTTGTCCAGCAGGCATAGACGGTATGATGTGCCTTCAGCCGGCGTGGCCTCAAGATTGAAAATGTCGCCGGTATCCTCCTGTATTTCCGAAATCAGGTCACGCAGAAAATCCATCACCTGCAGCGCAAATTTCTGACCGGCTTCGGAGCTGATGTCTTCACCCAGAAAATTCAGACAGGCTTCGTTCATGCCGATAATGCCGACGGTAGAGAAGTGATTTTTCCAGTAAAGGCCGGTGCCCTTTTTGATATCCCGCAAATAAAACCGCGAGTAGGGATACAGGTTTTTATCGGTAAATAGTTCCAGAACTTTGCGCTTGATTGAAAGGCTTTCGGCCGCCAGCAGGACCTTTTCTTTTAAATTGGCAAAAAAATCTTTCTCGGTCTGACTGACATAACCCATACGCGGCAGGTTAATCGTCACCACGCCGATGGATCCCGTCAGGGGATTGGCCCCAAAAAGGCCCCCGCCGCGTTTTAACAGCTCCCGATTGTCCAGGCGCAGGCGACAGCACATGGAGCGTGCATCTTCAGGCGCCATATCTGAATTGACAAAATTAGAAAAATAGGGAATCCCGTACTTTCCGGTCATTTTCCAGATCATATCCAGGTTGGGGTTGCTCCAATCAAAATCGGCCGTAATGTTGTAGGTGGGTATTGGAAAAGTAAAAACCCGGCCCTTGGCGTCGCCTTCCATCATGACTTCGGCAAAGGCCTTGTTTAATAAATCCATCTCCGGCTGAAACTCGCCATAGGTTTCTTCCTGTTCGATCCCGCCGACAATCACAGACTGATCCTTTAAAATCGGTGAAACGTTTAAATCCAGGGTGATATTGGTAAATGGCGTCTGAAATCCAACCCGGGTTGGAATGTTGATGTTGAAAATAAATTCCTGCAGGGCCTGTTTGACTTCTTTATAATCCAGCCCGTCATAGCGGACAAAAGGCGCCAGAAGGGTGTCAAAATTGGAAATGGCCTGGGCACCGGCGGCTTCTCCCTGCAGGGTATAGAAAAAATTGACGATCTGCCCCAGGGCGGAGCGAAAATGTTTGGGCGCAGCGCTCTCGACTTTGCCTTCAACCCCCTTGAAGCCCTGCCGCAGTAAATCCTGCAGATCCCAGCCAACGCAGTAAACCGCTAAAAGATTCAGGTCGTGAATGTGCAGGTCACCGTTCTTATGGGCTTCTCGGATTTCGGGCGGGTAAATACTGTTTAACCAGTATTCGGAGGTCACTTCAGATGAAATGTAATTATTCAGGCCCTGCAGCGAATAACACATATTGCTGTTTTCTTTAATTTTCCAGTCCAGCTTCTGAATATAGTGGTTTACCAGATCGACGTTGGCCCGGGTGGTAATCTGCCTGATCTGGGCATGCTGCTCGCGGTATAAGATGTAGGCTTTCGCCGTTTTAAAGAACGGGGAATCCAGCAGGACAGCTTCAACGATGTCCTGGATCTCTTCCACTTCCGGCGCCGGGTCCAGCTTGAGTTCATGCGCCAGCGTTAAAACCCGCAGCGTTAGCTTCCTGGCTTCTTTTTCTTCAAATTCAGCGGCTGCCTTGCCTGCTTTGGCAATGGCGCCGGTGATTTTAGATGAATCGAAATCGACAACCCTTCCGTCTCTTTTTTTGATACTTTCAAACACGTAAGCCACCTCACCTCGTTTTATAGTGGTTGTCAAAAAAACGTTCCAGTATATGAGTGGTAGCGACTGACAGAAATGTCGAAGAGAATCTGACCGAAAGAAAGGGGCTCATCAAAGCCCCCAACATGTAAAATAGAGTAAAATACGGTAAAATGCTGTAAAACCAAAAAGACAAAAAAAACCACAATATGTGGTTTTCCACCCAGACAGCTTAAAAAGTACCACAATATATTGATATTTGTCAATAAGAAAAATCAATATATAGTGTGTTTTTTAAAAAAAATAATACGCTTAATATTTTTTAATCATTAAAACAACAAGTTATAATTAAAATCATGAAATCTTGCGGGCCCAATGCAATTCCCGGCTAACTTGTACCGCTGGAAAAGGTTCTGGGTTCCGGGGTTCTGGGTTCAAAGGTTCGGCGTTCGGAGGTTAAAAGTAGGGCCGGACTCTGCGCCGGCCAATGACGGCGGGCGCGGAGGCCCGCCCTACTTCCGATATTCATCTGTCCTCTGTTTTCTGACCTCTGTCCTCTGTCTTCTGACCTCTGTCCTCTGTCTTCTGACCTCTGTCCTCTGTCTTCTGACCTCTGTCATCTGTCTTCCGACCTCTGTTTTCTGTTTTCTGTACTCTGTTTTCTGTCTTCTGTCATCTGTCTTCTTGCTTTACTGTTACCCAGACGTAGTCCGCTATACCCAGCTCAACCTCCTGCCCCGCCGAAACCAGGTATAGGGTTCGAAATGAGGCGCCGGTGCGACGAAAAGTCCGGTCCGGTATACCGTATTTGTATTGAATGTGGCCGTCACCGGCCAGAACAACGATCTTCTTCCCGCCAAGATTAGCGGCAATCGACTCCGCCATGATTTCATCCCATACGCACTGGACCATATAAAAATCATCGAATTTGACGTTGCCTCTAAGATGATGTTGATTGAATACTTGCTCTACATATTTACGATGGGCCGTATTTGAGGTGTCGATCTCCTTGGGAAGATATTGCCTGTCGGTATCGGACAAATTGTCTATACCACCCACCCGAATGCGGGCCGGAATGTGAAAAGGAATGTTCAAGGCAACGATTTTGATTCTGTTTTCCTTTATGAACAGGAGGATGTTCCGGTACAACGCAAAATCATGCCGCCAGTTGGCATACCAGTGCACTTTTCGTAAAAATGTTTCTTCATCCAGTACGCCGGCAGACCATAAATCCAGCACCTCCTGGTAGGAACGATCAAACATTTCCATTCCAACCCGCATGGAAGGGGTATTTCTAAAAACGGCTTCAATTATTTTTTGCTGGATGGCATGGTGAGCGGGGTTGGTGTGCTTTTCTCCGACAAAAATAATCTGATGGCTGTTTAGATCTGCCATCAGTTGGTCAAACGTAACCGTTTTGCCGGTTTTTGCCGAAATAATCGTGCCCGGTTTAACGGTCTTCGATGTGTCTTTGATCAACACCGTATCTGATTTCCCGGCGCATCCCCATAGAAAACTGATAACGGCAAGGCCGATATAAAAGCGGCTGAGGAATACGGAAACTTCCCTTTTTCCATCGGTTTTTGGGTACATGTAGACACCTTGATTTTTCCCGTTGAGATCGGTAAGATTAGGTAATGGATAAAGGGTCCGGCCATTGGGTAAAACAAAGCGGACCGCAAAAAAATCGGGCATAAAATGCAGTTTTGCCCCTGCATTTTAGGCCCAATTTCAACAATAAAATAGACAAGCCAATGCCTGCTGATAAAAATCCGGTATTTAGAAAAGTAATCATTCCCTGGTACAATTCCACCAGCGCTTATATCATTATGATCATATTTATGCTACTGGTGTTTTTCTTTGCATTGGCCGGCATTTCGGTAGCCAGGGAACACCCCGAATATCAAGGATATGTCTGGGTGCCCGCCGTATTGCTTGCCATGAGCGCAGGGATTATCATTACCACAACCGCCCGCCTGATCAAACGCTATTCCCATAAACCCGCCAAACAACCTTGATTGCATGGCAGAAACCAATTGCCTGGATCTAAGGGTATTTCACTCGTTGAATAACTTTTCGGCTTAGGCTTAATGAATAAGCGGATAAATGAGCTCAATGAAGTGGTGAAGTATTTTAGCAGTCGCCCCCCAGATAACGACGTCCTCAAATGGATATTCAAGTTCGTGTATATCCGGTTGGCGATCATGATAGCGTTTGGCCTGATGGATGCCGGCAATCGTTTTCAGCGGTATTTCCAGAATTCTGGCAATTTCGGTGGCATCCCATCGAATCGGCCCCTTGCCATTCCAGAGCCCGATGAACACCTCGATGTCTCTGGGCTTCGTGAGGGTTTGGAAGTGTCCGATGGACCCGATGAAATCAACCTGATCCTTGCTGATTTTCAGCTCTTCTTCCAACTCCCGGAAAGCGGCCGCAACCGGATCAGCATCTGTACTTTCCATGTGGCCTCCCGGTAGGGCCACCTGGTTTCGCCAGGGGTAACCTTCGGTATCTGATTTTTGAATGGCCAGAATATGTGGATCCGGCCGGTCGTAAAGCAGCAAAAATACACATGCAGGCGCACGGGAATCATCCGCAGGAGATCCATTTGGGCTGGAATTGACGATAATTTCTTTTAGACGGGAATAATCGATGGTTTTAAATCCTAATGATTAAACCGGGGGTTTTAAACTTCATTCATCTCCTTTATTGGAGAAATTTTTGATCATTATTTCGCCCAGTTCCCGGGAACGGTTCGTTGCAACCTCTATGGCATTAATCAGTGTGGTGCGCAACCCGCCTTTTTCCAGAGTGGCCAGACCGGCAATCGCCGTACCTCCCGGAGAAGTCACTCTATCTCTGAGCTGGCCCGGGTGTTCCTGGGTCTCCATCAACATTTTGGCGGAACCCAAAACCGTTTGGGCGGACAGAAAGAGCGCTTCCTGACGCGACAATCCCACTTTCACACCGGCATCGGCCATGGCCTCAACGATCAAAAAGATGTAGGCCGGACCGCTGCCGCTCAACCCGGTAATCGCATCCATCAGGTAATTTTCAGGAATAAACACGGTCTTACCGATGGAATCGAAAATGGCCATAGCAAGCTTGATATCCTCTTCACTGGCGTGTTTTCCGGCGGCAACGGCTGTAGCCGCTTCTTTAACTGCCGCTGCGATGTTGGGCATGACCCGGATCAGGCGCAGCTCTTTATTTAGACAGGATTCGATGGCCTCCATGGGGACGCCGGCGGCAATCGAAATAATTAATTTAGACATATCGAGTTTTTCGGCGGTTTCGTTGAGAACAGCCGCCATAATCTGGGGCTTCACGGCATAAATAACAATGTCTGAATTGACAACTGCTTCCAGATTGTTCGATGTCGTTTGAATCCCGTATTTTTCCTGTATCGCTTTAAGTTTATCTTCACGAACATCTGTACAGATAATATGCTTCGGTTTGGATGACCGTGAGCCGATAAGACCGCTGACAAGTGCCTCACCCATATTTCCCGTTCCGATAATACAGATTTTTTTGTTGTTTAACATGATATTTGACTCCGATCGGCTATTTTTTTTCACACAAACCGTTGAAAAACTGCCGACAACCCCGTGTGCTCGCCGGGTAAGCGGCTTTGATTGTGTGAATTTCTCTTGAAATTTCTGCAATTTATAGCCTGCCCAGATGTTAGTCAAGAAAATAATCTGGATTTCATATTGACACAGTTTTTAAAAAATTATTATAATGGTCTAACCATTTAAAAATTCTTGCGGAACGAAAGGAAAAGCACCCATGTTCCAGGCAGCCAAGCAGACCAAGGTTTTTCAGGATGTCGTAGCACAAATCCAGGAAGCCATCCTCGACGGACGGCTGAAGACCGGAGACATACTTCCTTCCGAGAGGCAGCTCAAGGACATGTTTAATATCAGTCGCGGCACATTGCGCGAAGCGTTGCGGGTTCTGGAACAAAAGGGCTTAATCGAAATCAAACTCGGCGTCGGCGGCGGTTCGGTGGTCAAAGACCTAAATGCCGACCAGGTTAGCGAAAGTCTGGCCCTGTTAATCCGGTCTCAAAAGGTTTCATTGAATCATCTGGCTGAATTTCGTGAAGATATGGAGGGGATTGTCGCCGCTCGTGCGGCCGAAAGAAGTTCCGCGGCAGACATTATGAAGCTCACCGAACTTTTAGACGAGGCCCGCAAATGCATCGATGACGGCCCATCTCAACGAGATACCTTTATCGAAATTGACAAGCAGATCCATATGACCCTGGCACGGGTTGCTGAAAACCCGATTTACATATCTGTGCTGCATTCAGTACACGATAACATCCATCGCTATTATGATCAGTTTCTTTCCATGGAAGAACGCGAATTGCAGGAAAACTATCAGGACCTTTGTGATCTTGTGAAAGCGGTGGAAAAAGGACAGGCCGACCATGCCCGCCGGCTGGCCCGCGGCCATGTTCACCGGTTCAATCAATACATGAAAAGCAAAGAACAGAGGTCAGAGGTCAGAAAACAGAAAACAGAGGACAGATAGGATGCTTCATTTTTCTATCTGTCTTCTGTCGTCTGACCTCTGTTTTCTGACATCTGTAATCTGACGCCCAACGTCTGAAACCAAAATAGCTTGTAAAATTTTGAGAGCAAATACCATGACCTTGAAACGCATCACCAAGCATCCCATTCTGGAGATTCCTGAAAATAAAGAAGTCATCTTTACCTGGAATGGAAAAAAGTTGACCGGGTATGAAGGCGAAATGATATCTTCAGCTCTTTTTGCCAACGGCATTCACACATTCGGCCACCATCCCAAGGATAACAGCCCCCAGGGCATGTTTTGTGCCAATGGACAGTGCTCCCAATGTCTGGTTATTGCAGATGGTCTGCCGGTCAAGTCGTGTATGACGCCTCTGGCGGAGGCCATGATCGTCGAAAGTGTTGAGGGGCTGCCCAAACTGCCGGAAGATGATGCAGAACCCCGAATCCAATCGGTGCCTACCAGGGACGTGGAAGTTTTGGTCATCGGTGCCGGCCCGGCGGGACTGGCTGCGGCGGTTGAACTGGGCAAGCTCGGAGTCGAAACACTGATCATCGATGATAAAGACCGCCCCGGGGGAAAACTGGTCCTGCAAACCCATAAATTTTTCGGCTCGGTTGAAGATTCCTACGCCGGAACCCGGGGCTTTGAGATCGCGGCCATTTTAGAAGAAGAGATAAACAAACTCGAGTCGGTTGAGATCTGGCTGAATACCACAGCGGTCGGTGCTTTTTCAGACAAAATTGTCGGTGCCGTTAAAGGTGTTAAAAGCAGCCGCTACAAGCAAATTAAGCCTAAAAAGCTGCTGATTGCCACCGGTGCCAGGGAAAAAATGCTGTCGTTTCCGGGAAACACTCTGCCGGGGGTTTACGGTGCCGGTGCGTTTCAAACGCTGGTCAACCGCGATCTGATAAAATCCTCAGAAAAAGTGCTCATGGTCGGCGGCGGTAATGTGGGGCTAATCGCCGGCTATCATGCCATCCAGGCTGGCATCGAGGTGGTTGCACTCATTGAGGCGTTGCCGCAAGTCGGCGGTTACAAAGTTCATGCCGATAAACTCAAACGGCTGGGTGTGCCGATTTTAACCGGCCACACCGTTGTAGCTGCCGGCGGACAGGATAAAGTGGAATCGGTCACCGTTGCCCGGCTGAATCGGGATTGGAAGGTTGTTCCGGATACCCACAAAACTTTTGAGGTGGATACCGTCCTGATTGCGGTCGGCCTGGCCGAAGTCAACGAATTTTATTTAAAAGCCCAGAAATGGGGAATGGATGTCTTTTGTGCCGGAGACGCCCGGGAAATTGCCGAAGCGTCTGCGGCGATGTTCACCGGCAAGATTGAGGGTCTCAAAATCGCCCAATCTCTCGGGTTGCCGGTCGGCGAGATCCCGCGGGAATGGGATCAGAAAGCCACCATTTTAAAATCCAAACCCGGGCCTACTGTGAGCCGCAAACAACCGGCCCGGGAGCAAGGGGTGTTTCCGATTTTTCACTGCTATCAGGAAGTGCCCTGCAATCCCTGCACGTCGGTATGTCCGGTCGGCGCCATTCGAACCGAGCAGGATGAAATCACCGGCCTGCCCTATATAACCGATTTAGATGCCTGTACCGGCTGCGGCAGCTGCGTGGCTGTTTGCCCGGGTCTGTCGATGATCCTGGTCGATTACCGGGACGACCCCGAGCATCCGCTGGTCACCCTGCCCTATGAAATCTGGCGCGAGCGGTTTGAAGTCGGTCAGAACGTCCCGGTTACCGATGTGGACGGGGCGATCCTGGGATATTATCCGGTGGAAAAAATATCGACCCGGCGAAAATACCCGGGTACCTTGCTGGTACAGATTAAAGTGGATAAAATGGTCGCAAAGGCAGCCATGGGAATCTGGGTGCAGGAAAAACAAATAGCGCCTTCCAAAATTTACGAGAAAGAATTGCCTCCGGATGACGCCATTATCTGTCGCTGTGAACGCATAACCGCCGGTGAAATCAAAGCGGCCATCCGCAATGGCGTCAGGGATATGAATCAGCTAAAAGCCTTAACCCGGGTCGGCATGGGTGCCTGCGGCTCAAAAACCTGCCGGCCGATGATCTGGCGAATATTCAAAGAAGAAGGCATTGATCTGGACACGGTAACGGATCGCGTCGATCGGCCGCTATTTATTGAGGTTCCGATTGGAATGCTGGCCGGGGCACACGGAGAGGGTCACCTTGAAAACAAGTGATGTTATCGTTGTCGGGGCCGGATCGGTGGGTGTGCCGACAGCCCTGGCGTTAGGTGAACACGGCATCAAAACCCGGGTGATCGACATGCATCCGTCACCGGGCCAGGGGGAAAACAAACATGCCATCGGCGGCATACGGGCAACCCATTCGGAACCCGGCAAAATACTGACCTGCCGGCGTTCCCTCGAAATTTTTGAGACCTGGCAGGATCTACACGGTGATCACATCGAATGGCTCAAAGGCGGCTATACCTTTCCGGTTTACCGCAAACACGATGAGAGGATGTTAAAAAAGCTGCTGCCCGTCCAGAAAAAATACGGACTGAACATCGATTTCATGGGACCGAAAGGAATTCAGCAACTGATACCCGGTATAAATCCCCGGGGATTGCGCGGGGGCACCTTTTCACCGGATGATGCTTCAATCTCTCCGCTACTGACAGCAAACGCTTTTTATCGCCGCGCCGTCGATCGGGGAGTCGCATTTCATTTCAAAGAACGCGTTAACAAAATACAGGTTCAAGATGGCAGGGTAATTGGCGTGGAAACCGACCAGTCTGAATATACCGCTCCGATCGTCGTTGATACGGCCGGGCCCTATTCCACGGAGCTGGGCCGCACCGTGGGTATCGACATACCGGTGGTTCCGGATTCCCACGAAGCCGCCATCACAGAACCGGTCAGGCCGTTTTTTAAGTGCATGGTGGTGGACATCCGTCTCGGACCGGGGTCTAAAAATTTTTATTTCTACCAGAATCTGCACGGACAGGTGATTTTTTGCATCACACCCGACCCGCCCGTCATCGGAACAGACAAAGGGGAAACCTCGGTATTTCTTCCCCAGGTGAGTGCCCGCATCGTGCACCTGATTCCACGGCTCAAAAATTTAAGAGTGCGCCGAACCTGGCGCGGGCTTTATCCGATGACCCCGGACGGCTCTCCGTTGGTGGGATGGAACCGCCAGGTTCGCGGTTTGCTGCATGCCACGGGTATGTGCGGCCAGGGGTTGATGCTGGGACCGGGTACCGGGGAAGTGGTTGCCCGGATGATTGCGGATCAAGCCACCGATGACGATCAAATGATTTTAGAAGAGTTTTCGCCTTACAGAAAATTCGAGGGCCAGGAAGCACTCAAATAAATCTCGCTGCTGGTTTCTGGCGACTCGCCGCTGGCTTCTGGTCACTGGCTGCTGGTCGCTAGCACATCGCCACTCACGCTGGGTTGCATTTTTCTGGCGACTGGATAGCGAATTTCCTGAATTATGGAAGATTGAGGCTTGATTGCAAATCGACTTAAATGTATAAATAGAGTTTTATATATTTGTTAAGAAGCCAGCAGCCAGCAGCCAGCAGCCAGAAGCCAGAAGCCAGCAGCCAGTGGCCAGTGGCCAGCTGCCAGTAGCCAGTAACCAATTAAGGAGTAAAAAGATGCCGAATTACGATTTGAAGGAAACGAAAACCTTGGAATACAAAAGGCCCGAAATTGTGAAGTGCTACACCGATCAGACCTTATATATTAATCTTTCTGATCAGCAGATTGAAATTAAACCGGTGGCTGAAGAAACCAAAAAAACGTTTATCGGCGGCAAAGGATATGATCTCTGGCTGCTCTGGAATGCGGTTCAGCCCTCCACCAAGTGGAATGACCCTGAAAATGCCCTGTGTATTGCGTGCCGGGCCCGCTCGGGGGGAACGCCCATCTATCCCGGGTTCCGGTAAAAGCATTGTGGCCACCCTCTCACCCGACAACGGCATCGGTAATGGATTCCAACGTTGGCGGTTATTTCGGCCCCTTATCTTAAATTTTCAGGGTTTCGATGCCCTGGAAATCCAGGGCAAAAGTTTAAAAGAAATTGTCGTTTTTATCGACGGCGTCAATCAAAAAATCCAGATCTTCGAAACCAGCGGTCTGCCGGAAAACGCCTATGCGCTGTCCGCAATTTTAACCGAGCACTTTGCCCAGGGGAAAACCGCGCAACATTTCGGTGGTATCCACAGGCCCCGGGGCTAAGAATACCTTAATCGGCTGCCTGAATTTTACCTGGTATGACTCCCAAACGCAAACGCGCCCGCTACAAGCAGGCCGGCCGTGGCGGCGTCGGGACCGTTTTTGCCGACAAGGGGTTAAAGGCGGTGGTGGCCTGCTGGAACAATGTCACGGCCGACACCAATAAACCGGCAGACAAAGCCCGCTTAAAAGATGTGGCCAAATTGCATTCGCGCGAAATTGTGGAACTGGATCCCAAACAAAACGAAATGGCTAAAATCGGCACCACCCACATCGTCACGATCATGAACGACCATGATCTGCTGCCCACCCATAATTTTCGTTACGGTCAACACCCCCAGGCCCCCAACCTGGGCCAGGAAGTTTACCGTCGTCTGTTTGATCCGGGATTTGACGGCTGCTGGATGGGTTGTACCGTGGCCTGCTCGCACGGAATCAAGGATTTTGTACCCTTAACCGGGCGCTTATAAAGGAAAAAAAGTTTTTGTCGACGGGACCTGAATATGAAACCATCGCCGGCTGCGGCTCGAATCTGGGCATATTTGATCCCCATACGGTTGCCGAAATGAATTTTTACTGTGATGCCTACGGCCTGGATACGATCTCCGTGGGTACCGGAATCGCCTTTGTAATGGAGTGCTTTGAAATGGGGCTGATCAACGAAACCCATACCGGCGGTCTGGAGCTTCGCTTTGGCAACCGGCTTGCCTGCCCTGGAGCTGTTGCATCAAATGGCGGATGGAGAGGGCTTCGGGCAAATCGTCGGTCAGGGGGTCCGCAAAATGAAAGCGCTTTTTGCCAAAGGATTTCGGGGCGGATGCGGCTATCATGCAGGACATCGGAATGGAATCCAAGGGGCTTGGAGTTTTCAGAATACATGACCAAAGAGTCATTGGCCCAGCAGGGCGGCTACGGACTGGCGCTGAAGGGCCCCCAGCATGATGAGGCCTGGCTGATCTTTTTGGATATGGTTCACAACTATATGCCGACTCTCGAGCAAAAAGCAGAAGCACTGCACTGGTTCCCCATGTTTAGAACCTGGTTCGGGCTTTGCGGCCTGTGCAAGCTGCCCTGGAACGACATTGTGCCGGAAGACAACAAAGACAGCGCCGAACCGGCCAAAGTAATGAAACACGTCCAGTGGTATGCGGATTATTTCAGTGCCATTACCGGCAATGAAGCCGGTCCCGACGATCTGATTAAAATGAGTGAGGCGTTTATAACTTTCAGCGGATATTTAACCTGCGAATGGGTTTTGGACGCCGCCAGCAGGACGAAATCCCCTACCGCGCTGTGGGGCCGGTTACAGAGGATGAATATGAATCCCGCGCCGAGCGTTACGATAAACAGCTGACCGAAACTTACCAGGTGAATATTGACGCGAAAAGCACTGCTGAAAAACTGGCCACGTTGCGCAAACACCGCGAAGAACAATACGAAAAACTCAAGGATGCCGTTTATATGCGCAGAGGGTGGACGCCGGATGGGATTCCGACCCAAAAAACCGCCAAACGCCTCGGAATCGATTTTGATGAAGTTGTGGAATTACTCAAGGCCAACGGAGTGAATTCATGATTCAGGTGGCCGGCAAGCAGATGGCCTGGCGGGAAGGCATGACGGTTTCAGACCTGCTCGAAGAGCTTAAGGATCCGCACCCCTATGCCGTGGTCCGCATAAACGAGCAGTATGTAACCCGAGCCCAATTTCGAGCATGCATTCGTTCCCTGATGATGCGGAGGTCTTTTTGATTCCGATGATTGCCGGCGGGTAAGCTGGCGCCTGGATTAAAAGGCATGGTGCATGGAGCACGGGGCATGGTGTGGCATCTCTTTGTCTATTAGTAACCCCGTGCCCCTTGCCCCAAGCTCCCATGCTAAAGCGCTTAGCTTACTCGCCTCCGCCCACCTCGGCCAATTCTTAACAGATCCCTGAAGTCGATGCACGCCGGCAATTCTCGGTGAAACTA
>PVMK01125529.1_pt1 | contig 17007 bp, 19 predicted proteins | sample 1853481 | NCBI WGS metagenome assembly PVMK01 (sample SAMN08533507, study PRJNA380276) | Marine sediment metagenome, whole genome shotgun sequencing project.
AGACCGACTGGGTCGTTTATGCCAAGCGTCCGTTCGCCGGTCCCGAGGCCGTACTGGCGTACCTGTCCCAATACACCCACCGCGTGGCTATCGCCAACAGTCGTCTCCTTAGCCATGACCAACACAGCGTCAGCTTCAAATGGAAGGACTATCGCGCCAAAAATCGCGACCGCTATAAAACCCTGCGCCTCGACACCGATGAGTTCATTCGTCGGTTCCTGATCCACGTCTTACCGAGGGGCTTCCATCGCATCCGCCACTATGGCCTCTTCGCCAGCCACGTCCGCGCCGCTAACTTAGACAAGATCCGTCATCTGCTCGATGTCGGTACCCCTACCAAGGAAACACCTTCGGCAACCAGCCAAGACAGCGACGGGTCTACCTACGTGTGCCCCACGTGTGGTGCGCCGATGCGTGTCATCGAACGCCTCGAACCGACCGCGCGCTCACCGCCCATGCGCCAAGCCGCATGAACATGAAAACGATCCATCGCCGGCGACGACTTCGGACGATGCTGGCCACGTGCTGCCTCGTCATGACGAAACACTTCGGTACATCGTCGAATCGTGGCTGTTGGCGTGCACTCAGTTGGCAAACGCATGGCCGACAAACACTGCACACTCGCGAAACTGGCCGCTCAACAAAAACACCCACCAACGACCGCCGCAAATCCCCATAGCTCAGCCCCGCGGTTTCCTCCCCTGAGGCTTATCAGACGCCTGCCGCCAACAACATCGATACGTCACATGCCATGCCATTGGCAGGCATCTGATAACCCTTAACAGAGCTGGCCGCGATCGAAGCCAGTGATCGTGCGGACCGGCGGATGACACGGTTGCTCAAGGAATCGAAGTTGCCGCGCGACAAGACGTTGGCCACTCTCGAACTCAAACGGCTACCCACTCCGGTGCGCGGCCAGGTCAAACATCTGTGCGACGGCGAGTTCTTAGCCTCAGCCACCAACGTCTGTATTTTCGGCAACCCCGGAACCGGCAAGTCGCACACCATGGCGGCGATTGGCCATGAACTCATCCGGCTGGGCCACTCGGTGTTGTTTACCCCGGTCTCGGCCCTGGTGGAACGTCTGCTGATGGCCAAGCGCGATCTGCGCCTGACCCGCGAGCTCAAGCGTCTGGACCGGATCGACTGTCTGGCACTGGATGACATCGGTTACGTGCAGCAAGACCGCACCGAGATGGAGGTCTTGTTCACCCTCCTGGCGGAACGCTATGAGCGCAAGAGCGTGATGATCACGAGCAACCTCGTGTTCTCAAAATGGGATCAGATCTTCAAAGACCCGATGACCACGGCCGCGGCCATCGACCGGGTCGTCCACCATGCCGTCATGCTGGAGCTCAATGTCGGCAGCTATCGAGCCGAGGTCGCCAAACGACGTGCAATCAGATAGCAAGAGCGCGCCGATTGATTGATCGAAGATCAATCGGCGCTCATCGAAATCGCCAACGCAAACCCACGAACCGAACGAGGAGTTTAGACACGGAATCAACCGATCTCACACGACGACACCGAAAGTTTTAATTGTCGCCAACGACGCATTGACTCACTGATTGTGTTACCGAGCGGGACCCGTTGCCTCATCATGTTTGTTACCGAAATGTGGAGGCACTCAATTGCACAAGAACATCAGCAGACAGGTGCGGGGGGAGCTGATTGAAGCGCTCCGACAGCGGTATGGAGGAGCAACGAAGAGCGAGAAAACTCTGATCCTGGATGAGTTCATTGCGCTGACGGGATGCCATCGCAAGCACGCCGTCAGGTTGCTCAACGGGGTCACAAAGAAACTACAGCGCCCGGTCCCGAGCGGACGGCGAATCTACGACGAAGCGGTTCGCGAAGCATTGATCGTTGCTTGGGAGGCAGCCGACCGGATCTGTGGGAAGCGCCTAAAGGCTGTGCTGCCGAGCCTGGTTGACGCCATGGAACGGCACGGTCACCTGGAACTGGATCCTGTGGTCCGTGAGCGCGTGCTCTCGGTGAGTGCGGCGACGATCGACCGGCTACTCGCGCCAGTCCGGGATATCGCAGGGCGACGACGCAGACGACGACGGAAGAAGAGCATGAGTAAGGAAGTTGCGATTCGGACCTTTCGCGACTGGGACGACCCCGCGCCGGGCTACCTTGAGATCGATTTCGTGGCCCACTGTGGTGGTGTATTGACGGGTTCGTACATTCATAGCCTGGTCGCGACCGACGTCTGCTCCGGCTGGATCGAAGCGTTACCGCTGCTCGCCAGAGAGCAGTCCTTGGTTGTCGAAGGCATTGACGTCATTGGTCGCCAGCTCCCGGTCACGATGCTGGGAATTGACTCGGACAACGACAGTGCGTTCATCAACGCATCGCTGGTGGGCTATTGTCGGCGTCATCAGATCGAGTTTACGCGCTGTCGGGCATACCAGAAAAACGATCAAGCCTGGATTGAGCAAAAGAACGGCTCGGTCATTCGGCGGTTGGTGGGATACGACCGCCACTCAGGAAGTGTCGCGGGACAAGCGCTTGCGCATTTGTATTCCAACGCCCGCCTGTACGTGAATTACTTTCAACCGTCGTTCAAGCTGATTGAGAAGACTCGCAATGGGGCTCGAGTCAGCAAACGATATGACAAGCCGACAACGCCCTGTGATCGTTTGTTGGGGCACGATGCGGTCAGCGACCAGGCAAAGGAAACACTGCGCGACACTCAATCCAAACTGGACCCGTTGGCGCTCCTGCATGGCATCCGCGAAGCGCAGGCTGCCTTGGCAGCTTTGGCTTCACCCGAACTCGGCATGACGCCCCAAGGTGAGAGCCTTGAACGGTTTCTGTCTCAGCTTCCCAAGATGTGGCGGCTAGGCGAAGTCCGTCCGACGCACGCTCGGCGCGCCACGAAGCCTCGATATTGGCGAACTCGGAAAGATCCCTTCGAAGGCGTCTGGCCCGATGTGCTGAGCTGGTTGCAAAAGGGTCCCGATGCCACGGCGAAGTCGCTGTTCGAACGATTGCAGGCAGAACACCCTGGCGAGTTTGAAGTCGGTCAACTTCGAACGCTCCAGCGCCGGGTCCAGGAATGGCGCGCGATCATGGCGCGAAAGCTGATCTTTACGTGTTTGGATGAAAACGGTACCGACGTCTCGCCGATTGGTCAGGGCCGCGTTGATCAGACGGATGCACTCCCTGAACGTACAGCGGTGTGAGTAACATTTAGTGGGTCGAGGCTCGATTTCGGGGGGTATCGAGGTATTGGGTGCATCGCGAAAACGGCTCACAGCGCCGTACAGAAAGCCAACTCTGTGGGATCGGATCAAAATCCCCTTATGCTGGTGGGCGCGGACGCCAAAATGAACATGGCGCCTTCGATTGTTTGAAGTCTACGGCGCCATGTGCTTTTTCATTCCGACGCCCGCGCTTCGTACATTCACACGTCGCTGGTGGGGTGAAAATCGCGCCGCGTTTCATTCACCAGGGCTGGTAACATTCTTCCATGAGGCAACACGCCGAAAGAAACAGTTGACGTTAGCCAACCACTCTTCCGGTTGAAGCCCTTCGCGATACTCCAGGTAATCCTGCTGATATAGGCTCATCCAGGCCTGAACGTAACTATCTAGGATCAATAGATCTGCGGTGGACAGGTCTGTTTCGTTGCGATATCCCTTGGCGAGGACTTGGGCAATCGCCGGATCCATACTCGCCAGGTTAATTCCCACCGCCGTGGTCGCTGAATCACGTCCTGAATTGAGGGGCGGCAGCTTTGGCGGTAGCCAACATCAAAGAACGCCTCCAATCACATGGTGGCTCCCCTCGGCGCCCAGATTGGAGTGCTCGCCAGTTTTGATGCACGACCGAAAACGGCCAGCTTTTGGACGAGGGATTCGTTACGCTGCGATCGAAAAGAAAATCACCAGGACACGAGGGGAGGAGCGATGTCGTTTCAGATTCACGCGTTACCCGCTGCGGAGTTTAAACCGCTGTTTGCGCTGTCCGTTGGCGAGTTGACGCAGATACGCGCCAGGAGAATGGTCGTCGATGCCAAGCCAGGTTATCCGTGCCGCGTCAGCCTTGCCGAAGCGGACGTGGGCGAGACGGTCATACTGGTGAATTTCCAACATCAACCCGGCGATTCGCCGTACCGAGCCTCACACGCTATTTTCGTTCGCGAGCATGCTGAACAGGCGTTTCCAGACGTCGGCATGGTCCCCGAGGTGCTGGCCACCAGATTGATCTCGATCAGAGCCTTTGACGATGACCATGACATGGTGGCCGCTGATGTCGTTGACGGTTCCTGTTTGAGTCAAGCTATTCCAGCACTGCTGGGGGATCCAGAGGTCGCCTATCTGCATCTTCACAACGCCAAGCGAGGCTGTTTTTCCGCACGGGCCACCCGCGCCTGAGACGGGATCGACTCGCCTTTCTGCCAGCGATCCCACATCAGCGCCTTGTCAGTCTCGGTGTAGTAAATCCTCGGTCTGTGCTTCATGTTCAACATCCTCCTCTCGATGACGCGAGATTAGATGTTGCATCGACCGGTTGAATCCGCATCCAAGAACGGACATTCCCGACAGCCTAGAGAGCGTTGCAACACCCCGCCACCTATTCTGTGGCCGGGTGTTTGTCCACGACGATTTGATTACTGCCCGAAGTCCGGATCCAGCGTCGGGTCGAACGGCAGTTGGTCGAGGTGCTCGACATACTCCAACGGATCGAAGGGTAGTTTCTTCAGGTCCAGTCGCGGCTTGCCCAACGCTTCAACTTCCGGTGAAGGGTCTGCAATGCCTCTCCATGGAATGCCGTACACCTCATGCGAGTCCGGGTACTTCTCCTTCCACAGCTCATGGCGCAGACGCATGCGATTGAACGGGCTTTTGAGGTGAATCAGGTTCACCAGCATCGGACTCACTTCGCGTGGATCGGCCGGTAGGAAGAAGAACGCCGCGGGAATGCCGCTGGCTTCACCAATCGGGTCCGAGGAAATCCAGTGGCGCTTGTAGTTGCCCTTCACCGTGGCACCCAGCTTTGGTCCGGCATAGATGAACGCATAATCGCGACGGCTGTGCGTATCGCCGTTCAGCAGCAAGGCGGTCTGATCGATGCCGTCGATGATACGGTCCGTCGGGATGTTGTCCGTGGCACCCGCGAGCCGGGCAAAGGTCGTGAACAGATCGGTCTCATGAATCATGTCGCCCACCAATTGGCCCGGCTCGATCATCCCGGGCCACCAGGCCTGGGCAGGCACGCGCACGCCGCCCTCGAGAAAGTCGCCTTTGCCGCCCCGATAGATGGTTTCGGCCATGCCAAGGCCCGGCGGCGGGTTATGGCTCATCGGGCCGTTGTCGGCCATGGCGATCAGCAGCGTGTTCTCGGCGATGCCCAACTCGCTGAGCTTGGCCATCACCGCGCCGATGAACGGATCGATGTTGCATTGCAGACCGTCCTGCAAAATGCTCCTGGAGAGCGAGCACTTCTTGGGATTCGGAATGAAACTGGTCAGGTTCGGCCAGTTCGCGATGTAAAACGGTTTTCCGGCCTTGGCCTGGCGCTCGATGAATTCCAGCGTACGCCGCTGGGCCTCCGGGTCGATCTTCATGTAATTTTCGTGAGAATTGTCACCCCACTGACGCGCCAGTTCGCCCTTCTTGCCCTCGGCGATCTGCACCCAGCCCTTGGTGACGAAGGTATCATCGAGCTTGTAGGGGTCCGGCGGCAACATGTCTTCAAACAGACCGATGGACGCATTCGCGCCCTCCGCGATCCGGGTGTTCAACGACAGAATCTGGTTGTAGCCGGTGAAGAACGCCTCATCGAAGCCCTGGTTGTGGGGATAGCTCTCCTCAATGTCGCCCAGGTGCCACTTGCCATGAAAAGCGGTCGCATACCCGGCCTCTGAGAGCACCTCGGCGAGCGTCACTTCTTCGCCGCGCATACCGTGACTTTCGAGCAGCATGCCGATGTTGTACATGCCGCTACGCACCGCCAGGCGACCGGTCACAGACGCAGCCCGGCTCGGTGTGCAGCCCACTTCGGTATACATGCGGGTAAACAGGATGCCCTCTTCGGCCATCCGGTTGATGCTCGGAGTTTCGAGCCCGCGCACCTTCTGAATCGCCGGAATGCCCACATCACCAAAAGCCGTATCGTCCCACATGATATGGATGAGGTTCGGGGGCCGTCCGTGCTGCTTGCGAAGTGCGGCCAGCTTTTCGTCCAGGGTCTTGTCCTCGGCCGCCCAGCGCTCGCCGTTCTGGGCTTCGAGGATGTAGAATTCGGCGTCGTGGACGACGTCTTTCCCGTAGGCCGCGCCCGCCGCCCCGATGAGGCTCAGCAGCAACGCCGACGAAAGGAATCTAGGCAAAGCCATGATGCTCACTCCCTGAGTGTTTGTGCAGATCCGTTGCGGAACCCCCCTCCCGGATTGACTCGGAAGCTTATGCGCCTGGGACAACCCGCGTCTATAGCCCGGTCAGGTCTCGTTGAGCCTCAGGCTCGAGGCATGAAACAAGTCCTCGACACGCAAGCGTTGCTTGGCGAGGCCTTGTTCGTAGGAGTACTGAAACAGCGCATCCAGGGTCGTCTGGTTGGCCTGAATGCCATAGGGCCAGAAGTTCTCACCCATCACCGTGCGGGTTTCGTCGAAATCCTGACCGAACCAGGGGAGCGTTCCCAACAGCCACTCGCTGCGCATGGCTTCGTATCTGAGCTGTTTGGCTTGCGAATAGGCCTTGAAGACGGCTTCGGGTAACCAGGGATGGGCATCGACCACATCGTTGCGCAGGGCAACCGCGTGCATGATCGGAAAGATCCCGGTCTTTGCGAAGTAGCGACGCTCGGTCGTTCGTGGATCATCGAACAGCCGTTTCACTTTGGGGTGGCCCGCCACAAATGCCTTTGGTTCACCTGCATGGAACAGCGCGTCTACATCGCCGTCGAGCAGCAGGTCGGATTCATCCTTTCCCGCCGGCCCCCTGGAAATCGAGATGCCCTCGGGCAATACGTTCTCCTGGGCGGATGCTTTGCCGGCATCCTTGGCCGATGAATCCCCCGCGGACACCACCCAGTCAATGTCCTGAGGCGCAACGCCGTATTCGTGTTGCATGAGGCCGCGAATCCAGGTCAGAGAAGTCGATGAGTAACCCGGGGTGCCTACCTTCCTGCCTTTCAGATCTTGCGGTCGCGTGATGCCACGGTCGGTGTGGATGAAGATACTCTTGTGCCGGAACTGACGCAGCGGGAAGACCGGGATCAGCGAGTAGTCCCTGAATCCCTCGTTGGCGTACGCCAGCATGAACGGCGACAGACCGATCTCGGTCACTTCCAGCGTCTGCGGCCCGGCGAATACATGCGTGTTGAGATCGCCAATCTTGCCGGGCTGAAACTGCGCATCGCAGCCGTGGATCGTTACACGACCATCGATGAGCGCCTGGACGTGATCGAACGCATAGCCGGCGAACGTGATCTTGAGCTTCTGCGCGTCGCTCGCTCCGTTCATGGCCACGGCATCCTGACCCAACGCGGCATTTCCTGCGAGCGCGGCCCCAGCGAGCGCGCCCAGTTGCAGGAACCCGCGGCGTGATTCTTTCATCACATTGTCTTCCTCCGTCGACGACGCGGATGTTACCGCGTGGCCGCTCTGGCGTCGAAAGCGGACCAAAACGCGATCGGCAAAGGCGTCTCCTTTGTGCCTGCCAAAAGCGGACGCAAACTCTACTCGCCCTCAGGCATTGTTCTGTCAGCAGTAGTGGCTTCCGGTACTCTGCTTCTTGTGAACTCCAGGCCAACCCAAGTAACCATTGCTACGGCACTCATGTGTGTAGGCATGGTGTCAGGCGTCGGGCACGTCGAGGCGCTAGCCTCGTCATGGCGAGACATACCTATGGAGGTGAAAGGTGTCGAGGAGTTCCTGAATGCGTTCGTCGCGTGGCTACTCGTGTGCGGATTCGCGACGTTCAGGATGTGGGTCGGTCGTCGTTGGGCGCGGTTTGGGTGTCTCGCGGCGCTCCTGTTCGTCGTCGGGCACACGATGCGATTGACCGCAATCACGGTGGACGAAGTCCTGCTGCTAACTGTCCTCGCCACACAAATTGCTGCTCTGGCCCTGATGTTCACCGCTCCTGGAAACGCGGGGTTTCATAAGCGATAGGACGCAACGCGTTCCATATTCCTTCCGTGCCGATGTGTTCGGCTCCGTCGAAGCAATGCCGACTCGCGCTATTGTCCGCTCTGGCGGCGGACATAAGAAATCGTACGTATAGGTTGGGGTGCGAACGTAGCTCCTGCGGCCTCCTGTGAAGGCGATATCTGGCTCCTTAGTTAGTCTGGAGATAGAGAGCCGTGATCCAGCCGACGTTAATGGCGATCACAATCCCCCACGTAATCACGTTACCTAGACCGAAGTCTTTGGGGGCCTTCTGTGGTTGCTCCAGAACTCCGACACCTCGGGGGACATCTTCGCCTTGTTGGTGATAGTGGTTTGCCACGATCGCCGCCCCACCAAGTCCCAGGACTACGAGGGCGACGGCGATGACTCCCACCAGCGCCAGCAGCACTAAGAAAGCTAGAATCTCCATTGAATTGACGTTTAACCGTTTAACCAGCTTTTGCGTTGATGCGGCGCAGAATAGTTTTCACACACCCTCGGCCAGGAGCGGACGTGACGGGCTACCTGGTCCGTTGCAGCGCCTTGTTAGGCGTCACTTCGACGCCCAGCGCTGAGGTTGCGTAAAAATCCCCATGCAAGCAGTCCACAGCCAACCACCATTGCCACCCCGACCGAAGACAGTCCAATGGCAACGAGATTTTCTTGCCACGGGGCGCCGGAATGACCGCCACTTGCGATGGGGGCCATTGCGTTCGTTCCGAAGATTGCCGCTAACGTGACGAAGAGCCAGTTTGCGAAAGTCCCGTAGACCAGGGACCAGAATGTAACGGCAGCCAGCCTCTCGGAGAGAAGTAGCCGAGACCACGCGAGGCCAACGACGAACAGAAACGTGCCGTTCATGACGCCTTCGAGGTGTCCGGATAGTCCCATTCTTGGGTTCGTCATCGCGGGTATCGCGAAGCCGCCTATAAGGCCCAGAAAGAACAGAACAGCGCCTAGGCCAATAAGGACCTGAGCTGTCTGGTCGTTGGAGAGCCTTCTCGTGACGCCTAACATCTATATCTCTTGGACATTGCAGTGTTATAGCGTTATCCGGCGGCAATTGCTGCATTGTGAGACCTCTGCTTCGGCGTCGAAAGCGGACCAAAAGCGAGCGGCGGAATCGTCGCTTTGTGCTCTTTTCAGAAACTTCGAGTTGTCAAACGGCGGCAGGCACGACGTAGGCCTTCAGCGGTTCCGCTTTGCCCTTCAATTCGAGTGTAGTCGGCTTCGCCTCCGGCACCTGCCCAGCGATTGCCGCGTGGACCTTCTCTGAGAGCACAATCTCGTACTCGTTGGCACAGCTCTGCAGGCGTGCTGCGGTGTTTACGACGTCGCCAACCGCTGTGAAGTCCTTGGACTCTCCCTTCGCAAGCATGCCGACCTGGGCTACACCGATATTCAGACCTACCCCCACTGGGAGGGCGTCATCCTCCACGCGAATCGTTGCCACCAGGCGTCTTGCAGCGGCAAGCATTATCTCGGCTGTGCGCTCGCCAAGGGAAGGCATCGCCACCAGGTAAAGGGCCATTACCTGGTCACCAACAAACTCAACGAAGGCGTCATCACTGGTAAGTGCTCGGTTTGCAATAGCATAGAAACGCGTCAGAGCCTCAGCGGCATCCGCCGTTGCATGACTCTCGGTCCACGATGTAAAGCCGCGGATGTCAGCAAAGAGTACACCGACCTCCAATTCGTGAGTCCTCGTCGGCATCCCCTCGAAGCAGCTGCGGCAGTAGTTCGGGTTCTTGGCAGATGGCTTTATGCCTATGAGCTTCCCAATGCCGCCAAAGGGCACCAAACAGAACCGGCATCGCGGACTCGCGGGCAGTCCTCTAAGCAGCCGCCTCGTCCTGCCCACATAACCAGACATGCACAAGCCAAGAGTTAAGGGGTCGTCCGCCGTCGTCAGTCGGCGCACGAGCCAATAGTCGAAATTGTAGATAAGGGACAAGAGCCCAAAGCTCATGACTCCGAAGAGGAGCAAGCCAGCCCATATGGAGACCTGTACACCGACGGCCACCGCCAGCACGATGGCTAGGGCATTGAGGCCGACAATCCCGAACTCGACGAGTCTTGCTTGCATCATTTGCCCGTACCCGGCCGCCACGTGATTTTTCAATCTAGCGCGTCGGTGCGGGTTGATCAAATAGGGATACTCGAAACGCCGAATTAGTCGCCAGGTGTCCGCAGTTGGCCGCAAACAGTCCGGTCAAGGCGCGATCAGTCAGCCCATAGGAGGGGACGCTGGAAAGGTGAACGCTCGACTTCCGATTTGTGCCCATTGCAGCCCTTCACCCGAATCAATCGTCTGCAGTAGCCTTCTGATACGGCGACAGAAGACGCCTTTGTCACCGCGGTGTGTCGAGAATGGACGCCCAGAGCGTCGCCCATTCGTCAAGCAGGGTGTCGCGGAGCGGGTCCACAGCCACACCCCGCTGAACCATGGACAGGTAAAACAGCCAGCCGCCAAACACACTGATGACCAGGGCCGATATCTGTTTCCTCGGCAGACCCTTCGCTGCCGGTTTCCCCCTTGTCCATGCCACAAGCGCAACCATCATGTCTGTGTCGAGCTCGTCCTGCAGGTCAGCCCCGAAATCGAGCAGGCGAATTTCCTCGATAAGCCGCGCATACGGCTTTTGCCGGATCATGGCCTCTTCATATTTCAGCGCGATCGCGACCAACTCCGATCGTGTGTCTCCAAAGTCCGCCAGTCTGTCGAGGCCAAATTCCTCCGGCGTCTCCGAGACGTATGATTTGGCAAGCTCCACAAGGAGCGCCTGCTTGCTGTCAAAGTGGCGGTAAAAAGCCCCGGCTCGCGGCACCAGACCCGCGTCGGTTTCGATGCGTGCAATCGAGGTCTTCTGATAGCCCTGCGCCGTGAACAACTCGACGGCTGCCTGCATGATCCGATCTTTGGTGTTGACCTGGGACATATAACGGTGTTATTTATTCGTATATCGTTGTTATTTTCGATGTCCAAGCTACACCAAGGGGTGGGAAATGTCCAATACGATTGATGCAACCATGTCCGTAGATCGCCGCGTTTCCGAGGCGAAACCGACACAACTCCTTGTCGATATCATGATCGTCGTTGCGGTGTCAGGCCTCGCCTTTTTTCTCGAGGATCTGGCCAATGACCGAGGATGGATATCTGTCGGAGCGGAAGCACGTGGCGTGACCGCCGTCCTCGGCGGCGCGCTGGCTGCGGTCGGCGTTGTTCTGGCCCGCGGCGGGACCCTCGCCGATCTGGGGTTCAGGCGACCAGAGCGCTGGGCAACGGTTCCCTTCCAGGTCGCCGGCATCCTCGTTGCCTTCATTGCCATGCAAACCCTGGCGCCGCTGCTTGTTTCATCGTTCATCTCCCTGCCGGAACCGGACCTGTCTCGATACGATTCGATTTCCGGCAACCTCGGCGCTGCCATCGCCATGGCGCTGGTCCTGCCGCTGACCGCATCCATCCCCGAAGAGGTCATCTACCGGGGATTTCTCATCGGGCGGCTTTCAGATATTTTCGGGCGCAACCTTGGCGGCGCCTTCATGACCGTCTTCGTTCAGGCGCTCGTCTTCGGCGCGATCCATTTTCAGTGGGGCATCGGCGGCATGATCGTAACGGTGATGATGGGAATTGTCTGGGGCACCGCCTATCTGCTGTGCGGCCGAAACCTGTGGATTGTCATCCTTGCGCACTCGGCAGGACACATCCTGTTTGTCATTCAGCTCTATCTGGCAAAGTCGATTATCGTCTAGCCGGGAAACGGCTGTCCCGAAGACTGCGGCCCTGTCGCCTCTCACCGGCGCGTTCACCCCAAAAAAAGAGGTTGTAATCCTATGTAGTGTATATACACTACACGTCGCTAAAGGATGAACCGCATGCCTGACATCGACACCGTTGCCCAGAACTGCACCTGTTTCAGGATCCGCCGCGCGGCACGCCAGATCACCCGCGCCTATGACGCAGCCCTGCGCCCGTCGGGACTCAAGGCCACCCAGTTCAGCCTGATGACGGCGCTCGCCAGAGCGGGTCAAGCATCGATTACCGAGCTGGCCGAGACGCTCGGCATGGAACGCACGACACTGACGCGCAACATCCGCCCACTCGAGGAGAAAGGGCTGCTCAAAGTATCGCCCGAAGGCTACCGGCGCACCCGCACGCTGGAACTCAGCGCGCCCGGTCGTGCAAAGCTCAACGCGGCGCTGCCGCTGTGGGAAAAAGCCCAGACCCAGATGACCCAACACCTGGGCTCCCGCGGGCTGCGTGAACTGAACGCCTTGCTCGAGTCCGTGTAAAAAAATTTGCCGCATAACGTGTATATACACGTTAGCCGGTGCAGCTAAAGGAAGACCCAAGGAGACGAAGATGATCGACTCAACTCAACCCGCAGCCCGATTCTTCTGGGGCGTCACGGCCCGCCCGAAACTCGTGCTCACGGTCAGCCTGGCGCTGATCGTTGTGGCAGCGAGTTTCGTGCCCGGTCTCACCAAAGACACGACCGCCGATGCCTTCATCGCGGCCGACAATCCGGCGGTCGTCTACCGCGACAAGGCTAAGCAGATTTTCGGCCTCGAGGATCCGATCGTGGTCGCCGTGGTACGTGATGCCGAGGGCGGCATTTACCATCCCGATGCGCTGAACGTGCTGCGCACCCTGACCGAGCACATCGAGCAACTCGACAACATCGATCCGGAGCGCGTCACGAGCCTCTGGACGGAATCCGACATCCGCGGCACCGCCGACGGCATGGAGGTGACAAAATTCTACGAACTCGGCGACCACCCGGCTGACGGCGATGCCATCCGTGCCGCCATCCAGAATTTTCCGCTGTACGAAGGCAACCTGGTCGCGCGCAACCCTGGTGGTGGCAGAACTCATCGACCAGGATCAGGCACAGGCCACGTACGATGCGTTTCTCGCACTCGTAGACAGCCTGGATGTACCGGACGGCGTCAGCCTTCATGTGGCGGGCGAAGGTGCGATCTCCGGTTACCTGGCCACCTACACCGACCGCGACGCGCGCCGCCTCAATCCCATGGCGGCGGTGGTGATTACGATTGTGCTGGTGTTTTCGCCGCGAAGCATCGGCGCGATGATCGACAGCGCTTCGTCGAGCTTCGCCAACCGCTCCCCCATCGTACCGAACTCGAAGCCCAGGCCCGTGTGTTCCGCTTCGAACCATCCGGCGCCAATGCCGAGGGTGGCGCGCCCATGTGACACATGGTCGAGATCTCCTCCGGCGACGTGTCCGGATAGGTGAAATTCGGAATCTGATAACCGAGTCGCGTCATGCTGGACTTTCCCAGTCTGATTGAGCAGCCACGAGGGCTCAGAGCTTGGCGCCGTGCTCCGCCATCCACTCACCCATGCCTTTCTCTGCTTCGGGGTCCATGTCATCACGCAGACGCGCGATGCGATCGCCCTCGAACACGGCCGTCTCGCGGCCCGAGATCGCGAGGTCGGGGGCGCCGGCCTTCTGGTACGTGACCGTCCAGTTCATCTCGAGCGTGTTGCCCTCCACGCTCGGCGTCTGGAAATCCGGGGTGCGCGTGTCCATCTTACGATCGAAGGCGTCGACCCCACCCTTCAGCTTGGCGAGCACGGCCGCGCGTCCGGATGCCTCCGGGTCACCCTCGTAGACGGCGTCCTCAGTGAAGTACTGCTCGATGCGAGACCAATCGTCGTCGACGTAGCTCTCTTCGAAGGCGTCAGCGTAGGCTTGATAGCGATCCAGAATAGTCATGCGATTCCCTTTCTGTCACGGGCGCTCACGACGCGTGAGACACGTTGACATAGCCTACGCCGATTGCGCCGATGGCGTACATTGAGTTCGTCAGCTTGGCGGTGGCGGGTCGAGTCGAAACAGAATGGCGGCAGCAGGTCTGTCCGAGTCCGACTGGAAGTCGGAGAGATGCCCTTGCGACCGCTCGTACTTCCTGCCAAGTGCCTCGAGATACGCCTGGATCTCGTCGACGTCGGTAACGCGCCGCGCAACGACCTCGTACAACGTCGTATCTATCCGGACCCGGGCTTGACCGTCCTCGAGAAGTGCTCGTGCCCAGACCGAAGAGGCACCCTGGCCCGCGCCGACATAGAAATGCCCATTGCTGGCGATGCACCACAGGTTTACCGAGTACGGATCTGAAAGCCTCACTTCGAGCTGAATGGTGTTGTGAGCGTCGGTAAAAGACCAATCACTGGGGGTTGTTGAGGTGAGTTCACCTTTCAACTCACCACCAGGCACGGGCCCGAATGGACTGCATGAAGCCAACATCGCGCCCAGGGGCACAATCACCAGAAGTATGCTGCTTCGCATGGTAACGCTCCGCCGTGGCGCTTTCTTATCCACGGCATTCACAGAACTCAGTAAGATTAGCGCACTTACCTTGAGGGAGCGGAGCATGCCGAACCCAATCACCCCCCTCAGCGCGGCCGGCAACGGTCTGATGCATCGGCGCTTGTTCCTCAAAGCCGGCGCCGGTCTGGTCGGCGGGTCCGCGCTGCTCACTGCACAACCCGCTGCCGCCACGCGGGCTGCGTGGATGAAGGCCCCGGGGCGTCCCATGAGCGGCTACGGCTCGCCGTCGGAGTACGAAGCTGGCGTCGAACGCATCGGCTTCGGTTTGTCACAGCCCGGCACCACCGGCAGCGGTGCGTCGCGTACTCCGCTGGAGCACCTGAACGGCGTGATCACCCCGAGCGGATTGCACTTCGAGCGCCATCACAGCGGCATTCCCGACATCGATCCGGACCGCTTCGAACTCATGATTCACGGCCTGGTGGAGCGCCCGCTCAAATTCAGCATGGAATCGCTGACGCGCTACCCCATGGTGACGCGTACCCAGTTTCTGGAGTGCTCGGGCAACAGCCGCGCCCTGCTCAATCAAACCGCAGCACCGCAGGGATGCGGAGAAATTCACGGCCTGATCTCGGCCAGCGAGTGGACGGGTGTACCGCTGTCCATTTTGCTCGACGAGGCCGGTGTATCCGCCGACGCGCGCTGGCTGGTGGCAGAGGGCGGCGACGCGGCCATGATGAGTCGCAGCGTTCCGCTGGCGAAGGCGTTCGACGACGCGTTGCTCGCGCTGTACCAGAACGGCGAACGGTTGCGTCCGGAGAACGGCTACCCGGTACGTCTCTTTCTGCCGGGCTACGAAGGCAACATGAGCGTCAAGTGGCTGCGCAGAATCGCGGTCACCGCGCAGCCGGCCATGACCAGGGACGAGACCTCGAAGTACACCGACCTGCAACCTGATGGCACGGCCAGGATGTTCACCTTCGAGATGGCGGTGAAGTCGGTCATCACCAGCCCGTCGCCGGGGTTGGTGATGCATGAACCCGGGCTGTACCAGATCTCGGGCATCGCATGGTCTGGACGCGGCAAGATCGCCCGGGTGGAAGTATCGGCGGACGGCGGCAAGAGCTGGGCAGAGGCGGCGCTCGACGAGCCCGTCCTGAGCAAGTGTCTTACCCGGTTTCGCAGTGCCTGGCGCTGGGACGGCGGCCCCAGCTCGCTCCTGAGCCGCGCGATCGACGAGGCGGGCGAGGTGCAACCCACGCGCGCCGCGTATATCGAGAACAACGGGCCATCGACTAACTACCACTGCAACATGATCCAGGCCTGGCAGGTCGCGAGCACGGGGGACGTGGCCAATGTTTATGGTTAATCGGCGGCGCGTCCGTTGGTTGATCCGTGGGTTGATGGCAACGTGTTGCGCCACGGCGATGGGCGCTGCGCTCGCCCAAAGTACGCCCGGTATCGGGGCCGCTGTATCGGACGCGGAACTCCAGGCAACGGGTATCCCCATTATGCCGAGCGGCGAGGGGTTGCCGCCCGGGTCGGGCGACGCGGTCGCGGGGGCAACGGTGTACCAGACCAACTGCATAGCGTGTCACGGCCAGGAAGGCACGAACGGGATCAACGACCGGCTCGTAGGAGGCGCGGGATCGCTCACCAATGCGCGCCCGATCAAAACCGTTGGCAGCTACTGGCCGTATGCCACCACCCTGTTCGACTATGTCCGCCGCGCCATGCCCTATCAGGCACCCGGCAGCTTGGATGACAACGAGGTCTACGCCGTCACGGCCTATCTGCTGTACCTCAACGACATCGTTGGCGAGCGCGACGCAATGAGTGCGACGACGCTGCCTTCGGTGCGCATGCCCAATCGCGGTGGGTTCGTTCGAGTGTACGCCGACTGATCCGGAGACAGCCGCCTCGCTGGGCTACCAGGCATCGAGTCCCGTCAGCTTGCGGCCGAGCGCGGTCAAGCTCGCGGGTGGCCCCGGTTCCGGGTTCTGCTGACCTGGCACCTGCTGTCTGATCGCCCAGGCGGGCGGCGTTTTGTTGAGGAACGCAGCGGCGAGTTCCTCGCGCTGCTGCTCGTCGCCGGCCGGATCCATCGTGACGTAGGCGGTGAATCGCGGCGTATCCAACTCGTTGGGGGCGCTGGAGTGGGGCATCAGCCGGTGCCAGAGAATCACGCTTCCAGCGGAGGCACCGACCCGAACGATCTCATGGTCATCCACAGGCGGACGTCGAATCTGCTCGTCATCCGGGTGCGCGGCCAGCCAGCGCTCGAGATCACGGTAGATGCCGGGCACACAACAGAACGCACCCTGATCCGGCTCGGTGTCGGTGAGGTAGACGACTCCCTGAACCCGTAGCCGGCGGTCGCCGCGGGGGTCGCCATCCCAGTGGACGGGGCTTATCCGCACCGGATCCTGCCACCCACGGCGGGGCGCCTTGAACGACACGCGGTCGTGGCTGACCCAGAGCTCAGGCTGACCGAGAAGCGCCGCAAATACGGCGTGCAGGGCCGGCTCCTGACGCAGGTCCCACAATGCCTGGGCGTGATGCAGGGGCACGATGCCATGCCCTTCC
>PVMK01125136.1_pt1 | contig 17000 bp, 13 predicted proteins | sample 1853481 | NCBI WGS metagenome assembly PVMK01 (sample SAMN08533507, study PRJNA380276) | Marine sediment metagenome, whole genome shotgun sequencing project.
ATGGTGAACTGGTAATCGCCACCACGGCGACCCAGGCACGCTATGTGCTGCCTGACATGCTTGAATCATTCCACCGCCAATACCCTGGCGTTGCATTGCGTCTTCACCAGGGAACTTCCGAGCAGATTGCAAAGCAGGTGTTGGACAGAGAGGCGGATTTCGCCATTGCTTCGGGGCAGAGTGAATTGTTTGAAGATCTCGTGACACTGCCGATTTACAGTTGGGAACGGATCATCCTGGTACCGCGTGATCACCCCCTGACCCAACTGGAAACCCCCAGTCTGGCTGACATCGTGAAGCACCCGATAATTTCCTATACCTATTCTTTTAACGAGGAGTCTTCACTGGGACAGGTGTTCAGCAATGCCGGTGTTGAGCCCAATGTAGTATTTACTGCGCAGGACCCGGACTTCATCAAAACCTATGTGCGCAAGGGAATGGGAATCGGCATTCTGGCGTGCATGGCCTATGATAAGCAGCTTGATCATGACCTGGTGGCCATCAATACGGGCACGCTATTCCCCAGGCTCACCACCTGGGTTGGTTTTCGCAAAGACAGGTTCCTGAGTGATTATATGTATAGTTTTCTGGAACGGATCGTGCCGGGCGCCAGCCGATCTGGTATTGAGCAGGCCATTCATGGCAAAACTGAAGGCGAAAACGTCATTTTGTTTCCACGTATAAGGCCGGTGCAAAAGCATCCGTTATTTGGCAGTCAATTTAAATCCTGTTGTGCCGGTTGCTAGTGCTCAAGGGAGCACTAGACCTGCTTCAGTTGGGTGAAACGATCCGGTTGATGTAGTCCACATTCACGCACCAATCCAAAAAAACGGGTATCCTCATCGCCACTATCCACACCCAGTGGCTGTGAAGTGTGATGATCGCCGATCGAAACATACCCATGTTCCCACAAGGGATGATAGGGCAGCTCATAGGATTTGAGGTAAGCATGGATTTGCCGGTCGCTCCAGTCCGCCAGGGGATAGATTTTGACCACGTTATTTTGGTGCGCCTGCACGATTTTGATCTCACGGCGACTGTTGGATTGGCTGCGTCGTAAGCCACTGAACCAGGTGCCGGCCTGCAAAGCATCCAGCGCCCGTGCCATCGGCTCGACTTTGTTAACCTGGTTGTAGCGTTGAATGCCCTCCACGCCCTGCTCCCAAAGACGGCCAAAACGTGCTTCCTGCCAGGCGGGTGACAAGTCTGAACGAAAGACCTTCAAGTTAAGTGACAGCTTGTTCTTCAACGCATCCACAAACCCATAGGTCTCCGGAAACAGGTAGCCGGTGTCGATCAGCACCACCGGAATATCCGGTATGAGCCGCGTCACCAGGTGCAACATGACAGCCGACTGTGCGCCGAAGCTGGATGTCAGGATGGGTTGCTCCGGCAGGTAATCCAACGCCCATTGCACGCGTTCGGTAGCCGAAAGACGTTCGAGACAGGGGGCCACTGACTCAAGTTGGGGCCTGGACCACGACTGTTGCGGCCCTGGTACACAGAGTTTTAATTTGGGTTCAGTCATGTTGCTGTACTTCCGTTTGTTGTTGCTGACGGGCGCGTACAAAAAAGTCGCCAAAATGTTCATCCTGGTTGCTGTTGGCAGCGTATTCTTCAAACAACGGGTCCAAGGTCGCAAGGATCTCTGCCTCATCGGCATTTTCCTTGATCATGTGGTTCAGACGTGTGCCGTTGAAGGCTGCACCCAGATGCAGGTTGAAACGGCCGGGCGCCTTACCCACCAGGCCAATTTCTGCCAGGTAGGGTCGTGCGCAACCATTCGGGCAACCGGTCATGCGGATGGTGATGGCCCGGTCCTGCAGATGATGTTGTGTCATGAGTGATTCGATTTTTTCGAGCAAATCAGGCAGGTAGCGCTCTGCTTCCGCCATGGCCTGTCCGCAAGTGGGCAGTGCCACACAGGCCAGGGAATGCAATCGCAGGCGGGAGAGATGCTTGTAAGTATCCAGGCCGTATTGTTCCACCAACGCATTGATTGCAGATTTCCGGCTGGCTTCCACATTGGCAATAACGACGTTTTGATTGGGTGTCAGACGGAAATCACCCTTGTGAATACGTGCGATTTCACGCATACCGGTCAGTTGCTGGGCTCTGTCGGTATCAGCCAGCCGGCCGTTTTCAGTAAATAACAGTAAATGCCAGCTGCCATCATCCGATTGTTGCCAGCCAAAGTGATCACCATTTTGGGTGAAGCTAAATGGCTGTGCAGGTGCAATTGCATAGCCGAGCCGGTCTTCCAGTTCCTGCCGCAGCCACGCCAGTCCGCGGTCCTCAAGGGTGTATTTGAAACGTGCGTGTCTGCGGTTGCTGCGGTCACCAAAATCGCGCTGGATGGTGACGATGGCCTCGGAGATTTCGTTCACTTGCTGCGGGGGGCACCAGCCGAGCGCTACCGCAAGTTTTGGATAGGTGGTCGGATCGCCATGGGTGACACCCATACCACCGCCGACCGTGATGGTGAAGCCGGTCAGTTTTCCGGCATCAACAGTGGCGATAAAACCAAGATCATGCGCCAGCACATCGACATCATTATGTGGCGGGATGGCAAACGCGACTTTGAATTTGCGCGGCAGGTAAACATCACCGTAAATGGGTTCGATGTCCTTGCTGCCGGTTAGCTTTTTTTTATCCAGCCAGATCTCATGGTAAGCCGTGGTGTTAGGCGTCAGGTGTTCACTCAAGCTGGTGGCCGCCTGGAAGACCTGCGTGTGCAGGCTGCTCAGCTCAGGCAAAGAGGTGCACATGACATTGCGATTGACATCACCACAGGCTGCAAGTGTATCCATCAGGGAGTGATTGATGGCCTGGATACTGGCCTTCAGATCATGTTTCAAAACGCCATGGAACTGGAACGCCTGGCGCGTCGTCAGGCGTAAACTGTGATTGGCCCAGCCGGTGGCAATGGCATCCAGTGCCAGCCACTGTGCCGGGGTGCAAACACCCCCGGGAACACGGGCACGGATCATGAAGCTGTGATCAGGCTCCAGCTTTTGCCGGCGGCGATTCTCCCGAACATCACGGTCATCCTGCTGGTAGATACCGTGAAACTTGCTCACTTGCGTATCATCTTCCGCGATTGTTCCGGTAGCGCCGTCGAGCAGGCTTTGCTGCAGTGTACCGCGCAGGTAATTGCTCGCCGCCTTGATGCCCTCGACGGGGTTGGTAGAGATGGAGTCGCTCATCAGTAAAGGTCCTTGTGAAGCCTTCGTTCGCGACGCAGGTCGGTGAGTAATGAACGGGCTGGCTCAGATTCCGTTGCGGCTGGTTGTGGCAGCGCGTTTTGCAGTACATCCTGGACAGCCTGGCCCATATGCTGCGATCCACACAGGTAAATATGCCCCCCACGCTGTAACCAGCGGTCGATACGTGCGGCCTGTGCCTGCACCACGTCCTGAACATAGTGTTTTTCAGCCTGGTCACGGGACCAGGCGGTGTCGATACGATTGAGCAAACCGGATTCACGCCAGCGCAGCCACTCTCGTTGGTAGAGAAAATCGGTGCGCAGATGGGGATTGCCGAAAATCAACCAGCTGTCCGGGTTGGCCCGCTGGCTTTCCAGTTCCTGCATGAATGACCTGTAGGGCGCAATACCGGTACCGGCAGCGATCATGATAATCGGTGTTTCGGGATCATCAGGAAGGCGGAAACGATCATTGGGCTCGAGGAACACTTTGACCTGTCCACCTGCACCGAGGCGGTTATTCAGATAGCCGCTGGCCACGCCGTGGCGGGGTACACCGATGGCATCGCTGTGCAGGGTGGCCACCGTCAAATGCACTTCCTCGTCCACCATCTGCTGACTGGATGCAATTGAGTAGGACCTGGGCGTCAACGGTCTCAGCAGATCGACCAATGCTTGCGGGGAAACTGCCGAGGGGTAGGCCTCAACCAGGTCTGCCAGTTGGCGCTGTTCAATAAATTCACGTTGCCGAGCGGGCTCAAAGCCGGAAAAAACAGACCCAAGTTGGTCTCCTCCACCCGCAGCGGCAAAGCCGGTCACGGTGTCGGAGGTAAGACGTGTTATTTCAAGATGAAACGTCAGCGCTTCGCTGATGCTCAGGTCCTGGTCATTACACCGGATCGGCTCTGCTGGAACGATTTGCAGTATTCCAAGCATCTGCCCGACCACATCCGGATCGTTGGGTGCCCAAATGCCTAGTGCATCGCCCGGTTGGTATACCAACCCCGAGTCTTCAAGTGATTGCAGACGTTTTTCAAGTCTGCGGCCGGCTTCACAAAATAGCTCGTAGCTACGATCACCGAGGGCCAGGATTCGGTAATTCAGTTCATTAAGTTGCGGTGCACGCTCGCTTTCGAGGTAGTCAAATAGTTCCAGCGCCTCGTCGGGCGGGTCGCCTTCTCCGTGGGTGCTGATGACAAACGCAACGTTTTTCAACTTACGCAGGGCCGCAGGCCGAAAGCTGTCCATCGAATGCAATTCTGCACCGATACCCTGTTGTTCCACGCTTGCGGCCAGCCCGGTTGCTATGGCTTTGCTGTTGCCGGTTTCGGTGGCATAAATTATGGCCAGGGAAGCGGCGGGCGCGTTTTCAGATTGTGGTGATACTGTCGCTTGCAGGTTCCCTGCCAAACGACCGGCCATGTACCCGCTCAACCACTGCGACTGGGCCGGGTTCAGGTCTCCAATACTGCTTTGCAGTTGTTTTAACTGCTGTTCACTGAATGGCGAATTTTCAATATTAAGCGTGCTTAACATGGCCTTATACCGTTTGGGGTCGGATAAGACTTTATTACCGCCTGGTCAAGCTGTGAACGAAGTTGTTTTTATGCCGCTATAACTATTTGGAATAAGGCCAGTCATTCCGGATCGCAGAACTCGTCAAACCGGATCACAGAATTCGTCAAACCGGATCAGAACCCGTCATACCGGACTTGATCCGGTATCCATTTTGATTGTCACGCTACAAATCTTAAGAAAAGACAATTGGGCCCCGGGTCAAGCCCGGGGCGACAGCGTATTCCTACTTTATCTCGAAACCGTCCTCATCCAGTTTCTTGATGGGTATATCGAGTCCTTCCAGTTCCTCACGGATGGTGGCCTCATCACCAACGATGACGATCGCCATATTTTCCGGCTGGATCAGTCGTTTGGATAAGGCGTTCAGTGCTTCGCGATCCGTTTCCTTGAGGATGTTGTTCTGCTGTGTACGGTAGTTCAGCGGCAGGTCGTAGCGCATGATGTTGCCCAGCAGACCCAGCTTACGGCCCGGCGTTTCGTATTGCAGTGCGTCGCGCTGACCGATTGCAGAGCGCATATAATCGTACTCTTCCTCGTTCATACCCTCGGCTGCGAAACTTTCCAGTTCATTCAATACTTCGGTGATCGAAGCCGCGGTGGCGTCCTTGTTGACCTCCGCCGAGACCCGGAAACTACCAAATTCCTGTCCACCGTTGAAGCTGCTGCGGGCGCCGTAGGTATAACCCTTGTCTTCACGCAGGTTCAGGTTGATACGGCTGTTGAAGGTGCCACCGAGGTTGAAGTTCGCCAGTCCAGCCTTGTAGTAGTCGCCCAGTGCATCGTATTTGATCGAAGGCTGTGCGGTGCGCAGACTCGACTGGGCGGCGCCTTCCTTGTTGACCAGGTACAGCGTGCGGCCCTTGATTTCGGGAAGATCATCGATCGGTATGTGATAAGCCTCTGTCACATCAAGCGAGGTAAAACCTTGCAAGGCAGCGATGATTTCGGCCTGGGGCAGGCTGGCGCTGACCGTTATACCGGTCAAATGCGCGGGGAAGTGTGCCGTGTAATAGCCTTTAACATCATCCAGCGTAATCGTCTCAACCGTTGAGGGTATTCCCGCAGCCGGGTAAGAGAGCGGATGCGTAGACCCGTACAATACTGAGTTAATGGCACGGCCTGCCAGGCCTTGTGGTGTTTTACGCGAGGCCATCAGACCTTCAATGGTCTGGCTCTTGATACGGTCAAAATCTTCCTGCGTAAAGGCCGGCCTGAGTGTACGCTCCATCATCAGGGACATGGCCTTGTCGAGGTGCTTGGTCAGTGTATTAACAGATATCGTGGTTCGATACTGACCCGGGCTAACGCTGATACTGGCACCGATACGCTCCAGTTCCTCGGCGAATTCTGCTGCTGAATGCGTCAGCGTGGCCTCGCGCATCATCGATGCTGTCAGTGCGGTCAAACCGGCTTTACCGGCAGGTTCATCGCGTTGTCCCATGGCGAAGCTGGCGCGGATTGTAACCGTGGGTGTTTCAGAATTGGGTACTGCGAGTACACGTACATTGTTGGCCAGCGAAGTATCCCAGATGGCAGGTAATTCAACGGCAGGATTAACACCCGGAACCGGCTGGTGGCTACGGTCGAAGTTATCCACCACCGGGCGTAATGCCAGGTCGGAGTCTTCATCTCCAAAGCTTTCAGGAATGTCACGCTCAGGTAAGTCAAAGTCCTGTGCCGCTGCGGCCAGCTCAAGTTTGCCATTGGGCACGATGCTTAATATCACCGAAGGCTTGCCTGCAATGTACTGGTCATAAACACGGCTGACATCAGCGACTTCAACGTTGAGATAACGTTGTATTTCTTCACCGATACCCGCCGGGCTACCGGTGTATGTCTGGAACGCAGCCAATGTGGAAACCTTGCCGGAAACGCTTTGCAGCCCAAAAACACGACCGGATTCAAACTGCGCCTTGAATTTTTGCAGATCGTCTTCTGAAATTTCGCGGCTGGCGAATTCATCCATGGTTTCACGGATGGCAACTTCCATTTCGGCCAGGGTTTCGCCGGAGCCCGGATTCTGAATTACGATAAACATCATTTCGCAAGCAAGTTCACGACACCTGTGGCTGACATTGGCCTGTACCGCACGGCCGGTCTGGACCAGGCGCTGGTATAACAGGGAAGCCTGTCCCTGGCCCATGATTTTGGCGGCGGCATCCAGCGGTGCCTCATCTGCATGGGCGCCGAATACCGTAGGGATGATCAGGGCGATCGCGGGCAGATGGATATTGTCTTCCAGCGTGACATAGCGGTCGGCATCCAGTTTTGCCGGCTGTTTTGGCAGGTTTTCCACCGCCGGTCCGGCAGACATGGAGCCGAAGTACTGGTTGACCAGTTCCAGCGTCGCCATCGGGTCGATATCACCACCAATGGTCAGTGCCGCGTTATTCGGGCCATACCAGCGTAAAAAGAAGCGTTTCAGGTCATCAACGTTGGCGCGGTCGAGATCTTCCAGCCAACCAATGACGGGCCAGAAATACGGGTGATCCTGTGTGTACAGTGCCTTGCTCAGCGTTTCAAATGCGCGGCCATAAGGCTGGTTATCAACCCGTTGCCCGCGTTCGTTTTTAACCGTCTCACGTTGAATTTCAAATTTTTCCTGCGTAACCGCCTCCAGCAAAAAGCCCATTCGGTCAGCTTCCAGCCACAGGGCAATTTCCAATTGGTTAACCGGCAGGGTTTCGTAATAATTAGTGCGGTCCGAGTTGGTTGAGCCATTCAATGTGCCGCCCGCATTGGAAACAAGCTTGAAATGCTCCTCATCTGCAACGTTGGCTGAACCCTGGAACATCATGTGCTCAAAGAAATGGGCAAAACCCGAGCGTCCAACATCTTCACGGTTGGAGCCCACGTGGTAGGTCACATCTACATGCACCAGCGGATCGGAGTGATCCTCATGCAGTATCACCGTCAGGCCATTGGCCAGCTTGTACTTGGCATAGGGGATAGCGAAACCGCTGTCATCACCTTTGAATTCGTCGACCCGCGTAATGCCGGCAGGTAAGGTCGGTTTTTCAACCTCGACCGCTGATGTGGCGGTGTTGGTTTCGTTATTACAGGCCGCAAGCGGGAGTAGCAAGATTAATGCAATCAGCTTTTTCACAGGTTGTTTCCTAAATGATGAAATTCAGCCCGCAAGAATAGCATAGTCCGGAAGTTTTATTAGGTGCCAAAAGGCTCATTTAGCAACTGAAACAGCCTGCTTGCCGGCGGTCGCCAGTCGTCCTTCACAAATTGAGCCCTTCACAAATTGAATTTATCCAAAGAAAGGATGGTGTATCAGCCGGAACAATAAAAAACCCCACCGAAGCGGGGTTTTTTCTTAAAACCTGATTAAATATCAGGGACTGGTTTGTGCGACCTGAACCGGGTTCAGCGCGAGTGCACGTCGCAGGTCATCAATGCTGGCGATCCGTGGGCTGTGTGCACCTACAATTATCTTCACATCCAGACCCATTTGGTCGATAGCCTCGGCCAGGCGTTTTGTCACACCCTGCGCCGGTTGCATGCGACCATTGGTCGGATTGGGGAAATGATCGGCTTCAAACAGGATGCCTTCTTCCGGCAACCAGCCCACCAGCAGGTGTTTCGCATGCGGGGTCGGGCCTATATCAATGATTTCCAGCTTGCGGCTACCGCCGTCGAACACGTACTTTTTATCCACGAACTGCAATTTCAAAGAATCTGCATCGGTCGCAGCGGCTCGCATGACGGCTTCATTTTCTTTCACGGTAAATACCACCGCATCTTCGGCCTGGTAAGCGGCTACACCCAGTACGTGGTCATTGTGGTGATGGGTCATCACGCCGTACTTGATCGGCTTGTCCTTGATCACTTCGCGTAGAGCTTTAATTCGATCCGGGATACCTGCAGTACCACCAACGGCGACCACGTAATCATCCATTTCAACAAACATGGCGTAGGTATTGCCTGAACCTACCAGGAACACACCTTCCTTGACTTCCTGCAGTTCCACCTCTGTGGGTGCGGGTGGGGCGGCTTCAACCAGTTCCAGGTCTGTGGGTACAACTGCATATTGCTTGATGGACTGGTTGACCTTGGTGGACTTGATGTCGATAAGAATATTGGGCTGGTCATTTACAAACAGCTTGAAGGTCTTGCTGAACGGGATGCCGTCAATGGTTTCATAGTTTGTGAAACGGTAGTCGACCTGACCGAAAGGCGGCAAAACGCGTTCGCTACGACTCAAAAGGTGGGTTTCCTGGTCGAAATACAAGCTTAACGCTGGTCCAACTTCCATCACCAGTGTAATGACATCGTGTGGCCGGCCTTCAAAATCTACTTCACCGAGCCAGTGGGATGTCTGGCGACGGTTCTGCAATTGCTTGACCAGCAAAGGTGCCGTGACGCGGATAAACGGACCGGAAGTGGTATTAAAATCCGGCTGCGCGATCGGCGTTACGGTCCCACCGCGGTAACTCACCTGCCAGCCTTCCTCACCCTTGATGATCTGGCTGCCGTCGAAGTCAAAACCGCCACCGGCGCCCTTGTTTTTGCCAACAAAAGTTTCGTTTTTAAAATCGATGGCAGAAAAACTCATCTGCTCGTTTTCATCCCACGGGGCACCGGGCGAACGGCTCTGGTTGGTCGCCCAGGTAGTGAAATGGCTCTTTCGTGCCACGCTGTTCAGGTTGGAGATGGCCTCGGCACCACCATAAGCTTCCAGCGCCGCATCAATGATTTCACCGGCGCGGTTAACCGCTTTAAGCGGCAGGGTTTCCTCGGCGGAAACGAAGGGTGTAACCAGCATCAGGCTGGCCGCAATAGAAATAAAAATTGGTTTATTCATCAGAGTTCCTCGACTGATATATATAGAAAAAGAGCCGGTCCCTCTGGCCCCGGATTGCACCGGTATTCCGGTTCAATGTGCGGGCACCGCCAACACTCAGCGCGCAGTGTGGGCTGCGATGAAGCGAATGTCTCGGGTATAGCGATAAGAAGAAACAGTAATGCGATGAATAGCTTGTGGAGATGGCAAATGCGCTGTAAATGCGATGTATGTGACCAGGAATTGCCTACATTTCGAGTTCAAAGTCCTTGCGACCACAGGAAACACCATTGATCAGAATCTCCACACTATGGGTGCCGGGATAATAGGTTCGCGTGGTTATTTTCCTGATCGCATGTTTGCGTGTCGCAGAAAGCCTGGCCTGCGCTTTGAGCGTGATGGTCTTCCATTTGAAGACCTTGGCCGTTGTGCGCCCATTGGCCTTCTGGTGATGAATGGCATAGTCGATGATCAGCGGTTGTGGTTGGTTTGAGGTAGAGGCGAATGACAGCTCAAACTGCAGGGCATTTCCAAATACAACCCGCGGTGTGAGAATCTTCAATTGTTCAATTTCGATATGGGGTGGCTTGTAACCAAGTGCTGCCAGGGTACCTTTGTGGCCTTGTTTGATCAGTGTTCGACAGGCGTGCTTGATCAGTCGTTGCCGATCCTTGCTGGCATTTTTCAGCCATTTCCCGGCTATTTCAGCCACCAGGTCCGGGTGATCCTTGGCAATGTCGTTCAGATTGTTTGCGACGGAGCGCCGTACGTATTCTTCATCATCATCCTTCAGTGCCTCAAGCAGCGGCAACAGGGGGGTCGGGTCTTCGATAAAAGCGGGTAATTGCGTACCCCAGGGCAGGCGTGGACGGGTGCCTTCCGAAACCAGGCGCCGGACGTGCATATTGGGATCGCTGGTCCATTCCTTGAGTACCGACAAGGTCCGCAGCGGCTCTTTGAGCAATAAAAAGCGAATACCGAACTCCGAACTGGAGCGCTTGGTCATCTCTTTGAACATCTGCATGGAGATATCGAAATATCCCGGTCCATAAAGACCCACGTAGTTAGCCATGGGCATAACCGCCCAACCACTCAGCCCGCTGGGGCTTGCTTGTCTGCGGTTGAAATCGTGTTCGTCATCGGGCGCCAGGCTCGCCAGCATGATGGCGGCCGCTTTTTCAAACTCGGCCGGCAGGTAAGTGGCCATCGCATCGGTGATTTGATCGGAACGTTGTTTGAGTTCCAGTGCTTCGAGGTTATTGGTTGCCGCAGAGATAAAACCTGCCCGGTCGAAATCCGGCCAGGCCAGGGCGAATTGCTCGCCCATCCCATTGATTACATCCTCGTTAAAGAGGTTTTTGAAAGGCTCAGGCACAGGGGTGCTACAGCGTACAGTGGGGTCGTTCTTTTAACCGTTCCAGGTACTTCTGCAGGTTCGGCGTCTGCTCCAGCAAGCCCACGCCATTGCCCCAGTTCAAGGTAAATCCAACAAGGATATCCGTCACCGAAAACTGATTATCAACCAGGTAATCCACATCTTCCAAAAACTTATCCAGCACCTTGGCGGCTTGCACATAGGCCTTGTTGTTCTGCTCAAAAAGTGCCGTTATGCGTTGCTCTTCCGGTATTACGAAGGTATTCCTGGCATTACTCCACACGTAGGCTTCCATTTCGGTCAGGGCAAAACTGACCCATTGAAGATGCAGGGCGCGCTCGCGTGTACCCGAAGGTGCAATCAGCCCTTTCTCCGGTGCAAGGTCCGCCAGGTAGGTGCATATGGCCGCCGCTTCAAATAAAGGCTCACCATCAATCACCACTGCGGGCACTTTGCCCATGGGATTGACCTTTTTTAGCTCATCGCTATGCAGTAACTCCAGACCCTCATGGGTTTTGTATTCAAGCCCAAGTTCCAGCAGCGCCCAACGGACCTGTTTTGAACGGCTCGGGCCGTATTCGTACAAGGTGATATCTGGTGTCATGGCAAACGGTTCCTATTAAGTATTAGTTTTTTTCCAAAATAGCAGAAGAATGCAATCATACAGCTTATTGAGGATTGCGATAAGTATGCTTTACGTTTACGTCAACGTAATGTATGATTACAGCACGTTATTAATGCACGCCGGCAAACTGTGTCGGCCAGGAATGTAGCGGGTGAAAAAGACATACAGCATCAGTGAACTGGCGGGTGAATTCGACATAACCACCCGCACCATCCGGTTCTACGAGGAAAAGGGCTATCTGAACCCGAAACGCGACGGCACCCGGCGAATTTACAGCGCGCCCGACCGTACCAGCCTGAGGCTGATCCTGCGTGGAAAGCGCCTGGGCTTGAGCCTGGACGAAACCGCAGAACTCATCAAGATGTATGGCTCGCCGCGCGGTAACCAAATACAGCTCGAAAAATTTATTTTACGTATCGGTGAAAAACGCGCCGAACTGGAAGTTAAACAAAGAGACCTGGAAGTCGTGTTGAATGACCTGCAGGGTGTGGAAGATAAATGCCACGTTGCGTTGGCAGAATTTGCAGGCAGTAAATAGTATGAATAGCAAACCCGAGGTATCCGGAATAAACCAGGCAGCCGCTGACATCAATGCCAGCAATAAACCAGCGATAGATACGCCATTAAGGTTCGTGACGGCAGCATCCCTGTTCGACGGCCACGACGCAGCCATCAACATCATGCGCCGCCTGATCCAGGCGCAGGGCTGCGAAGTCGTGCATTTGGGCCACAACCGCAGTGTGCGGGATATCGTCCGCGCCGCCATCCAGGAAGATGCCGACGCGATCGCGATCTCTTCTTACCAGGGCGGCCACAACGAGTATTTCCGCTTCATGATCGACCAGTTGAAAGAACGCGGGGCAGGGCATATCCAGATATTTGGCGGTGGTGGTGGCACCATCACGCTGGACGAAATATCTGAACTCGAAGCCTACGGCGTCAACCGCATTTACCACCCCGATGATGGCATGGGCATGGGCCTGGTCGAGATGATCGAGGATGTGGTGCAGCGAGCAGCAGATAAACGACGCTTACCCACCGCGCCCATGCAGGTGATCAAGGGTGATTCACCCTCAATCGCCGCCATGCTCACCGCGCTGGAAGCGGGTTTGCTGACAGAATCCGAGCTCAAGCTGAAAAGACGTGAATGGCAGGGGGCGAAACAGCAGGCACCCGCGATCGGTATCACCGGTACCGGCGGTGCCGGCAAATCATCGGTCACCGATGAACTGCTCAACCGCATGCTGACCAGCTTCCCCGAAAAACATATCGCAGTTCTCGCTGTAGACCCCACCCGCAGACGCACCGGCGGCGCCTTGCTGGGTGACCGCATCCGCATGAACAGCCTGCGCTCAGAAAACATCTACATGCGCTCAATGGCCACGCGCCGCCAGCACCTGGCCACCAGCGCCATGCTGCAGGATGCCATCAGTTTCCTCAAATCAGCCGGTTTTGACCTGGTGATCGTCGAAACCGCCGGCATCGGCCAGTCCGATTCCGAAATCGTCGACATGGTCGATTTCTCCTGTTACGTGATGACCTCGGAATTCGGCGCCCAGAGCCAGCTCGAAAAAATCGACATGCTGGACTACGCCGAACTGGTCATCCTGAACAAATTCGACAAACGCGCCGCTGAAGACGCGCTACGCGATGTGCGCAAGCAATGGAAGCGCAACCACCTCGCCTTCACCATGGAAGATGAAGACGTACCCGTATACCCAACCATCGCCAGCCAGTTCAACGACCCGGGCATCAGCTGGATGTTCGTCAACCTTATGCGCTTAGTAAGAGCAAAACTGGACTTGCTTGAAGACCAATGGACCCCGGACATCGACACTTCAGTCCGTAAACCCAAGGCCACAGTACTGATCCCCGGCAACCGCACCCGCTACCTGGCTGAAATAGCCGAGCAGGGCAGGGACATCAACCAGGATATCGAGCGCCAGGCCGAGGCCACCAGCCTCGCGCAACACTATTACGAGTGCCTGAAAGACCTGGGTGATGCGGCATTACCTGCAGGTTTTGACCTGTACCGCAGCGAAGACATCGCCGGTGACAACGAATACATCCTGCTGCGCCAACGCTACAACTCGGCCTTAAGCGAACTATCAAAAGAGGCCATCGGGCTGCTCAAAACCTGGCCGGCAAGAAAAGAGGGCATCCGCAGCGAACAGTACAGCTACGAAGTACGTGGCCGCGAAATCACCGGCAACAACTACAAGGAATCCCTCAGCAAATTGCAAATCCCCAAGATCGGCATGCCCAGGGACCGTGACTGGGGTGAATTATTGTCATTCCTGATGCGCGAAAACCTGCCCGGCGCCTACCCTTATACAGCAGGTGTTTTCCCCTACCGCCGCCTTGGTGAAGACCCCACCCGCATGTTCGCAGGCGAGGGCACGCCGGAGCGCACCAACCGTCGCTTCCATTACCTGAGCAAAGGTGGTGCAACGGTACGTCTCAGCACCGCATTTGATTCTGTCACCCTGTATGGTGAAGACCCGCACACCCGCCCGGATATCTACGGCAAAGTCGGCAACGCCGGTGTTTCAATCGCCACGCTGGTGATTTGAAGAAGCTCTACTCAGGCTTCGACCTGTGTTCACCAAGCACATCGGTTTCCATGACCATCAACGGCCCGGCACCGATGATGCTGGCATTTTTCATGAACGCTGCGATTGATCAGCAGGTGGAATTGCACCTGAAAGAAAACGGCCAATGGGAAGCGGCTGAGAAGAAGATCAAAGCCCACTTCAAAGGCCGGCAACAGCCAGGCTATGCGGGCGAACTGCCCGAAGGCAACAATGGCTTAGGTCTCGCCATGCTCGGTATCACCGGCGACAAGCTGGTCGATGCTGAAACCTATGCAAGCATCAAGACCGCGACCCTGAAAAAGGTCCGCGGCACCGTGCAGGCAGACATCCTCAAGGAAGACCAGGCCCCGAACACCTGTATCTTCTCCACCGAATTCGCCATGCGCATGATGGGTGATATCCAGCAGTATTTCGTCGATAACGGTGTACGCAATTTCTACAGCGTGTCGATTTCCGGTTACCACATCGCCGAAGCCGGTGCCAACCCGATCAGCCAGTTGGCGTTTACGCTGAGTAATGGCCTGACCATCGTCGAGTATTACCTGGCGCGTGGTATGAACATCGATGAGTTTGCGCCCAATCTGAGCTTTTTCTTCAGCAATGGCATGGATGCGGAATATACCGTGATCGGGCGTGTAGCCCGGCGCATCTGGGCGCGTGCCATGCGCGAGCGTTACGGGGCGAACCGTCGCAGCCAGATGCTGAAATACCACATCCAGACCAGCGGGCGTTCGCTGCACTCGCAGGAAATTCAGTTCAATGATATTCGCACCACGTTGCAGGCCTTGTATGCCTTGTTTGATAACTGCAATTCGCTGCATACCAATGCTTACGATGAGGCCATCACCACACCGACCGAGGAGAGTGTGCGCCGGGCGGTGGCGATTCAGATGATTATCAACAAGGAACTGGGGCTGAACTTTTGTGAGAACCCGTGGCAGGGGAGTTTTATTGTCGATGAACTGACCGATTTGGTTGAAGAGGCTGTTACCAGGAATTCGAACGGATTTCAGAGCGTGGTGGGGTGCTGGGCGCGATGGATACCATGTACCAGCGCAGCAAGATTCAGGATGAGTCGATGTATTACGAGCATAAGAAGCATGATGGGAGCTTGCCGTTGATTGGGGTGAATACGTTCCTGGGTGGGAAGGAGAGTCATGTTGAGGGTGGGGAACTCGAGTTGATGCGTTCCACCGATGAAGAGAAGGATCAGCAGGTCGGGAATGTTGAGATGTTCAGGGATGCGCACCAGCAGAGGCCTCGCGGAGTTGGTCAGGCTGCAGCAGGTGGCGCGTGAGAGGAAGAATACGTTTGAGTCACTGATGGATGCGGCTAAGGATTGCTCGCTGGGGAGCATGAGTCATGCGCTTTATGATGTGAGTACCGGCGGAATATGTAACAGGCTGAGCGAGTGACTCACAGGTATACCCCTCGCCTGGTTGTGCGTATGCTGAAAGGCAGGCAGAAGAGGAAACCCACCATGAAACGGTTATTTTTGGTCATTGTTCTTTGCCTTTTCCCGGGATTCTCGTTTAGTCAAGATAAGGTTGAAAAAACGGCAAACGATCATGTCCACACTGCCGGGCATCACTTTGCAGACCAAAAAGCAGTTTATTGGGATGATGGCAATCAGTTATACGCCCAATTACTTGAATGTGAACGTCTTGGCTTAAATGTCTACACCCAATTCATAAAAGTTCGACCTGGTGATGAAGCTGCATTTCGACACTGTAGGGAATCTCAAAATTATATATGGGGTAGCGTCGACACTATTAAGAATTTTGTTACCTATGACGAATGGCGAGTCTGCATACCCGGTGAAGTAAACGGTTACCAATTATTTGACGTTTTACTTTATTGGTTGAAAGCCAATCCGGAAAAAAGACACCAAGCCCCAATAAGTTCCATTCAATCTGCAATTCAGGCTGCCTGGCCCTGCACATAGGGAAGTTTGTTTCAACGTGACAGCACACTAACTAACAACTTCAAATTCATCAAAATTGCGAGCGAGGATAGACACACTTACACCATCGTGAAAAAGGGGTATACCCCCCTGTTGCGAATGGTCTGCTTTTCACCACAGAGCCGACGTTCACCAGGTACGATTTTCGGCGATACGAAGGACTTCTAACGGCCAAGAGTGGACATTGTCACCGACTAAATCCGAGACTATCTTTTGGCGTAGGCAGCATCTACATGCTGTCTGAAACCATCTCCGTACCAAAGCCTTACTTCGGCCCACCAATCCTCAGGAAGCTTATCAACAAGATCAATTGCATAATATCCATTCCAGACATTCCACTGCTCTGTTGAGTACAAGCCTTGTGTGTGGCGAACATAGGAAAGCTCCCACAAGTTAAGTTCTCGAAGATGTTGCGAGAGCACGCGATGCTTATCTACATCGGAAATTTCCTCGTTGTTTCTCACTTTAATTTCAATCGAAGCTAGTTCTGCGCTGTTGGCAATATCCCCAATCCGTTGATCCTGAATCTGGTACACAAAATTATCATTGACTGACTGCAAAACCGCAGTATTTTGGTTCACGGAATAAGCGACGAAAAGTAACGATGCGACGACTGCCACAGTCTCAAAAATATCCGATATAGCTGCCCATTCGGTCAATTCCCGCTTTTTCATGTCCCTACCTCTTCCGCTGGATGGTATTGAAAGCATAGGTCAGATCCAATAATTCGGCCACGTTTGCGTCCGCTATTGGCCGAGAGCGGAGTTCCCAACCCTTAAAATGATGATTTCTGAATGGCTGCTTCCGGCCAGTAGCGGACATAAACGTGGCCGAATTATTGGGTCTGATCTATGCTTTCAATAACATC
>PVMK01114809.1_pt1 | contig 16990 bp, 16 predicted proteins | sample 1853481 | NCBI WGS metagenome assembly PVMK01 (sample SAMN08533507, study PRJNA380276) | Marine sediment metagenome, whole genome shotgun sequencing project.
CAAGGGTCTTTCCCGCTTCTTCTCGCAGTCCTGCCACATACATCAATCCCAGCCGAATCGATCCATCCTCTTCGAGGCTGCAAAGCCAGTCGGATTGGGCACCATCGATGGGCTTGATGCGATGGTTGTGACGCTGGGAGTCCTTGACCAGTGTGGCCGGATGGTAAAAGCCAATGGGTTGATAGTTCAAAAGGGCCGCATAAAAAGCGGCAGGGTGGTGGACTTTGAGGTAGGCACTGGCATAAGCCAGCAGGGCAAAACTGGCCGAGTGGGATTCGGGAAATCCATAGAGGGCAAAAGAGCTGATGTGGCGAATGATCGTTTCAGCGGCCTTTCCGGTGATCCCGTTGCCTTGGAGACCCTGGTACAGCTTGAGTTCGATTTTTTTCATGCGGGTGTTGGATCTTTTGGAGCCCATGGCCCGCCTCAACTCTTCGGCTTCACCTCCCGTAAATCCGGCCGCCACCATGGCGATGCGCAGCAGTTGTTCCTGAAACAGAGGAATTCCCAAGGTGCGCTCCAGGATGGGTTTCAGGGAGGGGTGCGGATAGGTCACCGGTTCCTGTCCTGTCCGGCGCCTGATGTAGGGATGAACCATCTGGCCCACGATGGGACCGGGTCGGATGATGGCGATCTCCACCACCAGATCGTAAAAACAGCGAGGCTTCAGGCGAGGCAAAGTGACCATCTGAGCCCGGCTCTCGACTTGGAAGACCCCGATCGTATCGGCTTTTTGCAGCATGGAATAGACCTGGGGATCATCGGCAGGAAGATGAGCCAGGTCCAGTTCTTCCCCCGATTGGCGAATGAGCTGAAGAGAATCTTGAAGGGCAGCCATCATTCCTAATCCCAACAGATCCACTTTGATGATTCCTAAATCGGCACAGTCCTCTTTGTCCCACTGGATCACTCTTCTTCCGGGCATGGTGGCATTTTCCAGTGGGACAATGGTGTCCAGATGTCCCTGAGCGATGACCATTCCTCCCGAGTGCTGTCCCAAATGACGGGGAAGGTCCTGGATTTGCCTCCACAGCCGCACAAGGCTTTGCACTCGTGAATGAGAAAGATCCAATCCCGCTTCCTTGAAGTGCTGGGGTAATTCCTTTTCAAGGTCCTCCCCCCTCCAGGCCCTCATGAGGTGGGAGAGGCGATCCAGCGTTTTGGTAGGAAACTCCAGGGCTTTGCCCACCTCGCGGATGGCACTCTTGGCCCGGTAGGTGATGACATTGGCGGTCATGGCTGCGCCCTGTTCACCGTAACGCTCGTAAACGTATTGAAGGACGCGTTCTCGCCTTTCACCACTGGGAAGATCCAGGTCGATATCCGGCCATTCCCCGCGTTCTTCAGAGAGAAACCGCTCAAAGAGCAGGTCCATGCCGACCGGGTCAACAGCGGTGATCCCCAGGCTGTAGCAAACGGCGCTGTTGGCCGCCGATCCACGCCCCTGCACCAGGATATCGTGCTGGCGGCAGAAGCAAACGATCTCCCAGACAATTAAAAAATAACCCGCCAGATCCAGTTTTTCGATCAGATCCAACTCCCGCGCAATCTGTTGCCGAGCTCGTTTGTGGTAAGGACGGTAACGTTGGCGTGCGCCTTCATCAGCGAGCTTTCGCAAATAACTGATCATGCTCTCTCCGGAGGGAACAGGATATTCCGGGAAGCGATAACCCAAATCCTCCAGAGTGAAGTTGAGTCGTTGTGAGAGTTCCACGGTGTGGGCCAGAGCTTCGGGCAAATCTGCAAAGAGTTGCTCCATCTGGGTCGGTGTTTTTAGATGGCATTCCGCATTGCGATTCAGTAACCTCCCCGCTTTGTCCAAAGTGGTCTTGTGACGGATACAGGTGAGAATATCCAGCAGAGGACGGTCCTGGGTCCGGGTATAACGAACTCCGTTGGTAGCCACCAGGGGAAGATGGAGGCGGCGGCTCAATTCGATCAAAGCCTGGTTGACTGCCTCTTGTCGCCGGTCGAAGTGACGCTGGAGTTCGATGTAAACTCGATCCGGACCATAAATTCCCCGAAGTTGCTGAAGGCAGCGAAGGGCTCCTGGGAGACCGCTTTTCTCCAATGCTAGTCTCAACGGTCCTCGAGCCCCGCCCGTCAAGCAGACTAGCCCTGAGGCGAATTCCTCCAACTCATGGGGATGGACCGCTCCTTCCCCCTTCCTGGAGCGCAGCTTCATGCAGGTGATGAGACGGCACAGGTTTTGGTAACCCATTCGGTTTTCAACGAGCAGGGGGAGTTGAGCTGTTTGCCCGCAAGATCCATTTTGCAGGGTGATTGCAGCTCCCACGATCGGTCGCAGTCCTGCTTCGCGACAGGCTTTGTAAAAACGGGGTGCCCCATAGACTCCGTCACGATCCAGTAAAGCCAGGGCGGGATAATTCAGGCGCGCTGCCTCTTTCACCAATTCTTCGGGAAGTGAAGACCCTTCTAAAAAACTAAAAGCGCTGCAGGTATGAAGTTCGATGTAAGACATGGCAGAAAGCTGACAACAGACAACAGACAATAGACGATAGACCAGCTGCAATCCGAAATCAGAAATCCGAAACCTGTGAGCCTCCCTGACCATAGACAACAGACCGGATGACTCAAAGCAGTTGTTAGCTGTCAGTTTGTCTGTTGTCTGTTGTTTGTTGTCTGTTCTTTAATCGTAAATTCCTTCCAAAAACCAGGCTTTCTTGCAGTGATCCCAATAGATCCGGCAAATCGATCCATCCTGCAGTTCCACATCCCATTCATCGCGAGACCACTCATGATTTGTCCCAGTCCACCAATCTCCGGAAGAGCGCCAGGGTCCGGCACAGGTCACAACCTGGTGGGATCGAATGCGTGTGGGTCGGGGAGGACGAAATCTCCGCAGGGAAAGTTGCGTGATCTCTGCTGCTCTTTTTTCTTTTTTCTTTCTTCTTTTTTCTGCGGGCGCCGCGAAGGGCGCTCTCTCGATGGCATCGGGACGACGAGTATCTCGTAAAGCAGGAGATCCGATATTGCTCTTTCCAAGCAGGGCGGTGAGCCGTCCCAAAGTATGGGACATCTTCTCAGGACTGGGGAGGGGAGGTTCAAGCAGCGAGTACTGGATGAGTCGTGGAGGAGCTGGGATGGCTTGAAGCGAAACACCCACAATTCCTGAGTTAGGCGGATGGGATTGAAGATCTAGACGCAGAAGTGAAAGGAGAAGTTTTGAATGACGCGTGGGGGAAGCCAGGTGGAGAGTCCGTTCGTAGATCGTACGGTCGTCCAGTCGCAAGACAAGATGGAGAGCGCGAACGGCCAATCCGTAGTTTCGAAGGCGAGCACAGAGTTGTTCCAGGATTCTTCCCAGAATAAAGGTGAGTGATTCGAGTGAATCCAGTGTCCATTCCAGTTCCTGACTTTCTTCAAAATGAGGTCCTTCCACATGGGATGGAAAAGATTCAACGTCTTGGCCCCGCGCCATTTTCTGCAGACGCAATCCTGCTTGTCCCAGACGGGCGACTAATGCTTCTTCCGGCAGGGCCGCCAGCTCGCCTAGAGTACGGATACCCCACTGGGAAAAAATCGAAAGAAGTTTGCAGTCGGGCTCCGGTAAAGCCAGGGAGAGCAGGTGGACGGGCAACGATGCCAGGAAATCCCCTTCCTCGCCGGGAGGAACAACGGTACCCGATTGAGTTTGAGCCGCAAGAATAGCCGTGATTCGTGTGGAAGAGATCCCGACTTTGAGCGGATGAATTTGTCGGAGCAGTTTCTCAAGGGCCGTTCCTTCAAATCTCGCTGTCACCTCTAGAAGGAGTCCGTCCGGAGGACAAATCTTGATCCGGGGAGAGAGCTTCTGAGCGATGGCCAGTCGGGACGGATTGGAGCTAAAAATGGCTATAAAACGTGGCATGGTTGGGATTTTTTCCTCGTAGCAATTCAACTTCTGTGCAAATACCCCGTAACAGACAGGCGTGCCGCAGGGGAGCTTCCCTGCTGGTGAAACTCCACTGAGCTTTGCGCCGTCGAAGCGAGATCACCACGGATGCTGCACTGCCCGCTGTGGCTGCATTCCCCAAGATCAGTAAAATCGTGGGTGTTCCCTGAACAGCCCGTTTCAGCCTGAACCAACAACGAAAGGGGATTGTGTGAAGGGCTTCCGGATGGGTCTCCCTGCCCTGAGTCCCCGGATCGAGCACCACGACTCCAAACCCGCCTGCTTGAGCCAGAATGTCGACTGCTTTTAAGGCCCCACCACGGACCCAAAGTAAGCGCTTCAGGTCAATCCCTGCTTTTTGAGCAAAAGCCGGATCCAGTGAAGAGAGGGAATCAACGTAAGCAACCACTTCTCCTCGTTGGGTTGCTTGAGACAGGATGGAAAGAAGGAGACTGGTTTTTCCACTGGAAGAAGGTCCTATGATCTCCGTGATTTGGCCGCGTGGGATGCCGCCTGAAAGCAGAAGATCCAGGTGCTTCATCCCTGTAGATAAAAATGTTTTCTGCGTCTTTTCCTGGAGTTGTGATCCTCGAAGAGTAGAGTCGATTCTTTGACGAGCGGTCGCGTGATGCAGCATAGTTTCACCTTTTGTTCACCTATGGTAGTGCCACGATTTCCTGCTGTCAATGGATTAATTCGGGGATAATTCTGGGACAGGCCCAGAATTCTTTGGTAAAGCCCCATTATTCCTGGAGAATTTTTAGGGCTGGCACTGAATTCACCCAATAATTCTCGCCCAAATCCACAATTCATTGACAGGGTCAGGTTTTCCGTGTATTCCGTGTGGAATGAGCTTTCTTTTGCCTGCGGGGACTCTATGGTGGCGGGAACTGGTGCGATTTTACAGGCAACGCAGCCGTGTGTTGGGTGCTCTGGGAACTCCCCTGGTTTTCTGGCTTCTCATTGGATCGGGAATTGGGGCTTCTTTTCGCCCTCCTTCAGCACCGGCCGGAATGAACTACCTGGAATACTTTTATCCGGGAACCATGATTCTGATCATTCTTTTCACAGCCATTTTTTCCACTATCTCCGTCATTGAGGATCGCAAGGAAGGATTTTTGCTCTCTGTTCTGGTTGCCCCCGTATCCCGCTCCGGATTGGCTCTGGGCAAGATTCTGGGGGGAGCCACACTTGCCTTTCTTCAAGGATTTCTCTTTGTGTTAGTGGCTCCCCTGGTGGGTATCACTTTGAACTGGGGGCAGGTCGTACTTCTGGCGGGAGTCCTTTTTCTTATCGCATTTTCACTGACTGCACTGGGCTTCGCCTTTGCCTGGAGGATCGATTCCACCCAGGGTTTTCACGCCATCATGAATCTCCTGCTTTTTCCCATGTGGCTGCTCTCCGGTGCTCTTTTTCCCCCCTCTGGAGCCTCCACCTGGGTAGGATGGGTGATGAAAGTCAATCCCCTGACCTATGAATTGGCAGCGGTGCGTCACCTGCTGGATCCACAAAGTCCCATGTTGGAGTTGGGATTTCCTTCGTTGCCTCTCAGTGTACTGGTGACGGTGCTGTTCAGCTTGGGAATTTTTCTGGTTTCCTTTTTGGTGGTCCAGCAGCGTAGCGTGCCCACTCTGGAATGATCTCCATCGGCGATTTACCCACCCTCAATGCAGTGCTCAATGGAACGAGTGCTGTTTTGCTCGCTTTCGGTTATCTGTTTATTCGGCGAAAGAAGGTGAATTTGCACAAGGCCTGTATGGTGAGTGCCTTTGTGATCTCAACCCTGTTCCTTGTTTCCTATCTGATCTATCACTATCATGCCGGGTCGAAGCCCTTCCCGGGCGAGGGTTGGACTCGCCCCCTGTACTTCGCCATTCTGATTTCTCACGTCATCCTGGCCACGGTCACTTTGCCTTTGTCCATCGTCACACTGGCGCGTGGGTTAAGAGGTCGCTTTGAAAAGCATCGAAGCATTGCTCGCTGGGCTCTCCCCATCTGGCTCTATGTTTCGGTCACCGGCGTGGCGGTGTATCTAATGTTGTATCGTTGGTAGCTTATTGATTCAAGGAGTCTTATGGAACCCAACACCGAAAAAGTCTACCCGCCATCTTCCTACCTGGTTGCCTATAAAGATATTGAGTTCTTGAAAAGAGATGACCTCCGTCCTGTTCGGCTGCAACTGGAACTGCTGAAGCCTGAGCTGATCATGGAAGAACACAAAATCGTTTCCACGGTCGTGGTATTTGGCAGTGCCAGGCTGTTGAGTCGGGAGGAAGCCGAAAAGAATCTGGCCGATGTTGAAAAAAAGGCTGCCCAGAACCCGGACCAACCCGATGTACAGAAAGGCTTGGTACGAGCGCGGCGTTTGGTCGAGAATTCGCGCTACTATGAAGAGGCCAGAGAGTTTGCCCGGCTCGTTTCATCAACCTGTCAACTGGACCGAGGCAACTGCGATTTTGTTATGGTCACCGGTGGGGGGCCGGGGATCATGGAGGCTGCCAACCGGGGAGCCTCCGAAGCGGGTGCCAAATCGGTGGGTTTGAACATCACTTTGCCCCTTGAGCAAAAGCCCAACCCCTACATCACACCGGAACTCTGTTTTCAATTTCATTACTTTGCCCTGCGCAAAATGCACTTTTTGTTGCGCGCTAAAGCCCTGGCGGTGTTCCCTGGAGGCTTTGGGACCCTGGATGAGATGTTCGAAACGTTGACCCTCATTCAGACCCGCAAAATGAAGGCCATCCCGATCCTGTTGTTTGGAAAGAGTTACTGGAGTCAGGCCGTCAATTTTGAGTTTCTGGTCGAACAGGGCACCGTCTCTTCTGAAGACCTGCAGCTTGTGAGCTATGTGGAAACTGCCGCCGAGGCCTGGCAGAAGATCATGGATTTCTACGGAATTGAGAATCCGGAATGAGTTCGCCTAGTGGAGGGTTACTGCAACCAAGTCAGGGGTCAGGAGGTCAGGCGACCTCGATTGCCCGTTCCTTGTGCTCGAACTGCTTGATTTCCTTGTCGGACATCTTCAGCCGAGACTTGGTCTTGTAGTAGTGAGGGTGCTGAGCCTTTACCGCATTGTAGACCTCGTCCCAGCACTCGGGACAAGCGTCAAGGTGGGCAAAAAAGATTAATTGATCGTCCACGTCCAACTTATCGGACAAATAGTAAGCCAGTAGTTTCCGGGGGCATTTGGTCGTCATTTTCACTCTCCTCTAATCAAGTGCACTGTATAAAGAAGGTTCTTTTGGCAAAAAGTTTCAAAGATTTTTGATTTAATGGGCTAAGCGGTTGCACTGATTGAAATCACCTCGAGCCTTTTGCTATCTTATCCGCCTATGATTTCAGCTACCCAAATCCGCAAAGGAATGATTCTTATCTACAAAGATCAGCCTCACCGCGTTCTGGAGTTTCAACATCGGTCTCCTGGCAAGGGACCGGCCTTTGTGCGGGTTCGCTTGAGAAATCTCCTCACAGGAGCTTCCTATGAACACCGGTTCAGCTCTGGAGAGAGTGTGGAACGGGCGGTTCTGGACCAGCAGGAAATGGAGTTTCTCTATAAGGAAAGCTCCCACTATCACTTCATGAACACTGAGAACTTCGAACAGTTTCCCATCGAGAAGGAGCTTTTAGGAGAGTTCAAAAACTATCTTAAAGAAGGATTCAAGGTTCAGGTCGAGTTCTTTGACGGGCAACCCATTGGCGTGGAGATGCCGTCCTACGTAGAGTTGAAGGTGGCGGAGACGGAACCCGAACTCAAGGGAGCTACTGCCAGCAATTCCCCAAAACCCGCCACCCTGGAGACTGGCGCAGTCATTCAGGTTCCTCCCTTTATTCGTCAGGGCGAGATCGTACGGGTGGATCCCAGCGAGGGCCGTTACCTGGAACGGGCTAAAGGCTAATCCGCTGACCGCGGTCAGCGGAAATTCCAAATCCCAAACTCCAAATCCCAAACAAATTCCAAATTCCAAACGTGACCTGGAACTTGAAACCTGGAACCTGGAACGCGCGCGAAGCGCGTCCTGTCACATATTCTTGTAATCCGGTCCCCCTCCACCCTCAGGGGGGAGTCCAGCCAATGATCTGATAGGCATCCATAATGTCGCAGGTCTTGCAGTGGACACAGTTGCTGAAATTGAGCTGTAGACGGAGTTGGTTGTCCTGCTCGATCATTTCGTAAACGTGGGCGGGGCAAAAGTGCTGACAAGGATTCCCGTACTCCTTGACGCACCGATTGTTACAGATGTCGAAATCCAGAATCTTCAGGTGGCACGGTTGATCTTCTTCGTGTGCCGTGTTCGAATAATAAACATCGGTCAACTTGTCAAAGGTGAGCTGGCCATCAAAGGCCAGTTTCTCCGGCTTAACATCCGATTCTCGGAAATATTCCTTGAGTGGCTTCATTCGAGTATGACCAGGCAGAGTGGGATACGGATCTTTGATTCCCCTGCCGTTGGTCAGAAATTGTAAACCCGCATGGAACATTCCTGACCAGAAACCGCTCTGGAATGCCTGTCGAAAATTACGAACTCCCCAAAGTTCCTTCTTGGCCCAGCTTTTCTCAAAACGGTCCGCGTAACCTTGCAGCACGACTTGAGAGTAATCCTCCTGAAGAAGAGCTTCGAAGATAGTCTCTGCAGCCAGCATTCCTGATTTGACGGCCAGATGGATTCCCTTCAAGCGCTGGACATTCAAGAATCCTCCCGAGTCACCCACGATGAGCAGGCCGTCGGCATAGATCCGCGGCATCGAGTAATATCCTCCTTCCGGGATGGCCTTGGCACCGTAGGAAAGCACCTCGCCTCCCTTCAGCATTTCCTGGATGAAGGGATGGGTCTTGAACTGTTGGAAGATCTGATGCCCATCCAGCCGGGGATTCTCGTAGTCCAGGCCGACGACAATACCCAGGTCGATCAGATTGTCCTTCATGGTATAGACAAACCCGCCGCCGAAGTCTTGGGTGCCGAGTGGGAACCCAAGGGTGTGGTAGGCAACGCCGGGTTGGACCTCCCGAGCTGCTCGCCAAATCTCCTTGACGCCAATAGCGTAGATCTGTGGATGCCTTCCCTCGTTGAGACGGAAGCGGCGTTCGGCCTGAAGAGTCAGGCTCCCTCGCGGACCTTCACCCAACACGGTCAGCTTGGCAAGCACATCCATTCCCGGCTCGACATTCGGTTTGGGATTCCCATTTTTGTCGATCCCCTTGTCGCCCATCCGCACTCCTACCACCGAATCACCTTCATAGAGCAACTCGACTGCAGGAAATTCGGGGTAGACATCGATGCCGTTCTTCTCGCACAGTGCGGCCAGCCATTTCACGATTTTTCCCAGCGAAGCCACGTAGTAACCATGATTGTTTAAGGGAGGTGGAGTAACGGGAGAGCGAAAGCTCTTGTTCTTGCTGAGGATGTACAACGCGTCATCGTCCACGGGTGAGTCGTAAGGGGGCTCCTCGCCATTGAACCCCTCAAGCAGTTCATCAAAGGCACGGGGGTCAATAATGGCTCCGCTCAGAGCGTGAGAGCCAATCTCTCTGCCTTTTTCGATGACCAGCAGGGTCGGATCACTCAACTTACCGCCCGACTTTGCTCCTGACTCAACGGCCTCATTGTGCTCCCGAATCAACCGGGACAAGTGCAGAGCACTGGCCAAGCTGGCTGGACCGGCACCGACGAATAGGACGTCCACTTCAAGTTTTTCACGATCCATCGGTTGCTATGCTAGCATACAGACAACAGACAACAGACAACAGACAACTTAGTCTCTAATTTGGGCCAGAATTCATCGTCCACAGGACATTCAGGTAACCCACACTGTGTTAATCAGCTGTTTTCTCTTCTTGAATGTCAGCTGTCAGTTGTCAGTCTTTCCCGCTTCTGGGAAACCCGCAAAACGGCTTCCAGTCCCAACCAGAAAGAGAGCAGAAAGATTCCTCCGCCGAGGATCAGCAGTAGATAGGTTTCGCTGTTCCAGAAGTCTCGTATTTTGATCACCATGGCCGTCAGGGTGGTGATCAGCATGAACACCATGGGTACCCCTGTGTACCAGTAGGGACGGCCTCGCTGCATCAGATAGAGGGTGATGGTCAGAAGGGTGAGGGCACCCAGGATCTGGTTGGTTGTCCCGAACAGTTGCCACAAAGCCAGGCCGGCAGCTTGCCCATTCACTTTGTAGAAGGCAAAAGAACCGATGACGGTCACGGCTAAGATAGAGGCAACATAGCGATTGGCGAGGAATGGTAGCCGGAGAGTTTCGCTCATTTCCGAGATGTTAAAGCGCAACAGTCGCGTTGCCGAATCCAGGGTGGTCAAGGCAAACGAGATCGCCACCAACGCTACAAAGGCTTTTCCCACGTCCAGGGGAAGTCCGAGCTGGCTGATAAAGAGTGCCGAGCCGTCAATAAAGGCCTGCATGTTGGGCCCCAAACCGTCAGCCAATTCCCAGGAGTTGTAGTGTGCCATCCACAAATCCCGGGTCAGAAATCCCGCCGTACAGGCCAGAACTGAAGCCAGACCCAGCAACGATTCTCCAATCATTCCTCCATAGCCGATGAAGGTAGCATCGCTTTCCTTGTTAATCTGTTTTGCGGTGGTGCCCGAGGACACCAAGCCATGGAAACCGGAGATGGCTCCGCAGGCAACGACGATGAAGACAAAAGGGAAAAGAGGCGGTGCGCCTTGAGGATGAGTTTGCAGCGCGGGAGCTGCGAACTCGGGCCGCAGGACAAAAAAGCCGGTGAAGATGCAGGCCAGCCCCAGGTACAGAAGTAAAGAATTGAGGTAATCCCGAGGCTGCAAGAGGACCCAAACGGTGAGGACCGAAGCCGTCAAACTGTAAAGCAGCAGCAGAATGCTCCACGTGCCCAGGGTAAGATCGAGGGTGGGTAATCGAATGCCCAGCCAGACACTGAGCAGGGTAATAGCCAGGGCAACAGCCGTGATTTTCCAGATTGAAATATTCTTCCTGTAGACCAGCCAGCCAACCACCAGGGCAAGCACCATCAGTGTGGCACTGGGATAGACCGCTTCCGGATTATAGGCGGTAGTGAGAAGGGTGGCGCAAACGTGTACGAAAACACCCATGGCCAGGGCAATCAAGAAAAAGATGATGATATGAAAGAGAGTTTTGGCTCTCTTGCTGACGATCGATTCAGCGACCTTGCCGATCGACATCCCGCGGGCCCTCATGGAAACGACCAAGGCTCCAAAGTCATGGACAGCTCCAATAAAGAGTGTTCCGAAAACGACCCAGAGCATGGCTGGAACCCAACCCCAGATCACGGCAATGGCGGGTCCCAGCATGGGAGAGAGTCCCGCAATGGAGGCATAGTGATGTCCAAAGAGAACGTATTTGTTGGTGGGGATGTAGTCGATGTCATCCTGAAGCTCATGAGCAGGTGTGAGAGCTTGGGAATCCAATTGAAAGATTCGCCGTCCTAGATATTTGGCATAGATGTGGTAACCGGCCAGATAGAGAGCGAAGCAGACGAGAGTTGCCAGTAGGGGAACCATGACCCTATTTCGAGCGTCTCATCCGGTCGGCAGCTCTACTCACAGGAAAAAAGGTATTCCTTGAAGCCATTTCTCAGCAGGAAGGAATTGCTGACGCGGAAATTAGGTATCAGTTTATTGAGATCGGTTTGCTGGTATCTAGGGCACTGACGCAGGACCGTAGAGTTGGTCTGGTAAAGTAAACGGTCGTGCTGCACGATCTGAAAGGTGGTGGGTTTCTCGGGGACGTACTGTGAGGTGGAAATGAGCGCAAACAACAACGTTCCCTTGTGACAGAAGTGACTCAAGTGAAGAATCAGAGATTGCAGCTCGTCACGCTCTAAATAGTTGAAAAGGTCCCAGCCCAGGATGATGTCGAAACGAGTGTTCTTTTGATTGGGTAAAAGGTACTCGAAAACCGCCTGGTAGGAGAGCTTATCTTCAGAAAGATAGTCGAAGGAGGTCAGGGTCCGGTAAAAGTCTTCAATGTAAACCTTGCAGGAAAACTGGGCAAAGAAGTCAACGTTGGCTCCCAAAGCAGGTCCCAGGTCGAGGATATGATATTTTCGCTGGAGACGCAGCTGATCGTACAGGACCTTGAGTGCAAGAGAAGCGCTGGTTTCAGGCTCAGGTGAAGAGTCCTCCATGGGCTCCTCTTTCGACTTCAAACCCAGCCCAGAGAACCACTGCTTCATGCTCGGGGTGTGTCGGCCTTGGCACCGACACGGTGTTCCTTGTTTGGTGGGGTGTTTTTTGCGGGCTTCTCTTTGGGCACGGAACTAGGTTCGAGTTGAGAAGGGGTCGATCTCGGCCCGATCGAAGCTTCTTCCAACGGAGGCTTTTCCCCACCCTCCTTGGACTCCATGTCGATGGCTCCCTTGAACCTTGCGCCATCCTCCAAGTTAACCCGCGGCGCTGTCATGTTTCCGCGGACCATCCCTGATTTCCGGACGATGATCTTCTCCTCTCCGAAGAGATCACCCTCGACCTCTCCCTCGACGGAGATGATTTTTCCATAGATATCGGCTTGAACGCGTCCCTGCTTTCCCACCGTGACGTTGTTCTTCTTCAACTCGATTCTACCTTCGACTCGGCCCTGGATCATCAAATCTTCCTCTCCTGTGAGTTCCCCTTTGATTTTGATGGAGGGGCCGACGACTGCATTTTCTTTCAATTGTTCGATGGGATTCTTCTTGAACCTCTGGGCCGGGAGTTCGGAATTCTCTTCTTCTGGCTTTTTCCACATGGTGGCACACTCCTGACGTGTGAGTCATTTCTACCAATTAAACGCCCAGGAAGTCAAGTCGACGGATTCCTGCAAGCCCTTGTGAAATAGAGTAAATAGGGGTGGTTAAAAGGGCCAAAAGAGAGGAATGATCAAGGAGGCTAGAATCCAAAAGATGAGACTCAAAGGGCCACCCACCTTCAGGAAATCGGAGAACTTATATCCTCCCGGGCCGAAGATGAAGAGATTCGTCTGATAGCCAATCGGTGTCATAAAACTGGCGGAGGCCGCAAACAAGACAGCCATGACGAAAGGCTCAGGGTGCACCTGCAGCTGCTGGGCCGTGGAGAGGCTGATGGGAATCATGAGAATGGCCGTAGCGTTGTTCGTCATAACAGAGGTGAGAAGCGAGGTCAGCAGATATATTCCTGATAGAACCGCGACGGGACCCAACACGTCCAGTTCACTGACCAGTGTTGTGGCAATTAGGCTGGCTAGCCCTGTGTTTTCCATCGCCGACCCCACGGGAATCAAACAGGCCAACATCACGATGGTTTGCCAGGAGAGGTGGCTGTAGAGGTCTTGAAGTCGCAAACAACCGGTCAAGAGCATCAGTCCCACACCCAACACCGATGCTTCTACGATGGACAGAACGTTCAAGGACACCAGTGCAACGATTGCCAGGAAAATGCCGACGGCATAGTAGATCTTGTCCTTGCGCACGAAGGTTCTAGGGACTTCCTCCAGGACGAGAAAATCAGAGGACTTCATCAATAACTGAAGTTGCTCCCGGCTAGTCAGGATCAGGAGCGAATCTCCGTACTCCAGCCGGATCTTTCCGATCTTTTCCCGAATGGTGCGCCCGTGACTGCGGATCGCCAGGGCATTGGCTTTGTAGGTTTGGCGAAAATTGACCTCTTTCAGGGTACTGTCCACTAACCCGGAGACAGGGGAGATAAAGGCTTCGACCAGTATTATATTTTCGTCTTCCAGATCCTGATCCTCAACCGTCAAGGCCTTGATGCTAACCCCTTGTGATTCCTGTATCTGCAGCAGGGTTTGAGGATCCCCCTGAACCAACAGGATGTCACCTTCCTGCAGCTGGGTTTCTTTGGCTGAGGGAAGCAGTTTTGTCGTGCCTCTGAGAATCTCGATGACTTCCAGGCCATATCCTTCCCTGAAGTTGGAGTCGGCGATCGACTTCCCAATCAGGGGAGAGTCATCTTTGAGGATCAGTTCAGTAACGAAGTTCCGTAAACGGTATTCCTTGGTGAGGCTATCACGGGTTCTTCGTGAAGGAACAAGATAGCGGCCGATGAAAAGAAGATAGCAGGTTCCTACTGCGAAAAAGATCAAGCCCACCTGTGAGAACTCAAACATCCCAATTTCCCAGTTCAGGTGATCCAGGGCCAGAGAGTAAACGAGGAGATTGGTGGAAGACCCGATCAAGGTACAGGTACCTGCAAACATGGCCGCAAAGGACATGGGCATCAAAAGTTTGCTGGGATCCAGACGTTGTTCCCCAGCAACGGCGATGGTGAGGGGGAGAAAGAGGGCCACTGCTGCCGTGTTGTTGATGAAGGCCGACAGAATACCGACTGCCACAATGATGGAAAAGAGAAGTCTGAACTCGCTCTTCTGCGCCAAATGGACCAGCGTGTCGGACAGGTAGTTGAGTGCCCCTGTGTTTTGAATCCCATAGCTCAAGGCCAGCATACAGGCAACGACCACCGTTGCAGGATTCCCGAAACCTGCAATCGCTTGCTGAGGGGAAACGAGATCAAAGACGACCAGACTGCTCAGAACCAGAACGCTCACTTTGTCGACAGGAAAGACTTCAAGGGCAAACAAGAGCACTGCCCCTGCGATAATGGCACTGAGCAGTAGCATTTCAACGGTCATGGTTCAACTTTCTCGTGTAAAAAGAGGTGTAACACAGGTTAACCGTTCAGCTTTTCTTTTTCAATAAGTTCATTGTCCAGTAAAGAAAGGACGGCATCATTCCAACCCTTGGGTCCGGGAGTATGAGCTCGGTGGCCGCCAGGAAGTTCGTCGGCCAGGGGAGCGATGCTGTGCGGGTTTGGGATGATGACGGGGATATCGACCTCTTCCAGCATACTCAAGTCATTCCGACTGTCTCCTAAACCCATGGATCGAACCCGACCCCCTCGATTCGCCTGATAGAGCCGGATGAGTTGGGCCACGGCTCCGCCCTTCCCACTGTTGCTGCTCAGGTGAAGGAATCTTCCCCCTTGAATGAGTTTCAGGCCGAGCTGTTGCACTTTTTCTTCCAGCTGACTTCGATTGGGGTGAGGAGTCACAATGCTGAAGGGGAGATCGAACTCTCGCTGAAGTGAACGCTGAGCCTGCTCCAGAGAAAGTCCCGAGCTCTCAGCCAGCTCCGAGGCCGTCAATTGGTCAAAGCTGTGGACGGTCAAACCACACTCCCCACTGATTCGGGCAAGAATCTCTTGGAGCTGGGTATAGGGGAGTCCCCGTGAGACGACAAGAAAGTGACCGCTTTTTCGGGTTTTCACCGGGAGGTTGGCAAAGTAGCTTTTTGGGATGTAAATCCCTCCTCCATTTTCCACGATGAAAGGGTCTTTGTTCTTGATTTCCTTTCGAAAGGGGATCATTTCAGCAGCCGTTTTACTGGTGCAAAAAACAAGGGGAATCTGCCTCTCCTGCAACTTGGCCAGAGCTGGGAGGGCCGGAGAATAGTCGTAGGTGCGATGGTCTAACAGGGTCCCATCCAGGTCACTAAAAATGATTTGCAACATCGAAACACTGCCTTCATTCTACTGAGATCGGGGTGGACAACCTGTAGGGTATTGGATCGTGGAGCTCTGCTTGCTGGAAACCGCGAAGCCGTAAAAGACAACTGTCACAGTGCCCACAGGCAATCTCTTCTTCCTTGTAGCAGGACCAGGTGAGGTGGAAAGGGACTTTTAATGCGACTCCCATTTCAACGATTTCCTTCTTGCTCAGATGGATGAGGGGCGTGACGATCTCGATCGAAGTGTCCGGTTTTGTACCTTCTTCGATGACCGTATTAAAAGCTTTGAAAAAAGACTCCCGACAGTCTGGATATCCTGAACTATCTTCTTGGACTGCTCCCATATAGATCCACCGTGCCTTTAAAACTTCGGCCCAACTCGTCGCAATGGAGAGCAGATTTGCGTTACGAAAGGGAACATAGGAAACGGGAATTTCTTCTCGATCCAATTCTCCCTCGGGCAGAGCGATGGAGGAATCGGTCAAGGCTGAACCACCCATTTTTCGGAGGTGGGTAGGGTCGGCTACAAACCGTTCCGAGACCTGGTAGTGATCGGCGATCTCGTTGAAAGCCCTTAATTCTCGGGCTGCTGTGAGTTGGCCATAGTTGACGTGCAGAAAGGCGAGAGGCAGTCCCCGGGAGTGAGCGACCGCGGCCGTTACACAACTGTCCAAGCCACCACTGACCATACAAACTGCATCGGACATCCTCCCGATTCTAGCATGAGTGGTGATAGTATGATCGTTCGATGGAGAGCGAGGAAGAAAGGCTTCGAACGTTAATACACGACTTTTTCCAGGCCTATCCAGACTATATTTTTTGCAGGACGCTGGGTGCGAACATCATCGATCGTGTGACGACCTATGAGGGTGCAACCGCCATTCTGGCCAAAAGAGCACGGGCAGCTGAGCAAAATCGCCAACAGATTGATGAGAAGCTGGATCACTTCAGCGTCGAAATCCGTGGGCAGCCGAGTCGGGCGAAAGATCTCTCACTGAGAGAAATCATGCGGCAGGAGGACCCAGAGCTTCGGGAGATTGCGAACTTTTACTTGAAACATCCCTATGCTCATAGACGGACCAAGAAGAGTCGTCTCTTGCCGCGTTGGATCCGCACTTTCTTTCTGAGTGCATTGTTGGGTCACGCGAAGGATCGAAAGTTGGATCTTGATTATGATGCCTATTTCGACATGCTCAGGCTGCTCTAGCCAGGATAATGGGTACTCCATCGATACCTTGAGGCACTCATGCTGGAGACCGTGAAGAAATCCACCATCATCATCCTTGTGACCCTGCTCTCAATCTCTGCAGGCTCCATCCTTCTCCTGCGTTACTACGAGGTGGATCTGGTTCATACCATCGTACTCGATGCGGTCATCCAAAAGGCGCCTCAGGGGTATCCCAGTCAGGAGATATCGCAGGCCTTTGCTGCAGCTCGCCGAAGGGCCGAACAGGACAATCGGGAAGAAGCCTATCTGGAGGAGCTGTTTTCTTTTTCCCGGCGACTGGAGAAGAGCCAGTTGCTGAGTAGGGATGAACTGGAGGAGTTGCTTGATGAAGTGAGACAGACAGGAGACCGCTGACCCCGGTCAGCGGAAATTCCAAATCCCA
>PVMK01126262.1_pt1 | contig 16990 bp, 10 predicted proteins | sample 1853481 | NCBI WGS metagenome assembly PVMK01 (sample SAMN08533507, study PRJNA380276) | Marine sediment metagenome, whole genome shotgun sequencing project.
GAGACTGCCCGCGCTGGCGCTAGAGTGGCGCTCATCGTCCTTCTCCCCTAATGATAATCCTCGATGTCTTCAATTAAAAGATACGTCCCTTTCTCGTCTTCCAGTCGCTGAAGAACCAAACGGAATTGGCTCCTCAGAGCCAAGGACCTTTGATTCTTCCGCTTCCCTTTGAGCTTTTCGTAGTGTAGATGCTTGAGTGCGTAGAAATCGCGTTCGTCCGGAGCGGCTTCGATAATCGCCATGACTTCAAAGAAGGCATCGACAACTTGGCTCGAATATTTCTTGGCACCAACCCCTTTTTGGTACATCTTTTCGAGCTGGTTCTTCGAAAATCGAAATCGCACGTCCCTCCTATAATCTAGGGCCAAAACCTTGATATGTCAATACACTGATTCACCGAATAGCTGAATTCGTGTTTTCCAGGATAGGTGCCACCCTTCGCATTGTTGAATCATGGGTCCACGTACCAGACGCATTTCGCATTCAACCTGAGCCAAGGGCATGGGCATGATCCGCACTATTCACCAGGTGTCTGCTGAGGCACAATAGGCGCGGATGAAAGGGATAGTACCTTGCTTTTCCCGCCCTTGATTGCACCACGCACGAAGATCGTTCTGAAAGGGCCTTGCGGCGTCGAGAAGGCGTGAACCCGGGCCCTCTACGGTCCGGCTGCGGCTTCAGCAGAGAGGCTCGGGGAGGAGACGGCCGGCAGGGCCGTTCGAGCGCTGGCTGGGAGCAAGATCGGGCAAGCCTCCGGCAAGGGCTGCGTCAGCGGCGGTGCGAGGTCAGATCACGACCCGACGGCGGTGAGGCTCCCGGGCGGTCCTCTGCCCGGCTCGATGCCCCTGGATGCCAGGTGGTCGAGGATCTTGTCGATCACCTCTGGCTGGGTGATCACCGCCAGGACCCGCATTCTTGACCCACATCGAGGACAGTCCAACGGATCGGTCTCGTACACCAGTCTTATCAACCGCGCCCAGGCCCTCCTCCTGGCCTGGCGCTCGGCAGACGACAGGCCGTCGATCTCGTCGTTCTCTACGTGTGTTTCCAGCTCGGGGTCCCGACCCTTGCGGCGCCTCCCGCGGGAGACGTTGCTATACCAGGCATAGTAAAAGACCGTCTGCCTCCTGGGCTCCGGGATGTAGGCGATCACGCGGGCCAGGAAGTCGAGAGCATCGATGTGCTCTGAGGCGCCGGGCTGCCCCTTCCTGGCCTTTCTGGTGTACGCCACCTCGTCCGAGCCCTCCTCCCAGGCCATTCTCTGAAGGCTCACGGGCGGGCGCAGGATGTAGCGCGCCAGACGCTTGAGAGCGGCCTCATCCTCGGGCTCGACCTTGACGCTGGCGTCAGCCGAAAAACCAGTCCTGTGGCGCCACGAAAGCAGCAGCTGCTCCCGCTCCTCGGAGAGCAGCCCCTCGTCCTTCAAGAGCTCCAGCACCTTCTTGCGGAACAGCAACTCGGCGCAGCGCTCGTCCACGAATGGTACCGGCGCCCAGCTCCCGTCCGGCGTCCACCCGCCGCGCGGGGCCAGCGCGTGCACGTGGGGGTTGAGGCTCAAGAGATCACCGCACAAATGCACCGAGGCGACCATCCCGGTGCGGAAGCCCTCGACCCCGATCGCAGCGGACGCCATCAGCTCCTGAACGGTCTCGTAGGCCGCCCGGCACAGCTTGCCCAGCAGCTCGCGGTGGCGCAGAAAGTAGGGGCGCAACATTTTTGGCAAGGTAAAAGTCCACATGAAATGTCCGACCGGCTCGAGTACCTCGTCGCACAGCAGAGCCGTGAACTCGGCCGCCCGCTTGGCCCCACACGAAGGGCAGAAGCCACGTCCGCGACAGCTGCAAGCCACCAGGAACTCGGCCTGGCACGACTCACACCAGATTCTGGCCAGGCCTGCCCGAAAGACACCACAGTCAAGGTACCTCTGCACAACGCCGTCCACGAAGCCCCGCCAGAAACCGTACCTCGCCTCGAAGCCCTCCTCCCAGACGGCCTTTACCTGCTCGTAATGAGCATCGACCAGCCGATAAAGCGGAGTCTGCTGAGGCCTGCGGGTGCGATAAAAACCGCGCGCGGCGCACTCTGCGGACAGAGAAATTCCCTTCGCTGTCGCAGCGTGGAGGGATCATCCACAATGGCACCATGCCGGCCTCAGGTCAAGAGCAGGCGGCCGCGCCGCGAACCCATTTACCCGCCGCGCACGGTGGCCGCCGGGGTCCTACTCGGAGTACGGGGCCTTTAGCTCTCCATCTGCTCCCGCGTCAGCGGTTCCACGTAGTCCTTGAAATCGTGCGTCACGTCAGGGGCGTTGCCCAGATAGATCCAGTTCTCCGGATCCTCCGACGGATATCCCGGCACCGGGTCATTCGGGCTCCCCGCGTATGTCACCTGATCGAACTTCAACGCGTTCGGCCAGTTCGGCGGCACGGGTATGACCCCCTTTCTCAACCACAGTGACTTGCTCTCCTCGTTCCACTTTGCGACCCATATCCTGCCCGTCCTCGTGTACTCGTCGACCGCGTCGTTGGCGTGGCAATCTCCGCAACCCCGCGCATCTTCCGCCTTCCGGACCGAGTGACTGAAGGTGGGCAGGATTCCCACGAAGGACTTGCCCTTCCACGAGATCGTCTGATAGGTCGCCGGGTGCACCTTCCCGTTCTTGCGGTTGACCAGCATGATGAAGCCATCGTGCTGTGTGAGCACGCGGTCCTGATACCCGCCCTCCACGTAGCTTTCGAAATGGCACGAGTAGCAGGTCTCCGACGTTTCGATGTGACAGGCGCTACAGTCAACGGTGTCGAAGTGAATTGCGTGAGCAGCGAGGGAGTCGCTCGAGACCTCGGCGTGGCACGCAATGCAGTTGGCCTCTATGGCATCGGGGTCGTACATCGTCTCCAGGATGCTCCCGTTCCCGTGTACGTCGTTCGAGGTGTGGCAGTCCATGCACTCCAGACCCGCTTCCCGATGCACGCTGTAACCGTCCAAGCCGTTCTCGTGGCACTGGAGGCATCGATCCTGCGGCACTTCGTCTCCCGGGGTCGCGTGACAATCTCTACAGCCCGGCTCGTAACTCGCGTCATCCACTGCGGTGCCGTCGGCGTAGGTCCCCGGATGGCAGTTGTGACAGGGCAGATCCCCATACGGGATCTGCGTGAGCCGACCCAGCTCCGTCTTCGTAGACGTTCTTGCGCCCATCGCTCGCGCCCCGGGCGTGCAGGCTCGTCGGGAATCTCTCTTCGGGCGATGGCTCGTCCGTCCGCGCCGCTGAAGCCGCCTGGGCTCCTGGGTGTGCAGCGTGCACGCGCTCGACATCAGCGCGGCTGCGGCCATCAGAGAGAAGGCAATGAGGCGATTCATGTGTGGTGTCTCCTTCCAACGACTGGGGACCGGGGGCGGGGGTGAGATTGCCACGACCGGGCCGCGTAGGCAAGGAATAGGAAATTCCTTTCTTTCGACCCCGGGCAAACTCAGAACTCCATCTCCGCCTGGATTCGTTGGCCGGTTGCGACGGCGTCCCTGGCCTCGGCCGCGCGGCCCGTTCGGTTGAGGATATCGGCCAGGACGTAGTAGCCCACTGGCCCCCCCTCGTGATCCGGGTCGTTTTCGATCCCGAGGCGAACGAGCTCCTCCGCCCGGCCGAGATCTCCGCCACGATCCATCAGGAGTTTCGACAGGTAGTAATAACCCTGGACAAACGTCGGGTTCGATTCGAGGGACGCCTCCCAGAGCTCCTGCTGTCGGTCCACCTGGCCCAGGTGGCCGAGCAGGCGGCCGAGGTTGAACTGGGCTTCGTAGTACTTGGGCGCCAGCTCGATCGTCTTCTCGTAATTGGCGATCGCCGGCTCCGCTTCGCCGCGCTCCTCGTACAACACCGCGATGTTGAAGTAGGGCACCGCGAAGTCCTCCGTCTCGGCAATCGCCTCGGCGAACAGCGCCATTGCCTCACTGGACCGCCCCTGTTCCGCCCTGACCTCGCCGAGCTTGTTGTGGATCAAGCCCGGCACTTCCGTGGTTTTGGCCGCATCGCTGAGCGCCCTGGCGGCCTCGTCGTAGTGGCCGAGGTTGATCTCGATGTCGGCGATCGCCAATGATGCCCGCGTGTCGGGGCCGGAGACCTCGAGGACCCGTCGGAATCCGACCAGCGCTTCCTCCCTGCTTCCCAAAGCCCTGTACGAGGAGGCCATCCCCATCAACGAGTTTTTGTGGGAGGGATCGAGCTCGAGAGCGCGCCGGAAGTATTCCAGGGCGTCTTCGAATCGCTTCTGAGTTGAAGCGAGGTGGCCCAGCATCTGGTGCGCATCGAGGACGTCCGGATCCGTTTCCAGGACAGCGAGAAGCGTCTTCTCGGCCGCTTCCTCGTCGTCTTTCATCAGTGACTGCGCCCGCATGATCGTCCGATGAACCCCGATCTTGTCCTTGGGGTCGGCTCGGGGACGGTCGGTCTCCTCCTCGAGGCCGACCCCACCCTGGCCCGCTGCGTAGCCCAAGGCCTGGAGCTGGGCCAGGGTTTCTGCGTCGAGGTCAGGCGCCGCCCCCGCCGCTGGTGCATCACTCTCAATTAACTTCCGCAGTTCGGCCAGCCGATTTTCGAGCTCTCCGGTAACCACCGGTTCTTCCAGTGATAGGTCGTGTGTTTCCCGAGGATCTGCAATGATGTCGAAGACCTCCGGGCGCGGCGCGCTGATCAGCTTGCTGTTGTCGGTACGGATCGCCCGCAGTGGCGCCCAGCCGTAATGCAACAGCGGGTACAACGATTCGGAATAGACGCCTCGATCCAGTTCGACATTCTCACCCGCGATCATGGCGAGCAGGCTCTGCCCGTGAACCCGCTTCGGCGCCGACAGACCGGCCGCATCGAGAACGGTGGGGAATATGTCCACGTGACTGACGGCCGCGTCCACTACCCGTCCGCCACCAACCGCTGACGGCGGTCTCACGATCAGCGACACGTGAATCGTCGAGTCGTAAACGAAGAACCCGTGCTGGCCTTCACCATGGTCTCCGAGCCCCTCGCCGTGATCAGCGGTGAGAATTACCAGCGAGCTGGAGAGCAGATCGCGATCCTCGAGAGCCCGCCGAAACTCTCCGATCAGCGAGTCGGTGTAGGCGACCTCCCCGTCGTAGGGTCGACCCGGGTACTGTGATTTGAAGGGCTCGGGCGGCGTGTAGGGGTCGTGAGGGTCATAGAGGTGGAGCCAGAGGAAGAAGGGATCATCCCGGGCGCGCCCGTCGAGCCAGCGGACGGCCTCGGCGATCGTCACGTCGCCTGACCGCTGCACCGAACCGAGATTCGGCGTGTCAAAATCCGCCAGGTCGAAATCGTCGAAGTAGTAGTCAAAGCCCTGGTCGATACCCCATCGCCCGTCGAGCACAAAGGCGCTGACAAAGCCGGCCGTGTTCCAGCCTCCCTCCGAAAGAACTTCGGCCAAGGTCGGGATGCTGCCGTGCAAGGTGTAGCCCACGTTCTCCCGCACCCCGTGCCCCGGCGGGTAGAGACCGGTGAGGATCGACGAGTGGGCGGGTAAGGTGAACGGTACGGTGCTTGCAGCATTCGAAAAGAGCACGCCCTCGGAGGCGAAGCCGTCGATGTTCGGGGTGTCGACGAGGTCCGATCCGTAGCTGGAGACCCGGTCCGTACGCAGGGTATCGATGGTGACGAGGACGATGTTGAGGTCGCTCGGCGCGATCTGACCGCGCCACTCTTCACTCGGTCCCTCGAACGGCTTCTCCGCTTGCTCGGCCCGACCACACCCGAAGGCCGCGACGGCGGTCACGAGCACCGCGAGCCGGGCGGCGCACAGCCACCCGATGCGGTGTTCATTCGAGCGGTTTGCCCTCAATCCTCTGACTTTCACGATGGTCCTCTCTGGCCCCAGAGAATACCGCAACCGGTGCCGGACACGGTCTCTGCTGGATTCCGCCGTGAGATCGTCGGCAGTCATATCGACAACGGCGCGGGCCTCGTGCGCCAATGAGGAATCAAGATGGATCAGATTTCCAGAGAAGACGCGCCGAGCGCATACAACTATCCCCTCATTATCCGCCAGCTCCTGCACGCGACCCCTGTCTGAGGCAGAGGAATCGAGATCGTCTATGGAGACCTGCACCGGTACAGCTAACCGGCGTTTCTGGCGTGGCTGCTATCGCTCGCCGGCGGCCTTGCGAGCCACGGTATTTGGCTGGGCATCCCGCCGCTCTTGGTGAGGCGGCGTACGCTGTGACGGGAGTTGCCGATTGAGTCTGTCGGAGCCTCTCAGCGGGAGCGATGTCACTCCAATCGCAGGGCTGCCGCCACCACAGCGCCGACAGTCATCTCAACGACCGCGACCAACGACTCAGCGACCAGATCAACGCCGCCGCACGCGATGGGTCTACATGCGGACGCGGAGGTTCTTCGGGTCGTACATCGAACGCAAGGAAGCCTGGGCAGGAAAGCGTTCGCCGGCAACCTGGATTTCAAACTTCCCCGACTTTATGAAATCGACCGTCACACCTTCCTCGTGGTCCACGTACCCCAAGCCCATGGGGCCGCCCAACGTGTGGCCGTATGCGCCCGAACGGAGATATCCGACCGTTTTGCCGTCACGAATGATCGGTTCCTCTCCGTAAAGCAGGGCCTCAGGATCCTCCAGCAGGAACTGCACGAGTCGCGACTTGTAGGGCCGGTTTTCTCGCTGAGCCAGCAGGGCATCACGTCCGACGAATCCGTCGGGTTTGTCGAAGTCGACCGCAAACCCGAGTCCTGCTTCGAGCGGTGAATCGGAGTTCTCCACATCCAGGCCGTAGTCGAGCCTCTTGGCCTCGGTGCGAGTGCTCTCCAACGTCTCCATTCCGGCATGAGCGAGGCCGAACTCGGAACCGACCTCGATGATCCGGTCGTACACCCCGAGAGCGAACTCGGTCGGCACGAAGAGATCCCAGCCGAGCTCCCCCACAAAGCTCATTCGGGTCGCCAAACCCCTGGCATGGTGCAAGTCGAGCTCCTGGGCGGTGTAATAGGGGAAAGCGTCGTTGCTGAGGCGGCGAGTGTCACCCGGCTCAGGAGATTGCGCGATTCAGGGCCTTGCACGCTGAGCAGCGTGTAGGCCGAGGTGACATCGGTGACATAGACCCGCGCCTCTGGAGCTGTGCCCCGGCGCAGCATCGTCTCCACCCGCCGGTGGAAGAACTCTGCCGCCACGACCAGAAAGCGGTCCTCAGTGACTCGCGTCACCGTCACATCGGCCTCCACCCCCCCGCGCACATTCATCCATTGCGTGTACACGCACTGCCCGACCGGAACGGCGATGTTGTTGCCGGAGATTCGATTGAGGGTCGCCTCGGCATCGGGGCCCTGAACAAAGAACTTCGACATCGAAGACATATCGAACAAACCGACGGCCTCACGGACCGCTCTGTGTTCGGCGGCGTGGAATTCGAACCAATCCGGACGGGCGTATGTGAGCTTGAAATCGATCTCGGCATCGGCGGGAGCAAACCACGATGTGTTCTCCCATCCCGAAGACTCGCTGAAGTGCGCCCCGGCGGCTTCGAGGCGTTCGTGAATCACCGAACGTCGGACGTTGCGCGCCGTCGTCGGATGTGAATGGGGCCACGACCCCGTGGAGTGCAGCCTGCCCAGTAGCTCGACGCTGCGTTCCGCCAGATAGGGGCGGTTCGTCTGAAACTTGTTCAATCTGGCAATGTCGACGCCGGTGACGTCAATCGGCGCCACGCCGTCGACGATCCAATTCGCAATGATCGATCCGGCACCGCCACCGGTCAAGATCCCCAACGAGTTGAATCCAGCCGCGACAAAGAAGTTGTCCAACTCCGGGGCTTCACCCATCAGGAATCCATTGTCCGGTGTAAAACTCTCCGGACCGGTGAAGAGCTTGCGGATCCCGACGTTCTCGAGCCCCGGCAAGATCTCCATTGCATACTCCAGGAAGGGCCCCAGCCGATCCCAATTCGAAGGTATCTCGCCAAAGCTGAAGTCGTCGGGGATCTTGTCGAGCGACCACGGTGCGGCCACAGGCTCGAACAGGCCGACCATGAGGCCCCCAGTCTCCTCGCGGTAGTAGGCGAACCGGTCCGGGTCTTCGAAGATGGGCAGATCTCGGGACACACCTTCGAAAGGCTCACTGATCAGATAGGCATGCTCAATGGCCTGAAGCGGCACCGAGACACCGGCCATCGCTCCGACCTCCCGACCCCACATGCCGGCACAATTGACCACGTATTCGGCTTCGATCGCTCCACTGTCCGTGACCACCCCGGTGACTCGGCCGTCCTTCTGAGTAATCCCGACCACCTTGTTGCCCTCGAGTATCTGGACACCTGCAATTCGGGCTCCCTTGGCCAGAGACATGGCCACGTTTGCGGGATCTGCTTTCCCCTCATTGGCCGTAAAGAAGCCGGCGATAACATCCTTGGCATCGACCTGCGGCCACATGGCCGCCACCTCGGCACCTGAGATCTCTTCGCGATCGATACCCATCAACGCCATGAAATCGGCCTCTCGCCGCAGCTTGTGGGTCCGCTCCTTCGTACTGGCCGTCTGCAGGTAGCCGACCGGACGAAAGCCGGTCGAGAGGCCGGTCTCGTCCTCGAGAACCTCGAAGAGATCACGCGAGTACTTCGCCATCCAGGCAAGAGCTTCGGTGGTCATGCCTCCAGACACGACCAAGCCGGCGGCATGCCATGTCGTTCCCGATGTGAGCTGGTCGCGCTCCAGGAGGACAACGTCGTTCCAGCCCAACTTGGCCAGGTGATAGGCGACGCTGGTGCCGATCACCCCACCACCGATGATGACGACCCGCGCCCGGTCGGGAATACCGCTACTTGAACTCGTCGATGACGTCACATCGCTTCGGTCGGTCTCGTCCACCATCGTTGACCATCCCCTTTGTTACCGCAGCGCGGCGTTTGCTGAGCGTGGATTTTCCCCTCGCACCCGCTTGCATGCGACACTGGCGCGGAGCTTTTGAGCGTCTGCCGTCGTCGCCGCCAACTGCTCCTAGGCCAACGCCATCACTTCTTGCCCTCCTGCAATGAGTCTCCGAAGGCTTCGAGAATGAAATGCCGAACATCGACCAATACCCCGCGACATGCCCCGGCACGCCCTCCTCCGCCAACGGAGAGTGTATTGCATTTCCGCCCTCAACACGAGCAGCCGAGAGAGGATGCGTTTTCGGCCTGACGGGTGGTGTTTGCCGAGTGCTCATCCACGAAAGGGACCGGCGCCCATTCACCGCCCGCCGTCCATCCCCCACGCGAAACCAGGGCGTGAAGGTGGGGCTGCCGATTGCCCAGATCCCCGGACGTCTGTACGACGGCGACCATCCCGGGTCGAAAGGTCGCGTCGCCCACCGCAGCGACCATCAGCTCGATCACCGTTTCCCAACCCGCGCGCGCGAGTCCACCGAGCTAGAGGGGCGTGGCGCGCGGAGTCCGTCCCCGGTACTGGGTAGAGCAGGCAGATGCCACAGCAACCCCGATGGTCTGCTGCAGCGTGGAGGGATCAACTCATCGTGGCTGAAGTGACGGCGTCAGTCAAGGGCATTGCGGCCCGCAGCAGGACACCCGTCCATTCGCTGAAAGACCAGTCCATACGCTAATCCGCCAACCTGTGCGCGTGGTGACCAATTCACGGTAATGCGACGCGTCGAGTGGCCTTTGGCGCCGGTCGCCACCTTCGCGTCGGCGTCCGCCTCGGACATCAGATCGCAGCAGGAGCGCCCGATGGCCGAGGGCATTTACTAACCAAGAGTCAAAAGAACTCTCCGTCAGTTTTTATGGCAATCCATGTGCTGACTGGGTGGACACATATGCGTGACGGCCGATCAAAATCTCTCTGAATCTCTTCAGTTCGTTAGTTTCGTTTGAGATCCGCGATGACTCTTCTGGCCGCATTGTGTCCGGGCGCCCCGGTCACCCCACCCCCGGGGTGGGCGCCGGAACCGCACAGGTAGAGATCGGCAATGGGTGTCCGGTACTGGGCGGCCTTGGGGTGCGGCCTCATACTGAAAATCTGGTCGAGATCGTGGCGACCGTGGAAAATATCGCCTTCGGTAAGACCGTATTCGGTTTCCAAATCGAGTGTACTTATCATCTGTCGCCCGATGATGAGCTCCTTGAGATTGGGCATTATCCTGGCCATGTAGTCAACGATCTGATCGGCCGCCTTCTCCTTGACGTCATCCCAGTGCAGACCATCGGCAAGTTTGTAGGGATAATATTTGGCGAGGACACTCATCACGTGGTGACCCGGGGGAGCGAGACTGTCATCCAGGGTGGATGGAATGGTGATTTCCAGTCTCGGCTCTTCCGGAAAACGACCTGCCGCCGCAGCAAAATAGTTTGCCTCCTGCCCTTCGATGTCGGGATGCATGCAGATATCGGACCGATGCCACGGACCTTCACCCGAGGGGAAGAAGCGGATATCGGGAAGTCCCTCGAGTGCCAGGTTCACCCGACAGGAGCTGTGGCCCATACGAATCTGGGCAATGTCCTTCGTGAACTCCGGGTCGAGATGGACCGGGTCTATCAGCTTCAAAAAGGTCATTTTCGGATCGGTATTGGCGAGCACACACCGGCCGCTGAATGTCTCTCCGGTGTCCAGGCGTACCCCGGTCGCTCGTCCCTCTTCAACCACAATTTCGTTGACGGCGGCAGAGGTCCGAATCTCTGCTCCCTTTGACTCGGCAAATGCGGCCATTGCCTGGGTCAGGCCGCCCATCCCTCCTCGTACCATTCTCCAGGCCCCTCGTTCACCGTCGATCTCGCCTACGGTGGTATGAAACAGGGGGATGGCCGAGCCCGGTTGGCGAAGGCTCGCGTAGTTGCCGGAGAAGCAGGCGGCACCGTACATGCTTTTGATCATGGAGCTTTCGAACCAGCGATCGATGAGATCATAGGCACTGCTGGTTAAAATCTGCAGAAGGCGATGACGTGATTCCGGGCTCAACCTGCGAAGCTCCAGCCCCATCGAACCGATTTTCAATAGATCGGAAAAACCACCCTCCAGCGTGGGCGGTTCCTTCAGCATCTGATTGCGGATGATGCCGCCGACTTCCTGAAACATCTCCTCGAATGCTTCCATGGCCTCATAGTCGGTCTTCGAAAATCGTTCGACTTCCCTGCGGTCGTGCGCTTCGTCATCATTGAAAAAGAGATAATCGTCCCCGCAGACCGACAGGGTGCCATCCATTTTGATCATTTCGAAACCATGATCCTTGAGCCGGAGATCGTCGATGACCTTGTTCTGCAGCAGGCTGACCACATATGAGATCGTGGAGATTCTATAGCCCGGATGAAACTCCTCGGTGACCACCGCACCACCGACCATGGGACGACGTTCCAACACCAGTGTCTTGAAACCGGCTTTGCCCAGATAGCCGGCCGCGGTCAAGCCGTTGTGGCCACCTCCGACGATGATAGCGTCATATCGATTTGTCATAAAAAAATCCCATTTGTCTGTGTTCTCTGTCGTCAGCCTTGTTCAGCCCGTCACTGTAGATGGGTCGACCTTCACAGCCTCCACTATGTCATCTGTGATTGTCAATAGAATCTGGAGCGTTCCCTTCCCGTTCACAACTCGTACCATCTGCTTGCGCGAATCCTCATGCACGTGGCCGAGCCCGGAGCCCACCTTGTTCGCCATTACGGCGAGTATGCGGTTGCGGCTCGGGCCAAACGCCGCCGGCAAGAGCAGCCCATCGAGTACGGGCAAGAGCTCCCAAGCCCCGGCCTTGTCGCCTCCGACGACGAACCTTCACCAACCGAACGGCGTGCGTCGAGACGTGCATGGGCGCAGTTGATCCGCCGCATCTCCGAGTCCGATCCGCTGCTTTGTGACTGCGGCGCCGAGGACCTCTGTTCTGCCCCGGCTGGCCCCCGCGAACCAGCTCTTCTGGATCTCCCCAACGTATTCGTGATGGCCGTGGAAATGTAATCCACTATCCGCCAGCACCCTCGTGGGCACCCTTTTTGCAGGTGGATTTTAGTTAAAAGGGAGGAGACCGAAGCACAGGACGTGTTGCGAGGTTTCGTTCTGGACGCTAAATGAAATGAGACTCCTCGAGGGGACAAAGTGTCCGCGATGGGTGACGGTGCGGCGATCTCGCAGTCGCCTGGCTGAGGTTGCCCGATGATCTCATTCGTCACCTATTTCCTCCTCCTCGTGATCGGTGTCCACCCGGTTCAGGTTGCGGTCAGCTCGGATGTCGAGTGGGTGGAGCTCCGGCTTGACGGAGTCCTCGTAGGGCGTGCCGACCGTGAGCCATGGACCATCGAGTGCGATTTCGGAGACCGGTTGCGTCCGCACGAGCTGGTTGCATCGGCATTTGGCGGTGAAGGTCAACATTTGGCAGAGGTTCGGCAGTGGATCAACATGCCGCGCCCGAAGGCAGAGGTGGGTGTGCTTCTCGAGCGGGACGAAAATGGGTATCCGGCGGTGGCGAGGGTCACCTGGGAGGCGGTCGGCGATGAACTGACGGCGACGGTCACCTCGACGCTCGACGGAAACGCGCTGGTGGTGGATGATTTGCGCCGCATTGCGTTGCCGGATATGGCCCGTGACCGCGCCCACGTCTTGGCGGTGACGGTGGATTTCGGCAATGGTATCGAGGCGAGTGAAGAAGTAGCATTTGGCGGATTCCATGGATCCGAGGTGTCCAGCGAGCTGACTGCTGTGCCTGTTGTCACGGATGATGACAGCAAGAAGCCGTCACTCGACATGCTGCAGGGCCACTTCAGCGTCAACGGCACGTCGGTGCGGGTGCTCGGTTTAGAACGCGGCCAAGGTCAGATTGTCATTGTGAGGGACAGAATCACCGGTGATCCGGCTGCGTCCTGGTTCAACAGCACCAGACAGCGGGTCGTGGGGGGCAGGGGGATGTTCGGTGCTCTCACACGGGGTGACCGAATTCGCGTCATGTTGCCGTTTGCCTCCGACGGCGGCGGTGGCGATTTCCGTTCATTCCTTTTTCCAACCTCGCCGTGGTACACCGAGTTCGACATTCCTCGGTTGATCGTCAAACTCAACCCACCGCCGACGAAGGGCCGTAGCCGGACCGTGGTCGATGCGGTTGCGGTTGCGGGCGTGGAGGCAGCGCGAGGCAACCATCCCCGCGGCGTCGTCCTGCTGCTTGGAAGATCGGTCGAGGACCACAGCACACACACACCGAGTGAGGTCCGTCGCTTCCTCGGCGACCTCAATGTCCCCCTGTTTGTATGGAGGCTCGGGCGCGAGGAGCATTCGGGCTGGCCTGGAGCCGATTACGTGGGCACGTACTCGAAATTGACAGATGCCGTGGCGCGGTTGCGGAGGTCGCTGGATTCACAACGAATCGTTTGGATCGAGGGCCGTCATTTACCGCAAAGCGTTCATTTTGCCGGTGCCGCAGACTCCATCCGACCTGTTGGCGGTTTCGAGGGCACGTATTGTCCCGACGAGGATCTGGATTGCGAGTCGGTTGCGGTCGACGATCCGCCGACTCCACCTGATGGAACCCCAACCTTTGCCGGCGAGGTCGAAGTGATCGTCGTCAACATCGAGGCCTTTGTCCGCGATCGGAAGGGGAGGCCGATCACAGACCTGAATCGGGAGGATTTTCGCCTCGTGGTCGATGACGTCGAGACACCCATCAGCCATTTTTCTTTCGAGACCGGGCCGGAGTTTGCCCGCCAGGAGCAAGACGTCGTGGTCCCGAACCAGCAGACCCGAGGGCCGTTGCCAGCCCACGTCGTGCTCTTTGTCGACAACCAGAATCTCACGCCGTCTTCGCGTCGCCGCGTGCTCGACGACACAGCGCGGTTCGTCGCCGACAACGTCGGGCCGTCGGTAGAGATGATGGTCGTTAAACGTCAGCTCGGTTTGGAGGTCGTACAGCCCTTCACCAATCGGGGGGATGAGGTCGTTGCAGCGATAGACAGCATGCGCACCTCGACCGGTGCTCTGACCTCTCACCAGGCGCTCAGGGTGTCGATCCTCAACCAGATCGCGGCGTGCGACGCGCTCCCGGAGGGACGCGCGGAGACATGCCGTAGACGAGTGCGCGGCGTGGCCGAACGGGCGGCCTTCGAGGAACGGCAGCGGATTCTCCAGACCATACGGGACCTGGGGGTGGCGCTGGAGAGCCTTGGGAGCTTGCCGGGCCGAAAATCAATGATCTACGTCTCCAACGGTTTGCCGATGATCGCCGGACTCGACTTGGTCCTTCCGGTGGTCGATTCGGCCGCCATGAGCCGCCTGAGGCCGGCCCTGGACTGTAGCCGCGAGTTCGCGGCCTTGGTCGACACCTCACTACGCTCGGGCGTGAGCCTGTACACAGTCGATGCCGCAGGGCTGGAGGTTCCGGTTGGCCTTTCTGCCCGGGTGTCGAACCCGGTCTTGCATGAATTCGATTTCGAATTGACGAGTAACGTCGACGCGTCGATTCTCTTTATGGCGCAGGCGACGGGAGGCCTCGCCGTCGTCAACACCAACAGCATTTCCGCTGGGCTGGACCGTCTTCATGACGACCTCTTTTCGTATTACTCTATCGGCTTTACGGTGTCGGCGTCCCGGCGCGACACTCCCCATCGCATCGAAATCCAATTACCTGAGCGCGAGGATCTCAAGGTTCGGCATCGCGCCGTGGTCTACGAGAAGTCGGCAGACACCCGGGCTCGGGAAGTTGTGATGGCAGGTCTGATGATAGGCGAATCGGACAACCCGATCGAGATAGAGGTTGTCCATGGTGACGCGATGCCGGCCAACAAGGGCGTGAGCCAGATCCCCCTTCGCATCGTGGTGCCGATTGCAAATATCTCCCTCGCGCCGAACGAGAAGGACGGAAGCTTCAGGGGCAAGCTCCTCGTGTTTGCCGCCTCCAAGGACGAGGACGAGCGGACATCGAAGATTGCCCACCAGGCTTTCGATGTCGTGGTCCGTGGTGAGGATCTGACGCAGGCCATTCGACAGGCCTTTGCCATCGAGACCTCGATTCTCGTGGCGTCCAGCGATGTGAGTGTGTCCCTGGCGGTGGCTGATCCGGCCTCCGGGGTCGTGTCGTATCTGAGCTTTCCGCCTCATCCGCCGATTGGGGACGGCGCCGTCGAACCCGACACGAACCATCTGTCGGAAAGATGAGGTCGTCGCATCAAAGGCGCCTGACCTGGCACCGAAGCAGACCCGCGCGCACCGGTCAGAAGGCCAGACGCGTGATAGAGTTCCCTCCACTTCAACCCGCACAGGTACGTGGGTGCAGGGTTGAGACCTTCGGAGGCTTTGAGATGGAATCTGCGGTGAATCAGCACGACAGGCTGGACGACCTGAGCGGCGAAGTCTTCTCCGGTACAGAGGATCTGGCTGATGCGTGACAAGGGCTGGATCGGCGCGGGGCTTGTCGTCTTCGTGGTCCTGATGACATTCCCCATTTGGTACAACCTGGTCAACGGCGAGAAGGCCGCTCCCCCCACGCTGAGCTATCCGCACGAGGGCGGCCAGTGCGTGGAGGACACGGCCTACATGACCGCGAACCACATGCGGCTTCTGAAGGACTGGCGGGAAGAGGCCGTCCGTGGCAACGACCGGATCTACACGGCGAGCGACGGCCGCCAATATGAAAAGAGCCTTTCCGACACCTGTCTGAGCTGTCATTGGGAAAAGGAAAAGTTCTGCGACAGGTGCCACGACTACGTCGGGACGACTCCCTACTGCTGGAATTGCCACGTCGATCCGATGTGAGAGCAGTGATGAGCGTCAGATCGCGCTACTGTTAAGTTAATGCCGGAATGTGCAGGCGGGACGCCTGCACCACAAGGGGTTACGATCGGTTTTGTGGTGCAGCCGTCTCGGCTGCACGCCTAACTGAACAGTATCGGGGCTAACCGAGGATCTCCCCGACCGCGCGATGGGCCTGGCTGATGGCCGCCTCGGTCATGGCGTTGGCCGCCGCGTCGGAGTTGGCGATGGCGATGCGGCCGAACGGGCGACGGGCGCGCAGCCAGGTGCGCCTCTCTTCCGGCCAATCGGTGAGGAAATCCACCTCACTCGTGGCGGGATCGTACCCATAGGCGTAGCCGTGCGACCAGCGGTTGACGGTGATCGCCTCGATGTCCCTGGCCGGATCGAACCCACCCGCGGAGAGCATGCGCCCCAGCTGGTCGCGGATCTTGCCTTCGAACATCTCGAACGTCGCCGGCTCCTTCCGCCCGGCCTTCCACTGCTCCGGCGCCGGCAGCCCCGGTTGCAACGGAACCCGGACGAGCTGTAGCACCATGGGCTCGTCCGGTGTATGCGGACAGCGATATTCTCCGATGCTCACCGGTTCGCTCAATCGCACGCTGGTGTGGTAGCTCCCCGGACAATACGCCCCTCGGAGTCCCAGCCGCTCGAAGCTCTTCCAATTGCGAATCAGCACCTGCGAGTAAATGAGAGGTGCCTTCAGGGCGTACGACAGGGCTTCCCGCTGCTGCTCCGGCAGCTCCGGGCACAGATGCGGGATCATCATGTTGTAGCAGGCCAGCACACAAGATCGCCCCCGCACCCTCTGAGCCTTGCCGCCCCGCACATACGTGATATCCACCGCCTCCGGATGCCGCTCATCCGGCACGTTCCGCACCCGAACCGCCGTGCTGTTGAGACGGATCCGCACGGGTGACCCCTCTCGATCGAGCTGTGCGTAATCGAACCGTGCCGTGACGATGTCCTCCATGCTCTTGCCGGGGGCCACGCCCGGGATCATGGAGCGCACCAGTAGCCGCGCGATCGAGGCATTGCCGTCGGGGAATCGGAAATACGCCCCGTTGCTGACTTCCTCGCCAGAGTCCATACCCTGAAAGCCCGGATATTCGGAGTCCCAGGCGGCCCAGGCGGGAAACGCGTCGATGCCGATCGCCCAGGTTCCCGTTGGCAGTGCCTGGAGATAGGGGATCGCGTCCTCATGGACTTTGACGACGTCGGTGAGGAAGTCGCGATAGCTCATCCGCCGCAGGGCAACCTCCTTGTCCGTAAGAGCGAGAC
>PVMK01117223.1_pt1 | contig 16987 bp, 16 predicted proteins | sample 1853481 | NCBI WGS metagenome assembly PVMK01 (sample SAMN08533507, study PRJNA380276) | Marine sediment metagenome, whole genome shotgun sequencing project.
TGACCGGCGCTAATCCTGAGGCCTGCCCAGAAAAAGGGTTTTTCCATTGCCGGTACACGAGTAACGCTGACAGACCGATGATGCCCAGGTGCCAGATGAGATGGCTCAATGTCTCATCGTAGAAATAGGTCAAATCATTGATATCGGCGCCCATAGAATCTTGAAGCAAGTGGCCGATGGAATTGGCGGAGAGGTGCATGCCCTGTCCCGAAGCCCAGGCCGCAGCCAGGACCATGAAGGCGACCATCTCGTTCCGCTTGGGTAGTTGTCCCGGACTCAGTTGCAGCATGAACCAGTAAAGCGGTAACAAGATCAGCGGCGTGAAAACATCAAGCACATCCCCCATTTTTATCAACGTGTAGGGTCCGAATTGGCTACTGAGCAGTCACGGAGAAACGATAAGAACAGTGAACGATATGGCAAAAATGAGGATGATTCGTGATAGTCGTTGCATCGTATGCCCTCCTGGTTATCTAACTTCCATGTGACTCACCAGTATGGGGTCCTTGTGACGCCCCGTTCCCAACCCAATCTGCCCAATTTTCCTGACCCGGACGGCTAATCGTGCCGGAAACTGTACCGACATGATAACATATTATGCAGGGGTGATATTGGCAATTCTGTGCGACTTTATGCGATATTTTTCCGTATTGAAGATTGAGAATGGCAATCGATGGCTTCTACAGCGCACTAACTTTAGATTGTCGACTCATCAAGCCAGGGCCAGATGAACGTGCTGGCCATTCAAAGTTAATATTACCGTTTGCCCATATAGCCTGGAGGAAACAATCGTGACCGAGATCAAGCGGGTAGGCGTTCTTTCTTTGGCCAAGATAATCGGCCTGATTTACACATTTTTTGGACTAATCCTCTGGCTGTTCATGGGTTGTTTCATGCTGATTGGCGTATTGGCCCAACCAAATGACGCGCCTGCCGAATTGCTGTTGATGCTTTGCTTCGTCTGCTTCATGCCCTTCATATATGGGGTAATGGGTTTTATTGGCGGCGCTCTCATCGCAGGCGTCTACAATCTCGTTGCCGGGAAAATCGGTGGGATAGAGATTGAGCTTGCCCCGGCCGGTGAGCCAGAGATCTTGATGAAACCCGAGAAATCGGAGTAATTACATTCTGGCTGGTTTGCTCGAAGTTGGCAGGGACCCTCCCTGAAGATTATCTCTTGTTTCAAGCGCGGATCCAGCTGGTAAATTCCGTTTAATCAGATATCCGCTGCAACGACCAGGCGTCAAAGAAGAATCCGTTATTTGAGAGGGTGTAACGGGTCCGGAAAGCAACCCCCACACGGACGGTCGCCTCTGTTGGAACGGTAAATGTCTGCACCATCTGGTTTCTACTTCCGGGTGATACCGATTGCCATCCGCCAACGCCGTCCTTTATGAAGGCCACTTCCCCGGCCGCCGGCTGTGAAGTCCAGACTTTCTGCCCGCCGCTGTACCCGGCCACCAGGTCGGGAAAGTAGTTGGCCGTAAATTGATAGGTGCCGGGCGACAGAGTAACATCAGTAAAATACCGGACGCTGAACGGCGCCCCGCCTTTGAAGACCTTGACCGTCCAATCACCATGCCAGATGAACACCCCCTGTTCATGAGGTGGTAACAACCAGCGGGGCAAGACCCGACTTTCCGGCCGGACAAAGCCGATCCCTGTTCCCGGAGCCGGCTGTCCCTCATCATAATTTAGCTGCCAGCCATTGGGCACCTGCAATTCAGGTATGCCATTCTGATTATAGTAGCCTTGCTCGAAGGATGGATTTGGTAATAAATTGATGCCAACAGCCGGGGGTGGAACAGAGGGTGGGGGGGCAGCCGTTGGAGGTGGCGCAGGAGGTGGCGCTGATGGTGGCAACGAGGGCGGCGGTGTGGTGCTCCCAGGGATGGTTAGCACCTGGCCCGCGTATATGATATTCGGGTTACTTATCCCATTGGCCTGGGCCAGCGTGGCGACTGTTACCCCGTGGGTGACCGCGATCCTAAAAAGGGTGTCTCCCCGCTGAACAACGTAGGTTCCACCGCCCGATGGCGGCGGCTGTGGCGGTGGCTGGGGCGGCGTTCCATTCCCAGGCGGATCGCCCGGAGATTGTTCGCCCCCAGGAATTGTCAATGTTTGACCGGCATAAATCAGGTTGGGATTGACGATATTGTTTTGCGGCGGCTATCGCCTGGACCGAGACCCCATAACTACGGGAGATCGAGTATAGCGTATCGCCTGGCTTTACGGTGTATGTGGTCTGACCAAAAACTTGCCCGACTAGAATCAGAAGTACAACGAGCAGGATCGTAAGCGTGAACGCCCTGTACCATTTCATAGTCTATCTCCCAATTATCATGATATCTTCCACGTCAGGAGGCCAAATGGACCGAAGATATTGTACCTGTTTATCGTTTGCGACTGTAATATCGTTCGGCGATAACCAAGGTCAAGATAACGAGCAGGGCTAGAACTAAGTGTGACAATTCAAATTGGCCACTAAAAGAGGCCTGAATAGAATCAATAAACTGCATGAATTCCTGAAGAATAAATAAGATTGTAACATTTTCTGATGTGACCCCGGTGAGACACGGCACAAAAGAAGCAGTTAATAATAGTGCGGTCAGGAAATAATAATGATGCCTGACCCTCTTTGTTTAACAGAGTAATTTTGGCCGCTATGAATACAAATTAGTCAATAGCTTTGAGGTGACACTTGATACCTCTGATATTTACCAGGAGCGCCAATCGTTGGCCGGTCCCCCCGGGCGTCGCTTTTGCCTCTCCTGGATTTGCGCGCCCCTGTCGGTTAGATTCTGCTTTTCGAGTTTTTCTTTCTTTTCCTCAAATGATGGCGCTATATCCGGGTTGGTAACAGGCTTACCATCGCCGGAAACGACGACATAGATATCTCCTGGCTGGATCGTCAGGACAAGACAGATGGCCTCGAGAACTTCTAACTGCACGCTTCGCCGCTCGCCGTGTACTACGGCCCAAATCGTCGAATAAGTCACGCCTGTTCTTCGGGCTAACTCGCGAATTGACAGGCCTTGCTCGGCTAATTTCTGGGGCAATCTATTGACAATCATCCATACCTCAGTGGTGATGATAGCATAAACGCTATCAACCGGTCAACTGTGCTGTGAGTGGGGTGTTCGCGAAATGAGAACCCGGTCCAATAGAGGATGTTTTTGGAGTGATAGCAATAGTGCTATCACTCGCTCCCGTACTATAAGGCTATGTAGCGGTCGATTCGCTCTTCAATAACCTTGATACCATCGCTCCAAAATTCTGCGTGTCGCAGATCGATGTCGAAACGAGCTGCCAATTCGGCCGCCGTGCCGTTTCCAGTACTGGCCAAAAGATCATCATATCTCTCCAGGAAATCGCCGTTCCCTGCCTGATAGATTTTATATAGCCCTAATCCAAATAGCAGGCCAAATGTATAGGGGAAATTGTAAAAGGATCGGTCGGGACTGTAGTAATGCGGTTTCCAGGCCCACATATAAGGATTCAAATAGCGTTGGTCCAGCCCGTCGCCATAGGTTTCTTTCTGGCAGCGGATCATCAGCTCGCAAAGATCATCGGCCGACAGTTCGGCGGCAGCTCTGCGTTCAAACAAAGCGCTCTCGAACAAGAAACGCGAGTAGATATCGACAACAACTTGGGATGTATCGATCAGAAAAGCTTCCAAGATAGCCAATTCCTCATCTGGCCCGCTGGCCTGATTCAAGGCGGCATCGGTGATGATGGTCTGGTTAAAGATCGAGGCCGTTTCGGCCAGGGTCATGGGCGTGCGCCGTTGCAGTTGGCTTCTATCTTTCAAACATTCATTATGGTAGGCGTGACCCAACTCGTGAGCCACGGTCATGACCAGGTCCATCGAGCCATCATAATTAACCAGAATACGGGACTCGGCCGTATCGGGGATATACATGCAAAAGCCACCGCCTGATTTGCCATCGCGAGGTTCGGCATCGATCCACTTATTGTTAAAAGCTCTTTGGGAAAAATCCACCAGCTTGTCCGAGAAGGTGGCAAACTGTTCCAGAATGAAAGATTGGGCTTCTTGATAAGAAAGGCGTCGTTCCGACTGTCCCAGCGGAGCGAAAAGATCCCACCAGGGTAGTTTCTTTCGGCCCAGGCGACGAGCCTTTGCCATCCAATATCGACGAAAGGACGGAAAAGATCCCCGCATCGCGGTCAGCATCGCATCTAAAATCTCTCGATCGATACGCGCTTGGTCCAACGTATGATGTAGTGAATCGTTTCGCCCTCGCCGATTGTCCAGCGTTGTCACGGTTCCCTTTATACCGTTCAAGCATGCGGCCAACGGTTCGCGAACAGTTTCCCAGGCTTCAACTTCTCTCTCGTATGCCTGGCGTCGTTTATCCCCATCCGGGTCGCTCAGGAAGGTCCGTATGGTGTTGACCGGCAACTCTTCGGTCTGGCCGTTTTGAGTGAAGGGCGCTTTTATCTGTGAACAGATGGTATCTTGCAATTTTGACCAGGCATTGGCCCCACTGACGTTTAGCTCGGCCGCTAACGATTCCTCCGCCTCGGTCATGAGATAGCGGCTTTGTTCAACTGACTCCAAAAGGTAAAAGCTGTGTTCGGTCACCGGGGTACCACTATCAAGAATCGCCTGCCAGGTCAAAGGATCTTGCGCGATCGCGCCCACCCAGCCCCGGAAAAGTACCTCCAGGTTGCGGATGCGGACGCCCAGGGGATCTGTCTCCGAAAGCAATCGTTTGGCGATTAGATTGTAAGAATCAGTGGTTACAAAACTGTAGATATAGTTGCGGATCGTTCCATATCGCTTCAGAATCGCATTCATACGGTCCAGGTAGCCGGACACGATAACACCTGTCTCATCGATGCCTGAGGGGCGTTGCCCCTTGTTATCGATCTTCCCTTCGGCAACATAACTGTCCAAATCGTCAAGTTGCCGGCTTACGGCTTCGATGGCTTGCACAAAATCGTCTGACTCAAGGCCGGGAAATACATTTGAAAGATCCCAATGTGGGAGCGCATCTGGAGCCTGCTGCTGGTTCAATATGGATTACTCCTTATTGCCAAAGGGAGCGTTTGTTAGCCCGAAGGTGATCTATGTACTGCTCTCTTGAACTCCGTCACCATCGTACGTGGTCGTCTCGGACGCGGCCGCATCATCTTCTGAACTGCCCGGCTCTACTGACGCTGTTCCTTCCAACTCGGCAAGCTCTTCACCCTCTTCGCCATTCGACTTATCCTGATCATTTACCCGTGACAAATAATTTTCGCGGACGATGGCTACCGAGGCGATCAGGTCGCCCTCTTTCAGATCCATAACTCGCACACCACGGGAATGGCGGCTCTGTTGGGAAATGACGTCGACTTCAGTGCGCAGAATGATGCCGTTGGCCGAGATGAATGTGACCTCGTCGCCTTCGGCAACAACTCGCGAGCTGACGATCTTTCCGGTCAGATCACTCAACATCATCACGCGCACCCCGATACCATAGCGGCTTTGATGGCGAAACTCGGTAAGTTTCGTGCGTTTGCCATACCCTTTCTCGGTGACAAGGAGCAGGTGGCAATCCGGGACAACCACATCGGCCCCGGTGATATAATCATCATCGCGTAGGCGCATCGCGTACACGCCGGCTGCGGTGCGACCCATGGAGCGGACATCTTCTTCGCCAAAACGAATCACCTGGCCTTGTTCGCTGACCAGGATCAGGTCTTGCTCGCCCTTGGTCATTTTGACCCACCCTAAAGAATCATCCTCCTCTAGATTTATGGCGATCAGACCGGTAGAACGAACATGAGCGAAAGCAGTTAAATCGACCCGCTTGATCCGCCCTTTTCGGGTGATCATGGTCAAGTACTCGGCATCCTCAAAAGTGGGCACAGGCAAAGCGACCGTGATCTTTTCATCGGGCATGATCGGCAAGATAGCCATAAGCGAAGTGCCTTTGGCAATCCGATCAAATTCAGGGATCTCGAACGCTCTTTCCACATAGACCTTACCTCGATCCGAGAAGAAAAGGATATGATTCAGCGAACCGGCCGCGAAGAGATGTTCCAACTCGTCGGCGCCCCGCGTACCCATACCTCGCAGGCCCCGCCCGCCGCGTCCCTGGACGCGATAAGCGGCAACCGGCGTGCGTTTGATAAATCCTTTTTGAGTGATTGAGATCAGAACATCTTCATCCTGGATCAGATCTTCCATATTTAAATCGGCCGCAACGCCAAAGGCGATCTGAGTCCGTCGCTCATCACCATAGCGTTCCTTCAACTCCAGAATATCTTCCTTAATCAGCCCCAGTATCTCGTTTCTATCGGCCAAAATGCCTAACAAATGTTCAACTTGCGCGGTGACATTGCCGTACTCGTCCTCAATTTTCTGGCGTTCCAGCGCGGCCAGCCGGCGCAACTGCATGTCCAGGATTGCGTTCGCCTGTAATTCAGTTAATCTAAAACGACTCATCAGTTGGTTACGCGCTTCATCGGCATCGGCTGACCGGCGAATCGTCTCGATAATTTCATCAAGATGGTCCAAGGCAATGCGCAAGCCTTCCAGAATATGCTGCCGTCGTCGGGCCTTATCCAGATCGAACTGTGTACGCCGGGTTATCACTTCCACACGGTGGTCTATGTAAATCTGCAAGGCTCGCTTGAGCGAAAGCAGGCGCGGTTCGCGATCGACCAGGGCCAACATCTGAACGCCAAAAGTCTGCTGTAATTGCGAGTGCTTGAAGAGCAAATTGAGCACCTTCTTGGGCTGCGTGCCGCGCTTCAACTCTACAATGATCGATAAACCCTGCCGGCCCGATTCATCACGCATATCCGATATCTCGGGGATCTTGCCTTTATTGGCCAGTTCAGCCATCCGTATAATCAGGTTTGATTTATTTACCATGTAAGGGATTTCAGTGATGTTTATGCGTTGCCGGCCGGGCTTTCCGGGCAGATCCTCGACCTCGGCCTTGGCGCGCATGATCACCTGGCCCCGTCCGGTCGCAAAGGCGCTGCGAATGCCTTCATTGCCCAGGATTAGACCACCGGTAGGGAAGTCCGGGCCCTTTACAAACTGCATCAAATCTTCGAGTGATACTAATTCCAAATGATCTTGGTGATCGATGAGGTGTACAATGGCATCACAAACTTCACTAAGATTATGCGGTGGGATGTTTGTCGCCATGCCGACTGCAATACCCGAGCCGCCATTGATTAACAAATTGGGCAGTCGCGCCGGTAATACAATCGGTTCATCCAGGCTACCGTCAAAGTTTTCAGCAAAGTTGACGGTTTCCTTGTCGATGTCCTCAAGCAACTCCGTGGCAATTTTGGCCAGGCGGGCTTCCGTATAACGCATCGCCGCAGCGCTATCGCCATCAATGCTACCGAAGTTTCCTTGCCCATCCACCAATGGGTACCTCAGCGAGAATTCCTGGGCCATGCGCACCATCGCATCGTAAACGGCCTTATCTCCATGGGGATGATATTTACCCAACACTTCGCCGACGATACGGGCACTCTTTCTATGAGGGGAGTTCGCCCGGATTCCCATATCATGCATGGCATACAATATCCGGCGGTGGACGGGTTTCAGACCATCACGCGCGTCAGGCAAAGCGCGGGCCACGATAACGCTCATGGCATAGTCAAGATACGCGTTGCGCATCTCTTCATCTATATCGATTGGGTTTACTGTACCAATATCCAAAATAGCCTCCCAATGGCGAAGGAAATTCAATTAACGGTAATTAATTATCTGTTATAAGTGTTTGATATTTTGGCCCAAGATCTACTATCTACACGGCCGTTTTTATCGTTCATATAAAAAGAAAATGCCACCTCAAACCAGGCAGCCTTCACCTGTGTAATTATAGCCGATAGTTGTTGTTTCAACGAGTTTCGGAGAGTTCCTGAAGATGTTGCTTTATGGGCTGGCTGACAGCTCGTTTTCGACCCAATCGGCCACGAAATTAATGCACTATTGGATTGTTAACCAGGCTAAAAAACAACGCCAATTTCGAATGTCGCATCACCGGCCGTCAATGTAGGCTGCTGGTCGGGTGAAGAGGCATCGGCCAATATGGATGACTTGACAAATCCAAGGGCCAAATAGCCTCTCGGTCCGGCCGCGACCGAGGTAAGTGTGCCGCCTTTTTTCCCCCCGACCATCAACGCCTGTTCCAACTCCGCCGGCCGGTCCCCTTCCAGTAGAGTTAATCTTTTGGCGATCCTACCCCGGCTCTCCATGCGGGCGATGATCTCCTGGCCCGTGTAGCAGCCCTTGTTGAAAGATACATCGGCCCACAAATTCGCTTCCAGGGGAATATAAGCATCGGTCAACTCGTGGCCAAAGCGCGGCCGGCCGCTTTCGATCCGCAAATATTCAAAGGCGCTATCGTCGGCCGGGGTTATGCCGCTTTCAATAAGGCGTTCCAAAAGCAGCTGCTTATGGGACTGTTGGCCCATAAGAAAATAACCGTCTCCGGCGATGGGATCGGTACGGTGGATAGTAATACTGTTCCCCTCGAAATCGAACAAGCGCCAGTGGTGGAGGGGCAGATCAACCTGCTCGCCGATGAATTCTGTCAAAAGGGACCGGGCCTGGCGCCCATAAATTGCCAGCGTAGTTGATTCTGTCCGCTGGTCATCGATGTGGAAATCGTCCATATAAAAGACGAATCTGCGCAGATATGCGGCGATGTTTTCGCCGTTATTCTCACTGGTCAGGCAAAAAACATCGGTGCCGTCTTCGTAGAGGATGATCCGGTCGATGATGCGGCCTATTTCAGTGGTCAAGACGGTCGCCGCGCCTTCGCCTTCCCCCAGATCGATCACCTTCTGGGTAGACATGCGATTGATTAGATCCAGACGCGATTTACCGCTGAATTTGAGTAAACCTAAATCGCTGCGGTCTACCAGCACGGCCGTCTCATGAGCGGCCGTGTAGGCTGTTTCCACCGATTCAACTGTATTACCTTCTGCTGCGGATTCCATCGCTGATTCCTTAATCCTGCCTTGCGGCCTGCCACTCGGCCGAGAAAGAGGCTATCTCGGGTAAATGTTCAGCCTCATGTTCTGAGCTGGATTCTATTATGATCTGTCCCAAGGAGTGATTTTTCGCCCAGCGATATCGTTTGCCATTGCTGAGTTCGTCTTCGCTGAATGAGTCCAGCCACTCTTCGAGTTTCAACCTAACGTTATGCCAATCGGCAAATATCCGGTCGAGTTCGCGTCCCTTATTTTCGGCATAGCGGCCAGCATTGTAACCCTCAACATCGGCGATTGCCGCCAACCAGCGCCCGGGTTTATTGCCCTTGTTTATCTGTAACAAGGCGGTTACCAACTCCGATTCCCAGGCGGTCATGTGGACCAGGATATCGGCAACGGACCAATCTCCCAGTACGCCAGGCTGTAACAAAGCTTCGTCGCTTAATGGCTCTAGTCCGAGCAGCATCTGTTCCCGCGAATTATCCAGTTGGTCCAGAATTTCTTCCTTATTCATAATTCATTCACATTCGGGATCGATTATCTTTTGTCTGACCTGCAATACAAAAAAGACCGTTTAGACTCGAGAATATCGTTTGCCGTGTCCGCCCAGCCGTTGGTTGACTGCTGCCAATTGCTGCAATTGGCTTGATGTTCCTGGTTTAGATCATCCTGGCGTGGAGAAGGCGATAGCAATGCCGGCGCCGACGCCAACCACAATCAGGCCGGTGATTAGCACCCAAATTGCGCCCCAATTGACGGGCTTATTTTCTGATTCAGGCTGTTCAATTGCCATTGGATCTTGGCGTCGCATCACCAGGATGAGGATCACGGCAGTACTCAGGGCAACGACGAAAGCGAAGCTGCCGGCGCTCAAATCTAATCCGAAAAAGTCAAAAGTGCCGCCATCCAGCATAGAGACGCCTATAGTCAGCGCGGCGATGCCGGACATCATGACGATTAAAAAGCCAAAAACGATAGCCGAATTTCGAGCCTGTCGTTGTGGATCGGCCGGTGTGGATGGGGGGTGTTCCTGGGCTAATTCCTTCATTGCCGCCTTGTCCCGGCCTGTAAGCTCAGCCTCGGCTGCCTGGAATGATTCGTCGGCATAAACTTTGTCTACCAGGCGGGCGTAAATAACGGTCCCAACTGTGATCGCCAGGCCCATAGCGCCAACGCCCATCAAAACAACCCCAAAAGCGATACCAAATGCCTGTAGGAGGGTAATTGTCTTACCCTGGATATTGTCCTGGATAAAATCAAGTTCAACCAGGACTTCGCCGATAAAAGGCAGTTGCGAAACGTCGATAGTTGTCGAGGTCGAGCTGCGTTCTTGCGTGGTTACCTCATCGTCTCCGGACTGAACCTCATCCAAAATCAGAGGCACAACGGCCGACGCGATACCGGCGAAAATCAATAGAAGGGCAACGGTGGCCCATGTAAGCCAAGAACTACTCTGTTTCAAATGAAATCCTCCTTCAATCCTCGCAAATACCCATCCTAAATTGATAACGGAGATAGGCTTTCCATCCGCATTTGCTAATGGCCTGATACTATACAAATTTTAGCATAAGGCCTTTTTACCAGCAATGAAAGAGTCGAAGAGTCCAGAGTAACAAGTGAGTCCCATCACCTTTCTAATATGACAAGTGTCACTTATAATAAACTTTGCTTATGGGTAAGCTTCCTAGGACATAGTGCAGAAATGCGCAAAATGCACTTAGAGTTGATTTTTGTTGATCGTCATTTTATGACATGACATTCATTTTCCTGTAAAATAGGATCGTCGGCTAGCTTGCCGATTTGTGCCATAGTTAAATCTATTAGTTAAGTCGAAAGAGAACCCATCGAGCGGGCCCTTTGAACCTTTGGCTGTTCAGGAGGCTCGCTACAAAGGGAGGAAAAGGACACCATGAGAAACAATGTTCCAGTCATTGTCCTGATTATGCTGATTGTGGCCCTGATCTTGGCGGCCTGCCAGGGGGATGAAGGAGCCGCCGGACCAGAAGGTCCCGCGGGCGCCCAGGGCAACCCCGGCCCGGCCGGAGCTGATGGCGAACCAGGTCCGCCAGGACTCTCGGGTCAGGATGGCGCATCATTTGCGCCCCCTTCCTTTGTGGGTAGCAAAACCTGTGCTGAGTGCCACGAGCAGATCTCCGAGGTATTCATGCAGAGCGGCCACCCCTACAAGTTAAATAAGGTTGTGGATGGACAGCCGCCTGAGTACCCTTACTCAGATTTACCCGGCCCGCCTGAAGGGTATAGTTGGGATGACATCAGCTACGTGATTGGGGGCTACAATTGGAAGGTGCGATTTATCGACCAGGATGGCTATATCATCACTGGTGATGAAGATGCCACCACGCAATACAATTTCTATAACCCAGACGTAGATTTGGGCGACGAGTGGGTGGCTTACCACGCTGGGGAAGTAGAAAAGCCCTACGACTGCGGCACCTGCCATACCACCGGCTATAGTCCCGAAGGCAACCAGGACGGCCTGGAAGGCCTGATTGGCACCTGGGCAGAAGCCGGCATCCAATGTGAAGAATGCCATGGTCCAGGCAGCGCCCACGCCCAGCATCCTATGTCCTTCGAGATGAAGGTAGATCGCGACGCGGCCGCCTGCGGTGATTGTCACTTCCGCGGCATTGTCGAAGAAGTCGATTCCAGCGGTGGCCTGATAAAACACCATGAGCAGTACGAAGAACTGTTCCAGAGCAAGCATGCTACCATCGATTGTGTCCAATGCCACGATCCCCATGTCGGAGTCATCCAACTGCGGGAGCAAGATGCTGAGCATACCACACGAATCCAGTGTGAGAATTGCCATTTCAAGGAAGAGCAGAACTTCAACCTTGAGTTCCACACCTCCGAATGTATTGAGTGCCACATGCCCCGCGTGACCAAAAGCGCTGTGGGCGACCCTGAAAAATTCACCGGCGACATTCGCACCCATTTGATGGCCATCGATCCCAACCAGGTCGATCAATTTAATGCCGATGGCTCATTGGCGCTGTCCCAGTTAGGTCTGAATTTTGCCTGCCGGCACTGTCACATCGAAGGGGGCAAAGCCTCACCGAAGAGTGACGCCGAATTGATCGATGCCGCCACCGGCATCCATGAACCAGGCGGTACAAGCGGTCCTGAAACCGAGAGTTCCCAGGTATTCGTTGACAGTGTGACTGTGGAAGAGCAAAACGGCCAATATGTCGCGATTGTCCAGGGCAACCTGCCTGATTCCTGCACAACCATTGAATCTGTCGATCAGCAAGTTAACGATAGTGTGATTGAGTTGACGATCAACGCAATAAGACCTTCCGATTTAATGTGTGCCTCGGTGCTGACTCCCTTCATAGAGGCAGTCGTATTGGAGACTGAGGGTCTCGAGCCGGGTGAATACACGGTAGATGTCAACGGCGGCCAGGCGACGGCAACGTTTACCATTTCGTAGGGAAGGATTCTGATGAAAAATCGGAAAACGCTTGGGATAGTTGGCGGGGCACTTCTTGCCTGTTTTCTCCTGTTAACGCTGCTATGGCTACCAACTGAGGCGGTCGATGTAACGGCTGAAGGCGCCGGGAATGGGCCATATTGGGCTCGTTCCGGCTTTGTCGCTGCCACCGGTCCGTTAGCCCAGGAAGGCGATCCCACCATTCCACCCAGCGACCAGGCCTGCCGGCTATGCCACCAGGACAGTACGAGAGAGATCGAATTCCGTTCCGATGAAACATTGCCGGTGATTATCGATGCGGTCGAATTGAATAACTCAGCCCATGGTGCCCACGCCGGCGCAGCTTTGCTTTGTACCGACTGCCATGCGCCAGCCGAGTACCAATTCCCTCATGAGCCAGTCGCGGAAGAAGATTTGAGAGCGTTCAATGTGGCCCAGGCCGCAACCTGCGAGCGTTGCCACCAGCAGCCTCACCTGACCGGCCATCCTGGACCGGAGACAGAAAACCCGGTGGTTTGCACCGATTGTCATGGATCTCATGATGTGGAAACAGTCGAGCAAGTACGGACAGGCGCGGTCGCTGCAAAGTGCGCCGATTGCCATGCCAGTAGCGGCGTCGGAATTACCGACCAACACATCTTAACCGATATCGTTCGTAAGGGACTGTTTGCCGACCGAGTTGATAGTGACTATTGTCTCTCCTGTCACAGTCAGGAAGGGCTGACACTGATTTTCGCCAATGGCGATGAGCTTTCCCTAACCATTGATGGGGATGCGCTGCATGATTCCGTCCATGGGGCTGATAATTCCTGGCAAGCCCTGGATTGCGTCGACTGCCACGACCGTTATACATTCCCTCACGAGCCGGTTGAAGCAACCAGTTTGCGGGAGTACAACCTGGAGCGCTATACCAACTGCGCCAAATGCCACGAAGGGCATTATGAGGACACCCTGGATAGCGTCCACAGCGCGGCCTTGGTGGATGGCAATCTAGAGGCGGCCGTCTGCACCGATTGCCATGGCGCCCATGATACCCCAACACCGGGAAAACCTCGGGAACGCATATCCCAGACCTGCCGGCAGTGTCACAGCACGATCTATGATACCTATGCGGGCAGCATACATGGCGAATCGTTATTGTCCGACGGCAATCCCGACGTGCCCGTTTGCATTGATTGTCACGGGGTGCACGATATCAATGATCCCACTACAGCAATGGCCCGCCTAAGATCGCCGGAATTATGCGCCCAATGTCATGCCGACGATGAGTTGATGACCAGATATGACATCTCTACCAACGTTTTTGATTCATACGTGGCTGATTTTCACGGCGAAACGGTATCCCTTTTCGACCATGATGACCCCAACGCCTCCTCTGACAAGGCCGTATGTTTCGATTGCCACGGCGTGCATGATATACGGCCGGTGGATGATCCTGAAAATGGTATCAAGGTCAATTTGTTGGAAACTTGTCGCCAATGCCACCCCGACGCGACCGAGAACTTTCCTGACGCCTGGACCAGCCATTACGAACCCTCATTGGAGCACAATCCCCTGGTCTATCTGGTCGATAGCTTTTACCAGGTAGTGATCCCCGTAACGCTGATTGGCCTGAGTTTCCTGATATTGACTGATATCTACCGTAGGGTAAAAAAGAGAATTAGACGTTAAACCGGAGTAGAAAGTGAGCGAGAAGCAAAAACAATATCCTCGATTTCGTACCGGGGCCCGTATTGAGCACATCATTCTACTGGTGAGTTTTTCAATCCTTGCCTTGACCGGATTGCCCCAGAGATATTCCGGATCTGGCATTGGTGAAGCGATGGTAAACGCGGTGGGCGGCATTGAAAATATCCGCATAATCCATCGCGGGGCTGCCATTGCCCTGACCGCCGGCTCCTTCTATCATATCTTCACCGGAGCCTATCGCTTCTATGTGAAGCGCGAGCGCATGCGAATCGTTCCCGATCTTAAGGATGCCAAAGACCTGCGCGATACCGTATTACACAATTTGGGCATCAAACCAGATCACCCCAAAATGCGAAAGTTTAACTTTGGCGAAAAGTTCGAATATTGGGCTGTGGTCTGGGGTACGGCGATCATGGGACTTACCGGTTTCATGTTGCTAAACCCGATAGCCACAACCTCAGTCCTGCCCGGCGAGTTCATACCCGCTGCTCTGGCGGCTCATGGCTGGGAGGCTATTCTTGCTGTATCGGCCATCATCTTATGGCACTTTTACAATGTGCTGATCAAGCAGGTCAACCCCAGCATGTGGACCGGCAATCTGCCCCAAAATCAGATGGAAGAAGAGCACGCGATTGAATTGGAACGTCTGGAGGCCGGCGGCAGCCCCTGGACTCGGGTCACCGGACCGGCTCTACAAAGCCGCCGTCGTAAATACATCATCGCCAGCGTCATATTTGGTAGTTTTGTGGTTGCCGCCATCGTGTGGATGTTCACCTTCGAAGATACGGCTATCGACATCACCACGATTCCCAGAGCTACCCGGGAAGTGTTCGTCCCCCTGCTTACGCCTGCGCCTTAAGCGGCTTATTTTGTGCCAGACACAAGCTAATATTGTCTTATCGCCGGATTCTGCCAGGGTCTGGCGAACCCCTAAAATCAGGCTAATTAATGGGCCTGATTATTGATCAAATTCCCTAAGAATCGTAATGTATAGATTTGTTAAGTATTTTTGATTGTGGGAAGCTTCACAATATGACATTTGTCATCACCGCTTTCGCACTTTGTCACTTACTCATTAGCCCTAAATTTGAGATACTGACGTTAGCTGAATGTGCCTCGAAAGAGGTGCGGGTAAAGGTGCTAGTTTTTTTTACTGAAGTTATCTACAAAAGGAGGATAACCTATGCTACTCCCAAATAGACGTATCGTCTTAATTCTTGGGTTCCTGCTCGTGTTCGCGCTTGTTGTGGCTTCATGCGCGTCAGAGCCAGAGGAAGTTGAAGTTGAAGTCACGCGAATTGTTGAAGTCGAAGTCCCCGGTGAGACCGTTGAGGTCGAAGTGCCGGTGGAAGTCGAGGTTCCGGTAGAGGTGATAGTCGAGGTGCCGGGAGAACCGTCCGTTGTTGTCCCCTTCGAAGAACAATGGGCTTCCTCGGCTCATGCGGATGCGGAAGCGGAAGCCTTCATCCATTGGGACGAAGATGATCCCGCCGAAGTACCAACAAGCTGCGCTAAGTGCCATAGCACGCCTGGATTCCAGGATTACGTTGGCGCCGATGGCAGCGAATTTGGTGTTGTTGACGCGGCCGCGCCAATCGGTTCGGTCGTCACCTGCGTGGCCTGCCACAACGATGCTACCTTGAACCTCAGTTCCGTTACCTTCCCCTCAGGGGTTGAGGTGACCGATCTTGGTCCGGAAGCACGTTGCATGACCTGCCACCAGGGTCGCGCCTCAACTGTCAGCGTTAATCAAGGATTTGTCGACGCTGGCCTGGGTGAAGGCGATGAAGACACGGTAAGCGAGGAAGTAGGCTTCTCCAATATTCATTATTTCGCCGCGGCTGCGACCCAATACGGGACTGTTGTCCAGGGTGGTTATGAATATGATGGCAAGGCTTATGACGCCAAGTTCGACCATGTCGCGCCCTACGACACCTGCGTCGACTGCCACAGTCCGCATACTCTTGAAGTTAAATTCGAGGAATGCACCGTATGCCATACCGATTTGACTGGTCCAGAAGATCTGGTCAATATTCGCATGCCCGGTTCGTTGGTTGATTACAACGGCAATGGCGATATGGATGAAGGTATCATGGCCGAGATCGAGGGCTTGCAAGCGATGCTGTATGCGGCAATGCAAGCTTATTCAGCGGAAGTTGGCGGCACCGGCGTTGTTTATGATTCCCATGCTTATCCCTACTTCTTCAACGATCTTAATGCAGATGGTGAAGCGGGTGAGGATGAGGCCAACTTTGGCAACCAGTATGCTACCTGGACACCCCGACTGGCCAAAGCAGCTTACAACTACCAGGTTTCTAAGAAGGATCCCGGTGAGTTCGCTCATGGCGGCAAGTACATCATCCAGTTGCTCTACGATTCCATCGAAGACCTGAATGTGTCCCTCTCCGAACCCGTTGACCTGAGCATGGCCAATCGTATTGACCGTGGTCACTTCGCCGGTTCCGAGGAAGCTTTCCGTCATTGGGACGAAGATGGCGCTGTGAGTGCTTCATGCAGTCGTTGTCACTCGGCCGCAGGGCTACCGCTCTATCTCGAACAAGGCGTTCACATTGAGCAGCCGACTGCTAATGGACTAGACTGTGCCACGTGCCATAATGATGTAACTACCTTTACCCGGTACGAAGCAGAGTCAGCTACATTCCCCAGCGGCGCGGAGCTCAGTCTGACCGAGGTCGATGAAGAAAACGGCCCCGAAGCGAATCTGTGCTTGCAATGCCACCAGGGCCGGGAATCGACGGTCAGCGTTGACCGGCGCATTGGCGATAGCGCCGATGGGGAATGTAGCTGACTCTGCTTCGTACCGGGTAAAGGTAGTTACATCATTATGGCACGTGGCACAGTCTAGTCCAT
>PVMK01128058.1_pt1 | contig 16987 bp, 15 predicted proteins | sample 1853481 | NCBI WGS metagenome assembly PVMK01 (sample SAMN08533507, study PRJNA380276) | Marine sediment metagenome, whole genome shotgun sequencing project.
ACGAACTCGATGCCGTCCACCGGCGCCGAGCCCTCAAGCGGAGTGCCCGCTATAGGCACGAGCTGATTGATCGGCACGCTCTCCGGCTGCGTCGGCAGCGTAGCGAGCGCATGCAATAGCTCGACGCGGTCATTACGCGTCTCGCCCATGCCGAGGATGCCGCCGCAACACACCCTGATGCCTGCCGTGCGGACGTGCTCAAGCGTCTTCAGGCGGTCCTCGTAACGTCGCGTCGTGATGATTTTGGAGTAGAACGACTCGGACGTATCGAGATTGTGGTTGTAGTAGTCGAGCCCCGCGTCCGCAAGCATGGCGGCTTGCGGACCGGTCAACAGACCGACGGTCGCACACGTCTCGAGCCCGAGCGAGCGCACCTCGCGAATCATGTCGCCGATCTGCTCGACCTGCTGGTCTTTAGGCCCTCTGTACGCGGCGCCCAAACAGAACCGCGTGGCGCCGGCTTCTTTGGCCGCGAGCGCAGCGTCCCTCACTTGCGCGACGGACATCAGCTCCTCGACTTCGACTCCGGTGTGATAACGGATACTCTGCGGGCAGTAGGCACAGTCCTCAGGGCAGGCGCCCGTCTTGATGGACAATAACGTCGATACCTGGACTGCATTCGGGTCGAACACCTGCCGGTGAATCCATTGCGCCCCAAAGAGCAGGTCATTGAACGGCAGGTCGAATAAGGTCGTCACCTCTGCCTGAGTCCAATCCGTTCGCGCCTCACAGGAAACCTCGAGGTCAGCCAGCGACAGATGCGCGCTGCCGCGGGTTTCGATTTCAGTCACATTTGCAGACATAGTGTGCTCGCTCCCGAGCCCGTAGCGCTGGAGGATGGTTCAGTATCGTATGTGGCCTCTGGACACTGTCAACTGAGACCGATCGCCGAAGTCTACAGCACCATGCTGGATTATCTGCTGCCGGAACGATGCCGGCTCTGTGCAGGGCCGTCCGAACGGGGTTTTTGTGCCGGCTGCCGTGCGGAATTCGCGGCCGTGGCCGAGCCGTGCCCGAAGTGCGCGTTGGCGAAACCGGTCCGGCGATGTCCGCGAGACGACAGCGACTGGCAGGTCAGCCGCGTCTTCGCGCCTCTGCGTTACGAGTATCCGCTCACGGCACAGATTCACGCGTTAAAGTTTTCATCGGGGCGTCATCTCGGTCGCCCGCTCGGCTTAATGCTCGGCGAGCGCTTACGGGAGCGCTCAGAGGCGGGGGACGTCGACGCTTTAATCGCGGTACCGCTGCACCGCCGTCGTCTGCTGGAACGCGGCTACAACCAGGCTCTGGAGATCGGGCGCGCCGTCGCCGTCGAAGTGCAGCTGCCGCTGCTGATCGCCGGTATCGCACGGTCCGTGCCGACCCGGCCGCAGTCGGAACTGGACATTCACGAACGTCGAGTCAGCGTGGCGAATGTGTTTTCGGTGTCGCGGCGCCTGAACGGCCGCAGAGTGGCGATCGTGGATGATGTCATCACGACCGGCGCTACCGTCAATGCGCTGGCCACCGCGCTCCGAGACGCGGGTGCGGCCGAGGTTCAAGCCTGGGCCGTCGCTAGAACTCTCTAGCGGACTGCTCAAAACCCTTCAGAAATAGTAAGCGAACAGAATTCCGACGAAGACGAATCCGCCTACCCAGGCGTTATTAAGAAATGCGCTGAACGAACGCTGCGGGTCACGATCCTTAATCAGGTACTGCTGGTACAGCATGAGCGCGCCGGCCGGTGCAAGACCGGCGAGATACTCCGTGCTGAGTTCCGCACTCTGCCCGACGAGCAAGAGCCCGGCCAGAAACATCAACTGCAAGCCACCGATGAACACTCGATCGAGATCGCCAAACAACACGGCCGTGGACTTCACGCCGAGCCGCAGATCGTCGTCGCGATCCACCATCGCGTACTCCGTGTCGTAGATCACGACCCAGATCATCGTCACAACGAACAGCAACCAGCCTTCACGCGGCACGTGCCCGAGCTGTGCGGCGAATGCCATCGGCACACCCCAGGAAAACGCGATTCCCAGTACGAACTGTGGCGCCGAGACAAGTCGTTTCGCAAACGGATACACAACTGTGACCACGGCGCCGACGATAGCGAGCGACTGGGTCAGTCGATTAAGCGTCAGCACGAGACCGAGGCCGATCAGCATCAGTGCGGCGAAGACGGCCAATGCTTCGGTCACGGATACCTCTCCCGTCGCCATCGGCCGATCGCGAGTGCGGCTGACATGTGGGTCGATATGCCGATCCGCGTAGTCATTAATGATGCACCCCGCCGAGCGCAACACAATCGTGCCCAGCACAAAGACCGACAAAATCCTGCCATCGGGCACGCCTTCCGCCGCGATCCATAACGCCCAGAGCGTTGGCCACAGCAGCAGCCAAATTCCGATCGGGCGATGCAGCCGCGCTAACCGCGCGTAGGCACCAAAGTGCTTTAACAGCATCCGTAGATAGCGGACGAGCGGGAATTGCAGCTTGAGGTTGTTTGTCGGTCTTGGCACAACGAACACATTGTACTATGCGGGTTACACCTTCGCGTAGTGAGCCTGCCCGGAAAGCCAGCGCCCAATCAGCGGTTCTACGCGTTGCGGATATTTTTCGACCAACTCGTCGGACAAGCGGATTACTTCAGGCAGTAGATGCGCGTCACGTACCAAGTCGGCGATTTTCAATTGCATCACGCCCGTCTGACGTGTCCCGAGCACCTCTCCGGGTCCCCTGAGTTCCAGGTCCTTCTGAGCGACCTTGAAGCCGTCCGCCGTGTCCCGCATGACTCCCAATCGTTCACGTGCAAGCTCGGATAACGGTGATTTGTAGAGCAGGACGCAGCTCGACGCGGCGGCGCCTCGCCCGACGCGACCACGTAGCTGGTGTAGTTGCGCGAGTCCCATACGTTCCGAGTTGTCGATCACCATCAGCGTCGCGTTGGGCACATCGACACCGACCTCGATCACCGTCGTAGCGACCAACAAGTCGAGCTCGCCCGCCTTGAAGCTGCGCATGACGAGCTCCTTCGCGGACGACTTCATGCGTCCGTGGAGTAATGCGATCCGTAGCTCCGGCAGCGCAGCTTTAAGCTCTTGCTCGACCTGCTCCGCCGCTTGAGAGTCCACGACCTCTGATTCCTCTATCAAAGGGCAGACCCAGTACGCTTGCTCGCCGCGCTGACAGTGAGCGAGAACTCGCTGCACGAGCTGTGGCCGCTTACCCTCGGGCATCACAACCGTACGTACCGGTTGTCGCCCAGGGGGCAGCTCGTCAATGATCGAACAATCCAGATCGGCGTATGCCGTCATCGCCAGCGTCCGCGGGATCGGGGTCGCGGTCATCACGAGCTGATGCGGGACATGCGTGCCGTCCTTGCCCTTCAGCTTAAGCTCGAGACGTTGGTCGACACCGAACCGATGCTGCTCATCGACGACGACCAGCGCCAGATGCTGAAATCGAACTTCCCGTTGAAACAGCGCGTGCGTACCTACGATCACCTGCGCGTCGCCTGCTGCGATCTGCTCCAACTGCTCGGCTCGCGCGGCGCCGAGAACTGAGCCGGTTAAGTATGCGACGCTTATTCCCAGCGGTTCGAGCCAGGCTCGGAAGTTCGCGTCGTGCTGCTCAGCCAGTAACTCCGTGGGCGCCATCACGGCGGTCTGCAAACCGTTTGCCGCCGCAACGATCGCGGCCGCAGCAGCAACGACAGTTTTACCCGAACCGACGTCGCCCTGCAGCAGCCGGTGCATCGGCGCGTCCCGTTGCAGGTCCTTGAGGATAGCGGCAAGCACACGGTCCTGTGCGCCGGTCAAAACGAACGGCAACCGGCTACGGAAAGCACTAACGAGCTTACCGTCGTCCGTCAGCGCCGTAGCCTGCTCACGCTGCCGATCCAGGTTGATTCGCAACAGACTCAATCGCTGCGCGACCAATTCCTCCAGCGCGATTCGCAGCTGGCATGGGTGCCGGCGGCTACTGAGCGACTCAAGCTCGGTTCCTTGGGGCGGGCCGTGTAAGAACTTCAGCGCTTCCGCCAGCCGGGGCGAGTCCTCGGGCAGTCGATCGGCGAGGTAATCGGTAAGCGGAGCTTGCTCCAGGACGGCTAATGCCTGCGCCGCCAGTGACCTCAAGCGCTGCTGGTGAAGTCCCTCGGTCGTGGGGTAAACGGGCGTTAGAACCTCGCTGGGCGGCTCCGTATCGGGACCGACCAAACGGTACTCCGGATGAACCATCTCGCGGCCGGTCGGTCCCGCGCGTACCTCGCCGAAGCACCGAAGTGTCGCCCCCCGGACGAGGTTGTTTTGTTGCGCCCGCGAGAAATGAAAGAAGCGCAGCGTTATGGCACCGGTGCCGTCGGAGATCCGGCAGAGCATCGCTCGGCGGCCACGGTAGATGACTTCGGCAAGCTCGATCTTGCCCTCGACAAGAACCTTCTCGCCCGGACGCAAGCTCCCTAACGGCCGCAGCTCGGTGCGATCCTCGTAACGTATCGGCAGCAAGCACAACAAATCCGCGACCGTATGCACGCCGAGATGTGCCAGGCGCTCGCCGACCCGCGGCCCGATACCACGCAGTACAGCGACGGATTCCTCCAACGTGGCGCGCGTTGCGTCATGGGGCTTGTGCGAGTTCGACCGCGGGACCGCCTTGGAAGACACCGTGGTAGCAGTCAGGCGACGAGAACGGCGTCCATCTCGACCGTGGCGCCTTTCGGCAACTGCGCCACGCCGATGGCCGCTCGTGCCGGATACGGCTCAGTAAAGTACTCGGCCATGACTTCGTTGACCGTCGAGAAGTCGCCGAGGTCGGTCAGGTAGACGGTCAACTTCGCGACATCGGCTAACGTACCGCCCGCTGCCTCGGCCACTGCCATGAGGTTGTCGAACACCTGGCGTATCTGTGGCTCCGCGCCGCCGCTGACGAGCTCCATGGTCCGAGGGTCGAGAGGTATCTGGCCGGACAGATACACTGTGTCGCCAGCGCGAATCGCCTGGCTGTAGGTGCCGATGGCCGCCGGCGCACTGTCGGTATGAATGGGTTGTTTAGACATTATCTCTTCCGGCCGTTCAGTCGGCCGTTCGACTGACACGAACGACGCCGGGATTGGCGCGAATACTGCGAATTACCTGCGCGAGATGGCGACGGTCGCGAACGTTCAACCTGAATGCCAACGTCGAAGCGTCTCCGTCCGCCTCGACCTTAACGTCGTCGATATTACTCTGGGTCGCCGAGATACGCCCCGCGACCTCCGCGAGCAGACCGACGCGATTCATCGTCCTGACGTGAATCTCGGATTGGAACTCGCCTTTAATACCGCGACGCCAGTCTACCGGGATCCACTTCGTCGGATTCTTCGTGTCTTCGACCACATTGTGACAGCCCGTGCGGTGAATAACGATGCCGCGACCGCTCGACATGAATCCCATGATCTCGTCGCCCGGGATCGGATTACAACAACGCGCGTAACCCACGACGAGGCCCCCCGCGCCTGCGATATCGAGCGGCTTGCCGACGTGGGCGATCTCGCCCTCGTCGGTTAGCTCCTGCTGCGCCAGCATACCGGCCAACACGGGCGCCAATCGTTCTCCCAAGCCCAATTGCTCGTAGATGTCGTCCATTTCCTCGACATGGAGTTCCTTTAGCAACAATCCAATCTGGGCTTTTCGCAACCGCCGCAGATTGAGCGAGTAGGGCCGCAGCGCCTGACTTAGCAATCGCCGGCCGAGCTCGCGAGCTTCGTCCTGCTTCAACCCCTTCAAGTAACCGCGGATCGCATTGCGCGCTTTCGCCGTCGTGACGAAATTGACCCAGATAGGGTTCGGCTTTGCGCCCCGCGCCGTCAGAATCTCGACGGTCACCCCGTTGTTCAGCGTCGTTTTCAACGGCATCAAACGGCGGTCGATCTTGACGGCCACACAGCGGTTGCCGACATCCGTGTGCACCGCGTACGCGAAGTCCACGGCCGTCGCGCCCCGTGGCAGCCGCTTGATGTCGCCCTTCGGCGTGAAGACGTAGACCTTGTCGGGGAACAGATCCACTTTGACCGTCTCGAGGAACTCCTCCGAGTTCGCCGATTTCTGCATCTCCATGAGGCCGGCCAGCCACTCCCGCGCCCGGGCTTCGGCATTGTAGGTGTGCTTGTCGACTGCCTTGTACTGCCAGTGCGCCGCGATACCACGCTCCGCCACGTGATTCATGTCCTCGGTTCTAACCTGCACTTCGAGAGGCGTACCGCCCGGACCGAACAGCGTTGTGTGAAGCGACTGATAGCCGTTGACACGCGGAATGGCGATGTAATCCTTGAAGCGACCGGGCATGGGTTTGTAGAGCTGGTGAACCAGACCGAGCACTCGGTAACAGCTATCGATATCCGGAACGACGATCCTCAGCCCGAACACGTCGACAATATCGGATAGATGAAGATGTTTTCTACGCATCTTTGAGTAGATGGCGTAGATGTGTTTCTCCCGAGTCACAAGCTCGCCTTCAATGCCTTGGTCGGCGAGATTCTTGCGGAGATTATTCTCGATCTTGCGCAGAAACTGTTTCTGGCTACCGCTTGCTTTACGCACTGCGCGTTCCAGAACGCGATAGCGAAACGGGCAGTAGGCCTTGAAACCGAGATCCTCGAGTTCAGTCTTCAGGCTATAGATTCCAAGGCGATTCGCGATCGGTGCGTAGATTTCGAGCGTCTCTTTGGCGATGCGTCTCTGTCTCTCGGGTTCAAGGGCGTCGATGGTCTGCATGTTGTGAGTACGATCGGCGAGCTTGACGAGAATCACACGCAGATCCTTAACCATGGCCAGCAGCATCTTGCGAAAGCTTTCCGCTTGCGCTTCGGCGGCGCTGTCGAAATGAAGCTTATCGAGCTTACTGACGCCGTTGACGAGCAGCGCAACGCCGCGGCCAAATTCTTTCTCGATGTCCCTTAGCGTGCACGCTGTGTCTTCGAGTACGTCGTGGAGCAGCGCGGCCTTGATCGAGCCTGAATCCAGATGTAGTCCGGCCAAGATCTTGGCCACCGCGACGGGGTGGGTGATGTACGGCTCACCGCTCAGCCGCTCCTGCCCTTCGTGCGCCCTCGCACTGAATTCGTGCGCCGCGACAATACCGGCGATGTCTTCCTCAGGCAGGTAGGTTGCTAATTTCGTTAATAACGGCTCGAACTCATCGCCCCGCCAGGCGGCGGGTAAGCGGTCGCGAATGGCAGCACCGTAATCCATGGTGAACTCTCGTGCGTCTCGCCAAGCGGGACGCCGGGCCCATCAGGTGCCCTGCGTCAGTCGCCGATAGAGATCGGGCGAATTGCCAGCAAGTCCTCGGGGATGACCGGGGGTGTCAAGTCCATACCGAGCAGATCCTCCATAGGCAGGTCTCGCTCGGTGAGGATGCTCTCCGTAATATAACCCTCTGCAACTTCGCGCAGCGCGACTACAGTCGGCTTATCGTTTTCCCAATCGACCATGGGCTCGGCGCCATTAGCTAACTGGCGCGCACGCTTCGACGCAACGAGCACGAGCTGGAACATGTTCGGGATCTTTTCGCTACAGTCTTCGACTGTGATTCGGGCCATTACGCACCCTCCTTGGCTATCTCTTCGGGCCAGTGTACTGCATGAGCCCCCAGCGTAGCCACACGAGCGGACACATCGTGTGAAGAGGCGGAGATCCCCAGCAGTCGCTATAGGTCCCGCTGTTAGTGACTGACGGCCATAATCTGCTCGACCTGAGCGCGAATTTCGGCGGAGTCGGCGCGATTCTCGGTGCCTTCGGCGCTGACGATTGCCGCGAGTTCGTCGGCAGCTTTGTCGAGATTGTCGTTGATCACAACGTAATCGAACTCGCTCCAATGCGTCATGTCGCTCAGTGCGTCGCGCAACCGCCGCGCGATGACCTCCTCAGCGTCCGTCTTCCGGCCGCGCAAGCGACGCTCAAGCTCATCGCGGCTCGGTGGCATGATAAAGACGCAGACCGCGTCGGGGCGACGCTCACGCACTTGTTGCGCGCCCTGCCAGTCGATCTCGAGCAGGACCGACCGCCCATCGTCGATGAGCGACTGAACGTAGGCTGCGCTCGTGCCGTACCAGTGGTCAAAGACCTCTGCGGACTCGAGAAATGCGTCATGGTCGCGCATCGCACGGAACTTTCCCTCGCTCACGAAGAAATAATCCTCGCCATGAACCTCCATCTCGCGCTTCGGTCGCGTCGTGTAGGAGATCGAGAACTTGAGTCGGGCCTCACGTTCGAGCAGCTTGTGCACGAGCGTCGTCTTGCCGGCACCCGAGGGTGCGGCTAGAACTATGAGTCGACCGGGTTCGGTATCAGCCACTGATTACTCCAGGTTCTGGACCTGTTCGCGCATCTGCTCGATCAGGACCTTGAGTTCGACGGCCGCACGGGTCAGTGCCTCATCCTGCGACTTGGACGACAGCGTATTCGCCTCGCGGTTAAGCTCCTGCATCAGAAAATCGAGCCGCCGGCCGATCGGCTCGGCCCGGTCCAGCACATCGCGAATCTCCGTTACGTGACTGCCGAGCCGGTCGAGTTCTTCGGCAACATCCAAACGTTGAGCGAGCACGACGAGTTCCTGTTCGAGCCGGCCGGAATCCGCTTCTACATTGAGTCTTTCGAGCCGTTCCAGAAGTTTCGCCCGATAGCGTTCGTGTGCTTCCGGCAGATGCGGTCCGATGTCGGTGACGATCTTCTCGATCCCATCGCAACGCTCGACGAGCAAATCCTTGAGACGCTTCCCCTCACGCCGCCGGGCGGCGCTCAAGGATTCGAGTGTACGAGACAAAGTCGCCGTGGCGGGGCCCTCCATCGCCGTGAACTCCGCCGATGCCTCCTCAAGCACTCCGGACCAGCGCAGAATCTCGCCGACGGCCAACGGCCTCGCGTCCGGGAAATTTCTGTTGAACCTGTCTTGCGAGTTCCTTCAGACCCTCGAGCGCCTGGGTCGTGGAGCGCCGCGGCCGTCTCCCGACTCTCGACTGAAGAGACCCTTAGCGTGCAATCCACCTTACCGCGACGCAGCACCGCAGCGACCAACTCCCGGCAACGTGGCTCCAACGCGCGCAGTTCTTCCGGCAAACGCACACTGACGTCGAGAAATCGATGATTAACACTACGCACCTCCCAAACGAGCCGGAAGGGCTGAACTTCGGCTTTCTCGGTCGCGAAACCTGTCATGCTGCTCGGCATTGTCATAGTTCGTGATTCGGGTCCAACACGATAAAGAGTTTAAGTCTAAGATATGCGAGACGGTGGGACGAGTTTTAGATAGTGAACGTCGAATCAGCACAGATCAGCCTTCTGGGAGACCGCAAGGAAAACCAGGATCGCGTCGCGATCATTCCCGAGGACGAAAGCCTGTTACTGGCGGCGGTCGACGGAATGGGCGGCCATGCGAATGGCGCGAGGGCGGCCGAAGTCACGTTAGAGGTGCTCGCAGAGGCTTTTTATGAAGTGCCACGCCCTATCTTCGATCCCCAGGGATTCCTGACACTCGTGCTGGCGCGAGCACATGACGCCGTGGTTGAACTGGGGGATGGGCTGGTGCTCGATGAGAAACCCCGCGCGACCTGCGCCCTATGCCTCGTCCAGGAATCCGGCGCCTATTGGGCGCACATCGGCGACAGCCGCATTTACCAGATCCGTGGCAGCGAAGTACTCGAACGGACGCGCGACCATAGCCACGTCGAACTGCTGCTGAGCCAGGGCCTCATCAGCGAGGAAGAGATCAGCGAACACCCAATGCGAAACTTCGTTGAATGCTGCCTCGGGGGCGACGCGGCGCTGCCGAATATGAGTATCACCGCAAAGAAAGAACTCTTGCCCGGCGACTTTTTGCTGGCTTGTACCGATGGCATGTGGTCCGGTGTCAAGGACGATGAGATAGGCCAGGTTGTCGGCGACCAGTCGACATCGGCAGAAGACCTGTTACGAACGCTTGTAGAATCCGCGGTCGCCAGGACCACTCCTCATAGTGACAATACCAGCGCCGCCGCGCTACGCTGGATGGGTTAGTACCCTGTCGCTAACATGAGTAGTTAAGACTGCTCCAGACAAGATTAATAACAGATTAGGAGTTCCTAGTGCGTCCCAGCGGCCGAAGCGTAGATCAAATGCGCGCAATTCATTTTACGCCTGACTTTACCCGGCATGCCGAGGGCTCGGTACTCGTGGAATTTGGCGAGACCCGCGTGCTTGCAACTGCCTCAGTGGAATCGAAAGTACCCCATTTCCTTAAGGGAAAGTCCGAAGGCTGGATAACGGCAGAGTACGGCATGCTGCCTCGCTCAACTCATACACGAAATGCTCGTGAAGCGGCCCGCGGCAAACAGAGTGGCCGGACGATGGAAATCCAGCGACTGATCGGCCGCAGTTTACGCGCGGTAATCGACCGCAGAGCCCTGGGCGAGCGCACGATCACCGTGGACTGCGACGTACTACAGGCGGACGGCGGCACGCGGACGGCCGCGATCACCGGTGGCTACGTCGCGCTCGCCCTTGCGATGAACCGGTTGGTCGATCGTGGGGACTTGGCCGAGACACCGATTCATGGCCAGGTTGCAGCTGTGTCGGTGGGAATATTCGACGGCAACGCCGTCCTGGATCTCGATTACGCAGAAGACTCCGAAGCCGAGACCGACATGAATGTCGTCATGAATGAGGCCGGTGGCCTGATAGAGATCCAGGGCACTGCGGAGGGCCACGCATTTCAACGCAGCGAACTCGAAAGGCTGCTCGATCTTGCGGATCAAGGTATCGCCGAGTTATTGCAAGCTCAAAGAGCGGTTCTCGAGCGGTGACTGCCGCGCCCGGCCGTTGGGTCCTGGCGAGCAGCAATAGCGGTAAGCTACGCGAGATTCAGGCGCTCCTGGCAGGCTCGGGGATCGAGATTGTCGCGCAACGCGACCTCGGCGTTCAGTCGGTGGAAGAAACCGGCGCAACCTTCGTCGAGAACGCGCTGCTGAAGGCCCGTCACGCGGCCCTCGAAACCGGTCTGCCGGCGATTGCCGACGACTCCGGCCTGGCAGTCGATTCGCTGGCGGGCGCCCCGGGAATCCATTCGGCACGTTTCGCGGGTCCCGACGCGGACTCTGAAGCGAATATTGGCAAGCTCCTCGCCGCGCTGGCAGAGACCCCCGACGAGCAGCGCGACGCGCGCTTTCACTGCGTCATGGTCGCAATCCTGCGCGCCGACGATCCGGCGCCGATGATCAGCCACGCGGACTGGCCCGGCGTTATCGCCCGAGAGCCTGCGGGCGATAGCGGTTTCGGCTACGACCCGATCTTCTACGTCCCCGAACTCAATGCGACGGCCGCGCAACTCGCCGCCGAAGTCAAAAACCGGGTCAGCCACCGCGGCCGAGCGATGCTGCAGCTGCGCATAGCATTAAAAGAGCACCTGCCAGGATCGTCTTGATCGAACGGATAAACGGCGCTTTTATGCACAACTGTCGGCCGAGACCCGAAGCGTGGCCCGCTTAGGCGCGATTGCTCAAAATATAGCTCACAAAAACTATTTAATTAACTGTTTTTTCAGCATTTTCTGAGGATGCTCATTTTTTAGTCAATCTAAGAGAAATCCCTATTCGGCGGGGCTTTATGCGCGAACCGAGCGTCTTCTCCACAGAGTTGTCCACAGCATCTGTGGATAAATCTTGTTTTCTTAACACGTTCCTGGCCTTAGGCTCGCGACCGCTACTGGATTCTGCGGCCTAACGCCTCCACGCCTTGTGTTACGGCGAGTCCAGCAGTATGCTCACGCGCCCTCCTGATCGGGCTTGTGCCGCCATGAAAGCAGACATTCACCCAGACTACGGCGATACCAAAGTGACCTGCAGCTGCGGGAATGAGTTCACTACCCGATCCACTCTATCCGGCGATCTCCAGGTCGAGGTTTGCTCCAATTGCCACCCGTTTTACACCGGCAAGCAGAAAATCGTCGACAGCGGTGGACGGGTCGACAAGTTCCGTAAGCGTTACGGCCGCAGCTCCAGCGCCTAACCGCGCTACCCGGATTGACCGCCAGACCCGGTCGTCCCCCCCTGGCGGCACGTCTGACTGCTATAATGGGCGTCTTTGTGCCCTGCTGGGTCTTCAGATCCGGGTAAATGCGGCAGCCGGCCTTCGGGCCATCCCCCCAACACGGGCGGCGAAAATAATCTAGGAGGAGCCACGGGCAGCGTATGACCGATAAGCACTACACTCTGAGCGACCCTGAATCCGGAACCGAGCTGACACTACCGCGCTACGATCCGACCATTGGCCCGAGCGTCCTGGACGTCACCTCAATCTACAGTCAGCAGGGCGTCTTTACCTACGACCCCGGCTTCGCATCGACCGCGAGCTGCACCAGCGAAGTGACTTATATCGACGGCGAGGTGGGAGTGCTGCTGTATCGCGGCTATCCGATTGAGCAGTTAGCCGAGCACTCGAGTTATCTCGAAGTGTGCTACCTGTTGCTGCATGGCGAGTTGCCCAGTCAAGAGAATCTCGTCGAATTCGAGGAGTCGATCCGCACCCATACGATGATTAACGAATCGCTACTGCGATTCTTTAACGGCTTTCAGAACGATGCGCATCCCATGGCCATGGTCTCGGGCGTCGTTGCTTCTCTGTCGGCCTTCTACCACGACACAACCGACATCCACAATGCCGAAGATCGCGACGTCTTCGCGCATCGAATCATTGCGAAGATTCCGACAATAGCAGCGGCTGCCTACAAGCACACTCTGAGCCAGCCGTTCATCTATCCGCAAAACGACCTGGACTACTGCAGAAATCTGCTAAACATGTTCTTCGCTGTACCGGCAGACGACTACGAGGTCGATCCCGTCGCCGCGGAGGCCCTGGACCTGCTGTTCATCCTGCATGCAGACCATGAACAGAATTGCAGCACCTCCACGGTCCGGCTCGCTGGGAGTTCGGGTACGAGTCCTTACTCCGCTATCGCTGCCGGAATCTCGGCGCTCTGGGGTCCCGCGCACGGCGGCGCCAACGAGGCGGTGATCAACATGCTCGAGGAAATCGGCACCGTCGATCGAATCAGTGAGTATGTTGCGCGGGCGAAAGACAAGAACGATCCGTTTCGGCTGATGGGCTTCGGTCATCGTGTCTACAAGAGTTACGACCCGCGCGCCGCGATTATTCGCAAGATGTGTCATCGCGTGTTGGAAGGGCTGGGCCAGCAGGACTCGCCGTTATTCGAGCAGGCGCTAAAACTCGAGGAGATCGCCCTCAAGGACGAGTATTTTATTGAGAAGAATCTCTATCCCAACGTCGACTTCTACTCGGGAATCATCTACCAGGCCCTGGGTATTCCGAAATCGATGTTCACTGTGATGTTCTCGATTGCCCGTTGCGTCGGCTGGGTTACGCATTGGCGCGAGATGGTTGCCGATCCGGCGTCGCGCATCGGCCGCCCGCGACACCTCTACAATGGCCCCGGGAAGCGGGACTATATCCCGGTCGGCGAACGCGCGGGCTAGAGCGCCTCTCGACCCAGTAGAGCCAGGACGCGGCGTCTGCCGGCGCGCTGCATCGGCTTTCTGTCGACCGGACTAAGGGGCGCCTGGCGCACACCCTTCTCTGGAAAAACGATGACGTGGACGCGCTCGCTCTCCCGGCTGAACCTGAAGCCCGGAATGATCGAGATGCCCTGGCCATTGACTCGATAACGTCGCTGACAATCTCGGCTATTGATGCCTTGTGCCTCCAATTCGTTCAGCACCGCCTCGGGCGACTCCGTGAACACGTGCAGCTCCAACGGAGAATTGTCGGTCACGGTACCCGCCAGGACCGGTCCAACGAGTCGTGGCTGAAACTCAAACAGAAACTCCATGATCTCTACCGCCAGCCGCCGCATGGCAGTAACTCGGCGCTGGTGAAGATCCGGTTCGAAGATCCGTTGCCGCTCGATCACGCTCGACTCGATCTCTGAGTTACTTGGCAGCGCACTCGACTCACGGACGCCAAAACGCAACGCCGCCTTACGCTTAGCTTGGCCATAGTCGTGCATGCCATGATCGACGATCAGGCGTGCGGCTTCCTGTGCTAATTGTTCACGCAGCACTTCAGTGCCCAGCGCGCGCTTACCGCCCATAGCTCGTTCGCACTCCGGCTCGTACCAAATTTTCTCTCCCAGCGATCAACTCGCCGAGAGTCGCGGCGTACGGTCGTACCCACACCTGCTAAAAGAGCGGTTCCTGTTCCTCGCTCGGCGCCGGTTCGTCAGTGCCTAAGAAAATCTCAGGATTCCATGCTGTCGCATCCTGCTCCCGTTCGGGGACATGCCCGAGCCGAAACTTCTCGAATACGCTGCCTGCGCTCGTGGCCGCCACGAGGCCGTCTCGGGGTTAATACGCACATCGACAATCCCGGGCGGCTGCTCCATGGCGTGAAGCGGCAACCCGTCCAACGCCTCGGCCATAAAGTCGATCCACATAGGCAGCGCCGTGGCGGCGCCCTGTTCGTATTGACCCAGCGAGCGTTCCTGATCGAACCCGACCCACGCGGCCGTTACGAGATCACTATTAAATCCAGCGAACCACGCGTCACGCCGGTCGTTCGTCGTCCCGGTCTTACCGGCTAAATCGTCTCGCCCGAGCGCCCTGTACGCGGCTACTCCAGTACCGCGTCGAACGACGTCCTGCATCATGTCACTAATGAGATAGGCGTTCTGCGCGGAGATAATTCGTCCGGCAGTAGGCGACGTGGGGTAGAGCTCGATCGGGCTCGAGATCAGCACTGGCAACTCAGGCGCCTCAGGGTCCGGCTCTTCGCATCCCTGGCAGACGAGATTCGGACTTGCGGTGTAAAGAACTTCGCCGTCAGCATCTTCGATTTTCTCTATTAGATAGGAATCGACTTTGTAACCACCATTCGCGAATGTGGCATAGCCATCGACGAGATCCAGCGGTGCGACGCCACCCGCGCCGAGTGCCAGCGTAGCGTTCGCGGGCAACGCGGTATCGTCAAAACCGAAGCTACGCAGATGCTGAACGGTCGCCGCGACGCCGGCTTGCCTAAGGACTCGAATCGACACGAGGTTTAGAGATTTCACCAACGCCTCACGCAGCCTAGTCGGCCCGCTGAAACTTCCGGAGTAGTTGCCGGGGCGCCACTCGGCCTCAAGCTCGGCGCTTGCCTCGACGATCGGTGCATCGTTGACGATGGTGGCTGCCGTGAAGCCGTTCTCCAGCGCTGCAGAATAGACGAACGGTTTAAAGGATGAGCCCGGTTGACGTTGGGATTGGGTCGCGCGATTGTAATTGCTGAGATAGAAATCGAAGCCCCCCACCAGCGCTGTGACAGCGCCATCCATCGGATCCAGCGAGACGATTGCACCCTGCACTTCGGGGACCTGGGCGAGTCTCAGACTGCCATCGGCCAACACGCGAAATCGAACGACGTCGCCGGGATCGAGCGCCTCTGCCACCGTGCGTGGCGCCGATTGAACGAAGTTATCGTTGATAAATGGCGCCGCCCAGGCGACCGACTCGATCTCGATGGGTACCAGCCCCCAGTACTCGAAATAGACCAGGGCGCGATCCAGGATCGGCGCAGGCTCCGCCGGCAGCTCGCCATCGATAGCGGCTCCGGCTGCAAATTCGGCTGCGATCTCGGCCGTAAAGTCGGCAACGGCGATTACCGGCTCGGGCTCTGTCTCAACCGGTATCTGCTCCACGCTGACGACCAACCCGGTCCGAAAACCGGAAATCTGCGCATAATCAGCTAGCACAGCGCTCCAACGTTCTTCCACTGACCCCTCTGCTACGGCCGTCAGCGCGGTGAGATCCACCTGTGCAAGCGCCCCCCGATACCCGTGGCGCTCGTCATACTCAATCAAGCCCTGCCTGAGCGCCTGCTGCGCCGTCCGTTGCAAGCGGCTGTCGACGGTCGTCGTGACCTTGAGGCCGGCCTCGTAGGCGGCCGGACCCAGCATGCGGATGAGTTCCGCGCGGGCCATCTCCGCGACATAGGGGGCCGCGAGTGCGAGTTGCGGCCCGTAGCGAACGCTCTCGACCGGGGTCTCCAGCGCGTCCCGGTATGCGGTTTCCGAGATGAAGCCGAGTTCGCGCATGCGCCGCAGAACATAGATCCTGCGCTGTGCGGCCGCCTCAGGGTTGCTGTAGGGATTGAGGATCGACGGCCCCTGTGGAATACCGCCGATGATCGCGGCGTCGGAAACCGTGAGCTCGTGGAGTTCCTTGCCGAAGTAGATCCGAGCAGCCGCAACCACACCATAGGCATGCTGCCCGAAGAAATACGTGTTCAGATAAAGTTCGAGAATCTCCTGCTTCTCGAACTCGCGCTCGATTCGGATAGCCAGTATTAACTCTTTGAATTTACGGACAAACGTTCTATCGCGGGTTAGAAAAAACATCCGCGCAACCTGGGCCGTAATCGTACTGCCGCCCTGGCTCCGGTCGCCGCCGGAGAGGAGAAAGTTGAGCCCGGCCCGCAAATAGCCCTGATAGTCGAAGCCCGGATGCTCGAAGAATCGGTCGTCCTCGGCCGCCAGGATAGCCTGCACCAGGACCAGCGGAATATCCTCATATTTCGCCGGGGTGCGCTGTTTTTCGCCGAATAACGCCAGCAGCCGACCATCGCGGCTATATATGGACAGTGGGATCTGCAGCCGGATATCACGTAACTCCTCAGCCTGCGGCAGCGTCGGCGCTACGTAGTAGTAGCCACCCGCGAAAAGCCCGCCCATAGCCACCACGCCGGCCAGGCTGCAGGCCGCCAAAACAGCGGAAATTCGTAAATATCTATTCATCGCGAAAGGTGCATTCTACGTCCTTTCCAACCCCAGCGCCTTTGTGCATAGTCGCTGGAATAGGCAAACCCATCGAAAGGTAGGGACGCAACGCCTCCGGTCTACGGGCTGGGCCTTCATCCAGAGGGCCCACCTAGGATAGCGGCGCTGCCGGAGCAGGAAAAGACTGTTCCGACAGCAACTGCTTTCCGCCGCCCGTAGACCGGAGGCT
>PVMK01141183.1_pt1 | contig 16986 bp, 17 predicted proteins | sample 1853481 | NCBI WGS metagenome assembly PVMK01 (sample SAMN08533507, study PRJNA380276) | Marine sediment metagenome, whole genome shotgun sequencing project.
AATTACTTTCAACCTCATTCCTACCTTGAAGCTCTTCCTCTAACCTCTTGATTTTATTGCCAAGTTCTAAGTTGGTCGTCTCGTGCGACTTTAAAACATCGATCAATTTTTCAACTTTTTTCTCAATTTCCTCAAATTGTCCTACAATAAATTCGTTGTCCAATCTTACACCTCACAATAATACTGGTTTAATATAATCTCACATATCGCCGAAAGTCAAGACCTATTCCGCATCCTGTTACGCATAATACTTTCTGCTTCAATAAGATCTTTTGGATTGTTGACCCCAACGGTCTCCTCCCAATCATCGCCAACCATAACGCCGGCAACCTGTCCTTCCCTATATCCAATTTCAACAATATCCGTCAGATAAAACTCAGCCTGAACATTATCGGATTTTATCTGTTTCAACGAATCGAACAAAAACGCCTTTCTCACGCAATAAATACCTGTATTAATGGTTTTTATTCTCTTTTGTTCCGTTGAAGCATCTGCGTCCTCTACTATCCCCAATAACCGACGGTTTTCGTCAAAGAGAATCCTTCCATACCCCTCTGGGTTATCGAGATCGACGGCCAATAGCGATATATCACGCTTGGCGTTAACATGATCTTCAAAAAGCCGCATTAACGTTCCATAAGTAATTAACGGAACATCGCCGCACAAAACAATCACTTCCTTCGTGTTATCGGACAGATAAGGAAGTGCGCACAAAACAGCATGACCCGTTCCGAGCTGTTCTTCCTGTACGGCAAAGATAATATCAGTATTTTCTGACACCACACTTTGAACTTTTTCAGCCTGACCTCCGATAACCAGAACCACGTTCTCACCCGCAATTTTTTTGGCGGTCTCCACCACATACATCACCATGGGTTTACCCAATATCTCGTGAAGCACCTTGGCTTTCGGAGATTTCATGCGGATTCCCTGGCCTGCTGCAAGTATGATTACAGCCGGTTCTTTTTCGGTATTTGCCATGGATTTTTTTAAAATATAGTATTTTTAGCGGCAGCCGTTTAAAAACCTTCCGGTGAGTGTTTTTTCTAGTCTTTTGCCGAAAAGCGCATACCGCTGCCGGGCGTTCATTCCGCCGTAACGGAAATAAGCTGCCACGGATTCAGCGCTTTACAAAAGACTCAAGCCCACAAAGGGGAGGTTTTGGAACGGCTGCCAATCATTACGGCTTCGTAAAAAGTCTTTTGTGAGCGACATCGACCAAAATCAGACTTTTTACGAGTTCATCAATCATTATATGTCAATCTTTAACGAGAATCTACAAAAAAAGGGCAAACCTTATAATGAGTCTGCCCTCAAAACAAAAAGATGAAATCACCTATCCCTTTTTCAGGGATAAATTCAGGTTACGAAGTCAAAATCCGATACAATAAAAGATACTTATTATCGCATTTCAGATAGCTTAATACGATGCAAGGCTCTTTCCAGAGCTGCTCTGCCCCTGTTAAAATCGATATCTTCGGTCTTCTCTTGTGCCAAACGCTGCTGAGCGCGTTCCAACGAAGATTTGGCACGATCAACGTCGATATCTCTTCGCCGTTCAGCAGATTCTGCCAGTACGGTAACTTTATCAGGCAATGTCTCTGCAAACCCACCACTGACAAAAACGAATCTTTCAACCCCTTCGGCATCCGTATAATGCATCGTACCTGTTTTCAGGGTTGTCAAAAACGGCGTGTGGCCAATAAGCACACCAAACTCTCCTAAACTGCCGGGCGCCACCGCGATCTGGACTTCCTCGTCAACGACATACTTCTCTGGGGTGACAATTTCTAATCTAATATTTCCAGCCATGGTATAACCTTATTTTCTCTCTGCTTTATTAGGCTTCAGACATTTCCTTGCCTCTTTCGACAACCTCTTCAATGCCCCCGACCATATAAAATGCCTGCTCCGGAATATCGTCATGCTTGCCTTCACAAATTTCCTTGAACCCCCGGACAGTATCTTCAATCTTTACATAGGAACCACTTTTCCCCGTAAAGGCCTCGGCAACATGGAACGGCTGTGACAAAAACCGCTGAATTTTACGTGCCCTGCCCACGATAACTTTGTCTTCGTCGGACAATTCTTCAATACCCAGAATTGCGATAATATCCTGAAGTTCCTTATATTTCTGAAGTATCTGCTGTACCTGTCGGGCAACTCCATAATGTTCATCACCAATGTATGCCGCATCGAGAATCCTGGAAGTCGAATCCAGTGGATCCACCGCCGGATAAATCCCGAGTTCGACGATCTGGCGTGACAAAACCACTGTCCCGTCGAGGTGGGCAAATGTCGTTGCAGGCGCCGGGTCTGTCAGGTCGTCCGCAGGCACGTACACACATTGAACCGACGTGATGGAGCCTTTATCCGTCGATGTAATACGTTCCTGAAGCTCGCCGAGGTCAACCGCCAGTGTCGGCTGATAACCCACCGCTGAAGGCATACGGCCAAGAAGTGCCGAAACTTCCGAACCCGCCTGGGTAAAACGGAAGATATTGTCGATAAAAATCAGTACGTCCTGTCCTTCTTCATCCCGGAAATACTCCGCAACCGTCAGGGCGGAAAGTGCAACCCGGGCCCGGGCTCCCGGAGGTTCCGTCATCTGTCCGTAGATCAAGGCCGCCTTGGGCAACACCCCGGAATCCTTCATTTCATGGTAAAGATCATTCCCTTCACGGGTCCGCTCACCAACACCGGCAAACACGGAAATACCACCGTGCTGCATGGCAATGTTGTGGACCATTTCCATCATAATAACGGTTTTACCGACGCCGGCTCCGCCAAACATCCCCATCTTGCCGCCTCTGGGGAAGGGCACCAGCAGATCGATAACTTTTACACCGGTCTCAAGAACGCGAACCGATACGTCCTGTTCGGTAAATTTCGGTGCTTCACGGTGAATCGGCATCATTTTTTCCTGGCTCACCGGACCGAGTCCGTCCACCGGTCGTCCCACGACATTGAGAATCCTTCCGAGCCCGGCTTCACCCACCGGCATCATGATTTCATTGCCGGTATCCTTGACATCCTGCCCCCGAACCAGACCGTCGGTGACATCCATGGCGATGGTCCGAACCACATTATCACCCAGGTGCTGTGCAACCTCCACGATCAGGTTGTCCGGCTCATCGTTGATGGCAGAGTTTGTAATGGCCAATGCCGTAAAAATGGACGGCAAATTCCCCTGCTCGAACTCCACGTCGACGATAGGCCCCATAACCTGCGTAATCTTTCCTATATTTTCTCCCATCTAAAGACCTCCTGTTAAAATGCGGTATTATATTCTTTTATTTAGCCTTTAAGCGCCTCGGCACCACCGACGATATCCATCAATTCTGCAGTAATTGCAGCCTGCCGAGCCTTATTATATACCAAGGTAAGGTTCTCGATCATATCTTTGCAGGCTTGGGTGGCATTGTTCATTGCTGCCATCCGGGCGGCGTGTTCGCTGGTGGATGTTTCCAGCAATGCGCTGTATAACTGAACATAAACGTTCTTTGGCAATAATTCGCCCAGCAGTTCCTGGGATGAAGGCTCACAGATATGCTCTGCAAGATAGGGTGTTTCATCCCCTTCCGTCTCTTCCTCCGCGGATTTAATGGGCAGTATTGGGAGCATCTGTTTCAATGCCGGTGTCTGCCTGGCCATACTCACGAATTCCCCATAAACAATGTAAACCTCATCATAGGTTTTATCTAAAAACCCCTGGATAAGCTTCTGGCCGGAACTCACTGCAATGTTAAATCCAAACTTGGCTCCGACGACTCCCAAATATTCGTCGACTATTTTAAATTTATTTTTCCGGCACCTATCACGACCTTTTTTCCCAAAATTGGTAAATACAACGTCGATGCCTTGTTTTTCTTTTTCCTTTTTAAACGCCTCGGCCTTTGATATAAGATTCGTATTGAAACCACCGCATAATCCTCTATCGGACGTACACAAAACAAGGTGTATTCTCTCGACTTCCTCCCGGGCCTCCAGCAAGGGATTTGTCTCCTCCCCGGCCTTTTCAGCAAGGCTCCCCAAAACCTCGGAAAACTTACCGGCATAGGGACGGAAACCTTCCATACTTTCCTGGGCACCGCGTAGCTTGGAAGCCGCGACCATGTTCATGGCCTTTGTGATCTGCTGAGTCTTTTTAACCGCAGCTATCTTTGTTTGAATATCTTTTAATGTCGCCATAGACTTTAGCCCTTATCGCATCTCTCTGGTTGAGGTTTTTTACGCACTCTTTCAGCCTCTGCCGAATTTCCAACAAAAACATAACCTCAGCTATTTAATCGTGTCCTGGAATTCCGCATCATAGGCCGTTAAAGCCTCGGTCATCAGCTTATCGAGATCCTCCGTAAACTCTTCCTTCTCCTTAAGGCCTTCTAAAAGCTGCGAATATCTGTCTTCAAGGAATGTGTAAAGTCCCGCCTCGTACTTGGCAAGTACATCCACCGGATACTTGTCTAGAAAGCCTCTGGTTCCGGCATACAGGATCGAGACCTGTTTTTCCATGGACAGTGGTTGATATTGGGGTTGTTTTAAAATTTCCACCAGACGTTCACCTCGAGTCAGCTGCTGCTGGGTGGTCTTGTCGAGATCACTGCCAAAAGCGGCAAACGCTTCAAGCTCCCGGTATTGGGCCATATCGAGCCGCAACGTACCGGCCACCTGCTTCATGGCTTTCACCTGAGCAGAACCGCCGACACGTGAAACAGACAGTCCCACATTAATCGCCGGTCGAACACCGGCAAAAAAGAGAGCAGGTTCAAGATATATCTGTCCGTCGGTAATGGAAATAACATTGGTGGGGATGTAGGCGGAAACGTCACCGGCCTGGGTTTCAATAATCGGAAGTGCGGTCAAAGAGCCGGCACCAAGTTCGTCGTTCATTTTGGCAGACCGTTCAAGGAGCCGGGAGTGGTTGTAGAAAATGTCGCCGGGATACGCCTCGCGTCCCGGAGGGCGTCTTAAAAGAAGAGAGACCTGGCGATAGGATGCTGCCTGCTTGGACAAATCGTCAAAAATAATCAGGGCATGCATTTTTTTGTCCCGGAAATATTCGCCCATGGCGCAACCGGCATAGGGAGCGACATACTGTAATGTCGCCGGATCACTGGCGCATGCCGCTACAATGGTTGTGTATTCCATGGCGCCATGTTTTTCCAAAAGCGCATGGACCTGAGCCACCGTCGATTTTTTCTGACCACACGCCACATAAATACAATAAATGTCCGTATCCTTCTGAGCGAGAATGGCATCAACAGCAACAGCGGTTTTACCGATCTGACGGTCACCGATAATCAGTTCACGCTGTCCTCTGCCCACCGGTGTCATGGAATCGATGGCTTTTAGACCGGTATAACACGGCTCGTGCACACTTTTACGATCGATAACCCCCGGTGCCATCATCTCAACCCTTCTGAACTCTTTGGCGTCGATAGGTCCTTTGCCGTCCAAAGGTTCCCCCACCGCCGAAACCACTCGTCCCAAAACAGCTTCACCCACCGGAACCTGTGCGATTCTTCGTGTCCGTTTGACAATATCACCCTCTTTGATATGAATGTCTTCACCCATGATGGCGACACCCACGTTATCCTCTTCAAGGTTAAGCACAAGCCCGAGGAGTCCGCCTGGGAATTCAACGAGCTCCAATGCCATTACCTCTTCCAGGCCGTATATCCTGGCAATACCGTCACCCACGGACAAGACCGTTCCGGTTTCACTCAACTCGACTTTCTTGTCATAATCCGTAATCTGCTCTTTAATGATCTGACTTATTTCTTCGGCTCTTAGTTGCATTATATGCTCTCACCCCTTTTTAAAGATTCCCTCATATTGAGTAATTGTGTTTTTATACTACCGTCAAGAACCAAATCGCCTATTCTGGAAACAATCCCCCCGATAAGCCCGGGATCCTGCTCCACTTCCAGAATAATATCTTTACCTGTCTTTTTCGACAGAGTTGTACGGATCTTATCAACGGTCTCGGATGAAAGTTCCGATGCCGATACCAGACTGGCCCGCAAAATACCTTTAAGCTCGTCCACCAGTTTTTGATAAAAATCGTTGATGTCACCTAAAAACTCGAACCTTCCCTTGTCAAAGGACAATAGCAGGAAAGATGCCATAACTTTGGAGATGCCGACTTTATCAATAACCGTCCTTAAAACCTTCTTACGCCCTGACACACCATAAAGGGGATTGCAAATGGCCTGTTCAAGCTCCGCTTCCCTGGACATTAATTGGGTAAATCCGTCAAGTTCTTCCCCATAGGTTTCCGCCTGACCGTCTTCCTTGCCTATGATCAAAAGTGCCTTGGCATAACGCCGCGCTATCGTCAAATTTTTCACTATGCCACCACCTTTTCCAGATATTCATCCACCAGTTTTTCCTGGTCTTGAGCGGTAATTTTATTTTTTATAATCTCTTCGGTCTTTACCAGAGCCTTATCCAAAATTTCTTCCTGAAGTTTTATTTTGGCCTGCTTGAACTCATGCGCAATATTACGTTGGGCCTGTTCCTCAAATTTCTCAGCCGCCTGTTTCGCTTCCTCGATGATTCTCGTCTTGGCTTCATTTCCCTGCCGGATATAATCTTCGATAAGCGTTTGAGCCTCCTGCTCTAATTGGGAAAATTTTTCATTATATTCCGCCAACTGTTTTTCGGCCGTTTTTTTCTTTGTTTCCAGTTCGTCAAGTTGATCCTTAATTCCTTTAATCCTGGAATTGAGTGCCTGGGATGTCGGCTTTCTTAAAAGAAAGAAAAGACCGATGGCCAAAACCGAAAAGTTCATGACCTTGTAAGTATCCGTTGCCATCCATCCTTTTGACTCTCCCTCCTGTTCTGAAGATGCTATGGATACCCCCATAAAACAAAAAAAGAGCAACGCCATGAAAACCACCATGACCGGCCCTTTTTTGAAAACAAGTCGTTTGAGGCTATTGCCGGATATTTTCTTCATTAAACAGCCCTCCCCAAAATTTTCTCACTAATCGCATTTGCAAAGGTATCGACCTCTTTCTGTAGCGCTGATCGAACGCTCTCTGCATCCTTTGAGATTTTTTCACGGATCTCGGCAAGATTTGCTTGAGCCTTTTGATTAATTTCTTCTATTATTTTCCTTTCTTCCTCGGCCGCCTCTTTTAATAAAGCCTCTTTTTCAATCAATCCTTTGCCTCTGGCCGTCTTAATCCCGGAAACAAAGGCATCGTCTTTTTCTTGTACATCTTGGTCCAACTTTTCGATATTCTGCTCAAGGCCAATAATCTTTTCTTGCCTTTTGATCAGCATCTTACGAATCGGCTTGTATAAAATAACGTTCAATGCCCATATGATAATCAGAAAATTTGCGATCTGGACAAAAAGTGATCCGTCTGGAATTACCGTAACACCGCCGGAACCGATGGCGACGCCTTTAAAGAAGAATAGAGATACTGCAGCGAACAGCGTGGAAATAATAGGAGTTTTCAGGTTTAAACCGGAATTTTTCATCGTTAGACCCCCCATAGCTGAAACCTGTTAATACACTTTTTAAATATTACGACCATTCATCTTTTAATCGTATTTTAAACACGGCGGTCTATAACATCAGTCATAAATGTTGTCAAAGGGTTTTTTTTATAAATTTGTCGGAATTCTTCCTGAAACCCGGGCCATCCTTATTGTTCATAAAGGAACCGCCTCATACTGATGTTCAGCAGTAAACCGATGCAAATCATTGTGGTGATGACCGATGAACCGCCATAACTGATGAATGGCAGTGTCACACCGACAATCGGCATCAGACCCATAGTCATGCCGACATTAATAAAAACATGCCAGAATATCGTTGCGGTAACTCCTACGGCAAGGATCGTTCCGAAGGGTTCCCGGCATCTGTAAGCAATGTTCAATCCCCAAATAATGAGAAATAGAAAAAGGCAGAGAAGGAGCAAAGAGCCCATAAGACCCCATTCTTCCGCCAAAACCGAAAAAATGAAATCGGTATGCTGCTCGGGTAAAAAAGAAAGGGCGTTTTGAGTCCCTTCTAAAAATCCCTTGCCGGTAATCATACCTGAACCTATGGCAATTTTAGACTGTATAATATGGTAGCCGGCACCCAAGGGGTCCCGATCCGGATCTAAAAATGTCAATATCCGCCTTTTCTGGTAACCTTTTAGAAAAAACCAGACCAGAGGGCCGGCAACCGTACATGAAGTGACAATGCATAAAAGTGATCGGCGTTCAATTTTTACAAAAACAGTCACGGAACCGGCAATCAGAACGATCAGCATGGCGGTCCCCAAATCCGGTTGTTTAACGATCAAAATAAACGGAATAACCGTCAACATGAAAGGGGTAAGAAGTTCCCGTAAGGTTAAACCTCCGGTATCGGCACGCCTGGAATAATATCTTGTCAGCGAGATTATCACCGCAATTTTTGCAAGTTCTGATGGTTGAATTGAGACAGGCCCCAAGATCAGCCAGCGCCTTGCTCCGCCCACATGCTTTCCGAATACCAATACAGACATTAAAAGCAACATACACACAATATAGATTATGGGCGCCCATCGATCCAATGATTTGTAATTAACCAGAAAAGACAAAACCATTGCGACGATTCCGGCAGAATACCAAATCAACTGCTTGAAATACAACGTTTTTTGAGGCGCTGCCATGTTTGATATTACAGCGCTGTAAAGTGCAATAAGACCCAGGCATGCGATGAATAACGTTAGCCCAAGCAATCCCCAGTCAAAGTATTTTACAAATCGCCGATCGATCATTTCAGCCACGCTCCTGATACTGGGAACTTGCCCATGATCTATGAAACATGATCCATAATGTTGGATTCAGATTATCCATAATTGAAAAGAGATGCTGTCGATTATAATATTCCCTGGCAACCTCCAACTCCGTTGAAACAGAATCTCCGCTTTGGTCGGACAAACCGGGGGAATGCCGCCGGTTCCGTGATATTCATTCCAATTAAACTCTTGCGCTGTTGCGCCTTGAAGGTCTGCTGATTTCATCGGGGCTTACGGTTGCAGTTCATCTTTTTTTAAGTAGGTTCTGATGATTTCCCTGGCAATCGGTGCCGCAGCGCTTGACCCGTGCTCTCCATGCTCTACAACTACCGTAACAGCGATCTGTGGATTCTCGGATGGTGCATACGCCACAAACCATGCATGCGCTTTTAGGTGGTCGGGCAAATTTTTATCAGACCAGTTGGGGTCATTACTGCGCCCAACCACCTGGGCAGTTCCTGTTTTACCACTGACACTAAGGCCGCCAATATGTGCAATTCGCCCTGTACCTTTTGGGCTGTTCACAACCTCCCTTAGACCTTTTTTAATAATTCTAAATGTTTGCTTGCCGGCAGGCAGTCGGCCGGCCAACCGCCGTTTGCTTTGAACCACAACCGCACCATCAGCCGTATTGACGGACTTGAGCACCAAAGGTGTATACAATGCTCCGCCATTGGCCACTGCTGAAGTCAAAACAAGCATCTGGATGGGTGTTGCGAGATTATAGCTTTGCCCGATGGCCACAGAAAGGGTTTCACCGCCCTGCCAGGCAATGCCGGTTCGACGCTTTTTCCAAGCTGTTGTTGGGAACAGCCCTGCTACTTCGTGATCCAGATCGATTCCGGTGAGTGAACCCAGCCCGCATGCTTTGGCGTACATCGCCAGTCGATCTATGCCCAGCTTTTGACCGACCTGGTAGAAAAAGACGTCACAGGATTCAGCCAATGCTTTAACAACGTTCACATTACCGTGTCCTCCACGTTTCCAGCATCTGTAAACACGATTTCCATATCTATAATGTCCAGGGCAGTAAAACGTCGTCTTTTCATCGATAACCCCTTCTTCGAGCCCCGCCATTGCGGTTACAATTTTAAAAGTGGATGCCGGAGGATATGCACCCTGAATAGCCTTATTTTCCAACGGTCTTAACGGGTTGGACACAAGCGTCTCCCATTGCTTATGGGACATGCCGTCAACAAAAATATTCTGATCGAATGAAGGAGCGCTTGCCAATACAAGGATATCGCCTGTATTTGGGTCCATGGCTGCAACGGCACCGGCTTTACCCTCTAAAAGTATTTCCGCTGTTTTCTGCAAGGTGTTGTCGATGGTTAGATAAATGTTATGTCCGGGCTGGGCATCCACCGTTTTTAAAATTCTAACAACCTGTCCCATGACATTGACTTCAACCTGTCTACCCCCTCGCTTCCCATGTAAGAACGCCTCAAATATTTTCTCAACACCGAATTTCCCGATAAAATCACCACCCTTACACTCTGGATATTTACCGGACTCGAGTTCTTGAGAATTAATTTCACTCAAATATCCGATTAAGTGCGCGGCACGCTGCCTCTCGAGGTAGTGTCTTCGAGACTTGACATCGATAACAACGCCGGGAAGGTCAAATTTGTGAACCTCGACGGCAGCCAGGGCATCGCGTCCGATATCTTTTTTCAAAGGTATCGGTTTATAATGTGAACCCGTCCTGTTATTTTCAATTTTTGACATTAGTTCAGAGGCAGGAACATTGATATATTTAGACAATTTATCAATGGTATCCTTTACCGGTTTGGCATCTTTTAGAATAATGCTGACATCAAACGACGGCCGGTTATCAACCAGCAATATTCCGTTGCGGTCAAAAATCATCCCTCTCGACGGATCTGTACTCTGCAGACGTATACAATTGTTTTCCGACAATCGCCTCAACTCCTCGCCCTGAATCACCTGAAGATAAAACAGGCGTACCAAAAGAATAGAAAAGGCGACTCCAACGCAAAACATCGCTCTTATAACGCGCTGTTTATACCATTCTGTGTCTGCTGTTTTTAAATATTTAGTCAAAGTACTCTTTACCTTGCAACATAAGGAGTATCCATCGGTCAATAGAAATTAACGACCAACTTCTCTTGTAAATATTGCCTTAACCCTTTTATCCCATTTTCCAAATGAATACTTAAACAACATAAGAAACATCGGTCCGGTGAATATGGCCCAAAACACCTGAACCCCAATGGTAATCGACATTTCTGATGTAAAGTGCAAACCGGGCTCAAAGATGACACTGCTGCCGACAAATATAAAATTCTCCATCAATACGCCTGCAATAACAATAAACGGCAAAAGCGGATTGTTCCCCACATGCAAAAAAGTTATAATCCATCTCACCCCGATAAACAACCACAGATAGGTGGTTAAATAGAGGCCGAAAGTGCCTCCGGAAATGGCGTCCATTACAAACCCGAAAAAAAGAATAACCGGTATGCTTTCACGGAGAGGACGGAAGATGCACAAGTAAATGACAAATGGGGTAAGGAGATCATAAAACCCTTGGAATAAGGGAATATAGGGCATAACTGTGGTCTGAACGATGATCAGAAAAAGACATACACAGACATGATAGCAATAGGTCATTTCTCTCGCTCAGACTCATGGTTTTTAGGGTTCAATACTACCAGAACCTCTTCGAGTTTTTCAAAATCGACATAGGGGGTAACGGTTACCTCCTGAAAGATCCCCGACTTGGGCTTGATGACGCCCGAAACATACCCGACTGCAAGCCCTTTAGGGAAGACACCGTCGAGCCCTGATGAAACGACAATATCATCCACCACAATATCATGTTTGCGCAAAACATATTTAAAAAGGCACTGACCGGCTGAACCGCCCTTTATGATTCCCCGCGCCCTTCCCCGTTGAACCAGAGCATCGACTGCGCTGTTATGATCAATAATCAGGAGAACCTTGGAATAATGGGCGGACACCTCCGTAGTCTGTCCTGCAATTCCTTCCGGGATTACGACGGCCATTCCTTTTTCGACACCGTCATGTTTTCCCTTATCGATAAGAACAGTCTTAAACCAGGGAGAAGGGTCCTTGCCAATGACCTCAGCTGCCAGGACGCGATCGGTGATGGTTTTCTGGAAGTTCAGCAGGTTGCGAAGACGCACATTGGAAAGTTTAAATTCCTTAAACTGAATATTTTTTTCAAAGGCGCGGTTTAAGTCTTTTCTTAATCTCTCATTCTCTTTTGCCGCGTTAACCAGTAAAAAATAGTGACGCCAGATATCTCTTGCAAAGCGGATCGAAGTGCTGGCAGATTTCTGGAAAGGAGCAACAATGGAGATGGCGATTCTTCCCGGTACATAATAGGAGATATAGCGGCGATTAAAAACGGAGAGTAGTATGATGTTGACTGCAATCAGAAGGATCACACCAACAATCATCACCATTTTTTTGGAAAACATTAAACTATTGAATTACAACTTGTTTGAGGATTTCAATACTGTCAAGAGCTACACCGGAGCCGAGTGCAACGGTGAGTAATGGATCCTCGGTAATCGTTATGGGGAGACTGGTTTCCTCTCTAAGCAGCTTGTCCAAATTCTTCAATAGTGCGCCACCTCCCGTTAATACAATTCCCCTGTCAACGATATCGGCGGCCAGTTCCGGAGGTGTCTGTTCCAAAGCAATTTTGACGGTCTCTACAATGGCATCTATCTGTTCGGAAATTGCCACACGTATCTCTTCCGAATCGATGGCCAGAATCTTTGGGATACCTGAGGCAAGGTCTCTGCCCTTGACTTCTATGGTTTCAAGGTCCTGAGGCTCCGGATATGCATTCCCGATGGTGGTTTTGATGATTTCAGCTGTGCGCTCACCGATCAGCAGGTTATATTTTCGTTTGATATACTGGATAATCGCAGCATCCATCTTATTGCCGGCCACCCGAATAGATCTGCTGTATACAATTCCCGCAAGAGATATCACCGCAACCTCAGTGGTGCCGCCACCAATATCGACAATCATATTACATATCGGTTCGGTAATGGGAAGGCCGGCACCAATTGCCGCTGCCATGGGTTCTTCAATCAGAAACACCTCCCGGGACCCTGCCGACTCGGCAGATTCTTTGACCGCACGTTTTTCAACCTGGGTAATTCCCGACGGAACGGCAATAACAATTCTTGGTCTGACAAACGCCCGTCGGTTGTGAACCTTGTGGATAAAATGGCGGAGCATCGCCTCTGTTACTTCAAAATCAGCTATCACGCCATCACGCATGGGACGAATCGCCGTGATATAACCGGGTGTTCTACCCAGCATATTCTTGGCCTCAAGGCCGACAGCCAGAACACGGTTTTTCATGCGATTGTCCGTACGCACGGCAACTACAGAGGGTTCATTCAACACAATACCTTTGCCTTTAACATAAACCAGAGTATTTGCCGTACCCAGATCAATGGCAAGATCCGTTGAAAAAGCACCTAAAATTTTATCGATGAATAGACCCATAACACCTCATTTTTATACACTAAGAATACGCACATCTTTTTCATGAATAAACTCTGAAAAAGATTTGAGAAACAGCCTGAATTCACTAAATAGACAAAAATATCAAAATTATTCTTTAATGACAAGAGAAATATCAAGATATTCCTTATTAATTAAGGTGCATGATTCTGGAGCCGGGTGAAAGTCGATGGAAGTGGGCATCCTGGACTTTCCCTCAATTAAGGCACGATCTTCCATTGAAACAGTTCGATTTTTAGATTGTCCAATCGATACATTTTTGAATTTATCTGCAATCCGACACATTTTCCATGACCGCGTCATGTAATTTCGGCCTGAAAGCTTTGATTCGGTTATTATCCCGGGATGGATGGATGCGGTTTGTCAACAGGATAATAATAATACCACCATCGAGATCCATCCAAAAGGATGTACCGGTGAACCCAAGATGTCCAACAGTTCTTTCTGAAAAATAACGGCCACAACTCGGATCCACCAAAGACGGGGTGTCAAATCCAAGGGCTCGGCCTTCACGCTCCGGCCTTTTAAAAAACATTTGTACTAAATCGGTATCAAATACACCTGTTGAAGAGCCCCCGTGGTAAGCGGTCATAAGCTCGGACAATAGGAATAGGATGTCCCCGGCGGTCCCGAAAAGCCCGGCATGCCCTTCAATGCCGCCCACTGCATAAGCATTATCATCATGAACCATGCCCTCCAAAAGTATACCCCGCCAAGGACAGCGCTCGGTCGCGGCAAATTTTGTTTGGCGGGACTTTCCATCAATATCAACAAAAAATAGATTGTTAAGACCCAGCGGACGGTAGATATTTTCCGTAACAAAAAGATCCATCCGGCGTCCTGATATCTCTTCGATCACCCAGCACAGAATCATAAAACCGATGTCACTGTATATGATCTGTTCACCAGGGGCATGTATCAGAGGCTCTTTTGTCAGAAGTTCCCTTAATGCATCTTTTCTTCGACGGGGTTCAATTTTACGTAACAATTTATAATAGGGACGATAATCCGGAAGTCCGGAATTATGGTAGAGCAGATGTTCTATCCGGATCTCCTTTTTGTCCATATTTTTAAATGACGGTAAAATCGATCCCAGACTATGTTCCAAAGACAGCCTGGATTGTTCTAGCAGATGCATGATCGCGAGGGTGGTTGCCAAGGGTTTGGTCAAAGAGGCCAGGTCGAAAACCGTTTCTTTGGTCATTTGACCGCCGACAAATAGATTTGCAGAACCGTACGCCTCGAAAAAGACAGTGGCGCCGCCTAACGAGACCAAAAGGACGCCGCCGGGAAACACATCGTTTAATACCGCGTCTTTCATCAAACGGTCTATGTGGGTCATCGTCCAATCCCTTTATCATTCAATCCGGTTTTAGAAACTCAGGAACCGAACCATTTTTAGCGCCCTCATGCCGTAACGGCCGGTTCATGGAACAACAGCCGTTCTTTCTCGGTGTCAAGGGTTGCACCAAGTCCAAGAGGAATCATGATATTGCGTCTTCCATGGCCGATTTCAAACCCGGCCATAACCGGAATAGCCATATCCTCGAAGATATCGCCAACAAGAGCATAAATTTCATTCAGATGACCGCATTCTTCAAAAGAACCGAGAAGCAGTCCGGCCATCCCGTTGAAACATCCGGCAAGCTTCATTTGAGTCAGCATTCGGTCGATCCGGTACGGAGCCTCTCCCAGATCCTCAAGGAGCAAAATCTTCCCCTTGAAACTTGGGGCATAAGGGGTGCACACCAGGTGACACAAGGTGGTCAGATTTCCGCCGGCCACTTGCCCCGAAGACAGACCCGGTCGGACGACAATACCGTTTTCAAGCGCCAGTTCAAGGGCGGTGTCGGATGTCAGCGTCCATCGCATCGCCGCGATGGTCTCGTCAGCAGCATCGGCCAGGGTGGTTACCATGGGTCCGTGAAAGGTGACCAGGTCGCATCGGTTATGGAGTACGGACAAAAGCGCCGAGATATCGCTGAATCCAACAAAAATTTTCGGATTATTTTGAATGATTTCAAAATCGAGAAACGGAAGGATGCGCATGCTGCCATATCCGCCCCGGGCACAAACAATTGCCTGGACAGTTGGATCGGCGAACAGACGATTCATCTGATCCGCCCGCTGGAAGTCGGTTCCGGCCAAAAATCCATGTTTTTGAAAAATACCTTCATCAAAAAACGTTTGGAACCCCATGGATTCCAGAACCGTTTTCCCTTTCATGAATTTTTCCGAATCAAAGGGACCGGCCGGCGCAATAATGCCGATGGTGTCACCCGGCTTCAGGCGGGGCGGCTTAATAGATTTTTTCTCCTGGGTTCGCATGGATTTTTTTATTGTAATGAACTACCCTGCAGCAGAGCTGCGAGGTATCAAAATGAATTTTTATCTTATTAACCCCGATGCAGAGCATCGAGGAATTCTTTTTATTAAATTAACGCTTTTGACCAACGGAAACGCCGGATCGAACTCTGAGTCGATCTCAGTTTAAATAAAACGAATTTTTTGCGGCATCGTCAATAGAATTTTGAAAATAATTACGATATTTACGTTTCTTACACCCATTTACACAAAATTGTCCTTATCCAATGGATACTAAACCATTGCCCTTGTTTTAAAAAATTTGGCATGCAAAATTTCGGCATCATACCTTGACATGGCGGATCTGAAGTGTTAATTATTTTCTTACCGTCGGGGCGTGGCGCAGTCTGGGAGCGCACTTGAATGGGGTTCAAGGGGTCGGAGGTTCAAATCCTCTCGCCCCGACCAAAGTCTTAAAATAAAAATAGCGGCTTAACAGCCGCTTTTTTTATTTCGTGCAACCAAAAGACAAGATTTTTCATAAACAAACCATCTCCCGAATAGAAGAGCCGAAGAGGATCCCATAGCAACCTTTACATGAGAGTTGGCCATTTAACATCTTGTTTTTTTATGAATGCCAACGCTTTAAAAAGCCAAAATTTTTGAGTGGATTCAAAGGGTCGAAGGTTCAAATCTTTTCCCTGACCAAGGTTTTAAAATAAAGAGAAAAGATTTTATTCGCGATCATCAATCAGAAGAAACTATCAGGATGATATTATCAGCGTCGTAATTGTTAGGCCCTACCCCATTGGTGCCAAAAGAACCGATAGCAACAACATTCTGTCCGTTAATATTGTAATCGTTATCAAAAAAGTAATTGTTCCCCCAAGGATCCCGCGGCACATTTGCCAGATACGGACCGTTCCAACCCGGATAGCCTCCATCTGTTGCAACCAGCCCGGCACTGGGTGAATTAAGATCCCAAACCTCATTACCCGATACGTCACCAACCGGTCTTTTATGAGGCCACATACCGGTATCAACGGCCAAAACTAAAAGCGAGGTCTCGATGGATCTCAGTTCCAATAAAGCCCGTCCACATTTACTTTTTTCTTGATAAGAGAGATAGTTCGGAATTGCAATGGCTGCCAGAATGCCGATAATGGCAATAACGATCATTATCTCTATCAAAGTAAAACCTCTGGAATTGCCTCTGGGCGTTACGATCACCGGAACCAGACTCCTTATTCTCAAACTTGGTAAAACCTAAATTGAGCGTTTCAAATTACGCCAGTGTATTATAAATATAAATTCTTTAGGGGTTTATATTGCGCAAGCCCTTAACTTTCTGATCCTATAAATA
>PVMK01169251.1_pt1 | contig 16983 bp, 14 predicted proteins | sample 1853481 | NCBI WGS metagenome assembly PVMK01 (sample SAMN08533507, study PRJNA380276) | Marine sediment metagenome, whole genome shotgun sequencing project.
AATTACTCCAATTTCTATTTATTAAGGCGAATCAATTCAACCTTTGGCACCACGCTTCGTTACTTCTGATTCGCGAATTAGCTCAATACCTGTAGTAATAACCGCCAAATGGGTAAGGGCCTGTGGGAAATTACCCCGCGCCTCTCCAGAGACAGAGTCCACCATCTCCGGGAAAAGACCCAGGTGATTGCCATAGCCGAGCAATTTTTGGTAAAGCGCCGTGGCATCCTCCAGCTTGCCCATTCTCAACAGGTTCCTTACCAGCCAGAACGAACACCACAGAAACTCCCCCTCCGACCCACTGAGCCCGTCATCGGTTTTATCGGTTCTGTACCTGCGGAGGAGTCCGTTGTGGCCCAGCTCTTCGATAGTGCGTTCTATTGTAGAGCTGATACGCTCGTCTGTGATCGGCAGGAACCCGTATAAAGGCATGAGCAGATTGCTCGCATCCAGGGCTGTGGTATCGTAGTGCTGGGTAAATGCCCGTTTTTCCGGGTTCCATCCCCTGGCAAGAATGTCAGCTCGAATATCTTTTGCCACATCTTGCCACCGCTTGATGTTTTCCCCGAATCCAAGCTCTTCCGCGATTTTAATCCCCCTGTCCACAGCCACCCAGCACATTAGCTTTGAGTGGGTAAAATGATAGGGGCCACCTCTGATCTCCCAGATGCCGTTATCAGGCAGCTGCCAGCTCTCGCAGGCGGCATCGACAAAGCTCTCCAGGGATTCCCATGTGCGGCGTGATATATAGCCCCCCATATCGAGATAATTATATGCCGCCTCCAGCACCTCACCGAAAACATCGAGTTGCAGTTGAGCGTATGCAGCGTTGCCTATACGTACCGGTTTGGAATTTCGGTATCCTTTGAGATGATCAAGTATCTGCTCCTGAACAGGATGCTCATAGTCTATATCGTAGAGGGTCTGGGCTTTAGCTCCACACTTGGCGCATAAGGTGACTAACCAGTTGAAAAACCCCAGGGCCTCTTCAATGTGACCTAAATAGAAAAGCGCATTGAGTGTTAGAGAGGCATCCCTAAGCCAGGCATAGCGATAGTCCCAATTCCGTTCACCGCCGATCTCCTCCGGAAGAGAGGTGGTTGGCGCTGCTATAATAGCGCCTGTGGGTGCGTATACCATTAAATGCAGCGTTAGATAGGATCGCACCATCATCTCCCGCAGGGGGCCAGAAAAAACACAGCCCTCAGCCTTTTCCTTCCAGTAAGCTGTAGTCCGTTCCAACTTTCGCCGCGAGCCATAGATGCCCGGGGATTTAGGTTGATCCGAATCATAGCGCAGGATAAATTGGGCGCTTTCCCCTTGTTTTAGAGTAAAGCTCCCAATAGCTTTTCCTCCATCGCTGGTAAAAGGAATGGTTGAGGATAATGCCAGTTTATCTAATCGTCCTCTTGCTGTAACCCCGTTTTTATAGGTCTCTATCAGGGCATTATCCCTGGCATAGTCCAACCTCGGTTCAAATACAACCTCAAGGGGCACCTGTCCAACTGTGCAGTCCACCAGGCGGTGGATCTCATCGAATTTGGTCAATTTGTGCCTGGAGGTTCGGTAGCAAGGCATGAAATCGATGACGGTAACGGTTCCTGTATCGGTTCGGAAGGTGGTCTGGAGTATGTTCGTATCCGGGAGGTAAGATTGCTGGGATTCAAAGGATGTCCGCGGCTTTATATGAAATTTGCCACCCTTCTCATCATCCAGTATAGCGGCGAATGTGCTGGGCGAGTCGAACCGGGGCAGGCAGCACCAGTCTATTGAGCCATCGTTGCTGACCAGTGCAGCCGTATAGCTGTTGCCGATTAGCCCATATTCGCCAATACCTTTGTATGCCATATGTCCTCCTATCCGAACGTCTAATAACTATAACCGAATATCGAGAATTGTCAATATAAGTATTTTTAACCTCAACAATAAGTTCTATTCTTGTTTAGTCTATGATCTGCATTGCAATAACCAGGATACCTATGCCAAGAAATAGACTGGCTATTACCCGTTCTGCAATACGTGTCGGGATTCTCCCGGCAAGGCGCGGTCCGATCTGAGCGCCGATGATGACTCCAGGTATGGACCAGACTACAACGTACCATGCCGGATCGGCTTCCAGAGCGTGAACTCCAGCAGCGAAGAAAACAGTAATAGTGAGAACAAATATTGCCGTTGCTACCGCTACACGGGGCGGGATATGGCATCGCATCGTGAGTTGCTGGGTGGTAATCTCGGGCAGGCCTGCACTCACAAGACCGGTTAGGAAAGCACCGATGCCCGCCAGCGTAATACCGATACGGCGCCTGCACGTTTTATAAGAGTATGTGTTACCGTCACGAGCTTTAATTATCGTCAGCTTCCTGGACTCGTCCGGAGCGACTGGTATAGGGGGTTTACCTTTTTGGGTGCTATGATAAAGCACTATCACCGCCAGCACGAATAGGGTTATACCCAGCACCACCTGCAGAATCCCGGAGTTGATGTAATTGGATACGTAGGCTCCAGCTATAGCAGCGGGTATCGATGCTGCAAGCAGGAAACGCACCGTCCGAAAGTCGACCACACGCTGCCGCACATAGTTAAAGGCACCAAGGCCTGTACCAAACAGCTCCGTTATCAGCCCTGCACCAATGGCCTGTGAAGGCTCAAGCCCTACTACCAGAAGAAAGAAGGGGCTGAAGAACAGGGCTCCGCTTATACCCGATGATAGAGCAATGGTGGCAATACACACCGATACCGGTAAAACCCACCAAACTTCCAATGCCTGAGATAGATCCATCTAGCTTTTATCTCCCTATCGCTGGCCCCTAGTTCACACTTATAGATCAATTTCTTCTCGCTACAATTAGTGTATAGCCTATCACTCCCGCCTCTACCAGTTCTACCGCGCGCCTGGCCAGACGCTTCCCCTCAGTGAGGTTAATATCACCTAGGTCTAGCTTGCCCAACCCAGCAGCAAGTTCAATGCCCAGCAGTTTGCGGCGCACGTCATTCACCATTTCCAGCAAAGCAGCGCTGCAGTCTTCCACGGTGAAATCGTTGAAGCCAGCCTGCTCAAGTGTCTCAATATATTGCTCGGGAGTGCCAGCCCCGGCGACACATGCTACCCAGGACAGAAGGGACTGAATATCTTCTGGCAGTGTGCCATTGACTGTCATATCGTTCAGGCCAAGCCGTCCACCTGGAGCAAGAACACGTGCCATTTCGGCGGCGGCCGCTGCTTTATCTGGGAAGGTACAGAAGCTACACTCCGAGATAACTGAATCGAAGGCGCTGTCATCGAAGGGTAATCTTTCGGCATCGCCATTACTGAAGATCGTCAATTGTGACACACCCTGAGCAGTTGCATGTTCCTCAGCGGCAGCGATATTATCCTGGCTGTAGTCCAGACCGGTGACATGACAGCCAAAATGTTGGGCTAAATGGACAGCAGACGCGCCCCGTCCGCAGGCCACATCTAATACCCGGTTCCTTGTACTTAGTCCCATTACTTCACCCAGACGATATGTCAGTGCTAGGCCTCCGGGGTGTAATACATCCCCCAGAAACATACGAACGATATCGCTCTCGTAGAACGTGGCACAGCAAATCTTGATCTCGCGGCCATTCAGCTTATCGATCAACAAGTGCCTCCTGTTCCTGTCTTACCTGCTCCCGATAGCCCAGTGTATTATAGGCGCAGAAGGGAACGGCGCGGCCATCCGGCAGCAGTTGATGGATACAGCATTTCATTAGTCGCTTCAGGTCAAAATTATGTGCATCCATAAAACCGTGAACATGGACCGAGAAAAAGTGCTCAACGAGTGAATCGATGCTGGAGGGAAGATTCAGGTTGAGGTTGCAGGCCACACAGGTCAGGTTATTGGTTGTCTTCTCAGAACCCATAACTGCTGCCATGCTCCAAAGGGCCTCCAGCACCGGCTTGATTACGGCCGACGCGTCGACCAACGCGCGGTTGGTGACGAAGTCCAGGTAGTCATCCACATCCAATAGACGGGTCAAGGGCATCACCTGTTTATCATCCACATAGGCATATGTGGAAGCCGAGCATGTGGGATGAGGACAGGGCACGGGCCGGAAATCTTTCACCATAAAGAGGCCTTCTGTTTGCTTCTCCAGATCGTGAAGTACCTGCGGCAAGGTGACACGATGGAGTGGATCGTGATGGTTAAGACAGCGCCCAGCGTAGGTGACCGGCTGATAACAGACACCAAGCACGGATGGATGTTCTAAACCACACCTTAAAATTTCACCGATCTCGTTCTCGTTCACGCCCTGCACGATGGTGGCGACCAGCGCAGCGTACAGCCCGGCCTCGGCCAGGTGGTCAAGTGCTTGCCGTTTGATGTTGCGCAGGTCTTGTCCGCGTAGATTCTCATAGGTTTGAGCGCTTACCCCATCGAACTGTAAATAGATAAATGGCCGGTAGAGAGACAATTCGCGGACGAAATCGGGGTCCTGAGCCAGCCGCAGCCCATTAGTGTTGAGTACCAAATGACGGATGTCGCGCGCTTTGGCTGCGGCTAGTATATCCAGAAGTTGGGGATGAATGGTCGGTTCGCCACCGCTGATCTGTAAGACTTCTGGCTGGCCCTCGGTCTCAATAAACCTATCGAGCATCGCCTCCACTTGTGCTACGCTGAGATCATATCCTGGTCCGGCATTGGCAAAGCAGATTGGGCAAGCCAGGTTGCATCGCGTGGTAATTTCAATAAGACCAACACAAGTGTGCTGTTGGTGCTCGGGACACAAGCCACAATCGAATGGGCAGCCATCCTCAACCACTGTGGCAAAGTCGTGTGGGATAGCCCCCGGTTTATTATACTTGAGCGAGTTCAGGTACCATTCGGCATCGGAGGACACCAGCGCCTCGTGCCAACCGTGATCCGGGCACCGCTTGCGAAGGTAGACAGCGCCGTCACGGATGAGTACCTGAGCATCTATTACCCGGAGACAATCGGGGCATACACTGCGCGTGACTTCATATAAGATATGATTGCGAACTGCTTGTTTGTCGATTATAGTCAGTGTATTCTCCTATCACCTCATTAAATGAGCCAGTCTACGAATGGCCCGGCCGGACGTACTGCTCAACCATTGCTCCACACGTATGGCAGCAGCGGCCTGCATGCTCGCCGTCGAGTAGGTCGGATAAACATGGATCACGCCGGCCAAGTCACCTACCTTCAGGCCATGTTCCAGAGCTACGATCCACTCGTGAATCATCTCTCCTGCCCGCCCGGCAACAATGGTAACTCCAAGAAGCGTCCCGTTCTTCTTATGAACCAATTTAATAAAACCCGAGGCGTTTACTTCAGTCAGCGCCCGGTCTACTCGCTCCATAGGCCAATCACAGGTCATCACAGCATCGCCGAACTTATCCCTGGCTTGCGGCTCGGTCAGCCCTACATGGGCTATCTCAGGGTCGGTAAACGTAGCCCAGGGGACATGTTCCACAACCCCTTTGGATGCTCCTGGCAGTAGAGCATTACGGACAGCCATGAATGCCTGCCAGCCAGCGTAATGCGTGAATTGATAGCTACCAACGCAGTCACCGGCAGCATAGATGTGATTCTGGCTGGTACGAAGGTGCTCATCTACCTGAATACCTTTAGTGCTGTAAACAACGTCCGCCTTCTCCAAATCGAGTCCATCCACACTTGGACGGCGACCAATGGCTACAAGCAAGGCATCGCCTAGAATTTCAGTGCTACCGGCCTTAATATGAATTCCCTTCTCATCCTGCCAGACGCGCTCAGCTTTAGCGTCCAGCCGCAACTTTAATCCTTCACCTTCGAACACCTCTGCCAATAACTGCGACGCTTCCATCTCCTCCCGAGGCAGGAGCCGACTTTCACCCTCCACAAGCGTCACCTGTGCTCCAAGGCGTCGAAATGCCTGAGCCATCTCGCAGCCAATCGGCCCTCCGCCCAACACGAGCAAATGCTCTGGCAGAATCTCCAGGCCCCATATGTTCTCGTAGGTCAGATAGTCCACGCTATCCAGTCCAGAAATCGGTGGTATAAAAGGATAGGCGCCTGTAGCGAGTAAGATGTTATGAGCAGTTATCTTTTCACTGCCCACGGATAGGGTATAGTGGTCAATGAAGCAAGCGCTATCCAGAAAGACATCTATGCCCTGAGCGCGCAGTGCCTCAGGAGATTCGTGCTGATAGATGGTGTCGATCACCGAACGAACATGACCCATTACCGATTTCAAGTCCACCTTGGGCTCGACCGGTGTCAGTCCATAGGATTCAGCAGTGCGCATTTGGTGAGCTACCTTAGCTGTCTTGAGCAATGTTTTACTGGGCACGCAACCATACCAGGTGCAGTCGCCACCAATGTGATTCTTTTCTACCAGTGCGACACGTGCTCCCAACTGGACAGCGAAACTAACGGCTGTTAATCCGGCAGAGCCACCGCCGATAACAGCTAAGTCATATGTCTCATTCATCTTCTACTCGACTATCCTTTGTCTCCTTCGCTTGTATAGCGGTGGCCTTGATATTTCTGAGATAATAACGAGTCATCTGCACAAGCCATTTCCAGTGCAACACTATGTGTATAATGACAAGTACGGCAAGAGCCACACCTGTCCATTTGTGAATATCCACCCAGAGTTGCCTGGACTCCAGGAATCCTCGAGGGAAGAACTGCCACAGAAGCAGTGCCGATATCCCGAGAAGGATGGCAGCTATGGCTTGCGCTAGGAATATCAGATAATTAACGGTTGACTTTCGCACAATCCTGACTCCTTACAGACATATCCAGAACCAGAAAGCATAATCGGGGGAGACGGTTACACGTACGTCGGCAGGGATGTGGATGTGACTCCCCCTGAATCCGCTGAAAGTTATCGGGGCCGGTTTCGTAGACCAATCCACAACCTCCAAAGGCTTCAGCATCGTTTATTTGCTCCAGCCAGTAGCTATCGACAGGATCGGCACCTGCAATTCTGTCATACCAGGTGAGTTTGAGCAGCGATAGCTCACCCTGTTCAGCCAGGCTCAGTATGGCATCCAGGGCAGTTACCACGCCGGACTGTAGCACATCGCTACGGACATCATGCGGTGCCACATGTACATTCATGAAGGTCATGCTAAAGTCCGGAGTCTGAATGAGCAACTCGGGGATTATGACCTGCCCATCATTGCGCTGCAGGCGTGACACCTCCTCCTCAAAGGCCCGATTAACCTTATCCAGATATTCCCCTTTTTCCTTGTACAATCTCATCGAGGCGCCGTTCTTATAGGGGTACATGTCCATACGGAATACATTAGTCTCATACCACCCATGTGAATAATGGGCTTTGTACCACCACCCGCTCCGGCCGTTAATACTGTCGATAACATGCGTATCCATAGCCTCATCGTAGTGGTAGTCCAGCTCGATATCGCCCTGCTCGGCTAAATGGACAACAATATCGAACAGGGAAAAATGTCCCGGTTGGAAAATATCGGGACGAAGTGTCTCCACCTCGGCAGCATCAAACGTGAATTCCCCGATATCATCGATCTTAAACTTAGCTGTGCCCGATGGTATGTGCGCAGTGTGAGATACCGGTGGCACCCAGGTCACCGTCGCTTGTAGGGAGAATGTACTGATGCTGGCGTGTCGTCATCATCGACCGGTGAAGTAGATGTAGTGCAAGATGTAACGGCTATAGCTACAAGAAAGATTGCGAACAGAAATGCGCCGAGCTTGAGATGTTTTACCCTTCCCCTTAGCCTTCTCGTTAATCGTTTATTAGATAGTTTACTCATTTCCCGCTCCATTATTGAGTTCTTGCAGAATTTCAAGCAGGCCTTCTACCGGTGGGCGATCGGTAGCCTCCTCACTAGGATAAGATAGAATTAGAGTACCATTTTTATCGATTATGAAGTCACCGCCCATCTGATTGGGGTCCCCTTGGATACCGTGCCATTTACGACCAGCTATAAACATCCGTATATAAAAAAGTATCGTGCCTGGATTCCAAGTGCCGAAAAACGAGCGTTTCATCCCATATGCCTGGTATACCTTTCGCTCCTGGTCTATTAGCATGACAAACGGCGCACATGTTTCCTCAAGCCAACGTTTGCCCAGTTCAGGTTCACTAAAAGATATTAGTACCACTTCGGTGTTTAACCGTTTAAACAAGTGTTGACGCTGGCACAACTGTGCCACGTGCTCTCGGCAGACCAGTCAGCCCAGATGGCGTAGGAAGATTAGGAGCACATTCTGCCCTCTGCGCACAATGTCGCTTAGTGCTACAGACCGACCCTCTACATCGGGTAATGTAAAGTCCGGGGCAGCATCGCCTTCTTGCAATCCACCGTACCGCATTTAAAGCCTCCTCTGATCTAGAATAGTGAGGAATAGTATTGAACCTCGAATGCTAGTCTTAAATGTGTTCATTGCCCTTCGCTGCTCCAAAAATAGATCCAACCACCAATGTACATCACGTCTCCGAAAAGAACTGGCGCTCATGATTTCACCTTACTGACTTATTTTTAGGATCACGTACCATCACCACGAGGAAAAACCATTCCGAAGGATCTGAGTACCAGTTCTGGATAGATAACCCGGCCCGGCTGGCAAGATCTTCAATGCTCTCCCTGGTGAATTTTCTTGAGTTTTCTGTATGTATTGTCTCGCCCTTCTTCAATGCCGTTTCCAAATTTATTGATTTGAGCTTCACCGTGATGTCACGATTGGCCCTTAAGTGCATTTCGATTCGACCATGATCTTCATTGAAAAAGGCCACATGATCAAAGTGGGATGGATCGAAGTCAGCATTGAGTTCATTGTTCAACACATTCAATATGTTCTTATTGAATTCAGCGGTGATACCTTTTAAATCATTGTATGCATCTTCCATAATTTCTCTTGCTTTGACCATGTCAAAGCCAATTAGAAGTCTGTCATCCGGTTTCATAGTCGCAGATATTCTTCGCAAGAATGAGATAGCCTCATCTTGCTCCATGTTGCCTATAGTGCTCCCCAGGAAAAAGAGCGTCAGGGACCGCTCGGTTGGAATGACATCCAACTGCGAGGTGAAATCAGCAATTATTCCCAGCACCTGTAATTCAGGATACCACCCGAGTAAGTCATTTGATGCTTCTACCACTGCCGACTGGCTTATATCTACCGGAATATAGCGTAAAGTAACCCTGCTAGATTCACTGACCGCATTCAGTAGTATGCGTATTTTCAAGTTCGCACCGGCACCGAGTTCTACGAGGTCCTGATGCGAAACTGTTTGCATTAGTTCGGGCGCGATATCTCTCAGAATGGATATCTCCGTGCGGGTAGGGTAATACTCGGGAAGGCTGCAGATCTCCTCGAAAAGCTCTGACCCGCGTGTATCATAGAAGTATTTGCATGGTATATATTTCTGCGAAGCGGTCAGGCCCTCCCGTATTTCTCTGGCAATATCGTTCTTGTATTTACCATCCAGATAGTTCAATATCTCAAACCGCCCGGGTATAGATTTACCGGTATTAACTTTTAGATAGCTCATATTAATAAAAAGCCTTCCATCAAACGTTTTCCTGCCAGGCCTAGCGACACGATACAAAGCGTATCGTGTCCTTTCGTTCGCGAATTACCTGGTTAATATATAAAACTGTGTGATCAATCTCATCTATCGTATTGTCGAGACCGAGCGTGAAACGCACGGCGCAATGAGCCTCTTCTTCAGGAAGGCCCATCGCCATCAAAGCGTGAGATGGTTCAGGCACACCGGCACTGCAGGCAGACCCGGAGGAAATTGCAGTCCCCTTCTGGTCCAGGGCGAGAACCAGTGACTCCCCTCGTATTCCCGGCAATGTTAGGTTACAAGTATTGGGTAACCGCTGTTCCCTGGGACCATTAAGTTTCGCATCAGAAATCAGTTCCTTAATACCATTTTCCAGCTTATCGCGCAGTTCCCGTATGCTATCCATCTGAGGAATATGATCGATTGCAAGTTCAGCAGCCTTGCCCAAACCGACGATCGCCATGACGTTTTCGGTTCCGGCGCGTAATCCCTTCTCCTGATGACCTCCACTCACAAGGGGATCCAGAACAGTCCCTTTTCGTACATACAGGGCACCGACACCCTTGGGGCCATAGAATTTATGTGCCGATATTGTCAGTAAATCTACTCCAAGCTCCTCTATATCTATCGTAATCTTACCAGCAGCCTGTACGGCATCGGTATGGAATAGCGCCCCGCGCTCTTTAGCTATACCTGTCAGTTCAATAATAGGTTGGATGGCGCCCGTCTCGTTATTGGCCAGCATTACACTTACGAGACAGGTTTTGTCAGTGACTGCAGCCTCCAGGTCATATGGGTTTACCCTTCCTTCAGTATCAACCGGAAGATAGGTAACCGAAAAACCCTGCTTTTCAAGCCACTGGCAGGCACTGAGCACTGATGGGTGCTCTATGGAACTGGTGACTATATGATTTCTCCTATTCGCATTGGCAAAAGCTACTCCCTTTATGGCAAGGTTATTTGCCTCTGAACCACCGCCGGTAAAAGTAATGCGTCGCGCCGTGCAGTTTATCAATGCGGCAACACTCCTGCGGGCTGCCTCAACTGCGTCGCGAGCCTCTTTCCCCATAGAATATATACTTGAAGGATTTCCATAACACCCCATTAATTCGATCATGGCTTCTTTGACTTCCCGATGCATAGGGGTGGTGGCATTGTGATCGAGGTATACGACGTGATTTGTTTGTTGCTCCTCGACAGTATCATCAAGCGAATATTCCCCGGATCCCTTGATAATACCTTTATTACCATCTGATGACTTAACCACCTCACAGAGCAATGCTTTGTAAACCGGAAAGCCGGAAATTGGGTCGAATCGATGAATATCGGTGAGGTCATTTATACATGCATCCCGCCACGCTTTTCGGCCTACAGCCCCACCACCCATTCCGCTGGCCTCTACAGCACCCGACACAATATCGTCGGTAACGTAGGCATACATTCCAACCTGGCCACGCTTTGTTTTTATGTAAATAAAATCCCCATTTTCTATGCCGCGCTCTATGGCATCCAACGTATTTATCATCACCGTGGGCACAGGTTTTTTCTCAGCCAATGCCGGAATGGTGTGATGTAATGCGTGCAAGTCAACATTTGAACGGGCCCCCCGAATTGAACACAAGCGGGAATTGTTTTGCAAGCCGCGGCTGAGAAAGCGGGCTTTCTCCGGGTTCAGTATAAATCGGTAGTGAATCGTAACCGTGCTCCTCAAGGATAGATGAGGCGATCTCCAACTTTCCTGATGGTGTTTCAAACCCGTATTGCCCGTCCGCTCGCAACAATCCCTTTTCCCACTTCTTATATTGCATCATTACTGTAGGAATCTGCACAGTCCCGCCAGCAGTACGGACATCATCGGGAGTAAAGCCGGAACCTTTGAGCACTCGGGAGAGGATCTCTTCTTCTGTTTGTGGATAAAGATGACCATAGCCAAGGAGACGAGCAAGCTCCGATAGTATGAAGAAATCGCTCCTGGCCTCACCGATCGGTTCTATTACCTTTTCCCGAATTTTAAAAATAGAGCCATATACCATGTATGACTGTATTTCATAGTAGGTTGTTGCCGGGAGCACGATATCGGCATAGGCTGCATCTGCGGTTAGCTGACGGTCAATACAGACGAAGAAATCCAGGGCTTCAAGTGTCTTTCGCCAGATATCTGATTGCGGCCAGGATGTAATAATAGATGCGCCCAGGCTAATGAGGAGGCGGATGGGATAGGGCTTCTTTTTAAGCACAGCCTCAGGGAGAATATTGGCATGGAACTCCCCTCTATACTTTGTATATATGGGGAAATTATTGTACCCGGCTGCCTTTCTTGTATTCGGGTTGGGTATGAGCCCTTCACGATTGATGGGAAACTTGTTCTGGGACATACTGAAACAGAATCCGCCGGGCACATCAAGCTGGCCAGCCAGAGCCCACAGTATCATTGTCGCGCGAATTGCCTGTACAGCTCCGTCACTATACTCCAGGCCACTGTACATGACAGGAGCAACACCACTCGTAGTTGCGATTCTCCTTGCAAGAGACCTGACCGTTTCAGCCGGAACGCCGGTGATACCTTCTACAACCTCGGGCCGAAAGTGCTGAACATAGCGGTTAAAATCATCAAACCCTACGGTCCATCTCTGGACAAATTCCTCGTCGTAGAGTTCCTCCTCAATAATGACATTGCACAGACCCAGAGCCAGCGCTCCGTCCGTGCCGGGACGAATTGGAACCCATTCCGCATTTGAGTATTTGGCCATCACCGTTTTTCGCGGGTCAATCACCACTATCTGAGCTCCTCGCCTGTGTGCATCCTCAATCCTATAAAAGTCGTGGGGAGGACAGTGCGCTGCAGGATTCTTTCCCCAAATCACGATGAGTTTGGCGTTTTCTATATCCGAGAACATGTTAATGAACATACCGCCCATCGTAACATGGGGCGCTATCATCGCAAATGATACGTAACAAAGAGCACCTACCCCGAGGGTATTAGGCGATCCAAAAGGAAATAAAACGCTCGCTGCGGAAGAAACCGCTACGCCCTCGGGCTGATAGAGGTCACAAAAAGCTGCCTCAAAGCTTCCACTACCGGTATAAATAGCGGTTGCCTCCGGGCCTGACTCCTGCTTTATTTGATGGAGTTTTTTTACTATCGTTTCATACGCTTCATCCCAGGTAATTCGCTCAAACTCATAGGTGCCCTTGGGACCTTTGCGTTTCATCGGGTAGAGGAGGCGGTCCTTTGAATATACAATGTCACGCGAATTCTCGCCCACTTTGCATATTGCTCCAAGACTTGAAGTCTCATCTGCGCGGACACTCTGGATTTTCCCATCATTGTCATAAGTAACAATGATCCAGCACCCGGCGGCGCAGATTCCGCATATAGCCCGCTTTTCATTGTTCCCAGTGTTTACCACAATTATACCTATCGTCTCCTGCCAATTGTCACCGCAATATCTTTCCAAATATGCCACTCAGAAAGCGCTCCATTTCCTCCCGCCTCCTCTAGCATTACCATATGCTATTCGATCCAAACCCCTAATAAGATACCGGGAATATTATTGGAGTACCCATTAAGGCCACATTTCTATTAGCGCTGTGGCTTATATGGACAGCAGCCCACCTTTCATTGGACATGAAGTATTATGTCAACGAATTCTACGCTTCGCTTATGCGTTTTTTAATCTTTCACAGTTTGACTTTATTTGAGATTTTTTACCGTTTATTTTTCCACTTCTACTCCGTCACCGAACGCCATATAGGCTTTAAAATATTGGGCGGCTTCCTTCGGTTCGGGATAGTTCCACGCCGCGTTCTTATTAACCTCTCCGGCAACCACAATATCATGGTAGGCTGCCTTCCCTTTCCACGGGCACGTATATTGCATGTCCCCTTCCTTGAAATACTCCCATTTCACCGACTCCGGCGGGAAGTAGACATTGCCTTCGACCATCTCAATTCTGTCGCTTTCAGCAAGTACTACCCCTTTCCATATCGCTTTGGCCATTTTTCGCCTCCTTTCTTATCCTAACCAGGTTATTTAGAACTTAGGATTCCTCAAGGCTATTAACTGTTATCTGAATCAGCTCGGAAAGGGCAGGGTGTATATGAATGCCATTATTTATTTCGTCTACATTACCTCCGGATGTCATGGCATTCACCACTTCCTGAACTAGTACGGGAGCATAGGGCCCTATAATGTGAAAGCCCAATATTCTACTACCATTTTTTTCTACTATAGCTTTGGCAAAACCTTCTTTTTCCATCATGGCTTCGCCTTTAGCAGTATCTATATAATTTACCTTTCCTATGGATATGTCATGATATTTTCTGGCCTGCACCTCGGTTAGCCCTACCGATGCAACTTGAGGATGAGAATAAACTGCACGAGGTATGGCATTATAGTCCATTTTCAAGCCTGCGTCATAAAACACGTTTTGTGCCACTACAAGAGCCTCACGATTGGCTACATGGGTAAACATATATTGCCCATTGGCATCGCCAAAGGCAAAAATGTTCTTTTTGCTTGTCTCAAGATACTCGTTGACCTTGATGAATTCTCGCTTGTCAATTTCTACACCGGTATTTTCTACCTCTAGCAAGTCGGCGTTTGACCTTCGGCCCACAGCGATCAGAATTCGTTGTGCTGTGAACTCCTTTCTTTTACCGGTCTTACCATCTTTAACCGCGACTTTTATCCTACCTCCCTCTTGCGTTACCTCCTCAGCCTGGGTATTGGTATAGATATCCATACGCCGGCCAAGCTGTTCTTTTAGTAACTCACGTATTTCCGGTTCCTCCATCGGGATAAGACTTTCCATCATCTCGAGAATAGTGACTTTGGTTCCCATAGCAGCAAAGAAGTGCCCGAATTCAACGCCGATATACCCCCCGCCAATGATGATAAGGCTTTCGGGTAGTTCCTTAAGTTGCAGCAGCGTTTCATTTGTTAAATACTCAACGCTATCCAAGCCCTTTATGGGGGGAATAAAAGGTCGCGAGCCAGAGGCTAGAAAAATCTTGTCCCCTTTAATTGTCTCTCCATCGACCTCGATAGTATAATCCGCCACAAAATGCCCTTTTCCTTCATAGAAGTCCAGGTTTTCTGCGTAAGAGATAGCTTGCCTCATTTGATTTTGGCTTTCTTTTGTGCCCTTTCTCATACGTTGCATTATGGAGGTAAAATCTACACTCTTGATCTCTGCCTCAATACCCAGCTTACTGGCCTCCTGTATTTCCACAATTCTATCCGCTGGATATATCAACATCTTGGAAGGGATACAGCCCGTATTGAGACAAGTTCCCCCGAAAGGCCCCTTGTCCACGAGTGCAACTTTTTGACCACGGTCAATTGCTTCATCTACAATGAACATTCCAGAGCCGGACCCAACTACGATAACATCATACGTCTTCATTTTGTTTCCTCCCGATGTATATTTACTGTATGCATATGAGATTCATAATTTATATTTGACAATATAGGTTTTTCTACTCTTCTTTCTCTATTAAAAACATAGGTGACGGGTATAGTACACTACTTATACGATATTTGGCAACATCTATAACCCCTACTGATAAAACCCATTCTGCCTATCTGGGATTATTTTGAAAAATCCGTGCGATATAGAGAAAGGAAAAAAGAAAGAATAACTTTATCGAGAGGATGGGATTAGGCACGAAGAAATTACGTTTTACCTCTTTTGGATTAATATGGTAGCAGTTCCAGTATATAGTCACATGGCCAAGTTTAGACCGGCTATAGAATACTGTATGTGACTTATCTCACATCCAACAGGTTTAAGACTTGGGTAATGGCAGATAACCTGGCTTTCCATCCCCGTCACGCCTCCCACATGATGGAATAGTAATCTCACTAGCAACGCTACCTTATACCTTGCCTTTACGAGCGCTGTACCGTTTGGTTCTATTCTGTATCGCGCCGTGTATTAGAGAATGCTGAAAAAGAGGTGCAGGATACTTCCTGCCGGGGGTCTGGGGGTGTCCCCCAGCTTCAAAAGTCCCCCAAGATTGGGGGATTAGGGGATTGATTGAGACTATTTCAGTAGTCTCATTATTACATTCATTGCCGGCAGTATCAGTATAGAGGCTTATACAAATCTGCCGAGGCCCATTGTAGAGTTCTACTCCCCCAAGGAAGGTACGGGAGTGATGGAAAAAGCAGGACTGATAGAGCTGGAGATCTATCACGTTACTTCCGGTACCGCCACAGTTCACGTAGCAACTGTAGACACTCGCGATCGGCTATTGGAGTTCCATGCGAATCTATAGCTGACACTTCACTAATGTACTGACACACCAATCTATGGTATAGTGATAGCCTATATGCGGTGTTCCTCTAATAGTAGGAAATAGTGATAAGTTTGCGCCTTATGTTAGCCGTGTTCAACCTGGGAGTGAATGTTGTCTGACGATTACCCGTTTGGATATTGGTTGTCCAATCACACTAGTTAAAGGAGGTTAAGATGCAAAGAGCTTATATCGATGATGAATTGACTTCTACACGTAACAGGCTTGTAGTACTAGTTGTTGTACTGGTTGCGCTTGCTATAATAAACGGCCTGGCCTTCAGGTTTCCAAACGCAACGGAACATGTCATTGGCAGCTTTTTTATTGGCAATCTCATCCAAGCCAGTACGCTTGCGATAATGCTGATACTGGTTATACCTTTAAGGAATTATCTGGACACGGTAGTACGCTATTACATGCACAGTGGCTACAACGTCGATGAGCACGCTGAAAGCGCTAAGACGGGGGCAAACATAAATAATTTGTCCAGGGGGTTGGCAAATATAGTGGCCATAGCTATCACATGGGTAATCGTTCTCCAATTAGTCGGTCAGTTGCTATTAATTGAGGGGAGCGGAGACTATGATTGGATAGATATAATAATTTACGTTAGTTTTGGGATACTTCTTGCATACTTTGTTGTTATTACCTTCGGGGTACTCCTGGCTGTACTGGGCATTGGTAATAAAAGTTCGAAAACGATGCCATGTCCTAAATGTAAAACCTCAAACTCGGCCAATGCCAGCTTTTGCACTTCGTGCGGTGAGACTCTTCACCCTCCACAAACTGCTTCAGTATCTTCTCGCTGCACAAAGTGTGGTAAGAAGAATAAAAGCGGCGCCAAATTCTGCGAGAGCTGCGGCACATCCCTGGGGGCACCTAAACAGGTGTAAAGAAGATAGAAGCGCAGCTGACAATAACTACAAAATCAGCGGGTGTAACTCAGTGGTAGAGTACTTGCTTCCCAATCAATCTGCTGTGATCCAAAGCTGGACCTCACGGACTCACCTATAAAAGGGGTGCTTGCCTGGCCCTCTCACCAGAGGAGGGCAGCATGGTATCAACCACATCGGCAACAGACCTCGCACGGCTCATCCAGGGCTATAGGCTCTGTGCCCGGACCGAGGGCAAGAGCAAGAGTACCATCGATAGCGTTACGCG
>PVMK01161387.1_pt1 | contig 16981 bp, 13 predicted proteins | sample 1853481 | NCBI WGS metagenome assembly PVMK01 (sample SAMN08533507, study PRJNA380276) | Marine sediment metagenome, whole genome shotgun sequencing project.
GGAGCAGATTGGCAGCACGGCTATTACCGTGCTGGAGCGTTATGCGGCCGAGCTGAGAGCGAATGGCGGCCGGTTGATGATGTCCGGCGTTCACGAGAATGTGAAGGAACAGTTGTTACGAACCGAAACGACAGAAGCCATTCCCGAGGACGCTATCTTCATGGCCTCGGCTATCATGGGCGAATCCACTAGAGCAGCCATAGCGGCGGCTGAAGCCTGGCTAGCAGAGCAAGAGGCAGCGGCCAAAGAGGCCGGGGACGAAACGGCAAAGGCCGATTCGGCCCAAGACAAGGAGAATCACCATCCGCCTGGAAAAACGTAGAAGACGCGTGATCCTCAATGTACGATAGGACCATATTTGAGACCGTTGTCTATCACGGCACGATGTTGGGGGATAAGGTAAGCATGCAAAGCTACTTGCGAGGCATTCTAATTGCCGTAGAGTCCAGAGACGCCCTCTTGGATTCTGGCTGTGGCATCAGGAGTTAAGGCAATTCTGCCTGCCTTGTGTCTTGTATGTTTAATTAGAAGGAGTTAGGGTATGGTGAATGGTCAGACAAGGAGTGATCCTGTCTTTCCCTTATTTGTGGATGATTTAGTTCAAATGGAGGTATTACGATGAGACGTGGAGCGAGGAGAGGCGCGAGGATGAGTGTCCGTAGGATGATGCGGCGCAGGAGACGGCGGCGAAGAAGAATGATTCTTCTGGTGGGCGGTCTGGTTGCCTTCGGCGCTTACAAGATGAGCAAGAAAGACGCCCAAAGGATCGAAGAGCACACGGGCACAAATCCAGAAGAAATGACCGATGAAGAACTAGAAAAGGCGATGGCTGAACTCAACATCGAGAAACAATATAGAGACGACAGCGACCAGGAGTATATTGAGGACGCCCCCGCCCAAAAAGGCCAGGAGGTAGACCAACCGTCCTACATTGACGAACTGGAGAGGCTTTCCAAACTCAAGGATGATGGCGTTATTACCGAGGAAGATTTCGAGGCCAAGAAGAAACAGCTCTTGGGTCTTTAGCCCGCGTTGCCAAAGGATGACGCGGATTTAGGAGGATAGATCATGTTGCTATTTGGATGTTTACTTGCCGTTGGGGCATCTGTTGCGCCCCGTCTTATTTTAATCTTAGCCTGGATTTTCGGCCGCAGATGGGACTCAGTATGGGATGGAAACTGGATAGTGCCCCTGCTTGGGATCATCGCCTTGCCCTACACGACGATCATGTACGTGATTGTCTGGAGTCCGGCCGGTATCCATGGCTTTGATTGGATCTGGTTGGCCCTGGGTGTGATGTTAGACATCATGAAGTGGGGTCAGATCGCCCGCAATCGCGCGGGGATACCTGGTCAGGAGTCCAGCGTGGAACCGGTCACCCAAACAGCACCGGCTAGCCCGCCGGCTCAGCCGGTGAGTGAGTTGGATCAGCTCGCCAACCTGCGCGATAAAGGCATCCTCACGGAAGAGGAGTACCAGGCCAAAAAACAGCAACTGGAAGAGTAGTATGGGTTGCTAAACTGGCGGTTTTGACTTTAGGTGAACGAGGCGTTCAATGATCATTAGACCACCTTAGCAAGATGTCGTCGGTTTTGAGGGCATAAAATGGCATTCTGGGTCACACCAATCAGAAAGGTACAGTCATGTTAGATAGCAATCGCAGGCGCCTTTTCGCCCTGTTTCTGATTGGCTTTCTGATCGTAATTCTCGCCTTTGGCAGCGATCTCGTTCGGGCCCAGGATAACATCGCATCACTTGGTGTGCCCGTTCACAGTGATGGCCAATTAATAGCACAGACCCAGAGCACACCCGTAGCTCAGATTGCACCGACCGCAACGGCCACCGCTATAGCCAGCCCTACTCCTGTTCCATATCCAGCGCCATCTGGTGAGCTTACAGATACGATCAGTGATGTCGACGGGCAGACAGTAATTAACCTGGTTGTGTCCTTTGTTGTCGTGGCGCTAATTGCCGTCTTTGGCGGCCGGCTGATCTACACCCTATTGCGCCGGTTCACCAGGCGTAGCAAGACGGAGGTTGACAACATACTGCTTGAGGCAGTCAGACCTCTAATCAGCTGGCTCATCGCCGCCATCGGCTTCCAGGTGGCCACCTCACGCCTTGATTTTTTGAGTGAGACAGCAACAGATATACTTGCAACCGTCTACTTTATCCTCTACCTTTTTGTTGCCGTCAGTGCCATCTGGCGTGTGGGCGATGCAACGGTTGATTGGTACATCGAAAAACAAAGAGATCACCTAGACGCGAATCTTGTCGACCAGGCGGTGCCTCTATTAAAGCGTCTGTCTCATATCGCCTTGGTGATCGTCGGGGGGATTGTTCTGGCCGGATACTTTAACATCAACGTGTTGACCATATCAGCTGCGTTGGGCCTCACCGGATTCGCAGTCGCGTTGGCGGCTCAAGACACGATCGCTAACATCATATCTGGGTTGGTGATCATGTTTGATGGCCCTTTTAAGATCGGGGATCGAATCGATGTAGCGGGGCTTGACACCTGGGGTGATGTGGTCGAGATCGGCATCCGCAGCTCAAAGGTGGTAACCCGGGATAACCGCCTGGTGATCGTTCCCAACAGCGCCATTGTCGACAGCGCGGTCGTCAATTACTCCTTGCCGGACGCATCCTATCGCCTGCAATCCGACATCGGGATAGGCTACGGTATGGATATCGGCAAGGTTCAGGGACTGATCAAGGAGACCGTTCGTGAATTAGAGGGTGTTCTGCCGGAAAAGCCAGTCGATGTCTGGTTCACCGAATTTGGGGACTCCTCTATGACCTTCCGGGTGCGCTGGTGGGTAGCATCCTATGCTGAAAAAAGGCGATCGACTGATAGGGTTAACGCCGCAATCCAGGAATTAGCTGAGCGAGAGGGCATCGATATGCCTAATCCAATCTACGCGCTGGAAAACAAGATCACGATAAGCGACGAGGATGCGGATAAGATCGCCAGGGCAATCAAGGGGGACAGTTAATTCAACTATCTGAATCGGTTTAAGCGCCTCAGATATACTAGAGGCGAACAGGATCAGCCAGGTGGCGTTGGTAACCAGGGCGATGTAGATTCACCTGGCCCTGGAATGGATGACCGAAGCGGTTGGCTTGCCATTTGATCAAGAATCCAAAGAGCAGAAACGCGTCGAATCGCGGCAGGAATTGCCGGTCAGCTACTGCAGGCTGATTCAGTTGTTCGCCTGGCAACCGGTACTCTCATTGTGAGAATCGTTCCGGCCGGTGAAAACTTTCCTGATTGCGTACCTATAATGAAATGAGCTGTTGATTCTCGTCTCTCCATTATAAGCGGTCGCTGGTTTCCCCCTAGAATCTCACTTTAGGAATTCATGGCTATTCAATTTATATGTTCCATGAACTCCGATCTGGTCTTGGGGTCATCCAGAAATATGCCCATTAGAGCACTGGTCCGCATCTCCGCATTCGCCTTCCTGACTCCGCGCATCATGACGCACATGTGCATGGCCTCGACGACAACTGCTACGCCCTGTGGGCGGATCAGGTCGTTAAGTAGCTCGGCGATTTGGTAGGTCATGCGCTCTTGAACTTGTAATCGACGGGCGAAAGCGTCTACAACGCGTGGAATTTTTGATAATCCGACCACCTTCCCGTCCGGAATATAAGCAACATGTACCTTACCGGTTATCGGGAGTAAGTGGTGTTCACAAATGCTGTAGAATTCGATGTTTGTTACCATGACCATTTGGTTATACTCCACATCGAAAAGAGCATTGTTCAATAGCGCGACCGGGTCTACCTTGTAGCCGATGAGAAGCTCGTCATAGGCACGGGCCACGCGGTCCGGGGTATTTCTCAGACCATCCCGAGTGGGATCTTCGCCGAGGTCATACAAGATATTTAGGACAGAATTGGCCACAGCGATCTTGCAGTCCTTGTTCAATACCGGGCCTTCCTCAAAATGTTCGGCCATTTCCTTGGGAATTGTGTACATTTCACCTTGCATAGTTCCTCCTTGCTTGTTAATGGGGATAGCTGGCCAAGTATAGTTGCTTTTTAGAGATGAGTCTAAAGCGCCTGGACTCAGAGATGTTGTCCAGGTCGATTCAATTAGCCTAACAAGAAAACTGTCGCACGTCGAACCTCAACGCAATCGAACGGGAGAACATGAACCAGGATAAAAAAATCGCTTCAAAGACACAAGATGCTTCTTGAGTGAAGCCGTTAACACCGATGCGCATGCGTTTGGCGAATTTTTGTTCCTTCCTGGTACTCAGAAGTGCTCTGGTTCAGGCCTCGTGTCTTACCGCGTGGCCTCCAAATTGTTGGCGCATGGCGGCTAGCAATTTATCAGAGAAGGGCGCCTCTTCTCGGGACCTGAATCGTCGCTGTAGGGCCATCGAGATCACCGGGATAGAAATGTTCATATCGATCGCTTCAGCCACCGTCCATCGTCCCTCGCCGGAATCGGTAACGTAGGCCGCGATATCTTCGAGGTTGGGATTCTCATCCAAGGCATTGGCCGTCAGGTCCAGCAGCCAGGAGCGCACGACGCTGCCATATCGCCAGACTTCGGCGATCTGGTGTAGATCCAGGCTAAACACTTCCTTTTTCTTCATTAGTTCGAAGCCCTCGGCGTAAGCCTGCATCAGGCCGTACTCAATGCCATTGTGTACCATCTTGACGAAATGACCGGACCCGACGGGCCCCATATGGCCCCAACCCTTATCGGCTGAGGGTGCCAGAGTTTTCAACACGGGCCGGATGTGAGCCAATGCGCTGTCGCCGCCCCCAACCATCATGCTATAGCCTTCGGTCAATCCCCAGATGCCGCCACTGGTGCCAACGTCGACGAAATGAATGCCTTGCTCCTGCAATGTCGCCGCCCGCCTCATGGAGTCTTTGTAGTTGCTATTGCCGCCATCGATCACAATGTCACCTTCATTCAGCAGTTCGCCAAGAGCATCGATGACACCTTCGGTCGGTTTGCCTGAAGGAACCATGACCCAGACGGCCCGTGGTTTATCCAATCTGGATACAAGATCGGCAATCGACCCGGCTGCTGCAGCTCCCTCACCTTTGGCGGCAATGACCGCTGTCTCATTCAAATCTGAAACGACCACACGATGACCACCGCGTAGCAGTCGCGTTGTCATGTTGGCGCCCATCTTACCTAGTCCAATCATGCCTATTTCCATTGTTTAACTCCTTTGTTCGTATAGTGTTTTTCGCTCAAGAGTTGCTCGAGCTCAGCCTGATCATTAATCCCTTTTTGCTAGTTGTTCCCTGGCCGCCGCGACGACACGTTCAGGAGTAAAGCCAAACTTCTCTTGCAAGGCTTGCAGCGGGGCTGAGGCGCCAAACGTCTCCATGCCTATGATGGCGCCTCCGGTCCCGACGTATCGATCCCAGCCAAAGGTCGAGGCCTGCTCCACGGCAACTCGAGCGGTTACCTCCGGTGGCAGGACACTGTCGCGGTATTCCTTGCTCTGACGTTCAAAAAGTTCCCAAGAGGGCATACTGACCACGCGGGCTTTGATTCCCTCGGACTCGAGTCGCTCGAAAGCCTGAACACACAACTGAACCTCGCTGCCGGTGCCGATAAGGATCAGTTCGGGTTGGTCATCTTCTGCGCCGGCTAAGATATATGCCCCTCTGACCAGGCCCTTGGCCGACCCGTATTTTGATCGATCAAATGTTGGTAGATTTTGACGACTAAGTATGAGGGCTGCCGGCCGGTGCCGGAACTGCATGATCATCCGCCAGGCTTCGACGACCTCATTAGCGTCGGCCGGACGCAAGTCGACTAAGCCGGGAATCGCCCGCAGCGAGGCCAAGTGCTCCACCGGCTGGTGTGTCGGGCCATCTTCTCCAACGCCAATGGAATCATGAGTAAAGACGTGGATAACCGGAATCTCCATCAAGGCGCTAAGACGAATGGCCGGCCGGCCATAATCGCTAAAGATCAGAAATCCTGAACCGTAGGGGCGGATCTTGCTCAGGGATAGGCCATTGATGATAGCCCCCATGGCATGCTCGCGGATACCAAAGTGGAAGTTACGGCCGCCGTAATCGCCAGCAGTGAAATCCCCAGCGCCTTCAAAAGTGAGGCGCGTCTTTGTTGATGGCGCTAAATCAGCCGCGCCGCCGATCAGCCAGGGCACATTCTTTGCCACTGCGTTCAGCACCTGGCCGGAACTATTTCGGCTGGCAATTCCGTTCGCATCAGCCGGATAGATCGGTAGATCTTTGTCCCATCCCTCAGGCAGTTGCCGGTGCTGCATACAAAATAGGTGGTCGGCTAATAGTGGATACTGGACCTTATACGCTTCAAATTTGGCGAACCAGTCGTCGCGTAAAGCCCGGCCGCGCTTGCCGATACCCTCAGCGAAGTGCTCTCGAACCTCGTCGGGCACCAGGAATTTGGCCTCCTCAGGCCAGCCGTAATTACGTTTTGTCAGCCTAATTTCCTCTTCTCCTAAGGGGGAGCCATGTGCAGCTTCGGTGTCTTGCTTGTTAGGTGCGCCATAGGCTATATGGCTATCGACGATGACGAGTGTCGGTCGATCGGCCGTTTTCTTAAACGTATTGAACGCTCGTGATAGCATCTCCAGGTCGTTGGCGTCGCCAACGCGGATGACGTTCCAGCCATACCCCATAAACCGGGTGGCTACATCTTCACTGAACGCCCAGGCCGTATTCCCTTCGATGGTGATCTTGTTGTTGTCGTATATCCAACAGAGGTTGGCAAGCTCCAGATGCCCTGCCAAAGACGCGGCCTCGCTGGTAACTCCCTCCATCATGTCACCATCACCACAGATGGCGTAAACGTCGTACTTAAACATCTCAAAGCCAGGTCTGTTGAAATAGTCACCCATCCAGTGACTGGCGATAGCCATTCCCACGCTGGTGGCTACACCCTGTCCCAGCGGACCGGTAGTCGTCTCTATACCAGATGTCCAGCGGTATTCTGGGTGGCCAGGGGTTTTACTGTCTAGTTGGCGGAAGCGCTTGATATCTTCCAACGTGACGGATGGTTCACCTAATGTCTCGTACTTTGGATTGACTGCCTTGACGCCCGTAAGATGAAGCATAGCGTAAAGTAAGGTCGAAGCGTGACCGACAGATAGTACAAACCGGTCACGATTCGGCCAGATAGGATCTTGAGGGTCAAAACGAAGATGATTTTGCCACAAAGAATAGGCAACAGGCGCCATTGCCATGGGAGTGCCGGGATGGCCTGAATTGGCAGCCTGCACGGCATCAATCGCCAGCGTGCGAATGGTGTTGACACTCAATTGTTCGACTGAGGGTTGGTGTGACATCAAACTCCTGTCAAATAATGAAAACGAATTAGTCGCTCAGATCCAGGGCTGCATAGGCAACGCCAAGGAGGGCTGTTCTGGGATTGAGGATGATGTGCACAGGAATCTTTGCCATTATTTCGGTAGAGCGTCCCTTGTCGCAGATCACTTTGAACCCCCTCGCTTCGCAGAGCCGTTTACCGCAAAAAGGCCGGTGCCAATATCTGCATTCAATAAGAAAGGTATTGGCTCCGACTTCTGATATTAGCGCCCATACTTGGAGATCTCTTTTAAAAACCATTTTGGGGCGCGGGTTTGCAGTTGCCCGTTGCTCGTAATTAATGGTCGGCAATCCTCATAGCTTTCCGCGTAGCAGGCGATCATGAAATGACCGTGGCACTCCAACCTGTCATCAGCGGCAGTGAAACACCTGGGACATATATAGAATCGGGGCTGTGGTTCTTCCTGACTTTCAATCATACTCATGTCCGAGCAAGAGTGGGCAATTACACGCCCTTTTTTCTTAGTGTTAGGTGCAAATGGCACTCATGTGCAAATGGCACTCATGTGCAAATGGCACTCATGTGCAAATGGCACTCATGTGCAAATGGCACTCATGTGCAAATGGCACTCATATGCTGCGGAGTAATTCTATCTGAGGACCAATTACGCGGACGGAGTCCGTAATACACAATTGTCTTCGCCAAGAGGCGTGGGTACGTAGCCATCGGCTTTCCAGTCGTTAAACCAGAAGTCACCGTTGATCAGATAGCGGAATTGATATTCCTGACTTGGTTCAAGCTCAATGATGGTACGGTATACCTTCTTCTTCTTGCTGTATCCCAATGCCGATGCTGTTTTATCCCAGTCATTGAAGTCGCCGGCAACCGTTACAGTCTCAATTTCGGCCACCCCCGGCAACTCCGTTGTTGGCACTTCGAATGTGACCTTACAAATATTACGCGACTTAATGTATTTCTTTGTTAACATGACGTACTCCTTGCTGTATTAGGGTTGACTGAATGTGGATTCCTCAGAATTCAATCGAAACGACCGATCTCCATCCACTTTGCTCACATATTCCTGCAAAAGCTCGTCCAGCTTGTCCTCCGTTAAGTTTTGTGCCAGCAGTTTCTGATTTAGCACGAGTGCTGGCGTTTCAGAGATGCCCAGGCGGACAATATCGGTTGGCCGTTCCATAATCGAAACGACCTCAACGTGCACGTCTGGACGCCCGATTATCCACCCGCGCATGAATGTTGTAGCCTGGTCGCAAGGCACGCAGCCAGAACAGCGATAAAGTGTCAGTAACGATGGAAACTCTCTTTTCGAACTCACAGACATATATGATCTATCTGGCTCGGGGTCTAACACTATGGTTCCTATCTTTAAGGTACTGTTGAGCCGCCTGGCGGTAAATTATCAGACGTCGTCCTCTGCCACTCAAGATTTTCGCTTGGCGTAGTTCGCCAATCAGGTTCGAGACAGTACTGCGGACAACGCCGATCATGTCGGCCAGTTCTTCGTGCGTAAAACTCGAGTCAAGTTCGAACTTCTCATCTCGGCGATATCCCAACCGATCACCTAGGTGGAGCATGGTAAGCACCAATCGATGGCTCGCATCGGTGTGCAGAAACGTCTCCAAGCGCTGCATGTCCTCCGTGTGGTGGAAGGTCATGTTGCGAATTAGTGCCAGACACTGAACTGGAAAAAGCTGCATAAAACGCTTAAAAGCTGGCTCGTCCAACGAGCTCGCTACGACGTCATCGATTGCCTGTACCCAGGGCAGTTCGCCGCGATCACTTCCCAACAGAAGGCCGCCAAAAACATCACCAGGAAAGAAGACATGCATAATCCTCTTCTGACCCTGAGAGGTATAGTTATAGGCCTTCACTCGACCGTGATTTAGCAAAAACAAGCGCTTGTTTGTATCGCCAGGTCTAAATAGATGATCACCCCGAGCAAACGCCTCGACCGTTACGACCGCCAGGACCGTCTCACGTTCGTCCAGCGTCATGTCAGCGAACAGATCTGCCTGCGGCAGGTTCCACAGATAAGCCAAGGTTGAGACCTTCTACCGTCTGAACAAAGGGACATTGACCTGCCGTATGATAGCAGACAATATGGGCCTGAACTGTTGGTTATCCAACAAAACGTACTGTTTGAGCAATAGAAGGAAAATGTTTCCACCTATCTATGATTAATGGGATCGTCTGCGCTTCCCTGATGACTGCACGACAAACATCGAAATAAGATCCCATGATGACCGAACCACCAAGATCCAGGCCCAAGTAATGGCAGGCTCCTAGTGGCTTGCTCGTGGCTATCCAGGGTGATGTATCTTAAATTGCCTTAGTGCAGGTAGTTGGAAGCTACTGTAGACCTGGGAAGTGTTTGTAGCTTTCAATGTTTTTCGTTCTCTGCCGTTGCATCTTCAGAACAGATCAGAGCAACACCAATTGATCTGTTTCCTTGATGCGCACTGCTGGCAGGGTCAATGACAGCAGCGACCCATTTCTGAAAGCCGTCTCAGGTAGATGCCCTGATCCTGTAGACTGTTGATTGACAGACAAAGAGAATCCGTGATATAGTAAACGCGAACGTTCGCGCGAACGTTCGCCTAAAATGCTCGCGCAAGACGCTAGGGTCAGGAATCAACATAGTGAACAGGAAGGTTACCCTTAGAGATGTTGCCGCAAAGGCTGGTGTTAGCTACCAGACCGTCTCAAAGGTGCTTAATAACAAGGGTGATTTTTCTCCAGATACGAAGGAGAGGGTATGGGCGGCCATTGAAGAGTTGCGCTACCGTCCAAACATTATTGCCCGAAATCTGCGCACCCAATCTAGTAACCAGATAGGCTATGGATGGCTTCGGCCTGATAGTGCCTCACCACATCCAATTCTTGATGCCTTTCTTTATCACACTGTCGACAACTTCGAGCAGGCCGGCTATCACTTGCTAACTTTTCTGGTAGCCGATATGGAAGATACGGAGATTTACCAGACGCTCTATAGCCAGCGACAGGTCGATGGTTTCGTTATGGCCGATACAAACGACAACGACCCTCGCATTGCCCACATGATTGAGAACAAGATCCCATTCGTCAGTTTTGGCAGGGCCAATGACCGGTGGGATTATTTCTGGGTGGATGTAGATGGCAAGTGTGGCATCCACAAGGCTGTAACCCACCTTATAGAGCAGGGACACCGGCGCATTGGGCTGCTAACCTGGCCTATTGGTTCGAAAGAGGGGTCGCACCGGGAGATGGGGTACTTTAAGGCGCTGAAAGAGGGAGGCATAGTGGCCAAGAATAGCTGGCTTGTGCGGGACAATAATTCAGTACGAGCAGGAGTAGAGGGATTTAATCAGCTGTGGTCACTTCCGGACGCTCAAAGACCCACGGCTGTGGCTTGTGTCAGCGATCTCATTGCCATTGGGGCGATGAATGGAGCTGCCGCAGCCGGGCTTGAAGTTGGAAAGGATATCGCCGTCACCGGCTATGACAACACACCCATGGCAGAGTTTTCACACCCACCGCTGACCACCGTTCACCAACCTGTTCCCGAGGTGGGTGAACACGTCGTCAACCTTTTACTTAGTCAAATCAAGGGTGTTGAAATCGACGAAAAGGGGATCTTGCTTTCCCCGGAGCTCATAATTCGAGCATCCAGCCAGGCCAGACCATCCGGCTGAGGATTCTATGAACTTGAAGGCAGTCGTTTTTGATTTAGACGGCGTCATCACCGATACGGCCGAGCTTCATTACCGCGCCTGGCAGCGGCTTGCCGACGAAGAGGGGTTGCCCTTCAACCGGAAGATCAACGAGAGACTTCGTGGCGTTTCCCGCCGTGATTCACTTCTGGTTATCTTGGCCGGCCAGGATGAAACGGAGGAGCGGATTCAGGAAATGATGGCCCGCAAAAACGGTTATTACGGCGTCATGCTAGACAAGGTAACCCCTGACTATCTCCTACCTGGCGCACTGGAACTTATGGATGATTTGGACGAAGCCCGTGTACCCTATGCCATCGCATCGGCCAGTAAAAACGCGCGAACCGTTTGCGAGCTCTTAGGCATCGCTGACCGGCTGGCCGCTCTAGTTGATGGATACAGCGTAAAGAGACAGAAACCCAATCCTGATCTGTTCCGTTATGCAGCGGCTAAGATTAATTGCCCGCCTGATCAATGCCTGGTTGTGGAAGACGCGGCCGCAGGCATCGCTGCGGCAATCGCTGCCGGAATGCCGGCCTTGGCCATTGGACCGGCGGATCGCTTCGAGGGCTTAATAGGCCGAAAAGATAGGATCGCGCGCCGCGACGATCTGCGACACCTCACCCTGGCTGAATTGCAGCAAATGGGTGTCGAAGACGAGACCTGGGTCGTCGCTCAGGAAGAATTTAAAGCCGCCTCGCAGCGCCACATGGAAACGGTATTCACCATTGGCAACGGCTACTTTGCAAGCCGGGGCAGTCTGGAAGAAGGGTATCCAGGAGACCATCCCTTGTCACTGGCGCACGGCATTTTTGACGACGTACCCGTTTCCTTCTCTGAGTTGGTCAATTTACCTGCCTGGCAGGAGTTGGAATTGAGAGTGGATGAGCAGCCGTTTCGTCTGGACAAGGGCCATATACTGCATTTTCGCCGCTATCTTAATCTGTACCAGGGAATCTTACGTCGCGAAGTGCGCTGGCAGTCACCTAATGGGATGATCGTAGACCTGAGTTTTGAGCGGTTTGCCAGTTACGCGGAGGAGCATGGAGCCGGATTGCGGGTGCTGGTGACGGCCGTTAATCGGCCTTGCACCATTTCCCTGCATACAGGCATAAATGGCCACGTTGCTAATGACGATTTGCTTCATTGGCATTTGCTGGATCAGGGGCAGGTTGAGACCGGGGTAGTCTGGTTGCACAGCCGTACCCGTCAAACGAGCATCGAATTAGCGGCGGCAGCAAAAGTCGAATCGTCCATGGAAACGACAGCGGTTGGCCAGCAGTGCCCTGGCCAACCCAGCATTTCCGTTGGTTGTCAACTGGACGAGGGGCAAACCCTGGCAATCGACAAAGTAGTAGGCTTCACAGCTTCCCGCGATTCGATCCCGGACGCGGCCGACGTCGTCGACCGGGCCCTGCAAATCGTCCACGCTCAAAGCTACGACGAATTACGAAGGGCGCAGCAAGAAAAATGGGCACAGCTTTGGCAGGATTGTGACGTCATTATCGAAGGCGACGATGAAGCTCAACTTGCCGTCCGCTTCAATCTATTCCAACTCCTGATCGCCGCCCCCCAGAATGACGACAGGGTCAGCATCGGCGCAAAAACGCTTAGTGGCCTTGGTTATCGCGGCCACGTCTTTTGGGATACCGAGATCTTCATTTTGCCGTTTTTCATCCATACCAAGCCGGAACTGGCCCGCAACATGCTCTTGTATCGCTACCACACCCTGCCGGGTGCCCGGCAAAAAGCAGCCGATAACGGCTACGAAGGGGCGCAGTACGCTTGGGAAAGCGCCGCCACCGGTGAAGAAGTTACGCCGACCTGGGTACCGCATTTCAGCGACCGCACCAAAATGGTTCGTATCTGGACCGGCGACATTCAGATTCACATTTCAGCCGACATCGCTTACGCCATTATCCAATATTGGCGCACTACAGGCGACGACGATTTCATGCGCGATTACGGCGTGGAAATGATTCTTGATACAGCCCGATTTTGGGCCAGCCGCGCCGAACTGGAAGAGGGTAACGGCCAACGGCTCTATGCCTATCGCGATGTCATCGGCCCTGATGAATATCATGACCACATTGATAACAACAGCTTCACAAACTACCTTTCCCGGTGGCATCTGCAGACGGGAATGGAATTACTCGAATGGCTAAAAACCAACCACCCGGCAAAAGCACGCCAATTAATCGCCGACTTGCAGATCACTGATGTCGCTCTAAGCCATTGGCTCGACGTGATTGAACACACCATATTTCTTTACGATGCAGAGAGCGGTCTGATTGACCAGTTTGAGAATTTCTTCGACCTGCAACATGTGTCACCCGAGTTTATCGCCCAGGCCAGCAGATCGCTGCAAGTTATCTTTGGGATCGAAGGGGCCAACGAGCGTCAGGTATTGAAGCAAGCTGACGTGATCATGTTGCTCTGCCTCTTCCATGACCAGTTCGACCGCAGAACCTGGCAGAAAAATTGGGACGTTTACATGCCCAAAACTGACCACAATCACGGCTCTTCTCTAGGGCCAAGCTTCCATGCCTGGGCTGCCTGCGAGATGGAACGACCAGCGGAAGCATATGAGCATTTCATGCTTGCCGCGCTGGCTGATTTGCGCGATCCGCGCGGCAATGCCAGGGACGGTATCCACGGCGCGTCGGCCGGCGGCGTTTGGCAGGCATTGGCCTTCGGTTTTGCCGGCCTGCATCTGACAGAAGAAGGTTACACCGTAGAGCCGCGCCTGCCGGCCCATTGGCGGCGGCTGGCATTCAAGTATTACTGGCATGGGAAGTTACAGGAGGTGGACATCCAGGCTCCGTGACCACAGGAGAAATGGTGAGTGACGTAAGGAACGATCCTGATCATCGAGGCAAATGTGCTTGACAGAGGTCAGCCAATTATCTATAATTTTATGCAAGCGGTTGCACTAAGTTTGCGTAGAGTGATTGCATGGCCAAACAACCGACATTGCGTGACATCGCCGAAAAGGCCGGTGTATCGGTCTCGACGGTGTCCCGCGTGCTGAACGATCAGCCCGGCATCGGTGACCAAACGCGTACCCGAGTGCTGGCGGTGTCTCAGGAAATGCGATTCGTGCCCAATGCAGCCGCCAGAAGTCTGGCCACGAAACGCACTGGCAACATCGGATTTGTCACTTACAAGTGGTCTGCATCCTCCCACTTTACGGCCGCCTCCCTTGACTCTAGTTGGTATAAACGAAGAGTCTCAACGTCTTGGTTATCACGTGGTCAGCACATTGGCTGATCGCATAGATATGACCGACCCGCTCAATCTGCCGATGGTGCGTCAGAATCGGGTCGATGGCCTGGTTCTAGCCGGACCGGCGCTCAAGCCTTCTTTCATCCTGGAGCTCTACAACAGCGGTTTGCCAATCGTTTTGCTCGACAACAGTTTGCGGGGATCTGATATCGACTGTGTGTTGCACGAGAATGAGTCAAGTACTTACCGATTGACAAAACACCTGATCAAGGAACACGGGCATCGAAGGATCGTATTTCTTTCAGGGCCAGAGACTTGGCTTAGCAGCCGGGAGCGGGGTGCCGGATATGGCCATGCAATAGCCGAAGCGTCGCTGGAACCCCACTTTATTTATATGGACAGCACCATGGTCGAGACGGGCATGGAAGCCATGAAAGCGGCTCTGATTCAGATGCCAGACGTGACCGCCCTGGCAGCTGTTAACGATGCCGTTGCTGTTGGCGCCATGAGAGCCTGCAAGGCAGCCGGGATTTCCGTGCCTGAGGGTATTGCGGTTGTTGGTTTCGACAATGTTGGCTGGGCACAGTTACACGACCCGCCTCTGACCACGGTTCATGCCTATGGTGAGGAAATGGGGCGACAGGCTGTCCGGCGGCTAGTCGAGCTGATCGAGCTAAATCGTGATGAAGAGCATGCCCGTTTCAGATTACGGGTAGGAACGAGATTAATGATCCGCCGTTCATGCGGCTGTGATGTACATTAAGAAAATAGTGTGAGAAAAGGGAGTTGCTTAGCTAAGTCTGGGCTGACCGCAAGCAACTCCCTTAGAGCCCTCCAATCGCAGAGGAACTCAGCGGAGGAGTATAACACATTGTTTTTTTACATGGAGTCTCCGAACCCCTGCGACTGGAAAAGGAGGAAGTGCTTGTTTAAAGCTGATACCTTTTCAGACTTTCCATATGCGTAACGTTGGATAAAGAGGAGATAACCATGTTTAGAAAGCTAGTTTTCTTATTTACTTTCCTGCTCATCTTTAGTCTTCTGCTGGTGGCTTGTGGTTCGGATGACGAGGCCGATGAGGCCACTGCAGTCCCAGAGGAGGTATCGACCGAAGAAGAAGCGGCAGATGAAGAAGCGGTAGATGAAGAAGTGGCAGATGAAGAGATGGCTGCCGATTGCTTCATGGACGTCGAAGATGGGGCCTCCATCGTATTCTCCGGTTGGGGCGACGAGACGGAGCAGCAGATCTATCGCGACTCCATCGACCGCTTTGCCGAGGCCTGCCCGGCGGTGATGGTGGAATTCCAGCCCATTCCGGCCGACTTCCAGACCAAAATGAAGGCGGCCATGGCTGGCGGTGTTGCGCCTGACGTCTTTTACGTCGACGACCAGTTGATGACGGCCTTCGGGCCAACGGGACAGATCCTGGCTCTGGACGATTTGATGGCCAAGGGTGGTGTCAGCCGAGATGATTTCATCCCGGCTCTGTTATCTATCTTCACATTGAACGGACAGACCTATGCCTTGCCCAAGGATTGGGGAACGCTGGGCCTGGTTTACCTGCCTGAAGCTTTTGCTGCGGCCGGTATCGACGAACCGACGGCCGCCTGGGGTTGGGATGACTTGAAGGCGGCCGCAGAAGCGATCGCCGCAACGGGCGAATACGGTGGCTTCTGTCAGAATGCGGATTGGGCTCGTTTCGCTCCCTGGGCCTTCGGTAACGGCGGCGCTTATGCAACCGATGACTTCAGCGCACCACTCCTTGACTCACCGGAGGTTATAGAAGCGGCCGAGTACGTTGCGGCTATGCATGCCGATGGCAGCCTCGTTTCGGCGGCCGATGTTGGCGCCGGCTGGTGCGGGGAAGCCATTGGCAAGGAACTCGTGGGCTTAACCTACGAGGGTGGCTGGATGGTCAACTACATGCGTAACGACTTCCCAGATGTGAATTGGTTGGCAGTAGAATTGCCGACCGGTCCCGTAGGAAAAGCGGATGTTATCTTTACCAACGGCATTGGCGTCAACGCCAATTCAAGCTATCCAGAGGCGGCGGCGGCCTTCACTTTCTTCGTTACTGGCGCCGAGAACCAGGGGGAGATCGTCGAGACCGGCTTCGCTTACTCGACGCATCCAGAACAGATCGATCTGGTGGTAGATCCCAATGATGCCGCCATCGCTATTGGCGGTACGTTCCCGCTGACACGAGTTGGCTATTGGGGACCGAACACGGGCAAGGTGAATGACGCCGTTAGCCAGGCTCTAGAGCGCGTGTACCTTGGTGATCAAGGCGTGGAAGAGGCATTCGCCCAAGCCAACGAAGAAGCGGCCGAATTCTTGACCGGCGAAGGTGCTGATGCCGGCGGTGGAGCAATCGCAGAAGAGCCTATGGCTAGTTGTCCACTGTCGGATCTAGAAGAAGGAGCGACAATTGTCTTCTCTGGGTGGGGTGACGAGACGGAACAACAGATCTATCGTGATTCCATCGATCGCTTCGCCGAGGTCTGCCCCGACGTTAGCGTGGACTTCCAGCCAATACCGGCTGATTTCCAAACCAAGATGAAAGCAGCCATGGCCGGTGGCGGCGCTGCCGACGTCTTTTATGTTGACGACCAGCTGATGACAGCCTTCGCGCCCACCGGCCAGATTGTGCCGCTGGACGACTACATGGCCGAGTACGTTGCGGCTATGCATGCCGATGGCAGCCTTGTTTCGGCGGCCGATGTTGGAGCCGGCTGGTGCGGGGAAGCCA
>PVMK01118094.1_pt1 | contig 16978 bp, 20 predicted proteins | sample 1853481 | NCBI WGS metagenome assembly PVMK01 (sample SAMN08533507, study PRJNA380276) | Marine sediment metagenome, whole genome shotgun sequencing project.
GTGCGGCAGGTCCAGCGCGGTACGCCATTGACCGTCATGGCGCAGGAGCCGCACATGCCGACCCGGCAGGCGAAACGGTAACTCAGCGTGGCGTCGATGTTGCGCTGGATATAAGTAACGATATCGAGAACGGTCTGATTATCGCGGGCCGGCACGTCATAGCGGACAAGACCGCCCGATGACCCCTGGCCACGCCAGAGCGATGCCGCGATCATCTCACGCGGCGACACAGGTTCCGTCAATTCAGAACCGTCCGGCTCGCTGCCCATTTCCCGCCTTTCCTCTCCCGGTAAATGCCAGGTCAGAGCCCATTAATGGCACATATTGCTGTCCGGCAAGAGCGGTGCGGATGCAAGGTATCGGTTTCCGGATCCTGAACAGCGCTACCGCTTCTTGCGCCTGCCCTCGTAAGGATTCCTGTCGCGGCGGACCATCAGGCGGATTGGTACGCCGGCAAGCCCGAATTCGTCACGCAGGCCGTTGACCAGATAGCGCCGGTACGCTTCGGGCAGGGAGTCCGGCCGCGAGCAGGACAGGAAGAAGGTCGGCGGCCGGGTTTTGGACTGGGTCAGATATTTCAACCGCAAACGGCGGCCGGCGGCGGCCGGCGGCGGATGACGAACGGTGACCATTGCCAGCCAGCGGTTGAGCCGCGCCGTGGCGATGCGCGTATCCCACCTGCGATGGGTCGCCCGAACGGCTTCCATCAGTTGATCGAGGCCCTTGCCGGTGATGGCGGAAATCGGCACCATCGGCACGCCGCGTATCTGCGCCAGAGTTTCGCCCAGATCGGCATGCAACTCGGCCAGCCGAGCTTGTGGATCCTGCACCAGGTCCCATTTGTTCAGCGCCAGCACCAGCGCCCTGCCCTCCTGCGCGACAAGATCGGCGATCTGCAGGTCCTGCTTTTCCAGCGGCGCGGTGGCGTCCATCAACAGGATCACCACCTCGGCAAAGCGGATGGCGCGCAGGGCGTCGGCGACCGAGAGCTTTTCCAGCTTGTCGATGACGCGCGCCTTGCGGCGCAGTCCGGCGGTATCGAACAGACGAAACGGCTTATCCTGCCAGATCCAGTCGAGCGCAATTGAATCGCGGGTGATGCCGGCTTCCGGGCCGGTCAAGAGCCGCTCTTGGCCGATCATCTTGTTGATAAGCGTCGATTTTCCGGCATTGGGGCGACCGACGACGGCGATGTTCACCGGCTTGCCGTTTCGGCTCGATTTGCCGCTCTCCTCAGCTGCATTTGGCGCCGTGCCGACACAATCGAGGATCGCCTCGAAAAGATCGGGCATGCCGAGGCCGTGCTCGGCGGATATCGCCACCGGCTCGCCGAAACCGAGCGAATAAGCCTCATAATAGCCGGCATCGGAAGCGCGGCCTTCCGCCTTGTTGGCGATGAGGATCAGTGGCTTGCCAGAGGCGCGAGCCAGCGCGGCGAAATGTTCATCGAGCGGGGTGATGCCGGCGCGGGCATCGATCATGAACAGGACAAGATCGGCTTCGGCGACCGCGGTGTCGGTCTGGGCGCGCATGCGGCCGGCCAGGGTCTCGTCGGCGGCGTCCTCCAGCCCGGCGGTATCGATGACGCTGACACCCAAGTCACCGATCCTCGCCTCGCCCTGACGGCGGTCGCGAGTGACGCCGGGGCGGTCGTCCACAAGCGCCAGCCTGCGGCCGACCAGGCGGTTGAACAGTGTCGATTTGCCGACATTTGGCCGGCCGATTATGGCGATGGTGACGGGCATATGCGGCCCTTGAAAATTCCCCAGCAGCCTCCGGCGGCGCCTTAGCGCAGGGCCGACAGACTGCCGTCTCCGGCAAGAACGTAGAGCCGGCCTCCGGCCGCCGTCGGTTTGATATAGGCCGGGCCGGCAAGCTTGCGGGTTGAGAGAATCTGACCGGTCGCCGGTTCAACGGAGGACAAGCGGCCGTCGTTGGAAACCGCCCAGAGCGCGTTGCCGGCAAGTGTCGGGCCGGCCCAAACGGAGAAGAATCTTTTCTTGCGCACGACAGGCAGTCTGGTGCTCCAGAAGGCCTTGCCGGTCGAACGGTCAAGCGCCACCAGATTATCATCAAGATCGATCAGAAAGACCGCATTTCCAGACACTGCCAAGGTGTAGGCGCTGCCGATATTTGCCTCCCACAGCCGCTCGCCATTCGATAATTTGACGGCCATGGTACGCCCGGAGACGCCGGTGGCGAAAACTACTCCATCAGAAATGACCGGGCTGGCGGAAATATCGGAAAGGCCAGACACGGCGGAGGTTCGGACGGCGCGGGTGACGGTTTCGGACCATTTGGGCTCGCCGGTCGCGACGTCGAAGGCGATCACCTCGCCGGAGGTATAGGGCACAACCACCGTATCGCCGGCGACAGCCGGGCTGGCGGCGGACAGAATGCCAGCGGTTTCGGGAATGCCGGCATAGGTCCACGCCTCACTGCCGTCTGCAATGTTCACGGCATGCAGAACGCCGGTGTCGGTAACGACATAGACCTTGCCGCCTGCAGCGGTCGGGGCGCCGCGCGCCGGCTCGCGTAGATCATAGGCCCAGACCCGGCCGCCCGTCGCTGCATCGAGCGCAACCAGATCGCCATAGCCGGTGGCCGCCAAAATGACGTTGCCGGCGGCGGCAATGCCGCCACCTGTCGCCAGGCTGTTCTCGTCCTCCGGTTTTAGCGAAACACTCCACTGGCGCCCGCCGGCGCCGGCCAGCGCCGTTACCGTGCCGCCAGCGTCATAGACATAATAGCGACCGCCGACGACCAGCGGCGGGGCCGAGGCGCGTACACCTTTCTTGCCGACTTTCGCCGTTGCCTGGGCGCGCCACAGCGAAGCGCCATCGCCGCCGGAAAGACTGACATTGCCCGGTGCATTGGCGGCATTGCCACCGGGCTGCGACCAGTCGGACAAGGCTACGGCAGCGCTGATTGTCGCGGTGCTTCCAGACAGGTTAGCCCCGGCCAGCGCATCGCCGGCACCGGCCAGAACCGGCCGCCGGTCGCCCGGCATGATGTCTTCGCCGCGGTTAAACGGGTTCAGTTCGCCAATCCGGTCGGCGACACCGCAGCCGGCAAGGCCAAGCGTCAGGCCGGCCAGCGCCAATCTGCAAAGAAACGAGTTCAGTTTCAGCGTCATGTTCTTGCCCCAACTGGGTTTTTATCACTTGCTCGAGCAATCATTGGACCGCGTTCACGGGCATCCGCCCGTCAATCAGCGACAGCATCAACCCGGCCCGGCTTCTGGCGTCGGCCGGCGCCTCGACATCGGACTGGATCGTCGCGAAACGCTCGCGCGCCGCGGCCATGTCGTCACGGGCATAGGCGGCCGTGCCGATGATTTCGCGCGCCGCGTGTCGCCAGGGATTGCCGGCGGCCGCCAATGTTTCGACCCGGCTCTCCGCGCCATCGAGATCGCCGATATCAAGGGCTATCAGGGCGGCCCGCAACCTTGCAAGATCACGGATTGTCTGGTCCGCGCCTGGATCGTCGGCGATTGCATCAAAACCGCTCATGGCTGCGTTTGTGTCGCCAGATTGCGCCGTCAATGCGGCAGCGCGCAAACGCGCCAGCATGGCATAGCCGCCGGGTCCGCTCCCGGCGATTTCTTCAAGCGCCTCACGGGCCTTTGCGGTATCCTCGCCATCGATCGATTGCAATGCCGCCAGATAGCGGTCGCCGGCCTCTGCCGCCTGCTTTTCCTGCCACCAGACCCAGCCGTTGTACCCGGCGGTAATGGCGACGACGCCGATGCAGACGGCAATGATCAGCGTGCCGAAACGTTCCCACAACTCCTTGAGCTGATCACGCCTTAATTCCTCATCGACCTCGCGGATGAACTGGTCGGTTGTGCGGTCGTCGTCGGCCATGAAGTCTTTCTGCTTGGTCTGGATCGAAACGTCGCTGGATGGCGCGGCCCGCCGCGACCGCCTTGGTCATGGTTTGATTGGTCGTATCGGGGCGGCCGCCTGATTTCAACCGCCTCGCTCAGCGATTCCCGCGGGCGGCGCGGACCCTAACGGCTTCGCTCCTGTTTCGCAACGCCGCAAATCGCCGTCCGGTCAGTCCTTTTTCGCCTTGTAAACCTGCTCCGGTCCGGGGAACGATCCATCGCGCACCGCTGCTGCATAGGCCTTGACGGAGCCCTCGATGTGATCGCGCAGCGAGCCGAATTTCTTGACGAATTTCGGCACCCAGTCGTTGAGACCGAGCATGTCCTCGAGCACCAGTATCTGACCGTCGCAGGCCGGCGAGGCGCCAATGCCGATCGTCACGGTGGGGATCGTTTCGGTGATGCGGCGGGCGACCGGCTCGACGATGCCCTCCAGCACGATGGCGAAAGCGCCGGCATCGGAAATGGCGCGGGCATCGGCTTCCAGCGCAGCCTGGCCCTCCTCGCCCTTACCCTGTACGCGAAAACCGCCCATCGTGTTGACGGCCTGCGGCGTCAGGCCGACATGACCCATGACCGGGATGCCGCGCCGGACGAGAAACGCCGTTGTTTCGGCCATATGGGCGCCGCCTTCCATCTTGATCGCGCCGGCCATGGTTTCCTTCAGGATACGCGAAGCGTTGCGGAAGGCCTGCTGCGGGCTTTCCTCATAAGAGCCAAACGGCATATCGACGACGACCAGCGCCTCTTTCGAACCGCGCATGACGGCGTGACCCTGCAGGATCATCATATCCAGCGTCACCGGAACGGTTGTCTCAAGGCCGTGCATGACCATGCCGAGCGAATCGCCGACCAGGATGAAATCGCAATATTGATCGACAATGCCGGCGGTGTGGGCGTGATAGGCGGTCAGCGAAACGACCTTGTCGCCGCCCTTGCGGCCGGCGATGTCGACGGCGGTCAGCCGGCGCGTCTTGGCTTGTGCGGGCATGGTTCCTTCCTCAACCGATCGGACTGACGCCGATCAGCCATTCATGCAGACCCCAGACGATGGCCGCCCACAAGGCAAGGCCGACCGCGCCGGGAATGAGATCGTTGCGCCAGGGACCAGCGACACGCACGGTGCCGGCCTGCCGGTCGCGGCGCCTTGCGGCGGAAAAATCGGCGACGGCCCAGGCCAGGATCGAACCGAACAGGACGATATCGGCCAGCGTGCCGTTGGAAAGCAGGTGGGCGATTGCCCAGACCTTGACGGCAAGCACCATCGGGTGGCCGAGCCGCGCCTTGAGCGGGCCAACCGGGCCGGCATTTTGCGCGGCGAGAAAAAAGGCGACGGCGTTCAGTGTCAACGCCAGATGCCGGGTCCAGACCGGCGGGTCCCAGACCGGCACGGGCACTTCGCGCGCCAGGCCATAGCCCCAGACGATGAGGACAAGACCGGCCACCGAGATGAGCGAATAAATGCCCTTCCAGACATTTTCGCCGCGCGCGGCGATCAGCCCGGTCCGCCAGTCGTCGGCGAAAATGCGCACCGAATGCATACCCAGAAAAATCACCAGGCCGGCGATCATGACAAACATGGGAGCGTCCTTTCGCGAATTGATCCGCCTGTGAAGAACGGGCTAGCCTAGCTGTCCAACGGACGCAAGGCGGCGGCGCATGGCAATCGATCCTGATACGGCGCGTGAGCGGTTGACGGCGCTGAAGCGCGAGCTGGAAGCGCTGTCGGCGCTTTCGCAGGACGGCCGGGCCACGGTGGCGCTTGACCAGCAGGCGGTCGGCCGGCTGTCGCGCATGGACGCCATGCAGCAACAGGCCATGGCCCAGGCGGGCGAGCGCGCGCGGGCCCGAGATCTCCAGCGCATCGAGGCGGCGCTCAGGCGCATCGAAGAGGGCGAATACGGATTTTGCGCCGAATGCGGCGGCGAGATTGCCGAAAAGCGCCTTGCCGCCGACCCGATGGCGAGCCTGTGCATCGCCTGCGCCGGGCGGTGACACCGCATTACGGTTCCTGAGTGCCCGATGGAACCTTGCTGGCCGCCGGTTCGAAATTTGCCTGAACCTTTTTTCCTCTCCGCGCGTCTTACGTTCACAGACCAGGGGAGAGACCGACATGTTCGCCACGCAAGCAAATCCGATCGTCGCCATGGCGGCTCAGGCCAGAACCGCCGAGGACCGCGCGACCGCCGCCCGGTTCCGCGCCGAGCGCATCGAGCGCGAACGCGCCGCGTATTTCCGTAGCCGCGCCAATACCGTTCCAACAACCGGCGCCAAGGCGCTTCCGGCGGTCGCCACGATCCACTGACACCAGGTTTCACGGGTTACCCCCCAGGCCGGCTCGCGCTTCTTCACAGCGCAGCCGGCTATCCCGTTTCCGGCGCGCCATTTTACCGCGCAACCGGCTTTCCATTGTCCGGCCTCCCACGTAGGCTGGCGATTGCGCAAGGACATCCTTGCGGCGGGCCGCGGCGGCATCCATCGGCGCGGCGGGATCGAAACGGATCACATGGGGGAGGACATCATGACCATCTACATCACGCAGGGCCGCTATACCGATCAGGCCATCCAGGGTTTCGTCGCCAAGCCGGAAGACCGCGCCACGGCGGTGCGCAAGCTGATGAAGGCGGCCGGCGCCAGGATGATCTCCTATTACGTCACGCTGGGCGAGTACGACTTCCTGGTGATCAGCGAGGGCAAGGACCTGACCGGCATGATGGGCGGGCCTGATCGCGGCGGCGGCCGGCGGCGGCGTCACCGGCCTGAAGACCACCGTGGCCATGACCACGGCGGATGCGATGAAGGCCATGGCCGGGGCGAAAAAGATCGGCAAAGGCTTCCGATCCGCCGGCAAGTGAGGCAAGGGGCAGCAGCCCCAGCCATTTTGATATCAGCCCTTTTGAATCCAAGGGGGCGATGTGTTCTCCTTCAGCCGGCCCATACTGGCCGGATGAAGGAGCAGCACGATGATTGCCGATGCGACGCTGACGGAAATCCTTGCCCGGATCTTCGGGCTTTACATGCTGGCGGCCGGGACCGGTCTGGCGCTGAACGGCGCCGATCTGCCCAAAATGCTGGAGGAGATGCGGCAAAGCCGCCTCGCCTTCTATCTGGGCGGGCTGATCGCCTTTGCCATCGGCGCGGCGACCGTCAGCCTGCACAATGACTTTTCCGTCCCCCTGGCGATTTTTATCACGCTGTTCGGCTGGGTGGCGCTTGCCGAGGGCGTGATCATGCTGGCTTTCCCCAAGGCGATGCGGACCTTTGCCGGGAAATTCGTCGCCATGACCGGTACCGCAAGGATCTGGGGCGCTGGCGTGGCGGCATTTGGCGTGGTGCTGCTGATTGCCGGATTCGCTTGAGCCTCGAAAGGGCAGCCGGTGTTTGAAGAAGTTGCCGTCGTCTGTCTCTTCCTGGCGCTTGGCGGCATCCTGAAGGGCGCCACCGGCATGGGCACGCCGGTCATCGCGGTGCCGGCACTGGCCGCCTATTTCGATGTGCCTTTCGCCATCGCCATACTGATCGTGCCCAATTTCGCCACCAATGGCTGGCAGATATTCCGGCACAGGGCCGAGGGCCGCAATCTGCCGTTTCTCAAGCGCTTTGTCGTTGCCGGCGCCATCGGCGCGCTGATTGGCACGCTGCTTTTGATCGAACTTCCCGCCAATGTGCTTTCGCTGTGGCTGGCGGCGATCGTCGTTGTCTATATCGGCCTCCGCCTGGTCCATCCGCAATGGCGCGTGCGGCCGCGGCTGGCGCTTGGCGCATCGGTGCCGGTCGGGCTGGTATCGGGCATCTTGCAGGGCGCGACGGGAATATCGGCGCCCGTCAGCGTCACCTTTCTCAGCGCCATGCAACTGCCCCGGCCGCAATTCATCCTTTCCGTCTCGTCGCTGTTTATCGGCTTTGTCGCGGTCCAGGCGCCGACGCTGGCGATCTCCGGCATCCTGACATGGGACCGCCTAGCGCTCAGCATGCTGGCCGTATTGCCGGTCGCCGCGGCGATGCCGGCCGGCGCCTGGCTGGCGCGCACGCTAAGCCCGCGGACGTTCGACCGCATGGTGCTGACCTTCCTGGCCGGGCTTGCCGCCAAGCTGTTTTACGATGCCGGCCTGTTCGGCTGACCGGGTACGTTTCTCGTCTTCTCGACTGTCATCCTCCGGCCTGACCGGAGGATCGTTCCAAACCTTGTGCGGCGGCGCCCGATGGTCCGATCAAGTCGGACCATGACAGTGGTAAGGTTCGCCCACGCCAAAACCCTCCGCCGCCTTGCGGCCCGGAGATATGCTGAGAGGTCGGGGCGCCGAAAGACGCTTCCGAATTAATAAAGTGCGCCTTGCGGCGCCCCGTTGCGGCGGTTTTGGGCTCCAGTCCCTCGCTCTCGGGCCCGGCGAACGATACGGCGCCACACGGCACTGTGGCTGGTGCTGCGCCGCACCGCTGGCACTGGTCAAAGCGTCCTTGCCTATCGCCGGGCTTTACGGCCGTCTCACAGCGGCGGAACCTTCTTTCGAAGGGTCGGGCGAAGCTGTCGAAAACCTCCTGTCCCGCGCTCACCAGCACGACCCAGGACGCCGGCCCCTGTCCCCGATGGTTCGGTACGCGCACCGGACCTCTCATTGACAGGGCACGGGCAGAATAACCGGGGCTGAAAGGTGTTGGATAAGGTTTTTGAATTTTTTTCGCGCCGCGATTTCCCCGGCCATCGCGCACTGCCGCGTTGTTCAGCTTTTTGCCGGGCAACCGATCATCAAAAAGCGCGCCGGGCGACCGCCCTGCACCTTCGACAGATGCCCCTTGCTGCCAAAATCGTTGAGCAGGACCATGTCGCCCGGCTTCATCGTCACCGTTTCGCCATCGCTCGCGGTGAGGGAAAGCCCGCCGTCGAGCAGAACGGCATATTGCCGCCGCGGCGTGGCATGGAACGCATCGTCCCAGCCCGGCGGCGCGACCAGGAACAGGCTCGTCGTCACCGCCGTCTCGGCCGAAATCTCCAGCGGCGGCGATGGCGGCGCATAATGGTTCGCCTCAAGCTCGACAGACGCGGTGCGAAAATGCGTCTCGCCGTCTTCGTCGGCGTAGATTTCAAGTAGGTCCAATGGCATTCCCTACTCCCACTCAATCGTGCCGGGCGGCTTTGATGTCACGTCGTAGACGACGCGGTTTATGCCCTTTACCTCGTTGATGATGCGGGTGGCGGCGCGGCCGAGGAAATCCATGTCGTAGGGGTAAAAATCCGCCGTCATGCCATCGACCGAGGTGACGGCGCGCAACGCGCAGACGAATTCGTAGGTGCGGGCATCGCCCATGACGCCGACGCTCTGGACGGGAAGCAGCACGGCGAAAGCCTGCCAGATGGCGTCGTAGAGGCCGGCTTTGCGGATCTCGTCGAGATAGATGGCATCGGCGGCGCGCAGGATTTCGAGCTTTTCGCGCGTAATGGCGCCGGGACAGCGGATGGCGAGACCGGGACCGGGGAACGGGTGACGCTGGACAAAGGCGCCGGGCAGGCCAAGTTCGCGGCCGAGCGCCCGCACCTCGTCCTTGAACAGCATGCGCAGCGGCTCCACCAGCTTCATGTTCATGCGTTCGGGCAGGCCGCCGACATTGTGGTGCGACTTGATGGTCACCGAGGGGCCGCCGGTGAAGGAAACGCTCTCGATCACGTCCGGGTAGAGCGTGCCCTGGGCGAGGAACTCGGCTGGTTCGCCGCCACCGGCAAGCTTTTCCGCCTCGCCCTGAAACGTCTCGATGAACAGGCGGCCGATGGTCTTGCGCTTTTTTTCCGGGTCGCTCTCGCCTTCCAGCGCGGCAATGAAGGTGTCGGCGGCGTCGACATGGATCAGCGGGATGTTGTAATGGCCGCGGAACAGATCGACGACCTCGACGCCTTCGTTGCGGCGCATCAGGCCATGATCGACGAAGATGCAGGTGAGCTGTTCGCCGATCGCCTCGTGCAGGAGGACGGCGGCAACGGTGCTGTCGACGCCGCCCGAAAGTCCGCAGATGACGCGGCCCTGCCCAACCTGATCGCGGATACGGGCAATCGCTTCGCCGCGGAACTCGGCCATCGTCCAGTCGCCGGCCAGCCCGGCTATTTTGTGGACGAAATTGGCGAGCAGTCTGGCGCCGTCCAGGGTGTGCACCACTTCGGGGTGGAACATGACGCCGTAATATTTGCGGCCCTCATGGGCAAAGGCGGCAAAGGGCGCGCCTTCAGAAGTGGCGATGGCTTCAAAGCCTTCGGGGAGCGCGACGACCCGGTCGCCGTGGCTCATCCAGACCGGGTGCCGGGCGCCAGTTTCCCAGATGCCGTCAAACAGCGGCGAGGCTTTCGTGATCTCGATTTCGGCACGGCCGAATTCGCGATGGTCGGCGCTCTCCACCGCCCCGCCCAACTGCTCGCAAAGCGTCATCTGGCCATAGCAGATGCCCAGGATCGGCACGCCGGCATCGAAGATCGCCTGCGGGGCGCGCGGGCTGTCCATGTCGGTGGTCGAGGCCGGACCGCCGGAAAGGATGACGGCTTTGGGTTTCAGCGCTGCAAAGGCGGCCCCGGCGCTCTGGAAGGGCACGACTTCTGAATAAACGCCGGCCTCGCGCACGCGGCGGGCGATGAGCTGGGTGACCTGCGAACCGAAATCGACAATCAGAACGGTGTCGTGGGCGGTCTTGAGTGGATGGGGCATTGGCTGGCTTTACGGAAAACCGGCTCCGGCGGCAACCGCCGGGGTTCCGGCTCGCCGCTTGCAGCGCTCCTATGCACAGAAACATGGCTGCCATGCAGCATGGGCATATTGCAGTGCAACAAAAACGGTCTATTTCAATATCGAGAAATCAATTGTGGAGAACGCCATGAAAGCCCTTACCTATAGCCATCACCGAAAACCAATCAGCGGCATCAAAAACCTGCTGAACAGGGCCGGGCATGGCGTGTCCGCTTTCCTGGCAAATATTTCGGTCGCCTTGGCATGGGAAAATGGCCGCGAGGCGAATCCCGTCGATTTGGAAAATGCCGGATTTACCAAGGAATTTGAGAACCGGGTCATTGCTAGCATGCGCAACAAACCGGCCAATTAGCCGGCCGGCGCGGCGTTCGCGCGAACATCGGGAAATTTTGCCAGCGGGTTGGCGAAGTCAGGCGACTTCCAGGCCAAGCGCCTTGTCGCGTTGCCGGATCATATGGACGAGCGGCAGCGCGAACAGCACCATCCACGCCTTGCCGATAATCTGCCCGTTCAGAAATTCAAAACTGCCGAAGGCCAGCCATAAAAACAGCAGGCTGTCGATGACCAGCCCGACGATGCTGCTGACGAATACGGCCAGCACCAGTCCGCGTTTCTGCAATGGCGTGAAAACGGCAAGGTCGGCGATCTCGGAAAACAGGAACGCGACGGCGGAGGCGACGACCAGGGCGGGCGACACATTTGGCAACAGAGCCGAAATCGCCGCGCCGACAAGAATGCCGAGCGCCGCGAATCCGACCCCGAGACGGCGCTGCACCAGATCCCTGAGCACCAGCGCCAGGCCGATCATCACGACGCCGCTCGGCGCCATGATGCCCGGCGCGACGGGAATGAGGCAGGGCTGGCCCGGCGGGCAGACGGTGCCGAGATTGCCGATCATCCAGTTGGCCGCCGGCACGCATAAAATAAAACCGGCGAGGAACAGGGAACCTTCGACTTTTTGACGTTTTGACAGCATCGGCCTCTTTTCCGGGAAAATTCGCGATAGAATATTCGTCAGCCTTCGCCTCGCCGGGAAAGCTGGAGGTTGCCTTATCCCCGGCCGCGATAGGGCGCAACACCCTGATCGGGCAGCCACAGCCCTTGCGGCGGCGGGCCGCTTTGCCAGAACACATCGATCGGTATGCCGCCGCGCGGATACCAGTAGCCGCCGATCCTCAGCCAGACCGCTTCGGTCGCCTTCAGGATCCGCTTGCCGATCAGAACCGTGCAATCCTCGTGAAAGGCGCCGTGATTGCGAAAGCTGTTCAAGAACAGCTTGAGGGACTTGGATTCCACCAGCAGCTTTTCGGGAACATAGTCGATCACCAGATGGCCGAAATCGGGCTGTCCGGTGACCGGGCAAATGGCGGTGAATTCCGGGCAGACGAAACGGGTCACATAGACCGTGCCGGCATGCGGGTTGGGCACGACATCCAGCCGCGCCTCGTCCGGCGTTGCGGGGATCGACACCGGATGGCCCAGCGCGGCAGGTTTTCGATCATCGCTCATGCGATCTGGCAACTCCGGTTGCGGACGGACCGATTGGCGTCAGTCCAGCCCAAGCTTGTCTTTCAGCGCCTTGTTGACCGCCTGCGGATTGGCCTTGCCCTGGCTCGCCTTCATCACCTGACCGACAAACCAGCCGATCATCGATGGCTTGTCTTTCACCTGCGCGACCTTTTCGGCATTGGCGGCGATGACCGCATCGACCAGCTTTTCGATGGCGCCGGCGTCGGTGAGCTGAATCAGGCCGCGCGCCTTGACGATTTCCCGCGGGTCGCCGCCTTCAGAGAACATGATCTCGAAAACCTCCTTGGCGATCTTGCCGGAAATGACGGCTTCGCTCTGGAGGTCGAGAAGCGCGCCGAGCTGGGCTGAGGAAACCGGAGTCGTTTCAATCGTTTCGCCGGCCTTGTTGAGATGGCCCAGCAAGTCGTTGATGACCCAGTTGGCGGCCTGCTTGGCGTCGCGGCCGGAAGCGACTTCTTCAAAATAACCGGCGATGGCGCGGTCCGAGACGAGGATGTCGATGTCATAGGCGGACAGGCCGAAATCGCCCTGGAACCGCTTACGCTTTTCGTCCGGCAGTTCCGGCAGGCCGGCTTTGAGCGCCTCGACAAAGGCGTCGTCGAATTCCAGCGGCAACAGATCGGGGTCGGGAAAATAGCGGTAATCATGCGCCTCTTCCTTGGAGCGCATGGAGCGGGTCTCGCCCTTGCCCGGGTCGAACAGCCGGGTTTCCTGCTCGACCACACCACCGTCCTCCAGGACACCGATCTGGCGGCGCGCCTCGTATTCGATCGCCTGGCCGGCAAAGCGCAGGGAATTGACGTTCTTGATCTCGCTGCGGGTACCGAGCGGTTCGCCCGGCCGGCGCACGGAGACATTGACGTCGGCGCGCAGATTGCCCTTTTCCATGTCGGCATCGGAGGTGCCGAGGTAGCGCAATATGGTGCGCACCTTGTTGATATAGGCCTTGGCTTCCTCGGCGGAACGCAGATCCGGCTTGGAGACGATCTCCATCAGCGCGATGCCGGAGCGGTTGAGATCGACGAGGCTCATGGCCGGGTGCTGGTCGTGCAGCGATTTTCCCGCATCCTGTTCCAGATGCAGGCGCTCGACGCCGACGCGGATCTCTTCGAATTCGCCGTTTTTGTCCGGCCCGACCTCGACGACGATTTCGCCCTCGCCGACAATCGGCTGATCGAACTGGGAAATCTGGTAGCCCTGCGGCAGATCGGGATAAAAGTAGTTCTTGCGGGCAAAGACCGAGGACGTGTTGATTTTCGCCTTCAGCGCGAGCCCGGTGCGCACCGCCTGTTTGACGCATTCCTCGTTGATCACCGGCAGCATGCCCGGCATGGCCGCGTCGACCAGGGAGACATGGTCGTTCGGTTCGCCGCCGAATTGGGTCGAGGCGCCGGAAAACAGCTTGGAGGCGGACAGGACCTGGGCGTGGACCTCCAGGCCGATAATGACCTCCCAGTCGCCGGTGGCGCCGGCAATCAGGTTTTTGGGATTGGTATTGCGGGTCTCGGCAATCGGCATGGCGCGGTCCTGAAGCGTGTCAGGCGCGTTCTGCAATCGCGAGCCGGCGCGGTCAAGCGTTTCCGGCCTGTAATGACAGGGAGCATGGATGGCATTCCATCGCGGCGAGTCGTACCAAAGGTCCGGACCCTATGCCGGATCTTCCACGTCCAGCAGTTCGGCGACGAACTTGCGCGTGTTGCCCGCCGCGCCGCGGTTGACCATCATGCCGACCTCGGCCGCCGTGCGGATATCCGCCGCGGCGACGCCGAGTTCCTCGCACTTGGCCAGGTGGTGTTTCATGCAAGGATAGCAATTGGCCGCCACCGAGGCGCCGATCGCCACCAGTTCCCTGGTCTGCTCGTCCATGTCGCGGTCCTGTTTTGCGGTTCGGGGCTTTCCGGGTTCGCGGATGGTTGCGCCGCCGCGCTGGGGGCGCATTGACCCAGGTCAATCGAGATTGCCCGGATGCCATTCCGATTCGCGCAAATCGAATCCCTTCGCCGCCATCCGGACACGCCCCTTGCCGCTTTCCCGCCGTGGCAAATGGAAAGTGACGTTGCGGCCATGGCTGGCCGCATGAAGCTGGCGAGGGTGGAATTCGGTCCGTGAAGCTGAAGCCGCCGCGGTGCAACGGGTCAATATTCATGGCTCCCAGGTACGAGAGCGCAAATAACGAACAGAAAATGGGCCGGGCGGCGCCCGACCCTGCCCGACTGGAGATCGGACGTTTGGTATGCCCGGTTCAGAACCGCGCCATCGGGCGGCGTGGTGCGGTTACGGCAGCAATATTGGTTATTTGCAGCAATATTCCGGCGGCGGCGGAATCTGGCCTGGCAGCAGCGTCTCGCCGGTCACGCAATAGAAAAACGGCGTGCGCGCCGGGATCGTCGGCCGGCCTTTTGCATCGAACAGAACAATGTCGTCGACATTCTGGCCGCAAATCTTTGCCGCTGGCTGGCTACTGGCTCCCGGCATGTCGGCCGCAACGGCCAGATTGGCGCCGCTCAGCATCGTGCCGGCGACAAGGCCGCCAATTGCGGCCATGGCGGCGGTCCGCCGCATTGCCTGGATAATCATCTTACGCATCACTCAACCCCGTTTCACTCATATCCCATGCGGACGCTTGCCCGCCAAGGGCCGCAGTCTGGGCGCGCCGCTCTACGGAAGGGTTAAGGCGCGAAAAAGGACGCCGGTAACCTTTGGTTATGGTGAATGAAGGGTAAAGGGCGGGATGCGGCACTATTGAAGCGCGGCGGTGATCTCGGCGCGCTCGGCGTCCAGATCGACTTCCGGGAACGGCTTGCCGGCGCGGCGGTACCAGTAGCGGGCATTCATCCCGTCGCCCTCGATGCGGTGCAGATGGGCATGGACCCACGCCGCTTCGGGCGAGGAATCGTTTTGCACGATCTTGTGCGCGCCGTCCCAGTCGCCGGTAGCCAGCGCCTGTAGCGCCGATGCAAGGCTATTCATCCTACCACCACTTTTCCGGGACAAACCGCCCGGCGGCTTCCTCGATCACCTGACCGGTCCTGAACAGCATTTCCTCGTCGAAGGGCCGGCCGATGAGTTGTAATGCGAGCGGCAGGCCGGCATTGTCGAGGCCGGCGGGGACGGCGATGGCGGGCAGGCCGGCCATGTTCACGGTCACGGTGAAAATGTCGTTGAGGTACATTTCAATCGGAGAGGCGGTGGCCATTTCGGCGATGCCGAAGGCGGCCGACGGCGTCGCCGGGGTCAGGATGGCGTCGATTCCCCCATTAAATGCGTCCTCAAAGTCCTTTTTGATCAGGGTGCGGACCTTCTGGGCGCGCAGATAATAAGCATCGTAATAGCCGGCGGAGAGCACATAGGTGCCGGTCAGCACGCGGCGCTTGACCTCCTGGCCGAAGCCGGCGGCGCGGGTCTTTTCGTACATGTCGATCATGTCGTCGCCGGTAACCCGAAGGCCATAGCGCACGCCATCGTAGCGGGCGAGATTGGACGAGGCCTCGGCCGGGGCGACGATGTAATAGGCCGGCAAGGCGTATTTGGTATGGGGCAATGAGATATCGACGATTTCAGCGCCGGCTTCGCGGTACCAGGAAATGCCGCGCTGCCAAAGTTCCTCGATTTCGTCCGGCATGCCGTCCATGCGGTATTCCTTCGGGATGCCGATTTTCAGGCCCTTGACGCTGCCGCCGATCGCCGCCTCGTAATCGGGCACTTCGACATTGGCGCTGGTGGTGTCCATGTCATCGACCGAGGCCATGGATCTGAGCAGGATCGCGGCATCGCGCACGGTGCGGGCGATCGGCCCGGCCTGGTCGAGCGAGGAGGCAAAGGCGATGATGCCCCAGCGCGAACAGCGGCCATAGGTCGGCTTGATGCCGACGGTGCCGGTGAAGGCCGCCGGCTGGCGGATCGAACCGCCGGTATCGGTTCCCGTGGCGCCGGCGCACAGATTGGCCGCGACCGCCGCCGCCGAGCCGCCGGACGAGCCGCCGGGAACCAGATCGGCGTTCGAGCCGGTGGAGCGCCAGGGATTGACGACCGGCCCGTAATAGCTGGTTTCGTTGGACGAACCCATGGCGAATTCGTCCATGTTGAGCTTGCCGAGCATGACCGCGCCATCGGCCCACAAATTGGCCGTGACGGTCGATTCATAGGCCGGCTTGAAACCGTCCAGGATGTGGCTGCCGGCCTGGGAATGGATGCCTTGCGTGCAGAACAGATCCTTGATGCCGAGCGGCACGCCCTCCAGCGCGCCGGCATCGCCGGAAGCAATGCGGGCATCGGAGGCCAATGCCATGTCGCGGGCCTTGTCCGGGGTGACGGCGATATAGGCGTTGAGACTGTCGTTGGCCGCCTCGATCGCCGCCAGATAGGCATCGGTCAGCTCAAGGGCGGAGAAGGTCCTTGCCGCCAGAGCCTGGCGAATTTCGGCGATGGTCAGGCCGGTGAGGTCGCTCATGCCTATTCCACAACCTTCGGCACCTGGAAGAAGTGGTCTTCGGTCATCGGGGCATTGCCAACGATGTCGCCGGCCTTGCCGCCATCGGTGACCACATCGGCGCGTTTCTTCATCGCCATCGGCATGACGGAAGTCATCGGCTCGACGCCGGCCACGTCGACCTCGCCCAGCTGTTCGACAAAGCCGAGAATGGTGTTGAGTTCGCCCCGCAGCGCCTCGGCCTCCTCATCGCTCACCTTGATGCGGGCAAGATGGGCGACGCGTTTGACGGTCTTGGCATCGACGGACATGGGTCTCTCGTTGTGGCGCGGGTCAGGTTCGGGGAAGTCGGCATGGGCGGGAACCGTCAGAGCTCGAAGGCCTCGCCGATCGCCGGCACCCTCA